>Ga0335072_10003523_pt1 | contig 23547 bp, 32 predicted proteins | sample Lox_Sample_21_FD_206725 | JGI IMG/M metagenome (GOLD analysis project Ga0335072, IMG submission 206725) | Soil microbial communities from Loxahatchee National Wildlife Refuge, Florida, United States - Lox_Sample_2.1 | ecosystem: Environmental > Terrestrial > Soil > Wetlands | place: USA... | reverse complement strand
TTCTCCGGCCGCGTGTAGCCGAAAATGCCTGCGAGTGCAAAATGCCTGTCGAAAGTGTCTGCCCCGAGACAAACTGCATCTGCACCCGACGTACAGTGAATCAAGACTGTCATTACTTCCAAGGACGCGACTGAGCCAGTTCGACCTTCATGGCGCGCACGCAAATTATGCAGCCATACCGAAGCGACCAATCCGATGCGAAACCTTGCCAAAGACGCTGAGGGAAGGGGCAAGCCAGCGCGCAAGTATCTCGACCACGAAAACCCAAGCATCTCTAAGGTCCAGGTCATCGACCCTAAAGATTCGGCGATCCACGCCATATGGATCCAGTCAACATCAGAGCACGTTAGCCGCAGGTGCTTTGTTGCCTTCAATTTCGAGTCTTAGAAAATTTATGGACTCTGAAGACCTGCCTCGGGACCCTTCCGGCGGTTCGTTTGCAAGCAGATCGGCTGGCAAGATTAAGTCGAAGGGACTCACTACATCGGCATTCAATTATACATCTGCCCACAACTCCAGAAGCAACGCCTCTATTCATTCTGTCAGGCACTTCAGATCATTCTGTGTCCTAGACACTCATGCGTCAGGCTGTCCCGTAACAGCAATCTCAGAGGATCTCCGCTATAATTTCCAGATTGGCGACAGGTTCATGTTGAACATTCAGGAATGCGAAGGAACATCCATTGACATAGTGACTGGCTCGAGTGCAGATGAAGAAGATGTGGTTCATCTTGTCCTTTTCAGTCCACTTCTTTCTCCTAGTACCGGCACAAGCAGATATATTTTGGCAACGTTGGTTGAAGTAACTCATTTCGTACACGAAGCTTCTCAGCTTCCAGAAATGGATACGATTGGTGAAGAATCGCCCTCCGAAGACGGAATCGCAACACCGACCAGAATGACACCTCAATCAACTTGGCCGGCTCGGAGTTACGAATTGCTAGCAGAGGACCTTTTGGGAGGTTGCTCAGTCGCGGCCAAGACACAACACAGTCCATCTACAAGGATTTGTTCCACATCACTAACCAAGCGATTCTGCCAGAATGTGGGTGACCGAGAATCCGAGGATATCTGGCTTACCCTTGCCAGAGAAGAACGCTTGGAGGAGGGCTGGCGAGGGTGGGCTGACAACTCCACCGACCACTCTCAGGCCTATGACGCGCAACGGAGTTCAGAAGCAGAAAGGACAGGAGCGTCATCATTCAGCGCAGCTGTTGACGAAGTTTTGGACGACTTCATGTCCAGCTTACAAAACCTTTACTCAGAGTCGTTCCTCTTGGCACGATCACCGTTGGACGACAAGTACTATGAGATCTGCAATGTCTCGCCTGTTGTGTATGCTAGTGGAGAATATGTGACAGGACATCTCACACATACCGCTTCACATATCATAGAAGATATGAGCGAAAGACTGGGGGCTGGAGATGCATTCAGAACCACGGTGCGATGGGGAAGTCAAGGTGTTGAAATGCAGTTATATTGTGTCCCCCTCTACGGCCGAAGCAGCATAACGTGGATATGCTTCTTGGTTGACTTGCTCATACCGAACTTGTGGTGAATGGGTCGTGGGGAACAGATTCTAGAAACTTTCTACTGGAATCGGGGTACTACAACCTCTACTTTTCGCCTGCTTGCGGCTAGTACGATGCTATTCTGAGTGATTTCATAGACATGAACCGAGGCAGGGACATATCTTGATGCTTGTCCTAAGATATCACCAGTCCATCACTTTCTTAAGGGCGAGGCCATCCACATCTGTTGCCTCCATGACCTGTCGCATTTGATCATCGCAGTGCTCTGGCAATTTCCTGAAATAGTGATTGCGTCCAGGCCCCCCCCCCCCCCCAACCCCCCACCCCCCCCCCCCCCCGCGCGAAATAAAAAAACAAGTAAAAAAAACAAAAAGAGCCACCTCAACCGTACGACCCCACGCCCGGTCGGCAGATATACGAACTCCTTTACCATCCACCATGTCGTCCCCCTTCAACCAACATGAGCAACCACCTCTACAATTTTTTCGACCGGGGCGAAGAAATCGTCTGGAAAAGCCACCCATCTGCTCGTGTCGAGCAAGTTCGTCGCACCGTTCCGGGACAGATAGCGTTGACCCGAATGCCGCCACAAAGATAGTACTGTTTCCCGGTGGAGCGCATCAAACCACGAACCCGTCTGTGGAAGTGTGTCAACTTCAAAAAGGAACATACCAAAGGCCAAAGCATGCCGAGATGAGTACAAGAGGCAAAAAGGCGACGCTTACAGGCCACCGCAACCGGCTGTCATAATCGAGATCGTGCCCTTTCCTTTCAATATTTGAGACTCTCATACTGAAATGTTTAGGGTTGTACCAAAAAGGTCCTTAGTCTGATTCGCCCTCATACAGCACATCCCCACTACCCTCCTCGAACCAACCAATTTTCCAGGAGCCAAAATAGGCCTCTCCGCACCCAACCTCTAAGGCCGGCACTAATTTACACGCGCGCTTCAACAAATCTCTTGCACCTTTCAGAGCCTCACACGTCAACACCTACTATAGCCGTCACAAATAGCGGATTCTAGAAGGCCGAAGAAATTGAAAAGCTTAGGCCCTCGACACATTACCGATATGATCCTGACCTACCACAATTGCAAATCCCCCAGCGTTTTCCTGGGCTTGCAACTAGGAACCATCTACGCAAACTCGCTAAGCCCCAGGAGGAATAAGCACAGCTCAAAGATATGACGGCACAATTGCTCATGAGCATGTCGGGCCTCTAGCAACCATTAGCTGGTAATCATTTGCTGCAGTGGCAAGCTTCGCATACGGTCACTGTAAAGGCAGAACATACGAAGCTTATTGGAAACTACTCCTTTTTGTTCATGGACGATGGGAGACCGCTAATGCGAGTTGTCTTTATGGATATCCGTTCCTCCAGCTCGCATTTGATAGATGAAGATGACAATACAAAAGGGAAAGAGAGAGGGGGAGAAGGAGAAGGACAGCAAGAAGATCGACGAGCAAATGAAGAAGGTGAAGAAGGTGAAGAAGGTGAAGAAGGTGAAGAAGGTGAAGAAGGTGAAGAGTATAAGGAATGATTTGCAGAAACGGCGAGATGGCGAACAAAAAAGGTTAATGGCTGACGCAGACAGATGTTGGAAAGTAGTGTCGATGCAGCGAATCCAGATGAGATGGAAGGGGCGACTAAAGATCTCAAGCACGACTAGCATCATGGGACGTGTTCAATTATGATTCTCTTTGCAGCTTGAAGAATTGCCGTTCCGCACATGTTCAGAGTAAGACTGAGAGAAGAGAGTACAATGAGAATTTCGGAGCCCGCAGATCTTGATCTGGTATCGTTAAACCTTCGAGTTCTTTCGGAATCGGAAGAGAAATGGAGCGGCAGGACGTGTGCCGAGAAATGCCCAGGGGAGATGACCGAAACCATACAAAGAAAGCATTGGCTGTGTGTTTGGAGGGTGAGAGGAAGTTACCCCGCCAGAGAGGTCTCTCTCATGCGCCGGTCGTATTTTCCGGCGCCAGCGCAGCCAGCCGCGGGAAAGCGAGGGAAGGTAGACCTTACCGAGGAAAGAAAAGCAAGACAGAGTGAGGGGGAAAGGATGGAGAAGCGTTGTATACCTGGTAGACCGTTGTGCTGGGAGACGGTCAGGCTTCCGATGCAAGTCTTACAATCCTAGTATTTACCCCGAGACATCTCCGCATATACTGGCCCTTGTAATCCACCCCCATACCCCAGTGCCCAAACCGTGTCTGTGCGCAGGTCAGGCACTACGCGAGTTTCGTATTGCTCAAACACCGGACTTGGTTCGGGAGCATTGTGGACGTTGTGAGAGAATTGGCGCAGCCAAAGCACGTGCCTTTGAAAAGTGGACTGGTCAACGACACTGCCATCAGCAAGGAATTACGAAAACGGCCCTGGGCACACTGGGATAAGTCGATACGAAGCTCAAGATGTATTGGATGACATTGCGGAGTGGCACGAGTGACCTATGCCCCCCTGGCGAGCCTCATTCGATTGACCTCTCTCTTTCGTGGGCTTGCGGTAGATGCTTCCGAGCCTCTCTCAGCACACGAGTACTTCCCCAAATTTGAGGGAACCATACTGACCTGGAGCCTGGGCTCCACAAAATAACTCTGCCCAACTCCTGCTCGATGCCATTTCGATGTCCTTGTCCTCTCTGTGATTTCAAACCGTGTTGTCAGATCTAACCAATCTGGTCAACGGCCCGAATATGTAGTCAATTCCGCTATCACGTGATTACAGCCCCTGACGAGCTAGATGCTTGGCGAAAATCACAATTTCTAAGAAACGAGATCTCGCCGACATGAATAGAAGCTCTCTACCCCATCTCCTCTTCTGGTTAGAGGAGTCTCCATTCACCCGTAGAATTCCATGTCTACATGACTATTTTGAGAAAATCTGTCGTCGTCAAACCCCCCCGGAATCCTTGTACGATCCTCCGATCCACCCGTTGTCTCCACCCCGTTTCAGATCGCCCAGGGACTTTCACGGAAGGTTGCTAGTCGAACCGAGGCAGTATGTTGCCTCCTCCAACAGGGCTGATTGGATGGATGTGGTGTACTTCTCCACATCGAGCTGTGGATCCTCCAGGCTTCTCCGCAACATGAAACTCAGTCGGCTGCCGAAAGACTGGGAAAAAGTGGACGAATCCACCCGTTGAACAATCATGCACATTTCCCCCACGGGGGTGTGGAGTGGCCATGACTGGGGCGAGTAAGGCGATCGCTACAGCCCAAAAGCTTGTCACGAAGGTAAAACGCGGCCCGCAGATTCACATCGATGTCTAAACTGCGTTGACTATAATCTCCTCACTGAAACGCATATCGGAACAACAAAACATTTTTATCGCTTCGTCATACCCGAAATATGTCCTAGTCCGTCATTCTGCATACGTGGGGTAAAGGTCTGAACCTGACTAGCCTTGGGGGCGCAAGCAAGCTTTTCCAAGCTTTCATCCTTCCGAACTATCTTGCTCCGCCTGCCCCACAGAGAGAGCAGGCAAACCCCAGCTTCCTATGGCCAAGCTTTGTGGCAGCCTAACTCCTGGCGTTCTTTTCACAAGGCGACACGGTTTCACTTGGTGTTGTTGCATGAACGCCAACCCATTGGTATGGGGGACCTCGGAGGAACTAGCGACAGACAACCTCGGCTGATTCTCGTTTCATGGTATTATTGGAACTCGATATGTCGCGGAATCGTGATGCCGTTGTGGTGAGCGAATCGACAATGCATGTGTAGCGAGCACCTGCCCAGGATAGGCATGTTTGTCTGTCGGAGCCCCGCGGACGCTCCAACGGAGTTTGTGGAGGTCCAAGAGGGAATAGATCAACAGTTTGGATGATATATCTATCCTCTCTGCAACTCCTTCGCATCCTCTCACTCTTGTTCTTCACACCTTTCATCTAAATCTTTCTGTCTTGCCATTCACAGATCTTCTATATCCTCTTCTTTTTTTATTCACCTTGCTCTTGACCTCGGTGCAAAAATGTCGGATCATAAGAACGGTATCCACGGCATGACCAATGACAAGCTCGGCCCCATGGATTCCAGTGAACTCAACAGACAGACGACGACGCTGACGATGCAACTGAGCGCCGACCAGTATGAACGACTTTTCTTCCAACCGGAAAAGGCAAAGGGGGATCTCGCGAAGCGCTTCGGTACGTATCTGAACCAACAAAGACTGGAGTCCGTATATTGACTGACCATTTTAGCTAACCCAACCTTGCTCGGTCTCGTCGGCCTCCTTATCCCATTTCAGATCACCATGTGGTGTCTCCTCCAATTCAAAGGCTCGGATCTGACCTCTTTGGTGAGCGTCAGCGGCTCTTTGTATTTCATGGGCGGCATCGCCATGAATATCGCCGGTCTTGCCGAGTTTATTCTGGGAAATAGCTTCCCCTTCGCCGTATTCATCATCTATGGTTGCCACTGGCTCGTCTTGGCGTACACCGGTGACCCATCCCACCTTATCCTCAACGCATTTGGTCCAGACGGGACTACTGGCAAGCCCTGGAATGCCGGCCAGGGACACTATGCTCTCGTCATGGCCTTGGTCAGCTTCATCTTCCTGTTGGGAGCTCTCCGCACCAATGTGCCATTCGTCATCATGTTCTTTACTTTGGTCATCCTCTTCGGCTTCATTGCGGTAGCGGACTATGGTCTTTGTAATGATACCAGTCCAGATGGTGTGCAATTTGCGGGGAATCTTCTTAAAATCGCTGGTGGTTTCGGAATCGTGACGGCAATCATGGGATGGTGAGTAACTCATACTGCCGAGCCCGGCAATTCGAAGGACCATGGTCGCTAATCATCATGTTCAACAGGTACCTAGCCGTCATTACCGCCTGCGCTTCGACTGGTGTCCCATGCCCTCTGCCTATTTTCGATCTCAGCCAGAGGTTCTTTCCCCACTCCAAGGCCCAGTCCGGTGAGCACGCTGGTGCCGTGCCACGACGCAGCGAGGAGGTATAAGCATGTTGGAACGACTTTAAATACCAAATATATGAATGTCATGGACAACGTGATGCAGACCACGAGAAAAAGCTAGATTGGGGAAGCAGTCGTGACCACATTCAACGACCGTCACGAGTGAAGGCGGAATCGGCGTGCAGGTTCAGTATCTTGATAGACTTTGTCGCAATCTGTATGTAAAACAGCGGAGTATGTGTAGTCTCAGACTGGAATGTAAAACCCATCGTCTTGCGCCGGTTCTTGCCAAGCTTCAGTGAAAGGATGATGCCGCTTGCCATGGTGTCTTGTTCTGCTGCTCCAGATAATGTTGACGAAGCCGATGACTTTGATTTTGAAGACTTTGACGACATGATGAAAGGGTACCTGAGGATGATACGTCGTAGGAGACGAATTGCGTGTGATGTGTTATGATGTGGTGTCTGGAGAGAGGGAACGCAGGAAGCAGAGAATTGTTGATCAGTCTTCTCTCCGCTGGCTGGCTGGCTGGCTGGCTTTCCACTCGGTTCGAAGTTAGTGGCTTCGGGGAGTCACTAGTATTCTCCAAGAACCATTTTGAAAATCAAGGCCAGGAGAAAGGGGGGGTTATGAGATATAAGATATCACAAGACTTTGGGGGATACAACAAGTTGTAGAATGGGCCAGCTGATATCAGATTTTGTCGCTTTCGTTGGTAAAGACTCCGCGAGGGCTTCCCAGGGTGAGCTTTGATCCAATCGAATTTGTCCACATGCCAGGTCAAGCCAGCCTCAGGTCCATTTTTGTCAACCTTTGGTTTTACGAGGGACTCCAATGATGTAGGGTCGTACGGCTTACGGTCGTATCGCGTGAATATGCTTGCATTTGTGGGGGTTTCCACACAACGAGGCACTTCAGGCGGCGGGGGCCTCAAGAAGGGATGAGGGATGTTGGCTTTGGTGGCTTACGCGATCAGTCTTCTTAGTGGTTCCAGTTTTCAAGGGAAAAGTAATCATTGCAACATGTTCTTCTGGATTGGGTTAACAAGGGCGCTCGTGGGAGGCTGAAGCCAAGGTCTTTCTTGGAAGCTGAAAAAGTTGCTGTTGGCTGGCTGACCGACCTGGCTTGGCTGATCGACTTGGCTGGCTGATCGACTTGGCTGGGTGAGGGGTTTGGCTTATTTTGGTCCACGACGTTTGTACTTTCTCCAGATCTTTCATGTCCATTTCAAATCAGCTGGGAGCTTTGAGCGGTGACCCTTTTTTAGTGGGGAAGTTTTGTGGTTTTGCGCAGGCCACTGGCTACGCACGTAGTATGTCGAAATAGGCGGGCTGTAGGGTTTGTGTGAACGTGAATGGCAAAGCATTAGAAATTGGAAGCAGGAAGTCACATGCCAGGTAGGGTGACGCCGTCGCGGCGCTCGAGAGAAGAACTGGTCAGGATCTCCATAACGGGGTAGCAGGACCAGAAGCCTGAGCTCTCATGTGGAACGCCTTATTGTAATATGGTATATGCTGTCTATTTTATACTCTGCTATCTAAAACAATGTCCCTGCTCAAATGGGCCGCTTTGATTGCATGTCTGTTCAGAAGGACGTCTCATATGGGAGAATGATTCTATTCTTGTAGAGGACGATTATGGCTAATCTTTCCTGATTTTGCTCTCTGCAGGCTAGATGGGTTCCTGCCTCTCTCGGAGTCGGGGCAGTTGGTCTCAGCAAGCATGTCAAAAGCTCTTCGATTGCTGGGACTCTCCTTTGCATCTCAAGATAGCCGCTCAATGACTAGCTTCTGCCTATTCACGATCGAGCTCGCAGACCCGTTTGGCACCACAGTTGTCCTCCACCTGGCCTCGAGCCATATGGTAGTGAAAATCCGCCATCGGATGCCACGTCCATATTCATGCAAACCTCTTCTCAGAAAAGATCCTGAAAATGCAAAATTGCTTGTCACTAACCGGGCTGCACGAATAATTCTTGTGTACTTGTAATGAGATGCGTCCCAATTCGTAGGCCCAAGTGCCAGATTGGCCAAAATTTCAGTCGACAGAACTTCTAGGAACAACCAGGTCCAGGTCCACGCTAGGGGCAGTGAGGAGAGGGAGACACTGGTCAGTGTCGGCTGGTGAATGTTCGACGACAGGACTTTTCGTGCTAGATTCACTCCTAGCGCATGGAGGCGCCCCTTTGTCGCCCTTGTGGACCCGGATGGCCGATTATACTCGGTTTGGAGCATAACTCAAGTAATTACCTGCAGGACGTTTTCGGGTTGTTGGTTCGAACCAAAGCAAGACTTATAGCAGAAGCGACGGACGACCGATTGGAAAAGGTAGATCAATTGTTTTCTCCAGACCAAGGCAGTCTTTCGTCAAGTGCTCCGTGGTATCAATGCACATAGAACAAGCATAGCACTCAAGGTTCCCATCCAAGGCAAACCTACTCGTGCCCCCAAACACCTCCAATACTTTCGTGTGCTGTCAGCCAACGGCACGATTCCCATAACATGACACATTTCCTACCATACATATATGCTGTTCAATCACTGATCTATACTTTTCGACAAAGGTCGTTCGTGGTATCGTGTTATCCTTTCGCCGCTCGACCTGCGGCTGCTGTTTCCCTCGTCGATATCTTCTGGATCCTCCACAAAAGCTCCGTGTTCCACATCGTAGTTAGGTAAGAATGCTTCATCCTCACGCTGCCCTGGTCCAATTCCGGTCAAAGTGAAAGTGAGACTGCCACTTCGTCGATGTGGATCCATACTGCGGCGGCCTTGCATGCTTCTACGGGTGGAGAAGCTAGCAAGTGCATCAGTGGGAATACCATCCTCCTCGGGAACTTTGCCATTTAGGAGATGGTGTCCATTTGGGTCGCCGCGGGAGAGATTGAGGAGATAGACGCCGCTGAAAATGACGAGGAAGCCGCATAAGAGTGAAAGCGTATTCACGGCGTCCGAGGTATTGAAGCCGCGGAAGAGGATGAACGAGGCGCATAATGTTGCCGTAGTAAATGTGACGTAGTATAATGGATTAACGATTGAAGTCGAGAACTGGCTCAAAGCTTTGTTGAAATAGTTCATCTGGGTCAGAATGCTCACCACTGTGACAATGCCGAACACATAGGTTGAGGGATGGGTGAATTGGTTGTTTCCGGCCAAGGTAAGCTTTAAAGCAATGCCAAACGCCTTGACGGACATGACGGAGACAGATCCAACGGTCGAGCAGATGGAAAGGTAGATTAAGGGATTCTTTTTGCCGTAGGTTGGTGCGACTTTGTATATCATAACCGTTGAGAAGACGATGACCATTAGGCAGTAGAGTATGAATCCTGTTCCGAATCAGTACAATGGTTCTTGAAGAAACCTCAAGGCGGGACCAACCAGGGTATAACGCGTAATGCAAGATTTGATCGACGGTCTCGATCTCTTTGTCTGGAGGCGCATGGAGGACAATGACCACGGATCCGATCAGACAGATTGCGCAGCCAAGCTTCCCCAGAACTCCCAATTCTTCATGCAGGAAGTATGCGCCGAGGACAGCTCCTATCAGGACGCTCAGGGCGCCCAGCGGCGTAACGAGAATAGCTGGCGCAAATGCGTACGCCGCAAAATTGAAGACCTCTCCCAAGCCAAGCGTTATTATGCCCGCCCACCACAGGGGCGTCTTCATGTATGAAAATCCTTCTCCTTCGAAGCCATGCTTGTCGGCGGCATCATTGAGGCCTTTTTTGGTAATCACAAAACTCGTGCCGATGGCTATAGAAGAGGAAATCGCGAGGGCCAGCCCAATATATCTATCGAATGTGTGTCAGCAGACGCATATTGGGCCTCACGCCATTGAGATCCGTACTTGTCTTCCAGCATGTTAAACATGTTCGCGCCTCTTTGTGGAGCCAAATGCTCCTCGGCCTAGTTCCACCTCAATGCGTACGAAGCCGGCCTTTGCCTTTTTGACTGGTAGCCTGCGGATTGTTGTGCCGAATTTCGGTGCACCAAGGCTTTCAGGCTCGTGCAATTGAAGCACTTGCCAATCGACAATATGGTCGTACGGGGTCAACAAGGACAATATTTGGATGATGAGGTGGGCGGATTAGTCGCGCGGACCGTGCTTAGGGGAGTGAGACAAAAACGGGAGCCGGTTGGTGGGGAGGATTACGAGGCCTGAAAAGGTCGACTGGTAAGGTGCGGACAGTGACAACGAGTGGATAGAGGGGAGCAGAGTCGCGAGGAAGTGCTAATGGAGGTGTTCGATCACAAAAAGGTCCCCGTCGACATGGGATCTCGGGTTTTGCGGTTGAAGAGACAGGGGCGCGCTCACAGAAGCTTGCCGTTCGCCCTCAGCCGCGCATCACTCTCAAGTGTCAAGGGTTCGTCGCCAAGCAAAAGGCCCACCAGTTGCATTGGGGCTAAAAATGGTTCAAACGCCAAGTCGAAGCCTCGTCTTCTCCCTCCATCTCCTTCAATGGCATCGCATTTTCCTTCAGGGCAGGTAGGGCTCCGATCTCGGTTTTGCCCGGTGTCGTCACATGGGGCAAGAGGTGGAGAAGATGGTACTGCGAACAAGGCGGTTCATGTCTGCCTGCGGGATGAGCGAGGCTTGGATAATGTGCTGCCTGTGCCATTGGCCTCAGGCTGTCAGGCTTTACCCTCTGCGGCGACCGCATACACCGGTTAGGATCCGCAAGTTGCCTCGCGGCATGGGCAGTGTATCTTTTTTCTCTTTGTCTACTTCAATATGTTCTTCTCTTTCTCTTAGTCTTGTGCACAACATCGACCACAGCAGTTAATCATGGCTACCACAGATCCTTTCACGCTCCTACTGAAGGCCACTGGCGATGCCATCGCCGACGTCTTAGATTCCTACAAACCTTACTATTCTAACACCACTTCTGTCAATTATCGTCAAACCATCACCGACGTCAAAGCCCTTCTTGAAGTTGTCCAGGACCTCGAGAGTGAATCCGCCGCTGGCGCACTTTTGGCCACATCACGGCGTGTTAAGGACAATATAGTTCAGGTCCTGAACGAGTGCGGACATCTTGCAAAGTTGTTACAGACCCGCATTAGAGACAGAACCCTACGAGATGATGCTAAGACAAGCCGAGATATTCAGGCGTACTCCGCCGAAATCGAGTGCTTCCTGAGGACATATGGCAGGGGAGAGAGGCGCGTCACTGATTTATCGCGTACAGAGAGATATGAGCTCGATACCTTGAGTGCGGACCGCACCCTTCTTCCTTTTTGCAACTTTACTGAGTGATATTGTCTTAGGACACCGCTATGACGAAGCCCAGCTCGAGATTGCCAAATTGAACAGCATCATCGATGGACAAGCCTACAGAGCCCGAGGCGGCTTTTCCGGTGACTCACCAACGCAGTGCTACTGTGAAGCCAGATTGATTCACATCAAACGCCTGCACCAGGCGATCGCCTGCCTAGGACTACGTCGCCCCCGAGACCATGGCCTTGATTCATGGGAAGAGCTCAAGGGTGAGCTCCCTCACATGCTTGACCACATCAAGGGAATCAACGAGCAATTGAAGGACACCGAGGTTCTAGAGATGCCTGCGTCACCCACGTTCTCACGATCTCGCACCGTGCACCGTCGAAATCCATCTGAACCACAGAATGTCGGCGAAACCTCATTCTCGAGTCTTCGTCAGAGACCACCATCACCCACCGGGTCTAATTTCTCCTCACGAGACTCAGGGTCGAATTTCAGTGCAAGCAGCATGTCGCGAAAGAGAGGGAGTAGGGGCGTTAGCTTCTCATCGAACCCAGGTGAATGGGACTAGTCGTTGTCCTACTTCTTAGCTCTTAGTGTGGCAGCCTGAGTGACAAGCCCATCGACTATCCTGGTACTTACAAAGGTCAGCCGAAGACGCGGCTCCGCAGGAAACCTTTCATACTCAGCTCCTAACGATTTCGAACACTTTTATTCATTCCCCCTGGCTAGCATTTAGGATTGGCAAACGATTATCCTGTTTTTGTATCGTGGGTATTACGGATCTCGAGTTTCTTACAATACAACTCAACAAAACTTCGATCTGGGACCTCGATCCCCCTGTACATTGGATATCTCACATATCCAATTTGCCCGGCTGGAGTACAAAGCATCGATCAACGAGGCACCCCAATATAGCCAAAGCAAACATTCTAAGCCTTGGCCTCATAGCCAGGTCGTCACAAAGGTTGAAGGCAAGTCTACCAAGCCCATCCATCTTTCCTGCCTCATGAGTCTGGTGACCAAGAGCTATCATAATCTAACTCTCGTATAGTGCATTTTGCAACTCCTTGTCCAGCTGCACAGATTGTCGCAAAGCTTCGCACTTGGAAGGCGGAGCCAACAGCATTCTCAATCGCTGAACCACGCGGAATTTGATCAAGCAAACCCAATCAATCCGGAGCCTCAACCGTATGCTGTTCCAAGATCGTGACAACGCTGGTGAGCTTCAGCTTCATCGTGCCGCGTTTGCGCCCTGTCTGGTTTGGATCACATCCCAAGACCAAAGGTAGATCCTGTGGACAGAGATACAATGCCTTGAAGAGATCAAGACGAACGCCGAAGGTCCTAGACAGGCTATCAGTGAAGAATTGAATACGAAGGGTGGACGGAATCGACATCTCGTCCGTTCCCCCTGACCAGCAGCGAACAAAAGTAGCGAACGAAAGGAACGACACCCAAAATCTCCCATGATTGCTGCTACTATTATTTGGCCATAGCATCTTCTTAATACAAGCCATGAACATCACAAATCTATCCACCCATCCTCGCAAGTGACACACCTCCATGACCCAAAATGCGACAAACCCCCTACGCACTAGCCAAAACCTCGGCCCACTTCCTTCCTAGGCCCGAAGCCTTCTACTTGGTCCCACTCACTGCCATCCTCTGCTAAAACTGGCGTGCCTTGAAAGTGCCAGTCAGCAACATTCCTTCGCATCCCAGACCGAAATTTGAAAAGAGAGAAACCGGATATTACCCCATTTCCCTCGCCTCCAGAGCTGACTACTTACTTTGTCCAGCGCAGAAAACGGAGAAATCTACAGAATTTCGCTGGACCAACGGGGCGTTAACATTCAAGGTGGGCTCGAAGAAGCTGTGATTGTCTCGTGGAAGTGGAAGGATGGGGCTTTTCAAGGCAATAAGCAGACTCGGCTTTTGACGCACTGATCGGGTCTTTTTTGTGGAATGAACCAGAAAATGTGTATTGGGAAAATTGTATAGGTATCATGTCTAGCTAGAGCCTTGCAGTCCCTCGTCCCATGCATCCCATCCCCAATGCATTTCCATAGGCCGTGACAATCCAATTAGGTCTCGGCGTCAAAGAACGCGTCCATTTCACTGGTATCCGTATTCGTTCTTTGTAGCGGCTTCTGTTCACTCGGTGTTATTGGTTCGTGCAGTTTCAGGTCCTTCAATTTATCGTTCATCATCTGGTCATGCTGGTCATCGTCCATGAGTCCCATCGGAGGAGGTGGTTGCTTTTGCTGGAAGTTGTTGACCGGTAGAGGAGGAACGCTGGGTGGGCGAGAATCGGAGCCGAAGTCAATCAGATTTCCGGTCACAGCGGCCTTCTGTGGCGGGGGTTGAAGAGGCGCTTGCGTTGAGTTGTCAGGATTTTTGTTGTGTGGAGGGATGTCATATTTGCGATCGCGTGCCTGTCCAGGCAGTATTGGCGCAATTGCGAGTATCTGCTCAGTGATAGCTTTGGGGTCTTTTCCGTCCCTGTGATAGATCATATTAGCAATGTCAGCAGTCAATTCAAATTATCCAACTCACAATTTCGCGTTAATGATCCATTCCAAGTCTTCTTCGCCGTCTTCGGAGTCTCCTGGGCCGGCATTGACTCTCCTGAATAGCTTCGGCCTCCACTCAACGCCCTCCTCTGCTCTCTTCGCGGCCTCTTCTCTTTGCCTATCTTCAATTTTCGCTTTCTCCTCCGTAGCCTTTACGTGGTCTGCTACGTGGACCGCTTTCACCGTCTTTTGCCACAACCTCTGACTTTCTCTCTCGCCCTGTTCGGCAATAGGTCTTGACAATGGTGGACTGTACTTTGCGTGCGTAGCATCAAATAACATTGTCTTTTTGCCGGTGGCAAGATCCTTGATGAACATCTCTCCTGACCAAAGCCCGGAGAGCTCGTAAAGGACCTCACCTGTTTTGTCGTTTTTTATGCAGCCACCGATGGAATTGTACGTTCCACTGAAATATCCTTTGGTCTTAAACTCAAGGTCAGCGCTAAGATTGTTCTCCGGGCACCGGACGAAGGAGTGATCGCCCAATTCGTATTTCATTTTGCCGAACAGTATACCACGGGCATACATGTTCGGCTGTGTAAGGATACTAGAGAAACACAACTTCGTCAGAGGTAATCCCTACCTCGGGCGGGTGAGACACTAACTATTTCTCACCACCTCTCCTCTTCCCTCTGTTGGTGAATCTCAGATATGAGATGCCTTCCATTATACTGGCAGCTGAATTGCCCAGGAACTTGCTACGAGGTTTGAGGGTGCCGTCCACCCGTATGAAATGATCAGGAGCCATAAAGAAATAGGACGATTTCGGAGGGTGATGCGAGGTCTGTTCGGCGATGTAGTAGCCACGAGTTTTGTCTGGATAGTCCCAATAGCAAGTGAAAGTTTCGCCGAGGATCGGGTTCAGGGGCTTCTTAACACCGCTGAACCGACATCAGTCAAAATGCTCGAAGCTCAAGGTGAATGGGAGCGTACGGTGGTTTGATGTGCCAGCCACTCAGGTAGAATTTGACGACAGCAACAAAACGCTCCAGCGGGTCTTCAATCGTCGGCATGGGCAATAAAGTATCTGCGTGTGCCATAAAGCTGGATGTCTTGTCAGGCCCATCTCGCTCCCGTCCTCCCGATATGGTCGCTCTTACTTCGTGATTCTTTCCAGCATAGATCGCTCTTCTAGGATGAAGGTGGGCAGGGTAATTCTCGATAGGTCTGCACCAGGGCGCAGTTGCGATATGATGTGCGAGAGGACTGCACAATGGTGCGGTTAGCTACGCTTGAAATTGGCTCGCAGTTTCACACCACTCACCATTATTTTGTTCTGGCTCCACAACGGTCGTGTCATCTTCGTTTCCTCCAGCAGAATCCGGCCGCTGCTCTTCTGTGGAGGATCTGATGCCTGCGCAAAGCAATAAGCACTCAGCTTCAAGAACTTGGTTGAGTATGCCCAACCACTACCACTACCTTTGAGGGAGTCCCTCCTACCATGTACGAGTCCGTGTAGTGGCATATCGATTGATCTTTCTTGGGAGTTCTGGTCACCGACTATTCAGGCTCGAAGGCATGAGAGGTAGCGGGTAAGTGCTTTGAGGCTCGGCAACACGGTGCAGGTTTTCAGCTGGAAGGCCGCGGAAGAGAAAACCGGTCAGCTGGGAATGTGGACTGGGTCGAGGGATGCGGGATTTTTCGGCCAGCGAAGGGATTCTCTGGGCGACCGACTATCAAGGTCTTTTATGCATGTTCGAATACATGATAGAGGCGCACTGTCTTGCTTCCAGTTGGGCCGGGGCCTTGGATTTGTCCGGATCGGGTGCTGCTCAGGCTGCGAGAATCGTCAACGTGGGGAGGGTGCTTGGCGGCGTCATGCATGAAGTCATCCTACGCATTTAGCCCTGGCAATCCGTCTTTAGCAAACAGCAGTACCGGCAGCACTTCACAAGGAAAACAAAGGGTCTTGGCTACAATTGATGGTATCCCCTTTTTCGCGTTCGCCACCCGTCTTTACGACGATTTGGGACAGTCCTAGCTTCATTGTAGCTCTTCAAGGATAGCTTCGCCTGCCAAGAAATCGCCACGCTGAGCAGCCTCAATGGCAGGACTCAATGGTATGTATTATGGCTTTATCCAAGTGAAATTATCTTGTGCCTCAGGAAAATCGAACAATTCTAGTGGAATTGTCGCTGACGACGACACGAAGGAAGAAGCAATTCGACGGAGCTCTCACCGAAGCCTTGCACTACAAATTCTTTCATCCCTGCCTCTATTTTTCCCTCACGGCTGCTTATTTTGGGCTAATGAAGCTCTCACAAGTCTTAAGAAGCTCCTCGCTCTGTTCTCTATAAAACCGATGACAGACGGATACTGCAGATCTGGGACTGCAGATTACGGCAATCACGCTGTTGCCAGTATCGTGTCAAAAGAATTCCTTGACTTCACCGCATCACAGGGCAACGATCTCTGCATTGATGGGCTCTCTGGTAATTGCAAATAGTGTTTTTGCACATCGAGACGGCTAGACGCATATGAAGCAATGAAACGGGGCATTATAAGTGAGAAGGCAGTTCCCAAGGTCCAGCTTGAGTCAGTATTTGACAGAGTCGATCTGGACACCTGCGAAAGAAGGGTCAACCTTGTGACAAGATCTCTGCGACTGGCGCAACATTTTTTTGCAGACGGATTCCCTCGTCAATCAGAATTTTCGATGTAGAAATTGGTAAGGTTGGTTTCAGACTTGACAAGGGCGGAGCAACGTGTATCGGCGCCTCGGATTGGTGAGTCAGATATTAGCAGTATCCCATTTCTTCACGAGTAAGTTATCTTTACTCACCAAAAAGAAATTTGAAGTGCCGTTCCACCAGAGTAATCGGAATCGAATTGAGCCTTTCAGACCATCAGCTCTCCTTGAGAGTGTAGATGATCTTCAAGGGACGCCGCGTATTGCACTCAAGTGTCATGCCTTTCGACACACACAATCTTCGCAATGGCTCTTCCATAGGGAATCCTAGCACTCTCAACCAACCTCCGAGGAGGAAGCAGAGACTCTAGCCCTGTAAATTTCTGATGCCAGTTGCAGGCGCTTTCGCGCCGGACCCTCACAGGCAGCCACCGAGTCCGCTCAGATACGGGTGATCCAAGAGACGGGTGTAGTTGTTTGAAGATTACTCCGAATTTCTCATTTGCAAGTCAAGATGGCCTACAACCGCGCAAAGCAGGAGTCACACCGTTTGTAGCAAAGAAACGCAGCGTTGGTGGAACGGCACTTGGGAGAAATTATTCTGAATGGAGAAATGAAAAATGACTCCATATTGTTTGCGCCAAGACTTGCTAACTATTAGACTTGGCTAACGTTAGGAAAGTTCCGAAAGGCAAGCCTCGGGCTGACCCAAGGGAATTGCCCCCAACAATCGCAGCTTTCTACGTATGGAGCAACTCGACGTATGCAACAACCCGACGTATTGACAGCTCTACGTTTCTCCAACAACGAAACTTACTGCAATAAGCTTACCTCTGTCTGTATCGATCAACAGTCAGTCCTCTCTACTTTGCCTTTGAGACGTGTCAGCGCAAAAGCGGGCATCTTCGGATTTGTCACAATGAACTTCCAGGGACAAAAGCTTGATTTACTATGGCTGAGTAGTCGCTCCAGGATATTGACATTATGGTGCTTTATCAAGATTTAGGTAACATTGTGCGTATGGCGGTACGAGCCTACTAGTTTGCCCATTTGCTCTCTGTGGCCACGGCGGTTGAAACTCTCCACAGCTTGAAGCCAGCCACCCAATATAAAACCCATGCAGGGACGTGCAGCGAAGGCCTCTGACTCTGCAAACCAACCCTCTCGAGACCAAATTCACGAATTCGTAGCGACTTGTGTGGTAGGTTGATCACTCACGAGAGCGCAGTTGAGTTCCGTCTTCCAGGTATTAGGATTTTCGTCATCCATCGGTCCGAAGGTATACACCTCGAAGACATCTTCACGTGTCTTGAAGCCATTTGCGGACACCCAGTCTACAAACTCGTGCCAGGCTTGCGGAAGCTCCTCATAGCAGCCTTGATGAACAGCGCGAATCACCTCGGTTGCGGGGATTTCGGCAATCTCCACGCGGCCGGACGGCTGAAGAGATTTGTCAATGGGAAGGTAGACGTCGAAGTCGAAGGTGTCGGTTGGTCGACAATGGTAATGCGCACCCAATCGGCCAGTGGGAGTAACACCCCCGGCCTGCAGTATCTCGGAGATCTCTTGACATGCCGCATGAAAGGCGGATCGCATCTCCGACCGCGGCGTCACGACGTGGATGCGCGCCACGGTTTGCGCTTCGATGCGCGCAGGGTATGGCTCGTTGATAGGCATCGGCGTGGTGACTTGGGGCACGAGCAGTAACGGGTATTTGGACTAGAATGGCACTGAGATACAAATCAGCGCTAGGAAAGTTCTGATGTTTTGCAAAATTGAGTAGCCTGCAGGGTTTTTGAAAGGATCAATATTGTGAAGAGAAACAGGATATCCACCGGAAAGATATAGGAAAATTGAAATGCACTAAATAGCAACTCACCCCCACCTTGTCGCGTCGTTTATCACGACCACGATACGAGATCAGGTGGCCAGCCTTTCCTCCTTGGGCATTGCTGCCTGATTTTAGGAGGACTTGGCAGGCTTTGGGCATGGCCTTGAGTTGGAAATGGACAGGAATGGCTTGCATGCTGTTTCGGCCGTAGGATGTCAATGGTTTCAAGAGCATCGCCGAACGTCTCCGTCGTCGCCCACGCTCACTGCGTACTCCACTTCCCGTACCTCAAGGAAGGACCTTCAGAGCCTAAACGATTATGATCTTCCTAAGTTGGATATTGACCATATGTATATGGGGCAGCTCGAACATAGCCATTCCAATCCGCTGGTACATGCCCTGTTGAGTGTGGCATGGGACAAGTATGATGCTTTCGCAATTGGCGGAGTCTGGGGCTGCGTAGTCTTGGCGAGTAATCACTATGACACACAGGACTTCTTGGAGGCTACCGGTTATGGTCCAGTGATAGTCGGGATAGAACACATTGTATTCGTATCCACGATTCAGCAGCATCGACAACCAGTGCGGCGGCGGTGCTGCTGCAAGTACCCGCAGGCGAAGCTATTGGTGGTGACTCTCCGTGTAGTTTGGAATGTGGCTCTGTTCGAGGTTGTAATCTAGCATTGAAGACAACGGCCGAAAGTGTCAGAGATCCGGCAGATACGCAGCCGTAGGGATTCAGTCCTATAACTCGACATTCAGCCGACAACACGTCAGTCTCGTAGACTGCGTCCACACCCTCTCCCTGAGAGGCTATGGGACCAAGCACCGATGGTAGTAAGATATATGCTGAGGCTGATCCGTAGGTCTTGTAGATATCATGGTCCGCAAGCGATGCAAGTCAAGACGACTGACCAAGCAATACAAACGTGAATGAAGGGTCTTACGATCGCCGACTTTGCCAACAAAGCACAGCCCAATGTATGTGAAGCTAGCAGGAGGATAGGATTTCAAGGTTGGTGTTCATCATTGTTACGTGATGGCAGCGGTCTCCAGCATAATAGCGTGGTTGTAGTCCAGCTAGACGAGTACCGCAGGCACACCCAGAATAACAACTCTCCTTCACAGCTGATTGAGCTCTGAACGCGCTTTTGCGATCCCACTTACTGGTTTGCTTGCGTCTACTCCTGTCAACCATTTGGCATGTCTCCATCCCTTTCCCATGCCTCATCCTTCACAGAATCGTAGTAGTAATTCCACACCTTATTCAATTTTCCTTCTGCATAGTCTTGGGCCTAGATGCACTGTCAGTATTATATTAGTCAAGATCCACCGAGAACATACCAGGCCATAAACGAAGTAGTCCATTCTCAGAATCTCCGATTCCATCCATTCTTGTTGCCTTTGTGTGAGGGCTTTATTCTCCGGGAGGGTTTGTGCCGAATCGAAATCGATCCAGAGAACTCTGTCTGGCTTGCCAGATACTACCATCATGTTCCTAGGGTCCGCATCACCGTGAAGGACCTTCGCTTCCTGGAACTCTCCAAGAATAGCACGGAGGCTCGCTAGCCGGCTCTTCGAAAAGGTCGAAAGGTCCATCTGATGCATATCTGCAACGTACTCAATCAGAACTGCACTTGGAGACCATTCATCCAGGAACATATCCAAGTGCGGCCCCCACTCTCTTGGGTCCATCCACTCGATCACCCCATAGAAGTCGGGGATGACACCGCGCTTGCAGAAACCCTTGGCTTTTAGTCGTCGGTAAGCGTTTGTTTCACAGCGAAAAGTGTTGATATCTTCGTCGGGAGGATCATTAGGCGATGGAGCTAGGTAGTGATACTGCCCATTATCCATTAGAGAGACCCGTGCTGGATGTGGGTAGAGATAATTTACCACTTTCATAGCACAATGTCTGCCCCGAACCATGACCCGAAAGATTGCTCCTCTCTCAGATCTCCTCAGTTCTTCAACAAAATGGACCTCTGAGGGTTTTATTTGAATGAGCTCGTCAGACATGACGTACAACAATAGGTCAATGAGCGGTGAGGAAGGCGATGTAGGAAGATGGCCGGAATGAGAGATTCAAGAAGCTTTGTGTGTTCTTAGACGGCAAGGCACCCTATCCAGGGCTTGAACCCTAAACTTTAAGCGGTCAGTTACCCGAGAAGGCACCCTCCCATTCGAGGAATAGCCCCTAAACTTTAGGTATGATTGCTGCCAAAGCTGAACGAGGTGTTTCCTATGCAGGGAAATAACCGTGCATCTCGCAGGAGGATATCTTACAGGCGTGTATATTACAGGCGGGCAGTTCACAGGCATACATCTCTTGCAGGCACGTATCTCTCGCAGGCGTGCATCTCACAGGCGTGCATTTAGGGGCCGCCGTATCTTCATCCCAATAGAATAAGCCACTTGGCCCGCTGGGGTGTTCAGGTGCCTCCGAATGGTACTGATACCTAGCGAGTTCCAGTTGGCACTCGGTGAGAGGAGGCGGTATGATGATTGATCGGGTAACGAGACTAAAGGACAACGTATACAGAAACAGCGACAACGAGATCCTAGACTGGCGTAGTAGGTGTATTGCCTCGAGATATCTCGAAATCATCAATTACTAACAATTTGGGTGAGGGTTTTGAGCAACAGGCCACAACGAGCCAGGGTTTCTGGACTGATTGTAAGGAGCCAGTCTAGAGCAAATCATAGGGATGTCATTAAACTAGGACAACAAATCTAAAGAAGAAAGGAAGCATAGGCAGAACCCCTGAGGTTCAAACGCCAACCTGCGCCAAGGTCGCACCGCCAAGACATGGGGCGAGCCCTGTTCGTAACAAAAAAGGTACGCAGTGGCTGCCTAGATCAAACTTGGTCTCTAAGCCGGCATTAAAAACATCGGCTTTCTTTCATTCCGGCGCTCGACTTGAACCTCGGCATCGGAACGCATCGCGAAAACTATATGTCTGACCTCATACCACATCTAACAATACCATTCCAATTTTCTACTTCCAGACACGTTGCCTGGTACCTGCGTAGGGGATCTCGACATTGGCCCCGCGCCTTGCTGGCTATTCTTGTACGTACAAAGACCACTCGACTGTGAGGCCAATGCACCTCTAAGCACGAGCCCCTCCGCTTCGACCTGCCTCATCGTCCCCTTGGCCCCTCCACAACAGCCATTTCCTCCTACCCGAAATGTCCAAACACTCGACCCTCATCAAACCCTTCCCGCCAAATCCTTCCCACTCCCCCATCGAATCCATCCTCTCGCTCCTCCCACTCACCGATATCGGCCCCGACATCTACACCAATGCCCGCCCACTCTGGCACCCGCCCGGAGCGCGCGGTATCTTCGGTGGCGCTGCCATCGCGCAGTGCCTCGCCGCTGCCCAGGCCACAATCCCGCCCGACTTCACCATCCACAGCATGCACTGTTACTTTGTCCTCGCCGGCAACTCGTCCATTCCCATCCTCTACCATGTTGAAAGAGTCAGGGATGGAAAGAGCTTTGCGACACGGACGGTGCAGGCGCGGCAACGGGGGAAGCCGATTTTCACCACTACGATGAGTTTTGTGAGGGAGGGCAGTGGTGGGAGGCCCGGGAATTTGGTGGAGCATCAGGTGCCGATGCCGAAGGACGTGGTGCCTCCGCCGGACGGGACGGGGAATAGTGAGGAGAGGTACAAGAGGCCGCAGAGGACCGGCAATATGGATGATAGGCCGTTTGAGAGTGTCAGATGTATGGTTAAGAAGGGCGGGCGACCAGAGGACAAGAAGCTTAGGCAGTGGATCAGGGCCAGAGGGAGGATAAGCGACGGGCCGATCACGATGGCGTTTGAGAAGCCGAAAAGTGAGGACAAGGATGCAAGTGTGGAGGAAGTTAAGCATAATCACCAGGCGCATCTCAATGCGCTGGCGTATATGAGCGATTCTTACTTTATTGGGACGGTCGCAAGGGTACACAACCTGATGCGCTTTGCGAGTCGGAAGAGTATCGAGAAGACAGTGAGGTCGTTCACTGGGAGCGAAGAGGAGAAAAGGGCCATGAAGGAATATCTGGAGGCAATTGCAAAAGAAGAGGCGGAAGAGAATGCACAATTCAACTCCAATGAAAACCAGAGGCAGGTTGGAATGATGGTCAGCTTGGATCATTTGATTTTCTTCCACAATCCTAGGGCGTTCAGGGCGGATGAGTGGATGTTGACGGAGATGAATAGCCCATGGGCTGGCGACGGGAGAGGGCTTGTCTTTCAGAGAATATGGACCAAAGACGGGATTTTGATTGCTACATGTGTCCAGGAGGGTGTTGTAAGATTGGCTCAGGAGAAGGAGTCAAAGCTATAAGGGCGGCTATTGGTCAGGCTCTTGTATATCATATTAAGACTTGATAGCAGAGTTGGCGGAGTGTGGATACAGCGTTCCGGAAAGGTTGACCTTTCCATCGGTTCGCGAAGTGGAAGATGCACTATCGCTTACTGAACATGAGTGATCATTCCAATACTGTACGTTCTGCGCTATGACGCCTCCAAATTGATGCTCCGCCCAAATCTCGCGTACAGCTGCACCTTTAGCTCCTTCATCTCGTCCCGAATCCCGGACAGACTCTCCTCGAGCTTCGACACTTCCTCGTCAATCTGTGCGGTTGATTCTGACAGCATCTCCTGAACCTCTGGCAGCGGTAGCGAGACGAAAGAGTCGCCGATTTTGTAGCTATTAAGTCGGTTAGGAGGGCCAGTTGAAATAAACGAAAAGAGGTCTGAACCCAATAAGGGCTTATGGAATGGTTAGACTTACGGGACAAGCTCGTCTTCGTCAGCTAGTTCTAGCTCAGTAGATACTTCTTCGAGA
>Ga0335072_10003522_pt1 | contig 23547 bp, 16 predicted proteins | sample Lox_Sample_21_FD_206725 | JGI IMG/M metagenome (GOLD analysis project Ga0335072, IMG submission 206725) | Soil microbial communities from Loxahatchee National Wildlife Refuge, Florida, United States - Lox_Sample_2.1 | ecosystem: Environmental > Terrestrial > Soil > Wetlands | place: USA... | reverse complement strand
GCACCAAGGGCCCGCAGGCGGAGCAGGTCCGCCCGATCTGACCTCTTAACGGGCTTATCTGCGGGTTGGAGTCCCTCGCGGCGGACCCGTGATGACCTGGGTTTGCCACCCCGAGTCAGGTCCGCCGAGTGCCAGCCGCAACCAGTGATGACCTGGGGTTTGCCGCCCCAGGTCATCTTTATGTCCGTTTTGTCCCCACGTTGGCCTGTCGGGACCCCCGGGGTGCGGAGTCGATGCCCGCTAGCCCCCGCAGCCCGGACCGCACGGCGTACCCCCGCAAACCTCTCCCGCCCGAACCCGGTCAGGCCCGGCTGCGGAGCCCGCTCAGCCCGTTCACCGACAACGCCGACCAGCTCATCCTGCCAGGCTGCGGGCCACAGCCCGGCGCAGGGGTGATCGGCTACGGTGATGAATCCTTCCCGGATCGGCTGTTTCCCCTCAGGGCACAGGCACGCTTGACTCAGAGACGGAGGCGCACCAAGCCCAGTGCCCGCGCTCCTGCGCCTGCGGCCGGCTGCCTCGATTGGAAGTGCGTCATGATCATCATTCTGGGGCTCATCGTCCTGATCGCCGCGGTGGTCATCGGCGTGGCCGGTGTTCTCGGCAACGGCGGCGGCGGACACGCGCTCACCAACGCGTTCACTGTGTTCGGGTACCACGTGACCGGCTCTACCGGCACGCTGTTCCGCTATGGCATCGAGGTCGGGGTGATTGCCCTAGCCGGGCTGCGCCTGCTGCTGGCCGGCGCGCGGCGGACCTCCCGCCGCAGCAGCGCCGCCCGCCGCAGACTCAGGCAGTCCCGCCAGGAGACGGCCGCTGCTGTCAATCGGGATCGCGACGACCTCCATCGGCCAGCGCGACGCCGGCCGCGGATACAAGGCAAGCACTACGGGCAACGGCATGCACCGCAGCGACCCCGATCCAGGCCCGGACGACAGCCCCCTCGGCAGGCTGCGCTTGTTCGGGTACGGGCGCGCACCCCGGCAGGCCGCCGCTGGACCCGTGGAACCACTGAATGACCAGGCCGTCCCCGACGTGCCTGCCGATACGCCCGCCCCGTAAAGCAATTCACGAACGGCAGCAACCCACGAGTGTGGCCAGGAAGATCGCGCATCGAGCCGAAGTGCTCGAAGGCCCCGCCGTGCAAGCGCGAAGGCCCCGGGTGCGACCGCCAGTGAGGCGGATCCACCAGGGGAAGCAGGATTCCTCCTGCCGCCACCGCTCCACACGGCGGCGGCGGGAACCACGTTGATTTGCATTTCCTGTTTCTCGGCTCATCGGCAACTCGTTGGCCCGCCGGAGAGCTGATATTGCAATTTCCTTCATCAAGATCGAAACGCTTCAAAGCCCCAGAGAATGCGCTGCGGTCTTTTGCTGCCGGGCTATCCCGGGCGGCTGGACACTCGCCCGAGAAACCGCACCGTGCGCCTAACCGGAGCTGGCGCCACGACGCTTTTGCTTAATCTTCCCTGATGTGTGATAATGACAAATGGACCGGGGTATTCCGAACGCCGACGGTCAAGTCGGCGCCGTCTGCGGTCCTGGTAGCCTGGCGCACCGCGCGCCGAGGGTTTGGGGGGCCGACATGCTCGGCTTCAAGGTCATCACTCAGTTCGAGCGGGGCATCGTATTCCGCTGGGGCAGGGCACTGCCCGACGTCCGTCAGCCCGGGCTGACCTGGGTCAACCCGTTCACCGACCGGCTCCGCAAGGTCAACATGCAGATCATTGTCGCCGCGGTGCCTGCCCAGGAGGCCATTACCCGGGACAATGTCACGCTCAAGGTCGACGCGGTCGTCTACTACCGGGTGGTGGACCCGGTCAAGGCGGTCATCAACGTGCAGAACTACACCTACGCCGTGTCCCAGGTGGCCCAGACCTCGCTGCGCTCGGTCATCGGCCAGAGCGACATGGACCAGCTGCTGTCCGAGCGGGACAGGGTCAACGCCCACCTCAAGGACGTCATCGACGTGCCTACCGAGCAGCCGTGGGGCATCCGGGTGGAACGGGTCGAGGTCAAAGACGTCTCCCTGCCCGAGTCGATGAAGCGGTCGATGTCACGGCAGGCAGAGGCCGAGCGGGAGCGCCGGGCGCGGATCATCTCCGCCGACGGCGAGTACCAGGCGTCCAAGAAGCTCGCCCAGGCCGCCGTCGTGATGGCCGCCGACCCGGCCGCCTTGCAGCTGCGGCTGCTGCAGACCGTCGTCGAGGTCGCCGCGGAGAAGAACAGCACCCTCGTCATGCCCGTCCCCGTGGAACTGCTGCGCTTCTTCGACCGTACCGCCCAGGCGGCCGGCAGCCAGGGACACCCCGCGGACACCGCCACCCAGGACGCGGACGGCCCGCCGCCCGCGGTTAAACTGCCTCCGGTTGAACTGCCCGCACTAGCGGTGCCAGCGGGCATTCCGAACGGCGCCAGGACGGCCGCGCCCCTGAACGCCGCCCCGAAAATACCAGCCACCGCCTGACCGCGATCGCGCAGTTCTCGCCGCAGCCCTGCGGCAGGGGTCATGTCGGGCCCAGGCTCCGTTGGCAGCGGAGAAGACCACGATGGCGTCGTGCTGCGACCGGCGAACAGGTATGACCGCGCGCTTCACGCCCTTCCCTGACTCATCCGGCTCCTGAGGCGCCTGGCGAACCTGTGGCAGGCGAGCAGCAGGGTCGCCGCTCCGGCGACGGCGGCTGCCGGCCGCGAAACGTTTTCGCCGCACGGCGCCTGCTCGGCTCAGCCCTTCTCTGCCCGGAAGGGCGGATCTACGCTGGTTCAGCATCGTCGCTGACACGACCAGGGAGCGGGCATGAGCTTTACGGTGGAAAAGGACGTCATGGTAGTCATGCGGGACGGTGTGGAGCTGGCGACTGACGCCTGGATCCCGTCCGTCACGCCGGCGCCGACCCTGCTTGTCCGGCTTCCCTACGGCAAGGACCTGCCCCAGCTGCTGGCGTACGGGCTCGTACCGAACGTGTTCGCCCTGGTCGAGGCCGGTTACGCGGTGGTCTACCAGGACTGCCGGGGCACGTTCAGGTCCGGCGGGGAGTTCGTGCCGATGCTGAACGAGCCCGCCGATGGCGCCGACACCGTGGCCTGGCTGCTGCGCCAGCCGTGGTGCGACGGCAACATCGGCAGCTACGGCCCGTCTTACCTGGGCTTCGTACAGTGGGCGAGCGTGTCGGCGGGCGCGCCGGTGAAGGCGATCGCTCCGGCAGTTACCACGACCGACTACTACACCGCGCCGTGGTACTCCGAGGGCGGCGCGGCCTCCTGGCACACGGTGCAGTCGTGGAGCACCCAGATGGCCATGGTCGAGACACTCCGCCAGCTCGCCCGGGGCGGCGGTGACCCGCAGCTGCTCGGCGAGCTGACCGGCATGATGGCGGACCCGCAGCCGCACCTGGAGTCGATGCCGTCGAGCCGGCAGCCCGCGGTCGAGAAGGTCTGGCCGTGGTTCACCCAGATGCTGTCCCACGCGAACCGCGACCCCTGGTGGCAGGGCCTGTCCGTGATCGACCGGGCCGAGCAGGTCACGGTGCCCGCCCTGCACATCGGCGGCTGGTTCGACATCTTCGTGGCCAACACGGCCCGGTCGTTCACCGAACTGCGGGCCCGGGCCGGGACCGAGCAGGCCCGAGAGGGTCAGCGGCTCATCATCGGGCCGTGGGACCACCTGAACGCGACTGGCATCTACCCAGACCGCAGGTTCGGCCTGGGCGCCGACGCCATCACCCAGGACCTGACGGGCCAGCACGTGCGGTTCTTCGACCGGTGGCTGCGGGACCGGCCCGGAGCGCTGGACGGCTCCGCCCCGGTGAAGATCTTCGTGATGGGCATCGACCAGTGGCGGGAGGAGCAGGACTGGCCGCTGCCTGACACCACGTACGTGCCCTACTACCTGCACAGCTCGGGCCGGGCCAACACCGCCGCGGGCGACGGGGAGCTCAGCACCGAGGCGCCGGCGCAGGCCGCGGCGGATACCTTCCTGTACGACCCGCGTCGGCCGGTGCCCACCATGGGCGGGCGGGTCATGCTCCCGTCAACCGCGAACGCGGCCGGCGCGGTCGACCAGCGGCCGGTCGAGGCCCGCGACGACGTGCTCTGCTTCACGACGCCGGTGCTGACCGAGCCGCTCGAGGTCACCGGGCACGTGTCGCTGACGCTGTACGCCTCTTCCTCGGCACCGGATACCGACTTCACCGGCAAGCTTGTCGACGTGTTCCCGGACGGGCGGGCAATCTTCCTGACCGACGGCATCATCCGGGCCCGGTACCGCAACTCGCTGACCGAGCCGGAGCCGCTCACGCCCGGCGAGCCCTACGAGCTCAGCCTGGACCTGTCGGTGACGTCGAACGTCTTCCTGCCCGGGCACCAGATCCGGGTCGAGGTCTCCAGCAGCAACTTCCCCCGCTTCGACCGCAACACGAACACCGGCGGCGTCATCGCCGACGAAACGGCGCACGAGGCGATCGTCGCCGTCAACCGCGTCCTGCACGGCCCCGGTTACCCCAGCCAGCTGATCTTGCCTGTCATCAGCCGGTAGCCGCACGCCGGGCTGCTGACCGGCCTGGTCGGCACACCCAGGCCCGGGGCGGTGCCAAGCCCGGACGCAGACCCGGAGGCCGTCGCCTGGCTGCTGCTGTCGGTACTGACGGCCCGCGGGCTGCGCGCCGCCGTGATGCCCGCCTGCCTCGAGCTCGGAGTCACCGCCCTTGCGTTCGGGGTCGTGCCAGCCGCAGCAGACACATTCGAGCGCGGGACGCAAGTAACAAGAGATACAGAAGTTACAGAATTTGATTAGATCTACACATCCTTGCAAAAGCAAGGATGTGGCAAGTGCACAAGCTCGCCAGGAATGGCACAAGTTCACCCCGGCGATTCCCGGGAAAGGCGACAACCGCGTTGCCGCTTTCCCTGGCGTTGCCAGTCGTGCGCTGCCGGTGTATCAACCTGTGCGATCGGGCCTCTCGCGACCAGAGAGCTCGCGTACCGGCACGCCATCCCTCCGGAGTTCGGCGGCAAAGCGGCACTCGGTGCCAGGATGGACAGGACCGGTGTCCGCCGACCAGACGCAGCGTGTTCGGGTAGCCGCACCTGGCGTCCGTGTCATGACCTCCGTGCGGATGTCATTGGCCAATTGCCCCAATATGAGGTTTTCCGCGATGGTCATCCGTTACGCTGCCGATTTGTGGGCGGGGGGGCGAATTGCGTGTCAGCGTGTGCCCTCCACGATCGGGTTGAGCTGCGGAGGGGGATCCATGGCGGTATTTGCTGCTGGCATGCAACCAGTCGAGGAGTCGAGGGACAAGGGTCTCAAGACCGGCGCGCTCGGCCTCGTGTCAAGTGTTGTTATTGGAGTGGCGTCAACAGCGCCCGCCTACAGCCTGGCCGCGACGCTGTTCTTCGTGGTGGCCGCCGTCGGGCTGAAGTCCCCGCTGATCGCGGTGCTGGCGTTCGTGCCGATGCTGCTGTGCTCGATCGGGTTCAGCGAGCTGAACAAGGCCGACCCTGACTGCGGGACCACGTTCATCTGGGGAACCCGCGCGTTCGGGCCGGCAACCGGGTGGGCGGGCGGCTGGGCGACGGTGGCGGCCGACCTTCTCGTCATGGGCAGCCTGGCTCAGGTGGCCGGGCAGTACCTCTTCTTCTTGTTTCAGGGACCGAACAGCTCCATCGGGGCTGACGCCTCCGGCGGCTGGGTGCTGCTGGTAGGCGTCTTGTGGATCGTCGTGATGACCTACATCTGCTACCGCGGCATCGAGCTCTCGGCCAGGTTCCAGCGGATACTGCTGACCATCGAAGTCGTCATGCTGATGGTGATGTCGGTGACCGCGCTGGTCAGGGTGTTCGTCAGTAGTCCGGCGGGATCGCTGCACCCGAGTCTTAGCTGGCTGTCGCCGTCGCACCTGCCCCTCTCGGCCTTCGTGTCCGGGATCATCCTGATGCTGTTCATCTACTGGGGCTGGGACACCGCCTTGTCGGTGAACGAGGAGACAGCGGACAAGTCAAGGACGCCGGGCCGGGCCGGGATCATCTCGACGATCCTGCTGCTGGTCACCTACGCGATCGTCATCTTCGCCGTGCAGTCGTTCGCCGGGGTCGGCGACAAGGGCGTCGGCCTGACGAACCCGGCGCACCAGTTCGACGTGCTGTCGGTGACCGGGAGCGCGATCTTCGGAACCTCCGGGCTCGGCACGGTCTTGTCCCGGCTGCTGATCCTGATGGTGCTCAGTTCGGCCGCGGCATCCACCCAGACGACGATTCTGCCGGCCGCCCGCACCACCCTGTCCATGTCTGCCTACTGGGCGCTACCCCAGCAGTTCGCCAAGATCAGTCCCCGGTACCTGACCCCGACGGTGTCCACGATCGTGGTGGGCGTCGTTTCCGTCGCGCTCTACATCCCGCTGAACTTCATCTCCGGCGGCAACCCGATCGCTGACGCCGTTACCGCGATCGGGCTCTACATCGCCTTCTACTACGGGCTGACTGCCTTTTCCTGCGCCTGGTATTACCGTTCCACGCTGACTAGCAGCGCCCGCAACCTGTGGATGCGCGGCATCCTGCCGGTGCTCGGCGGCCTGATCATGTACTCGGCTGGCCTCTACAGCCTGCAAAGCGACTGGGTTGCGACCAACAGCTACACCAGCTGGACGGTGCCGGTCCTGCACTGGCAGATCGGCGGGATCTTCATCATCGCCGCGCTGGCCGCGCTGGCCGGGGTGGCCAGCTTCGTCTACATGCGCGTCACCTCACCCGCCTTCTTCCGCAGGCAGACCCTCACCAGGGCCACCCCCGTGCGAATTCCGGAAATGGAACTGTGAGGGGGCAGGCGGCGGAGGTGAACGCGGAACCTGCCGGGGGCAGCCGAAGGAAAAAACCGTACGGTATGTCAGCTCAGCAAGCCGGAGCCGGTACCGGCGGCAGGCATAGTGCCGCAGGCGGCGGCCAGGGCGCGATGACCAGTGCGGCGCCGCCCAGGGACCCGGCGGGCAGCGCGGCCGGCAGGCCGTCCTGGCCGGCCCAGTCAGGGACGGTCCCGGCACTGGCCGACGGTTACACAGACCGGCTGGAGACGGCTCCCGACCTGGCAGCGGCGCTGCCGGCGGGCGTCGCGGTCGCGTTGGTCCCGGACCGTGTGGCGGCCCCCGGTGCGGCGCCCGACACCGCTGCGCGGGACTGGCTAAGAGCGTCGGGCAAGACCCAGCTCGCCGCGGCGTTCGCTGAGTCGCTGTGGCAGTCACGCCGGCTGGACCTGCTGGTCTGGATCCAGGCCTCGAGCCGGGCCTCGGTGCTGACCGGGTACGCCGCGGCGACAGCGGTCGCGACCGGCCGGAACCAGGCAAGCAGTTGCGAGTCAGTCGCCGCCCAGTTTCTCAGCTGGCTGAGCGAGACCAGCCGTTCATGGCTGGTCGTGCTCGATGACCTGGCCGATCCGGCGGATCTGGACGGCCTCTGGCCGGCCGGCCCGGTCGGCCGGGTGCTGGTGACGTGCGCCGACGCCGCGGCCGTCCCCCGCGGCACGCGGGTCCTGCCGGTGGGGCTGTTCAACTCGCGCGAGGCCCTTAGCTACCTGATGGAGAGGTTGTCGGCCAATCCGGGCCAGCGGCTCGGCGCGATTGACCTAGTCAGCGCCATGGACCTGGAGCCGGTCGCGCTGACTCAGGCCAGCGCGGTGATTGCCAGCTCCACGATGTCCTGCCACAACTACCGTGAATACTTCGTTCGCAGGCGGCAGCAGCTAACCGATTCGTCTGGCACACCACCGCCGGCTAGCGCGGTCACCTGGACGCTCTCGTTGGAGCGCGCCAGTCAGCTTGCCCCAGGCGGGTCAGTCCGGTCGCTACTGGCCCTGGCCGCACTGCTGGACGGGCACGGCATTCCCGGAACCGTGCTGACCGCCCCGGCGGCAGCCGGCTACCTCGCTGGCGGCGAAACCCGGGCGGGCGGTGAGTCCGTCCGGGCAGCGCTAGCGGCACTGGAACGCGTTGGCCTGCTGACCGTCGCAACCGCTACGGCACCGCCGACGGTCCGGATTAGCCCGGTGCTGCAAGCGGCGCTGCGAGCCGCGATGCCGGAAGGCATGCTGGATCAGGCGGCCCGGGTGGCGGCGGACGCGCTGCTCCAAGCCTGGCCGGAAGCAGAGCCGCCCGGCTGGCCGGCCTCGGGTCTGCGATCCTGCGCGGCGGCGCTGCGGGAGATCGCCGGAAACCGGCTGTGGGCCGACGGTTGTCATCCGGTGCTGCTGCGCGCCGGGGACAGCCTCGACCACGCCCGCCTCACTGGTCCTGCGGTGGACCACTGGAGCGACCTGGTCACGACCGGCGGCCAGCTGCTGAGCGCCGGGCATCCGCACACGATACTGGCCGGGCAGCGGCTGGCCGAGGCCTACCTGGCGGCCGGCCGCGCGGACGAAGCCGTCACCTGGTTTCAGCGGCTGCTCGACAGCCAGGCCGTGAAGCTCGGGCAGGATCACCGTGACGTGATCGGAGCGCGGCTTCGCCTGGGCCACGCTCTGGTGGCGGCCCGCGACTTCCATCGCGCGATCTTCGTCCTGGAGCGAGTGGTCCCTGATACTGAGCGGGTCCGCGGCCCCGAGCATGCCGACACGCTCGGCGCGCGGGACGAGCTCGCCGCCGCCTACCTGGCCGCGGGACGGCACTCCGACGCCATTACCTTGTACCGGCGCGTGCTCGCCGACCGGGAGCGGATCCAAGGATCCCGCCATCCGCAGACCATGACCACCCGTCAGGGCCTGGCCGATTCCTACCTGGCGGGCGGCCTGGCGAAAGAGGCGGTATCGGCAAGCAAACGGGTGGTCGCTGACCGGGAGCGCGCCCTCGGGCCCGATCACCTGGACACCATCAGGGCACGGTACAGCCTGGGCGCCGCTTACCAGAAAACTGGCAAGGCGGTGGCGGCCGAGCGAGTCTACGAGCAGGCCCGGGTGGGCTTCGAGCAGCTGCTCGGCCCCCGTCACCCCGATACGCTGCGCAGCCGCGCGGAGCTTGCCCGGGTGTACCGCCAGCTAGGACGGTACGGCGATGCCCGCGCGCTGCTGCGCGACACGGTCGACCGCTTGGACCGCATCCTGCCTCACGACGATCCGCTGATCACCGAACTGCGCGAGATCCTGGCTGATATCGGGGATGAATAATCCCGGGCGCGTACCCGGTCCGGCAGCCGGCCGGCGCCGCTCGGGCAGCCCTCTGACAGCAAAACGGGAGGATCATGGCGAACCAGCAGCCGGCGGGTCCGCTCGGGCCTGACGTGGCGGTCACGCACATCCTGGTGGTCACCGATCCGGCGCGGTCGCGGGATTTCTGGGTCGACGTCCTGGGCGCCGAACTGTACCGCGAGTACGGCGGAACGAGCGTGGTGCTGCGATTCGCTGGCACCTGGCTGCTACTGGTCAGCGGGGGCGGGCCGACCGCCGACAAGCCCACCGTGGTCTTCCAGCCGCCCGCCGACGCCGACCTGGTGAGTCACGCGATGACGCTGCGCGTGGCTGACTGCCAGGCAGCCTATGAGGGGCTGCGGTCCAGGGGCGCGGCGTTCCTCACCCCGCCGCATGACTGGGGCTCTGAGATCCGCTGCTTCCTGCGAGACCCAGACGGCCACCTCGTAGAGATCAGCCAGTCAAGAGCCAGCTAGATGTAGCGGGCCGCCTCGTCCGGGCCCTGTGAGGTCCGGCCGGCCGCATTCGCCGCCAGTGCCGTCGATGCGTTCCTGAGCAGGTCGGCGCGGACGCGCGACGCCGGCTAGGCGCCCCGGACTAGCTCGTAGGAAACGAAGACGAGGCCCTCACCGACTGTCCGGCTGTCGATGAGGCGGAACGGCTTGGTGCCGCTGGTCTCGCCGAACAGGCGCTGCCCGGCCCCGACCACGACAGGGAAGACGAACAGCCGCAGCTCATCCACCAGGTCGTGCTCGATCAGGGTGCGCCCGAGCTGATAGCTGGCGTAGATGACGATGTCTCCGTCCACCTGCTGCTTCAGTCTCGCCACCGCGTCGACCACGTTGCCCTGCAGCACCGTCACGTTGGTCCATTTAGGGTCTTTGACGGTGGCCGATACGACGTACTTGGGCAGGCTGTTCAGCCGGTCCGCGAACTCGCCCGGCCTGGACGGCCACCGCGCCCCGAACCACTCGTCGCTGCGCCGGCCAAGCAGCAGGGCCGCGGTGCCCAGCGCCTCGGCGTACTCGACCTTGCCCCACTCTTCGAGGTCCTTGCCTCCGTACCGGGCGAACCAGCCGCCCCGGCCGAAGCCCTCCTGACCGTCGGGGTCCTCCACCACTCCGTCGAGCGATACGTTCGTGGTGATGACGATCTTTCCCATCCTCGGTTCTCCTTTCCTGCGCTGCCACCTCCGGGGGTAAGCGCGCCCTCGCCCGGGTCATCCGGGCCGTCGGTGGTGGATACACCGCGGGCGAGGGAAACTGGGCGCCCGCGAGCCGCCCAGTTCGGGCCCCGGCCGGTGTACGTAACAGCAAAGACGGGTGTGACACGGCGCGGGAAGAAGGTGAGGCTCGTGGAGCCGGCGGGATCTGACCTGATCGCACGGGCGCGGACGGGTGACGGCGACGCGTTCAAGGAGCTGACTGAGCCATACCGCCGGGAACTGCAGGTGCACTGCTACCGGATGCTGGGCTCGTTCCAGGACGCCGAGGACGCGCTGCAAGAAGCGCTGCTGGCCGCATGGCAAGGCCTCGGCGGGTACACGGAGCAGCGGGCCTCGCTGCGGACCTGGCTGTACAAGATCGTCACCAACCGGTGCCTCAACGCGCTGCGCTCGGGCCGCCGGCGAACCGCGAGGGGGTGGGACGTGCCTAACGTTGAACCGCCCCAATCGACCAGGCTCGGCGAGGTCGTGTGGCTGCAGCCGTATCCCGACGACGTGCTGGACGATGCGGGGGGTGCGCCGCCTGGGCCGGAGGCCCGTTACGAGCAGACCGAAGCCATTTCTCTCGCCTTCATCACCGCGCTGCAGGTCCTGCCGGCCCGCCAGGTCGCCGTGCTCATCTTGCGCGACGTCCTCGGCTTCCACGCCAGCGAGGTGGCCGTCATGCTGGACGCGACCGTGGAGGCGGTCAACAGCGCACTCAAACGGGGCCGCGCCAGCATGCAGCGCCGCCGGGAGCAGGCCGTCGGCCGCCGGCCAGCGCCCGCCGCCGGCTCGCCCGACGAGGCGGCGATCGTGGCCAGGTTCGTCCGCGCCTGGGAGTCCGCCGACCTGGACGGGCTGGTGGCCTTGCTGACCGACGATGTCTTCGTGTCGATGCCGCCGATGCCTTTCGAATACGAAGGCCGGGACATCGTGGCCCGGTTCTGCGCCAGCCTGTTCGGCGCGGGCCGCAGGTTCGACCTCGTGCCGACACGGGCCAACGGCCAGCCAGCGTTCGGGGCTTACCTGCGGGCCACAGGCGTCCGGCGCGGGACCGGCCTGTACGTGCTAACCCTCGCCGGCGACCAGATCTGCGCCATGGTCCGCTTCGAGGCCAGCGTGCTGCCATGGTTCGGGCTGCCGCGATCACTCCCGGACCGGTAGGCGGCCGTCACGATGGCGAATGACCGTGCCTCGTCAGCTATTGGCCGCTCCGGATCTGGTGTCAGTCGAAGTACCTGCCGTTTCCTCGAACCGTAGGGACGGCTGTCGCAGCCACCCCCTCAGAGGCGGGTTCGCCGGGTAAGACGGGGCGGCCGTGTTCACGAATGCTTCAGGAACCTCAGGTAAAACGCCGCGAACACCACGACAATCGCGATGTTTACTATCAGCCGCGCCCAGAAATGGTGCCTGAGGAACAGGACGTCCGCGCCGACGATGATGCCTATCATCGCGAGCACGTAAAGCACGACAGCTATCTGCCTTCCCACCGTCCCGTTCTACTACGCGCGCCGTAGCGGAACAAGGGCGGTGCCGGCGGGCCCGGGCTTAACGCACCCTTTCGTCTCACGGGACGCCGGCGGTTGCCGCGGACGCGGTGGGAGGCGTGGCCGGGAGCAGTGCGGGCCGGCCCAGAGCGCTGGAGCTGGAACCAGGCTGGCAAGGTCGAGGCGGGCGAACGCGTGGCGCAAGGCACGAAACTGACCTGCCCGGCCGGACGAGCCGCCGCGAGGGTGCCGCGTCACCCCTTGGCCGGCCCGGGCCGGGGCCGTCGGGCGAGGTTAGCTACGTGGAGGAGCGGGCTACGCCGGGGTTGTGGCGTAGCGGGTCATAACTTCCCCGATGACGCGCGGGGAAAGCGGCTGCCCCGCGGTGATCATGTCGTGCAGGTCGCGGAAGTACTGCACGTACAGGTCGGGGGTGAACGTGTTCAGCAGGACGAGCGGCTCGTCGGCCGGGTTGGCGAACGTGTGCGGCGCGCCGGGCGGGACCATGACGAGCGTGCCGGCCGTCGCGTCGTAGGACTCCTCACCGACGGTGAACCGGGCCGTGCCCGACACCACGTAGAAGCCCTCATCGTGCCGCGCGTGCCGGTGCTGGGGCGGCCCTTCGGTGTGCGCGGCCACGGTGATCTCCCCCACGCCGAGCCGGTGGCCGGTATTGCTGCCGTCTTCCAGGATGCGCATCCGGGTCGGCGGCGGCAGCAGCGTGTCGCCGTCGCCGGGACCGACCACCGAAACGCGGGCCGGCCCCGGGTCGGTGTGCGCGAGCAGGAAACTGCCCACGATCCGCAGCAGGGCGGCCGGGGTTTCCAGTTGAGGCAGGTGCCCGGCACCGGGGACGAGTGCGAACTCCGCGCCGGGAATGGCCCTGGCGTAGGCCAGCCCGTGCTCGCCGGGGACGATGCGGTCGGCGATGCCCCACACCACCAGGACCGGCGCGGTGACCGCGGACAGCCTGCCGAGCAGGGTGGGATCGGCCATGCGGGAGCCGCCGTAGACCTGCAACGCCTTCCGGTTCGCGGCCATGGCCGCCTTCTGCGCGTCCGGCAACTGGTCCACGTCGATCCGGAAATCGTCCGGCCTGAAGTAGCTCAGGTCCGCCACCTGGTCCATGCTGAGCGAGAAGAAGTCCGCGACCGGATGTGCATCGAGCTGCAGTCCGGCCGCGTCCACCAGGACCACCGCTGCCACCCGCTGGCTGTTAAGCACCGCGATCTCGGCCGCGATCCAGCCGCCGATCGAGTTCCCGATAACGGTCACGCCGGTCAGGTCAAGTTCCTCGAGCAGGCGCGCGTACAGCCGGGCCAGCTCAGCGATGGTGGCCAGGCCGTCCGGCCGCGGGGTTCCGCCGAACCCTGGGTGCAGCGGGGTAAGCACCCGAGCTTGCTGGGTCCCCGGCGACCCGGCCAGCAGGGCCGCGAAGCGGTCCACGGACTGCATGCCCGCACCGCCGTGCAGCACCAGGTAGGGTCGTCCCTCCCCGCGCGAGGTGACGGTAACCGGGACCGGCCCGATCTCGTCTACCGGAATGTCGTAGGTCGTGGTGGTAACTGTGACGCTCATCCGCTTTCCGCCTCTTCGTAAGAGTTGGCTCTCACGAAGAGCCTAGAACCGTTCGCCGTTTCATGCAAGTCAACTCTCGTAAAGAGAGTTAATTTGACTTATGAGAGGGCGGCCGTCAGCATGCTGGGTATGGCAGACGCGCAAGCCACGAGCCGTGGGCGGGTGAACCAGAAGCAGCGGACCCGGCGGGCCATCGTCGAGGCGGCCAAACGGCTGGCCGAGTCCGGCGGCGAAGTCACCATGCCGCTGGTGGCCCGGGAGGCGCTGGTGTCAGAAGCCACCGCTTACCGGTACTTCCCCGACCTGGCGTCGCTACTGCATGAAGCGGACGACGGCACCTGGCCCAGCCCCGAGGAAGCGCTCCTTCCAGTGGCGGATAGCACCGATCCGGTGGAGCGGGTCGCGTTCGCGGCCGGTTTCCTGTACCGCGGCGTACTGGCGAACCAGGGCGCCGTTCGGGCCATGATCGCCGCGTCCGTCGTGAAGCCGAAGGTGCATGCCAGGCCCGGCCACCGCTTCGGTCTGATCGACGCCGCCCTCGCGCCTGCCGCGGACCAGTTGGACGCTGACGTGCTGGCCCAGCTCCGTCGCGACCTGGCCGTGGTGCTCAGCGCTGACGCCGTGTTCACCCTGATGGACCTGTGCGAACTGGCGCCCGAGGCGGCCGTTGCCAGCGGCGTGGAGACCGCGCGCCGGCTGACCGGCGCCGCCTTGGCCGCTAGCCAGGCTCGGCGACGGTCCGGCGTGACCTCTACCCAGGGAGCGCGATGAACACCGCCATCGTTTCTAGCGGACGGCTGCGACCTTGAGGATCGCGTTGGCGATGACCTGGTAGCCCGCGGAGTTCGCGTGCTGGTTGGGGCCGCGGGGCGAGGGCGCGCACTCCCAGGTCCACGTGCAGATCAGCGCGACGTTGCGGGGCAGCGTGCCGATCCCCTGGACGGGAGTCGGATTGCCGAAGTTGGTGGTGTCGAAGGCACCGAACACGTCGGCGACGGCGTCCCCGGCCTTCGTGTAGGTCCGGTCGAGCAGGTCGTTGTAGACGACGGCAAGCTGTGCTCCAAGCCGCGCGATCACCTGGCCGAGCTCGCCGTTCCGCCATTCGGCCAGTGCGGGCAGGTAGTAGCTCATGCCGACGATGCGCACGCCTGACCCGGCCGCCGCGCGCACGCTGGCCAGGATCGCGGACAGGTTGGCGGCGGCGTCAGGGATGTCGCCGATGCAGGACGTCAGCTGCTTCAGGCTCGGCTGGCTGCCGCACGACTCCGGGTCGTTGGCGCCGATGTCGATGGTGACAAGCAGCACGTGCCCGCGGTGGGCGCGCAGGAAGGCGTCGGCGGCGGCCAGTTGCGAGCCGCCCTGGTAGCTGCAGATGCCGCCGTGCATCATCGTCTCGGTGGTCTCGCCCGGGCATCCGAGCTGCACCAGCCTGAGCCCGGGGTGCGCGCCGAGCAGCCCTGCGTACACCCGGTTCGGATAGCCCTGATCGGTCTCGACGCTGGCCCCGGCCGCATCCGGCTGTACTCCCCGGGACAGCGAGTCGCCCAGGGCGAGGTAGTACGCGGTGCTCGGTGCGGGAGGAGCCGAGCACCCTGTGATCGCTGACCCGGCGGTGACCGCGACGGCCGCCGCGATCACGGCGCGCACCACCCGGATTATCACTAGTCCAGCGTGACGACCGAGGCGATCTGGTCGAGCCCGGAGACTTTCAGCAGGGTTTCTGTGACCGGGCCGCCGGTGCTGACCTGGATGGTGAGCTGCACTCGCCTGGCGGCGCGGAACAGGGCCCTGATGGCGGCGCTGTCGCAGTAGGTGACCGCGGTCAGGTCGGCGATTACGGTGCCTGAGGCGGCGGCAGCCTGGTCGAGCGCGGCATCGAACTGGCCGACGTTGGTCAGGTCGATGTCGCCTGCGGCGCGCACGGTAGCGGGTCCGTGTCCGCCGGCGGGCAGGAACTCGAACCGGGCCTGCGGGCCGCCGCCGGCCTGGCGATCTTGGGCGGGGCCTGCCGGGCTGGTGTGGTCAGTCATGGCTTCAGTTCCTTGGTCAGGGTCACGGTCGTTCCGTCCGGGGACGAAGCAATGTTGACCTCATCCATGAGGGCGTGCATGAAGATGATCCCGTGGCCCCGGGTATCCGGGGCGGGCGGCTTGCGATCGGCTGGAGGGGACCGCCAGGTTCCGGTGTCGGCGATGGTGAGCTGAACCGCTGCGTGGGACGCGCGGGCGGTAAGTGTGACCTGGACCGGCGGCGCCCCGGCAGGCCGGACGGCGGTAGCGTGCTCGACGGCGTTGGCGGCGGCCTCGCCCGCCGCGATCATGATGTCGGTGGCCTCCGGTGCGCCGATGCCGGCGGCCGGCAGCCACTGCCGCAGCCTGGCCCGGAGCAGCGCCAGGCAGGACGGGTCGTCCGCCGCTACCTGGACCGTCAGCTGAGCCGGCGGGTGCCGGTAGATCAGGACCGCGACGTCGTCGTCGTAGCCGGCCGCCGGCGTCATGGCCGACATGACGTGGTCCGCGACGTGGTCGGGATGATCCTGGGCCCGTTCCGCTACGGTGACTGCCGCGGCGTCGATCCCCTTGTCCAGTGGCTGGTTGCGCCGTTCGACCAGCCCGTCGGTGTACAGCATCAAGGTCGCGCCCGGCGGCAGCGCGGCAGTCGCCTGGCTGCGCAGCCAGCCCTCAGGCAGCATGCCGAGCGGCAGGGACAGGGCCCGGTCGAGCAGGTCATGCTCCCCGGTGGCGGTGACGAGGATGGGCGGCGGATGGCCGGCGCAGCTGTAGGTGACCGTCCCCGCCTCCGGGTCGATGACCGCGCAGAACACGGTGGTGCACTCCGCTCCGGGAATCCGGCTGGCGAAGGTATCCAGGTCGCCGACGGCCTCGGCGGGACCGGGAGCGCGCAGCAAGACCGCCTGGCTGGCCGAGCGGAGCTGACCCATGACCGCGGCCGCGGGCAGCCCGCGGCCGACGCAGTCACCGACGACGATGCCGATACGCTGCCCGGGCAGCGGGACCGCGTCGTACCAGTCGCCGCCGACTTCGAGCGGGGGGACCGCCGGGGTGTACCGTGCCGCGAATCCGTGCGGCAGCTCGGTGGGGGCAAGGATCGCGTGCTGCAGGGTGAGGGCGACGGCGCGGGTCTGCTCGTACACCCTCGCCTTGGCCAGGACCTGGGCCAGGTGGCTGGTGAGGATGAAGAACAGCTCCCGCACTTCGGCGCTGACCGGGCCGCCGCCAGGGAATTCCGCGGCAATGGCCGACGACCCCGTCCCGTCAAGCGGGGCCGCGAGCAGCCACGCGCCTTCGTCGCCCGGCAGCACGGCGACTGAGGCGGCCAGCTCATGACGGGTGGCGTCGAGCGCTTCCGTCAGCGCGGCCGAGGTGCCCTGACCCCGGGCGGGCCGGGGCCATCCGGTGACGGCGGGGCTGTCGTCGCTCGACCACAGTGCGGCGGTTACCTGGCTCGCGTGCAGCGCGGCGGCGATCTCGCGGGCGGCCGTGGTAAGCATCTCGGAGATCTCCCCCGCCGCCGCCAGGGCGGCGGCGAAGCCGGCCAGGGTGGCTTCGCGCTGTCCGGCCAGCCGTTCCGCGGTCACGTCACGGGCGGTGCCGACAAACAGGCCCCCTAGCCCGTCCGGGCCGGGCAGGCTGGCCGAGCTGCACGCCAGCCACACGGTGTGCCCGTCGCGGTGCCGAACCGGGACCGTGTACCGGCCGCCGCCTCCCCGCGTGTAGCCGGCATACGCCTGGGCCGTCGCCGCCGCCCCGGCGGGATCGGCGTCCGGGTCAGGAACCCAGGGCTGCGGCCACCGGTACGGCAGGCCGTCCGTGCTGTACCCCACCAGGGTCAGGAAGGCCTGGTTGGCCTCCAGGATCGTGCCCTCCTCGTCGGTGACGAAGAACCCTTCCTGAAGGGAGTCGATCAAGGTGCGGCGGAATTGCGACTCGCGGCTCCTGAACCTGGCCATCTCCAGGTTGGAGCGCACCCGGGCAAGCAGTTCCACCGCGGAAAACGGCTTCACCAGGTAATCGTCGGCACCCGCGCGCAGGCCCTCCACGGACGACTCCTGGCCGGCCCGCGCCGAAAGCAGCAGCACCGGCACCGCCGCGGTGCGCGCGTCGGCGCGCAGCGCGGCGACCAGGCCGAGCCCGTCGAGGCGGGGCATCATCACGTCGCTGATCACCAGGTCGGGTACGCCCGCCCGGACCGCGTCGAGAACCTCCAGACCGTCGGTGACCGCGGTGACCTGGTAGCCGACGGTGCGCAGCAGCCGGGCCAGGTAGTCGCGCATGTCGGCGTTGTCATCGGCGACAAGGACCCGGGCGGGCAGGGCGCGGCCCTCCTGCGCGGCGAGAGCCGCGTCGCTGCCTGGCGTGATCCTCTCGTGCACAGGCCGCACGGCCGCGCCGCCGTCGTGGTCGTGCGCGGTCCCTGGCACCCAGCGCAATGCTTCCTGGACGAACGGGTCAGCCGTGGCCGAGACCGCCGCCGCCGAGCCGGCGGGGACGAGGGCGCCGGCGGGCAGGTGGGCGTGCCCGAAGGGCAGGCGGATGGTGAACGCTGTGCCCGTGCCCTCGGCGCTTGACGCGGTGATGGTGCCGCCATGCAGCTGGACCAGTTCCTGGACCAGGGCAAGGCCGATGCCGCTGCCCTCGTTGGACCGGGAGCGGGTGTTCTCGATGCGGTGGAACCGCTCGAACAACCGGGGCATCTCCTGCTCGGGGACGCCGACGCCGGTGTCCGCGACCGTGACGACCGCGTGACCGGCCTCGGCGTGCACGGCGACGCGGATAGAACCGTCGAAGGTGAACTTGAGTGCGTTGCTGAGCAGGTTGAGCACCACCTTCTCCCACATGCCGCGGTCAAGGTAGACCGGCTCCTGCAGCGGGGGGCAGTCCACCTCGAAGGCCAGGCCCGCCCGGTCCACGGCAGAACGGAACACACTGGCCAGCTCGGCGGTCACCGGTCCGATGTCGGCCGGCTCGTACCTCGCCTGCATGCGGCCCGCCTCGATGCGGGAGAAGTCAAGCAGCGTGTTGACCAGCCTGCCCAGGCGCAGCCCGTTGCGGTGAATGACCTCAAGCTCCTCGTGCACCTGCGGTCCGGCGCCGGCCAGCAGGCGCTGGAGCTCCTGCAGCGGTCCCATGATCAGGGTCAGCGGGGTGCGAAACTCGTGACTGATGTTGGAGAAGAACGTGGTCTTGGCCCGGTCGAGCTCGGCGAGCTCTTCCGCGCGGCGCTGCTGGTAGTGGTAGCTGCGTGCGCTCGCGATCCCCGCCGCGAGATGACCGGCCACGAGGCCGATGAACGCGCGGTAGCCCTCGTCGACGGCGCGGTACCGGTTCAGCGCGGCCACCAGGAACCCGTAGGGTGCGCTGCCCTGCTGGACCAGCGGTGATACCAGCGCCTTGACGGGCGGCTCGCCCCACGCCCCGCCGGGCAGGCCGCTGAACCCTTCGCCGGCGAGGTCCACAAGCACCGGCTCGCCGCGCAGCAGCACCGCGGCCGGCCACACCTGGTCAGCATCGCCGACCGTGATGACGTCCGGCGCGGCCGCGTGCCCGGCCGCGATGCCCGTGGTCGCCGCGAGCCGGGCGCTGGCGCCCTCGCCGTCGAACAGGTAGGTCAAGGTGAAAGGCAGGTCTTCACGGTTCAGGTTCAGCTGCCGCCCGGCGAACTCCAGCGACTCCTGCTCGGTGCGCACCACGCTCAGGTCGGAGCCGAGGTCGCGCAGCGTCGCCATCCGGCGCTCGCCGATGATCCGGTCGGTGTCCTCGCTGACGACGCAGAGCATGCCGACCACGGCGCCGGCGTCGTCGCGCAGCGGGCTGTAGGAAAAGGTGTGGTAGGTCTCCTCCGGGTAGCCGGACCGCTCAAGGAACAGCAGCAGCGCCTCGTCCCAGGTCGCTTTCGCGGTGGAAAGCACGCTGTCGATCCGCGGGGCGACGTCCTCCCAGACCTCCTCCCACACCTCGCTGGCGGGCCGGCCGAGCGCCCACGGGTACTTGCGGCCCAGGGTGTCGCGCCGGTACGCGGCGTTGCAGAAGAACGTCAGCCGCGGCCCCCAGGCCATCCACATCGGGAACTTGGAGGACAGCAGGACGCCTACCGCCGTCTGCAGGCTCTGCGGCCAGCACCCGGGCGGCCCGAGCGGGGTGGCAGCCCAGTCCACCGCGGCCATGTCACGGCCGACCTCCTCGTCAGCGGCAAAGAACCCAGCCGTTCCCGAGCCCGGCTCGGCGTCTGCCACGTCCGCCACCCGCCTGTCCCCTCCTCACGTCCTGGTACTCCCCAAGCTAGTCTGCTGCTCCCCCGAATCAGCCAGGCGTAACGTACGATAACCGCCTTTACCAGCGACGGAAGTCATCCGGACCTAGCCTCAGCGTCCTGCCCGGCCAACTGTCTCACCGCACGTCCCCGGCGGTCCCGTGCCGCTGCGCGGCCGGCTCAGGAGACAGGCGGTGCAGCAACGGAGAACACCGGTAGGTCACCAGTTGCCGCATTACCAGCGCTGTCTCGGTGCGCTCGACGCCCGCGATGGCCAGGATCGTTCCTGCGATCCGGTACAGGTCGTCCGCATCGTGCGCCGCCACCCGCACGAGCAGGTCCGCGGCACCGCTCAAGCCGAACACTTCGAGCACCTCGGGGATGGCGGCCAGAGCGGTGGCCACCTCGTCGAGTCGCTGCTGGACGACGGTGACCATGATGAACGCGGTGAGTGGGTAACCCAGCGCCGCGGGCTCGATCCGGCGCTCGAAGCTGGCCAGCACCTCGCGGTCCTCGAAGCGGGCGAGCCGCGATTGCACCGTGTTCCGCGACAGGCCCACCTGCTGCGCCAGCGACATGACCGTCGCGCGAGGATCACGTATCAGCGCCAGCAGCAGCCTCGCGTCGGTGCCGTCCACAGTACCCTCCATTGTGCTCACTTCCCCGTCGAACATGCTCCTCATATTGAGCATGTTGCCACTTGCACAGCACGGTGGTTGCGCACATAGTCGCGCCGGTGCTTCACTGATGGGCACTTTGCTTCTTATGACGGGGACCTACCGAGAGTGGGCGTGATAATGACTGCTCCTTCGCTGAGCCAATCTGAGCGCACCGGCCAGGCCGGCCTCGGCACCCTGAAGACGATCGAGGACCGGGTGCTGTGGCTGTCGACGGCGATCATCAACCACGCCAACCGGGTCCGCCCGAATCCGTCCGGCCTGAAGGTCGGAGGACATCAGGCCTCAAGCGCGTCGATGGTCTCGATCATGACCTCGCTGTGGTTCAGGCACCTGAGGGCAGGCGACCGGGTCTCGGTCAAGCCCCACGCTTCTCCGGTCTTGCATGCGATCAACTACCTGCTCGGCCAGCTCGACGAGTCCTACCTGACGACGCTGCGGCAGTTCGGCGGCCTGCAGTCCTACCCGAGCCGGTCCAAGGATCCCGATCCGGTGGACTACTCCACCGGATCGGTCGGCATCGGGGCGACGGCACCGCTCTGGGGAGCGCTGGCGCACCGCTATGTCGCTGATCATTTCGGCGAACCCGCCGGGGGCCGCCAGTACTCGCTGCTTGGCGACGCCGAACTGGACGAAGGCGCGTGCTGGGAGGCGATCGGTGACCCGATGGTCGCCGACCTCGGGGAAGTAGTGTGGATCGTCGACCTGAACCGGCAGTCGCTGGACCGGGTGGTACCAGGCATTGGCACGCCCCGGCTGCAGCGCATGTTCGAGGCGTCGGGCTGGCAGGTTCTCACCGTGAAGTACGGTCACCTGCTTGAGCAGCTGTTCGCCAGGCCCGGGGGCGGGCTGCTGCGGACGAGGATCGACCGGATGCCGAATCCCGAGTACCAGCGGCTGCTCCGGTGCACCGCGGCCGAGCTGCGAACCCGGCTGCCGGAGCCGGGACCGGACGCGGAGCCGCTCCGCGCGCTGCTCGCGGCAATAGGCGACGACACGCTGCAGGCGGCCTTCCGCAACCTTGGCGGCCACGACCACGCGGCACTTGCCGGAGCGTTCGCCGCGATCGACGACACCCGCCCGACGGTGATCTTCGCCTACACGGTGAAGGGATACGGGCTGGCCATCGAGGGCCACCCGCAGAATCACTCCGCGCTGCTGACCGAGCCGCAGCTGGAGGAGCTGGCCGCCCGGACCGGTGCGGACCCGGCTCATCCCTGGCGGCGGTTCCCTGACGGCAGTGCCGAGGCAGCGCTGTGCGCGGCGACCGCGGAACGGCTGCGGCGTGACACCGTTTCCCTGCGGGAGCCGCCGACGGTGCCAGCCGATCTGGGTCGCACCCCGGCCGGCGTGGCGACCACGCAGTCGGCGCTTGGCCGGGCCCTGCTTGACGTCAACCGGGCGGCCCCTGACGTGGGCGCCAGGATCGTGACCGTGAGCCCGGACGTCAGCTCGAGCACCAACCTGGCCGGCTGGGTGAACAAGGCAGGTGTCTGGTCCTCCGCCGAGCGCACCGACTGGTTCGCCGACGACACCGAGACGATTCTGCACTGGCGCGAGCGGCCGGCCGGCCGGCACATCGAACTCGGCATCGCCGAGACGAACCTGGTGGGAGCGCTGGGCGAGCTGGGCGCGACCTGGAGCAGGGCGGGGCAGCCGCTGTTTCCTGTCGGCGTGCTCTACGACCCGTTCGTGGCCCGGGCTCTGGAGCCGTGGTCGTTCGGCATGTACGCAGGCGGCCAGTCGATCCTCGTCGGCACTCCGTCGGGCGTCAGCCTCGCTCCTGAGGGCGGCGCCCACCAGTCCGTTACCACGCCGTCGATCGGCATCGAGCAGCCAGGGTGTACCGGCTACGAGCCCGCCTTCGCGATCGACACCGAGTGGGTGCTGCTTGCCTCGCTCGCGCAGCTGGGCAGGCCCGGAGGGCAGTCGGCCTACCTGCGGCTGTCCACCCGGCCAGTGGACCAGGCGCTCGCGTCCGTGCCCGCTGACCCGGCCGCCCGCGAGCGGCGCCGGCGCAGCGTTGTCGCCGGCGCCTACCAGCTCAGGCGCCGCGACCGCCCGGCCGTGACAATCTGTGCCATGGGTGCCCTTGTCCCGGAAGCGCTGGCCGCCGCGGAACGGCTGGACGCGATCGGCTTCGGCACGGACGTCATCTGCGTCACCAGCCCGGATCTGCTGTTCCGGGCGGTGCAGGCGCGGCGCGGGCTGACAACGGCACCCGACTGGGTCCTCGGTGCCGTCTTCGGTGCCGAACGTGCGGCGCCCATGGTCACGGTGCTAGACGGTCATCCGCACACCCTCGCGTTCCTCGCGGGCATCAACCAGGTGCCCGCCGCCCACCTCGGCGTCACGGCGTTCGGCCAGTCCGGGGACATCGACAGCATCTACCGCTACCACCACATCGACACGGACTCGGTGATCGGCGCCGCGCTCGACCTCATCGACTGACGGGCTCGTCCCGCGGCCCGCTGCTCCGGGCGCTGCAGCTGACGCCACGCCATGGCGGCGCCTGCGCCCGCCACTCCTTTTCCGCGGCTCATGCGTTCCTGCTCGGGTCGCGCACGGCCAGTTGCGACAGGAACGGCAACGGGCAGAGCATGTGATCGGCGCCGTCGCACCACACGAACGGGCGGCGGGCACTGCAGACGCGGCCGCCGGGAACGGAGAACCTGATGATCGAGTCACTGGAGGTCCGCGCCGCGGAGCCATTGCCTGGTTACCCGTACCAGTGGGTGTCCGCGGTGGCGCACTACGCCGTGGACCCGGGTGATCCCGCCAACGCGCGGATCGCCGACCTGGGCCTGGCACCGCGCGGCAGTGACGGAAAGGTCCGCTTCAGCGGCGACGTCGTGCTGCTGCGCCCCGACGGGGGCGGCATCCGGCGCGCGCTGCTCGCCGTGCCGAACCGCGGGATGGTGCGGCTTCCGTTCTGCGGCCCGGTCCTGCCAGGAACAGTCATGACCCCGCCGTCGCCCGGCGACGGCTTCCTGCTCAACCGGGGCTGGACCATCGCCCTGCCCGGCTGGCAGTGGGACGTGCCCCGTAGCCAGGACCTCGCCGGGCTCGACGCACCCGTCGCCGGTACCGGGCCCGGATGGCTGCGTAGCGACTTCCGCATCGACGCGCCGGTGCGGGAACGGCCGCTCAGCGACGTGGTAG
>Ga0335072_10003521_pt1 | contig 23547 bp, 24 predicted proteins | sample Lox_Sample_21_FD_206725 | JGI IMG/M metagenome (GOLD analysis project Ga0335072, IMG submission 206725) | Soil microbial communities from Loxahatchee National Wildlife Refuge, Florida, United States - Lox_Sample_2.1 | ecosystem: Environmental > Terrestrial > Soil > Wetlands | place: USA... | reverse complement strand
GTGCCGCCATGCAGGGGAGATTGCTTCCGGGGAAATAGCATTCGCCGATTGGCTAGCGCAATCCGTCTTCGCCCTTGATTTGATCCTTAGTGAGTCCACCGACGCGTGGAAGCGGGCGCCCGCTGTCCGTCACGGCAACGGCCACGACAATCTCATTCGCTCGCGGCGCATCCGCAATCCGTATCTCCATCCCGTCGAAATGGCTCCGTACAAACGCTGCGTCCTTGTGCCCCAGCGGAATATCCAGTGGCACTCCCAGCCCGCCACGCTTCTTCGAAGACGGAATCAGCGCCGCGCCTTTTCCGAGCGCCTTCCTCACCGGCGCGCCCAGCTTCGGATGCAGGATCGCTGCGGCGTGTTCCAGTTCGCCATTTTCGCCCACGGCCGCCGCTTTTCCATAGCTCTCTGCCGACGTTCCCGGAATTCCAAGCGCCGCCACGGCGCGTTCCGTCAGCAAGCCGCCCAACTCTTCGCCGATGTCCATCAGCTCCGACAAATCCTCCACGTACTTTCCCGCCAACGGATTTTCGATCACCGCTGCAGCAGCCGCTCGCCGCGTCGGAGGGTTCACGTCGCGCCCCATCTCGCTGCGCGTTTCTTCGACGAACGTCAGAATTTTTCTGATTTTCACTTTCTTTAGCCCCGCCGCATCCGTCATCGCAACCCGTCCTCTCCCTGAATTTCCGATGCTTTCAGTCCTCCCGCCCGGGCGTGAATCCGTGGCCCGGTCGTCATCACCAGCGCCAGCAGAATCTCATCCGCACGCGGTGCGTCGTTCAAGCCCACTTCCATCGCATCGAAATGGCTGCGCACGTACGACGCGTTGATATGCGTGATCGGCACGTCGAGCCGCGTTCCCGGTCCGCCCACTTTTTTCGTCGACGATACAATCGCCTTCGCGCCTCCCAGCACTTCTCTCATCGCATACCCGCCCGGCGCGTGCCACAGCGCTCCGTGTTCCAATTCGCCCCCCGCGCCCACAATTGCGCCTTTCCCGTAGGCTTCGATCGCCTTCGGATTCCCTCCGAGCGCTGCCACCAGCCGTTTCGACATTTCCAGACCCAGCGGCCGCAAATCATCCATGAATGGCTGAATATTTTCGACGTATTTTCCTGCAAACGGATTTGTGATCACCGCCAGCGCCGCTCCCCGCCGCAGCGGCGTCGCGGGCGCCGGTCCGCCTTCATGAAAAATCTCTTCCACCATTACCGCGATTTTTCTCACGCGCACCTCATGCATGGAGATGGCTCCTTTCAAGAGGAAAGTCCCAGGAAGTTGGGAGCCGAAGTGCCGAAACTTCTGAAACGCCCGTGGAAACCGTTTCGCCTTGCAGATGCAGCGCCGCCGCGCAAATCAATCCGGAGGCCGCAAGTTTTTCCGCTTTCGCAAGCCCGCGCGCAAGAGCTTCGTCAATTTCATCCTGCCGCAGCGGGCCCACCGCTCGCGTCACGGGAATCTCGCGCAGGTCGCTGTCGGGCTGAATCTCCCGCGCGGCGATTCGCGCAATCGCCGGATGCCCCGGCAAATCGACGGCGTTCGCCACAATCGTTGCCGCCGCATCCGCGCCCGCCGCCGTCCCGGCAAGAATCGTCACCGCGTCCGCGATTCCGAGTGAAAAGCTCCGCCCGCGCCACCCGCTCGTTGCGATTCCCCGCACGGGATTCACAGCGCGAATCACCGCCTTCCCAAAAAGCGACGGTTCTTCCGGCCGGTCAATAAGGGCAACCGAAAATTCCTCTCCGCTCTCAAGATGCAGCGCAATATCGCCGCCGTCGTTCACATACGCCCGCGCGAGCGGCGCCGCAAAAATCATCGTGCCAAGAATTTCTTCCGACACGGCTCCCGCCACCGCCGCCATCGGCGTTATAAAGGAAGCCTCCGCGAACGGCGCCACTGCGTCCCACATCCGCCGCGCCACAATTCCTCGCGGCGCTTCCCCACCGGCCCGCGCCTGTCTCCGCAGCAGCGCCAGCTCGCCGCAAAGTTCATCCAGCACATGCGCGAACCGCGCGGATGCAGCGGCATACGCAGCATGCACGCATTCTTCCGCGCCAAACGCTTCCACGATCAAGTCCATCGGCCCGTCGTGCAGATGCAAGCGCCGTCCGTCGGGAAGCATCCGAATAACGGCACGCTCTCTCATTTCGCCGCCTTCGTGTTCGCGTCGGGCGCGAGCGGCCATGGGTTCTCCGCCTTGTGCGCCGTCCTCCGCCGGTTCTCGTCTCTCAAAATCGAATCGAGCGGACGCACCGAATCCACATGCCCGCCGAGCGTCGCATAATCTGCCAACTTCATCGTGAATTCAATCGGCGCAACGAGCGCCGGTGTCGGCACGTACCCAAACGCGTTTTCCGGCACGCGTGTCACATCCACCATGAAGGTAATGCCGCCGCCGGGCCACACATACACCGGCGCGCCGCCGCAAGTCACGCGCGTCAGCGCCGCTCGCACTGACCGCGTCAGCCGCACCGGATTTTCCGTCACGCCCGCGCGCAGCGAGCCACCCGCTCCTCCCATAAATAGCACGCTCACCAGCGCCGGCTCGCAATTTTCCGCAATTCGCTCCACCGATTCCGCCAGTGTTGCCGGCAGGTCTTTCTCCACAGGCTGCAGCGCTTCGTTCAGCTCGAAGTAGGCGTAATGCTCACCCGTCGTGCTCACCATCAGCAGCCGCAATCCCGCCCACGCCACCTTCGGGTTCCACTCGCTCAAAATCGAAAGCGGATCGGTGATATTCGTTCCGCCCCACGCCGTTCCCGGCTCCGCCACCTGAAAATATCTTCCCGGCGTCGACCTTCGCCCCTTCATCTTGATCCCCGTCGCGGCAATCCCCAGCATCTTTCCCGCCTGATGCTCGGAAAGCACTCCCGTGATGTGATCGTCCACCACGACAACCTCGTCCACCTTGCCGAACCACTGCTTTGCAAACATTCCAATCGTCGCCGAGCCGCATCCCACGCGCATCCGCTCTTCCCGCGCTTCGTTCACGATGGGCGGCCTCCCTGCTTGCGCCACCAGCTTCGCGCCGGCGTCAATCGCCAGCTCCACCGCCTTCCCGTTGCACAAATCCAGCAGCGTCTCGCACGTCACGCGGCCTTCGCGTTTCCCCCCGCCCGTCAGGTGGTGCACCCCGCCGAGCGAAAGCATCTGCGATCCGTACTCGCTCGTCGTCACGTGTCCTACGGGCTCATCCTGCGCGCGCACCAGATTTTGCTCCGGCCCCAGAAACCGGTCCGTGTCGATTTTTAGTTTCACGCCGCAATAGCTGAAAATTCCCTCGGTCACCACCGTGACCATGTCCGCACCATCCACCTTCGAGGAAATGATGAACGGCGCCGGCTTGTAATCCGGATATGTCGTCCCCGCTCCAATTGCTGTTACAAACGTTTCCGGCGTCCGCACCATCGTGCCGTCCCACTCACGGCTCGCTTCCAGAAACGGCACCACCGGCTCCCCGTGCGAAACCGCACGCTCCAGCACTACGTGTGGATCGAGCCTCACCAACTGGCCCGCGTGATTCGCGTAGCGGTCGCACGCTCCCGTGCGCCCTTCCTTGATATGGCACAGCACCGGGCAGGCGTCGCAGCGTATCGTGTCGGCTTCAGCCACGTTTTCCTCCTGCCTCCGCTCGCGACGCGCGTTCCTTCAGGATCGCGGCGCGCACCCGGTCCGGCGTCGCCGGCACCTTTCGAATCCGCACGCCCGTCGCATCGAAAATCGCGTTCAATATCGCCGGCGCCGTGGGAATCGTCGATTGCTCCCCCACACCTTTTGCGCCAAACGGTCCCACGGGCGATGCCTCCTCGATCAGAATCGATTCCACCGGCGGCATGTCGCCAATCGTCGGAATTAAATAGTCGTGCAGGTTCTCGCCCTTGCCGGGGAAAAACTCCTCCATCAGCGCCAACCCCAACCCCTGCGCCGCGCCTCCTTCAATTTGCCCTTCCACCAGCGTCGGATTCACTGCTCTTCCCACGTCGTGCGCCGCCACGATTTTCGTCACACGCGCCGTGCCCAGTTCCGTGTCGACTTCCACTTCCGCCAGGTGCGCGCCAAACCCAAACACCGCGTAAGGTATCCCTTGGCCGTTTTCGTCGAGCGGCTTGGTCGGCGGGTCAAACGTCTCTTCGGCCGAAACCACATAGCCTCGCTCGTCGAGTGGGAATTCGTGCAATTCGAGCGCGCGCGCCTTTCCGCAGTCGTCGATCAAAATCCGCCCGTCCACAAACGTGATGCGCGCTTTGTCGCAGGCCTTCGCCAGCTCCAGAATTTTCCGCCGCAATTCTTTTCCCGCGTTGTGCGCGGCGCGTCCGGTCACAAACGTCTGCCGCGACGCCGAAGTCTTCCCGCAGTCCGGTGTCACGCTTGTGTCGCCCGAAATCAAATCGAATCGTTCGAGCGGGGCTCCCAGCGCATCCGCGCAAATCTGCGTCACCACGGTGTTCGACCCCTGTCCGATATCCACCGCTCCCTGATGCAGCGCGATTCGCCCGCTAGCCTTCAGCCCGATCCGCACCGTTGAAGGATTCGGCAGAGACGTGTTCCCGCAGCCGTACCACATTCCCGCCACGCCCACGCCGCGCCGCAGCGGGCCTGCCTGCGCCGCATTGAACGCGGTAAACTCCGCTCTCGCCTTTCTGTACTCCGGCCGAAGCGCTTCGAGACATGCGCGAAATCCCACGCCTTCGCCCAGCACCTGCCCTGTCACCGTCGGCGTATCATTTTCAAGCGCATTGGCGATTCGAAATTCCAGCCGGTCGATCCCCAACCGATCCGCCAGTTCGTCGTAGAGCTGCTCCTGCGCCACAGCCATCTGCGGCACGCCGAATCCGCGAAACGCTCCTGCGGGAACGATGTGCGTATGCACCGCTCGCGTCAGCGCGCGATAGTGCGGCACCACGTACGGCCCCGACGCGTGCACCGGCACGCGTGCCGCCACCGTCGGTCCCCACGACGAATACGCGCCCGTATTGAAATCCGCCGCGAAGTCCATTGCCTGAATTTTCCCGTCGCGAGAAGCTCCCACGCGCGCCCGGATTCGCGCCGGATGCCGCTTCGTCGTCGACAAAATCGACTCTCGCCGCGAATACACCATCCGCGCGGTCTGCCGCAGATGCCATGCCGCAATCGCGATGAACGGCTGCACCGATAAATCCAGCTTCGAACCGAATCCTCCGCCCACCGCCGTCGGAACAATTCTCACCGATTCCGGCGCAATCCCCAGAATCCTCGCCAGGTCCGCGCGATCCATGTACGGCGCTTGCGTGCACGCCTGCACTTCGATCGTGTCGCCCACGCGCCGCGCAAATCCCGCTTCCGGCTCGATGTAGGCGTGCTCGATGAACCCCGTCTCGAATTCGCCTTCGACGGTCACATCCGCTTCCGCCAGCGCCCGCTCCACGTCGCCGCGCACTACGCGCCCGCGCACCAGCACGTTTTCCGGACGGTTCGCGTGCAGCAACGGCGCACCTGGCGCCAGCGCCTCCTCCATCGTCATCAGCGCCGGCAGTTTTTCCCACGTAACAGGAAAATCCGATTCCTCAAAGGCCTCTACTGCTTCTGTCTCTCCTGCAATCGCGGCTACGGGTTCTCCCCGGTGCCTCGCCTCAGTTTCGGCAAACACCGGCTGGTCGGCAAAAGGCGGAATCACGCCGTACAAGTTCACGCCCGGAACGTTTTTCGCAGTGAACACGGCACGAATTCCCGGATGTTTCTCGATAAACGCATCGATATCGCCAAACATGAACCGCGCGTGGTGGTGCGGGCAGCGAATCGCGCGCACCGCCAGCGCGCCTTCCGGAATTTCATCCGCGCCGAAAATGTCCGATCCGTTCACTTTGCGGGCGCCGTCCAGCCGCACAAGCCTTTTTCCCACCGCCATTCCCGCCGCCGGCGAGGCCTCTTCTTCTCGCACCGCGCCCGCTTCGAGCACCGCATCAACGATCTTGCGGTACCCCGTGCAGCGGCACAGCACGCCGCCTAGCGCGTCCATCACTTCGCTCTCGGTTGGAATTGCGCAGGTTTCCAGCAGCGCCGTCGCCGCCACCACCATTCCTGGCGTGCACGCGCCGCACTGCGCCGCTCCGTGATGAAGAAACGATTTTTGCACCCGGTCAAATAGAGGCGCGCGATTTTCCAGCCCCTCCACGGTCGTTACTTCGCGCCCTTCAGCTTGCGCCACCGCGACCAGACAAGCGCAAACCGGTGCGCCATCCAGCAGAACCGTACATGCGCCGCAGTCTCCCGCGTCGCATCCGACTTTTGTTCCCGTTAATCCCAGCGATTCGCGCAGCACGCGCGACAGCCGTTCCACCGGCGAAGCGCACACCTCCACAGTCCGCCCGTTCAGGCGGAAGCCCACCGTCGTTTGCGCGCCTACTTCGGGTCTGACCGTTTCCGCCATTGGATCTCAGGTCTCTATGCACGCTTCGATCGCGCGCCGCACCAGCGTCAGCGACGCATCGCGCCGGTACTCCGCCGTCGCGCGAACATCGTCAATCGGCGTAAGTGGCAAAAGATGCTCTCCCTTCACCACATCCCCAAGGCCTCTCCGCGCCTCTCGCCCGGCCAAAGCTTTTTCGAGCTCTCCCAGCCTTTGTGCCCGCGCGGCACAGGAGCCGATCGCCACCCTCGCCGCCTTCACGCGCCCATCCGCGCCCACCGCCACAATTGCGGCCACCATCGAAATCGAAATCACCAGATACCGTCGCGCGCCCAATTTCACAAATGCCGAAGCCGCATCTTCTATCTCTCGCGGCACAATCACCCGCGTCAATATCTCTCCCGGCCGCCGGGCCGTCGTCCGATTCCCCAGCACGAATTCATCGAGCGCCAGCCGCCGTTTTCCCGCCGCCGACACTAGCTCCACCATCGCGTCGAGCGCCAGCAGTGGCGGAATCCCGTCGGCCGCCGGCGAGGCGTTGCAGAGATTCCCCGCCACCGTCCCGCGGTTTTGGATTTGCACCGATCCCACTTCGCGGGCTGCAAGCTTCAAGCAGTCGAACGCCCGTGGCAAGGGCGCCGACAGCACTTGCGTCCATGTCGCTCCGCCGCCGATGTGAATTGCTTCCGGAAAAAATTCGATGGTTTGGATTTCGCGGACACTGCTTACGTCTACCACAGGTGTGCGCACCGGGCGATCGCCCAGCGCGGGATAAAAATCCGTTCCGCCCGCAAGAATCTGCGCGCCGGTTGCAGCCAGCGTCTGCACCGCTTCGGCGACACTTCGCGGTCGAAAATAGGCAACGGCCGTCATTCGGATGGCCCCTTGCGCGCCTGCCCGATTGCAGCAAACTAGATCATTTGTATACGAACAAACTTCAAAAGTACAGCCGCGCTCTCTTTTCCGCATTGTATCGCAACGGATTGGGGCGAGGGCGCAGTCATGAGAGAATTCGTGTGCTATAAACCGCAGAGGAGGACCGGCATACAATGCTCGTTAGCGAGCGGCGTTTCCGCGTTGAATGGGGCGATTGCGATCCCGCGGACATCGTTTTCTATCCGAATTATATGGTCTGGTTCGACGCCAGCATGACTTCGCTCTTCGCTCTCGCCGGACTTCCCCTGCCTGCTCTCTTCGCGTCTCACAAAGTCGTCGGCATTCCCGTCGTCGACGTGAAGGTGAAATTTCTCGCGCCTTCCCGCTTCGGCGACGAATTGCGCGCCGTTTCCACTGTCACGGAATTCGGCCGCAGCAGCTTCGTCCTCCGTCATCAGTTTTTCAAGGGAGATACTCTCGCCGTCGAAGGTTTTGAAACGCGCGTCTGGACCGCTCACGACCCCAGCGCGCCCGGCCGCTTGAAATCCCAGCCCCTGCCCAAGGAAATTATCGACAAACTTTCTGCTTCCGGGAAGTAATCGCTCCGGTCGGACCTCGGCCCTCCGGCCGTCTCTCCCTCTAATTGCCATTCCGAGCTTGCCTGCGGCAGGCAGGGGGTCAGTGGACGGCACGAGAAATCTTCTTTTTTCCTTTTAGAAACTCACACGTTGCACCCGAGCCTTCAGGCTCCTGCCTGAAAGTCGGGGCCGGAAAGCCTCCTGCGAATCCTATAATCGTTTCAGCCCAACTTCATGGCCACCGGATTCTTCGGATCCGTGTAATCGTAAAATCCCCGCCCCGATTTCCGCCCGTTCCATCCCGCCAGCACCATCCTTTTCATCAGCGGCGGCGACGCGAATCGCTTTTCCTTGAATTCCTCGAACATGATGTTCGAAATGTAATACGTCGTGTCGATTCCCACGAAATCCAGCAGCGTCAGCGGTCCCATCGGATGCCCGCATCCGAGCTTCATCGAATTGTCGATATCCTCGATCGACCCGACTCCTTCTTCGAGCGCCCGCACCGCGTCCAGAAGGTAGGGAACCAGCAGCCGGTTCACGATGAATCCCGTACGGTCCGACGTCTTCACCGCCGTCTTTCCCAGCTTTGCCGCAAACACGAGAGCTTCGTCGTACACGCGCGCGTCCGTCGCAATCGTCCGGATCACTTCCACCAGTTTCATGATCGGCACGGGATTGAAGAAATGCATCCCCAGAAATCTGTCGGGCCGCTTCGTGAATGTCGCCATTTCCGTGATCGAAAGTGACGACGTGTTGCTCGCAAAAATCGTGTGTTGCGGGCACACCGCGTCCAGCGCCGTCCACAACTCGCGTTTCGCCGGCAGTTGCTCGATGATCGCCTCGATGATCAGGTCGCTCGATCTCAGATCGTCCAGGCTCGTCGTCCCGTGCAGCCGCGCTCGCGCCTCATCGCGATTCGCCGCCGTCAGCGTCCCTTTGTCCACCATGCGCTGCATATTTTTCTCAATCGACTGCAAGCCTTTGTCCACGAGCGCCTGCGAAACTTCTCTCACCGTCACCGTGAATCCCGCCTGCGCCGCCACTTGCGCGATCCCCGATCCCATCAGCCCGCACCCCACCACTCCCACTTTTTCAATCGCCATCGAATTGTCTCCTATGAATTGCGAATGGTTGCCGCTTCAACGTCCTGCATCGATTTCCTCAAAAACCTCTTCCGCCATGTGAAATGCCGCATTCGCCGCCGGCACTCCGCAATAGATCGCCGCCTGCAGCAGCGTCTCCTGAATCTCCTCGCGCGTCACCTTGTTTCGAATCGCCGCTCTCACGTGCATCCGGAACTCTTCGTGCCTTCCGAGCGCCACGAGCATCGCCAGCGTCAGCAAGCTCCGCGTCCGCCTGTCCAATCCCGGCCGCGCCCAAATCTCGCCCCACGCGTAGCGCGTGATCAAATCCTGAAACGCTTCGTTGAATTCCGTCCGCCTCGCAAGCGAATTGTCCACATGCGCATCGCCCAGCACGGCGCGGCGCACTTCCAGGCCTCTCGCATATCGCTCGCGCTCATCCATCACCGCGTCTCCTCGTCCGCTAAAAATCCCGCCACTGCCGCATTAAATTTCTCGGCCGCTTCGATATTGGAAAGGTGCGACGCTTCCAGTTCCGCTTGCCGCGCTCCGCGTATTCGCTCCGCCATGAACCGCGCGTCCGCAGGCGTCGTCACTGGATCGCGCGCGCCGTTGATCACCAGCGTCGGAGTGTGTATCTTCCCAATCTCCTCGCGCAAATCCGAGTCCCGCAGCGCTGCGCAGCAGCCGATATACCCCTCAGGCGAGCATTTCCGCAACAGCTCGAGAATCGCTTCCACCGATTCCGGCGCCCTCGCCGCAAATTCCGGCGTAAACCACCTTCCGATCTGCGTTGCGGCAATCGACGTCATCCCTCCCTCACGCACCTGAATGATTCGCGCGTTCCACGTTTCCGTCGTGCCGATTCGCGGCCCCGTATTGCTCAGCACCAGTTTCTCGATCCGCCCCGCCGCGTGAATTCCCAGCCACATTCCGATCACACCGCCCAGCGACAGCCCGCAAAAATGCGCCCGCTCGATTCCCAGGCTGTCCAGTAATCCCAGCAAATCTCGCCCCAGCGTTTCGATGGCATACGGCCCGTGCGTTACCTCCGTCCCGCCGTGCCCCCTTGTGTCGTATTGCAGCACGCGAAACCGCTGCGCAAAAGCCGTGATCTGCGGCGCCCACATCGTGTGGTCCGTGCCCAGCGAATGCGACACCACCACCACCGGCGCCGTTTCCTCGCCGTCAAACCGGTAATTAATTTTTATTCCATGCCCTTCCACAATCGGCATTTCTTCGCCTCATCAGCGCGCTGCTTTGCGCGCTGCCAGCACCGCTTCAATCCACTCTGCGCTCGCTCCCATATAATTCTCCGGCTCGAGCCGCGCCGCAATCTCTTCCTGCGTCATCAGCTTTGCAATTCGCGCATCCTCGGAAAGTATTGTCGCCAAACTTCTCCCGTCGGACGCCGCCTTCCGGCACGCTTCCTCCATCAGCGTAAACGCCTCTCTCTTTCCGATCTTCTTCGCCAGCGCAAACGTCACCGCTTCCGTCAAAATCATCCCGTGCGTGATTCCGAGGTTCGCCTTCATCTTCGCTTCGTCCGCTTCCAATCCCTCCGCGATTTCGATCGCCCGTTCCAGCGCTCCATGCGCCAGCAAGAAAACTTCCGGCAGCGTTTCCCACTCCGCCTGCCAACCGCCCAGTCCCCGCTCGTGCTCCTGCGGCATCGTCGCAAACATCGTCGCCACCAGCCCCGGCACGCGAATCGCCGCGGACAAAATCACCGCCGACGCTACCGGATTCCTCTTGTGCGGCATCGTCGACGAACCCCCGCGACCAGCCCCACCTGGCTCGCTTGCTTCGCCCACTTCCGTCTGCATCAACAGCGACACATCGCGCGCCATTTTTCCCAGGGTCCCCACCAGCAATCCCAGCGCCGCCGCCACTTCCGCCATTCTGTCGCGATGCGCGTGCCACGGCATCGCGGGCAATGCAAGCCTCAGTTCCTTCGCCAGCGCCCGCGCCACTTTCGTTCCGTGCTCGCCCAGCGCCGCCAGAGTTCCCACCGCGCCGCCAAATTGCAGCGCCAGCGCCCGTCCGCGCGCCTCTCCCAATCGCTCGCGATGCCTTTCGATTGCATCCAGCCATCCCGCAATCTTTAGCCCCAGCGTTACGGGCGGCGCTTGTTGCAGCCACGTCCGCCCTGCCATCGCTGTTCCCGCATATTTTTGCGCGAGGGTCGCCAGCCGGTTCGCAAGCCGCTTCAAACCCGCGTCGAATACCTCGAGCGCTTCGCGGATTTGCAGCACCAACCCGGTGTCGATCGCATCCTGGCTCGTCGCGCCCCAGTGAACGTACCCCGCCGCTTGCGCGTCTTTCTTTGCCACTTCGGCAGTCAGCGCCCTCACTAGCGGAATGGCCGCATTTCCGGCTAATGTCGCTGCTCGCGACAGTTCCTCCGCGGAATACAGCTCCGCCCGGCAGCATGCCTCAATCGCCTCCGCCGCTTTTCGCGGAGCAATCTCTTCCGACGCGATCGCCCGCCCCAGAGCGGCCTCGAAATCGAGCATCCTTTGAATGCGTTGCCGGTCGGAAAATACCTCGCGCATGGCGCGGGTGGTGAACAGTGGATCAAGTAGATGCTGCGTGCTCAACCGCGAGCCTCCTGGCGACGGCTTGCGACCCAACCCAACCTAGCAGCGATATAAGGTCCGTTCAAGGGGATGTTGCTCCGCCTCTGCGTCCGCCGCGTCAGATTCCTCTCCTATTTCCTGTTTTCCTGTGCCCGCAGCGTCTTGCTGATGGGACTTCATGCATCCAGCTGTAAGAAAACTGTGTCTTTCCCGCAACAAATTTCCTTGCGCCGCATCCCATGAGAATGTAACGTAATTGCTTGTGCTTTTTGCTCTCCGCGCAGGGGGCTGATTCTTTGGCAGCGCGGACCCGCCTGTTTTTCGCTGTCTTGGCCATTCGAATGGCAATATTCGGGCGAACCAGGTTGATGAATCATATCTGAGGAGGAATTATGAGGATTGCGGTTCTCGGTGGCGACGGCTATTGCGGCTGGGCCACAGCTCTCTATCTCTCGAAGCAAGGCCACAGCGTTGCGATCGTCGACAATTTCGTCCGCCGCCTCTGGGATCACGAGCTCGGGGCGCAAACCCTCACCCCCATCCGCCCGCTTTCCGACCGCGTCCGCGCATGGAAGGAACTCTCTGGCAAAACCATCGAAGTTTTTGTCGGCGACATCACCGATTACGAAATTCTTTCGTCGATGATTAAGTCCTTCGAGCCGGAAGCCGTTGTCCACTTCGCCGAGCAGCGCGCCGCTCCCTATTCCATGATTGACCGCCAGCACGCCGTCTTTACCCAGGTCAACAACGTCGTCGGCACGCTCAATCTCCTGTTTGCGCTGAAGGAGTTCGTCCCCGATTGCCACCTCGTCAAGCTCGGGACCATGGGGGAATACGGCACGCCGAATATCGACATCGAAGAAGGCTACATCACCATCGAGCACAACGGCCGCAAGGACGTTCTGCCTTTCCCGAAGCAGCCCGGCTCCTTCTATCACCTCTCGAAGGTCCACGACAGCCACAACATCATGTTTGCCTGCAAGATTTGGGGCTTGCGCGCCACCGATCTCAACCAGGGCGTCGTCTATGGCACCGTCACCGACGAATCCGCGCTCGATGAAGCCCTCATCAATCGCTTCGATTACGACGAAGTTTTCGGCACCGTCCTTAACCGCTTCTGCATTCAGGCCGCTGTCGGCCATCCGCTCACCGTTTACGGCAAGGGCGGCCAGACGCGCGGCTTCCTCGATATTCGCGACACGGTTCGCTGCATCGAGCTTGCCTGCCTCAATCCCGCGGCCAAGGGCGAATGCCGCGTCTACAACCAGTTCACCGAACGCTTCTCCGTCCTCGACCTCGCGAAGCTGGTCGAAACCGCCGGCAAGAAAATGGGCTTGAATGTCCGCATCGATCACCTGCCCGATCCACGCGTCGAGGCCGAAGAGCACTATTACAACGCCAAGCATTCCAAGCTGATCGATTTGGGCCTCGTCCCCCACAATCTTTCCGACTCGCTCCTCGATTCGCTCATGAACATCGCCATCCGCTATCGCGACCGTGTCGATTCCTCGCTCTTCATGCCGCAGGTCGATTGGCGCAAGACGCGCAACGTTCGCGAGCGCAAGGTCACGATTCCCGAAAAGCACTACGACGGCTCGGACCTCGGTAATGGAGCGCCCAAGTCCGGCGTGAAGCAGCCCTCTTCGCGCTCCTCCAAGCGCTGAAGCGAGCGTGTCCGGCCGCCGACAACTCAACTCCTGGCTTCTTCTCGTCCTCGTCGCCAGCGGTATCTATCTCGGATGCATCATCTCGCCGCCGTCCCTGATGGACGACGTCGATTCTGTGCAGGCCGTAATCTCCCGCTCGATGCTCGTCTCGGGCGACTGGGTCACGCCGCATATCGACGGCGTTCCCTATTTCGAAAAAGGTCCGCTCGTCTACTGGGCCATCGCCGGTTCGTTCAAGATTTTCGGCGTTCACGATTGGGCCGCCCGCATTCCCATCGCCCTTTCCGCCATCGCGCTGTGTTTGTTGACCGCCGCCTTCGGTGTCTGGGCTTTCGGCAAGCGCGCCGGTTTGTACGCCGGTTTATGCATCGTCACGTCTGTCGGCCTCTTCCTTTTCACTCGCATCCTGATTCCAGACGTGATGCTCACCTTCTGCTGCGCTCTCGCTCTATGGTCTTACCTCCGTTTGATGGACGACGAAGAGCCTCGCCCGCGTCTCTGGGCCTTTCTCCTTGCCGCCAGCATGGGCGCAGGTCTGCTCCTGAAGAGCCTCATCGCCATCGTATTTCCCCTTGGCGCGATGCTCGTCCATATGGCGCTCACCCGGCGTCTCTTCGTCCGCCGCACCTGGCAGCGGCTTCATCCGTTCACTGGCTTGCTCGTGATTTTTCTCATCGCCGCTCCCTGGCATATTCTTGCCGCGATTCGTAATCCTCCGATTTTCGCTTTCACTCTGCACAGTGGCCCGCACAATTATCACGGCTTTCTCTGGTTTTACTTCATCAACGAACAGCTCCTGCGCTTCCTGAATCTTCGCTATCCGCGCGACTACAACACCGTTCCGCGACTCTATTTCTGGCTGTTTCACCTCATCTGGCTGTTTCCCTGGAGCGTCTATCTCCCCGCTGTGGCGAAGCTCCGCTATCGTCCCGTCGACCGTGCGGGTGACGCGCGCCTCCTCTGCCTCTGCTGGATTGGCTTCGTCCTCGTCTTTTTCACTTTTTCGACGACGCAGGAATACTATTCCATGCCGTGCTATCCGGCCTTCGCGCTCCTTCTCGGCTCTGCCATGCAGGAAGGCGGAGATTGGGTGCGCCGCGGAACTGTCGCTCTCCGCGTTATTCTCGGCGCTTGTGCCGTCGCGGCCTTCGCGATCCTCTTCGCCGTCCGCCACGTTCCCACTCCTGGGGATATTGCCAGCTCCCTTGGCTACCACCCGAAGGACTACACGCTCTCTCTCGGCCACATGCTCGATCTCCGGCTCGATTCTTTCGCCTATCTCCGAATGCCTCTCTTCTTCGCGGGCGTCGCCTTCCTCTTCGGCGCTTTCGGCACCCTCCGAAAATTCAGTGAACGCACTTTCGTCTTCACGGCAATCATGATGCTCCTTTTCTTTCAGGCTGCCCGCCTCGCGATGGTCACCTTCGACCCTTTCCTTTCCTCTCGCCCCATCGCGGAGGAAATTCTCAAGCTTCCTCCCGGCCAGCTGATTCTCAATCGCCACTTCTATCCATATTCCTCGGTTGGCTTTTACACTAATCGGCCGGCGCTCCTCACCAACGGCCGCGTCATGAATCTCGAATACGGTTCCAATGCTCCTGGCGCTCCCGACGTCTTTCTCGATCCTTCCGAATTTCAAAAGTTGTGGAATGGGCCCGGCCGCTGCTACTTCGTCGCCAACAAGCGCGAATTCCCTCCCTTTGAAGCGCTCATGGATTTCTCGCGCCGCGATGTCGTCATGGAGAGCGCCGGAAAGCTTCTCGTCACAAATCTTCCGTTGCCGGATCATCCGTGATGCACATTGTTCATCCGCGCAGCTGCGACGGAGCTTTTCTTCGCTCCTCGCGCGCGGCTGTTCGCCGCTTCGTGCTATGTTACTTTGAACGCACGATGGGTTTATCCACGCACGAGACGGGCTTGGAAAGCATTGTCCCGATTGCAAACGGCTTTATTGACTCTCCCCTTCTGCCGCAGCTCCTTAGATTGTCATTCCGAGGAGGAGCAGCCCGATTTTCGCGCCGGCATTTGGGGATTGCGCGAAAATCGGGCGACTTGGCGGCGACGAGGAATCTCGGCGCCGGAACGGCGGATATCTCGCAGCGAACATTCAACGAGGTTATCGACAAGGCTATTTCAAACGTGAGATTTGAATGTGTCGTGCGTGAGGCGCAATGATTTGGAAGGTGTTTGAATATCTCCTGCTGGGCCTGGCCGCCGTTCCGTTCATCTATTACGGTCTCGCCCTCTACGGCACAGCATCGTACCTTCGCACCGTCAATCGTTGGAAATCCTCGGCCAAGAACTACACGCCGCCCGTCAGTTGCCTCAAGCCCATCAAAGGCCTCGACGCGGACGACTACGAGAATTTCGCCAGCTTCTGCCGCCAGGATTATCCGGACTATGAAATTGTGTTTTGCGTTGACGAGGATGATCCCGCGCTTCCGATCATCCGGAAGCTCATTCGGGACTTTCCTTCCGTTCCGATTCGCGTTCTGCTTGGCTCTGGCCGCGTCGCAAAAAACGACAAAGTGGCGCGCCTGGTTCGGTTGTGCGCGGAAGCGCGGCACGATCTCTTTGTAATCACCGATGGCGACGTCCGCGTTCGCCCCGATTATCTCCGCACCGTCGTTGCACCTTTTCAGGATCCGCAGGTCGGCGGCGGAACGTGCCTCTATCTTTCGACGCACGAGGAAAATCTCGTGCAGGAAATTCAGTCGATCGGCATGATCTCCGATTTTTTTGCCGGCATCATGGTCGCCTGGCTGCTCGACGGCGTGAAATTCGCCTTCGGCCAGACGATTCTCGCTCGCCGCAAGGCCATCGAAGCCTTCGGTGGATACGAAACCATCGAAAACGTTCCCGCTGACGATCTCCGCGTCGGCCGCATGATTGCCGAGCAGGGATTCAAAATGGAGCTGCTCCCCTATATCGTCGAAACCGCTCCCGATTTCCAATCGCTCAAAGACCTCCTGTTCAAGCGGCTTCGCTGGATGACGGTGATGCGCATGATGCGGCCCTGGGGGCATTTCGGCCTGGTTTTCACCTGGGGTTTGGCCTGGGCTTGGGTGGCATTCGCCGTTCATCCCACTGTTGCGGTCGCGCTCGCATATTTCGGCAGCTATTATCTCGTTCGCGTTTGCATGACCTGGCTGATCGGCATCCGCGTGATGAATGCGCCCGGCTTGTGGAAGAAAATGCCGCTCATTCCTCTCTGGGATTTTCTTGCCTTCTTCATTTGGCTCACCAGCTTCACGCGCAGCACCATCCGCTGGCGCGGCATCGATTATTCGATTCGCCATGGAACTCTCGAAGCCGTCTCTCCGCCACCCCCGAAATCGCCTTCTGTCAAAGAGGCTCCAGGAAATTGACGGCTTAATCTGCTTGTTCGCACGTCCCTGATTTTGGCTGCTCGCATCGCGAGAAGATCCTTTTTTTCGCGAGAATCCCTCGCCGCAGGTGCGCCATTTGCGGTAGTGTAGGCATCACTTTTTGCGGCCCTAAGGAGCGGAATACAGCCTCGTGAGTCTCGAGAAATACTCAATCGGCGTAGATCTTGGCGGCACGAATCTTCGCATCGCTGCATATGCTGGCGGAACAGAATTTCTGGAATCGATTGCCGTTCCCACGCGCATGGCCGAAGGCCGCGACGCCGTCGTTGACGATATGGCCTCCGCCATCCGCCGCTTTCGCGAAACATATTCCGCGTCCGCTTCGCTTGCCGGCGTCGGCATCGGCACTCCTGGCCCTCTTGAGCTTCCGATTGGCCGTCTCCGCAAGCTTCCTAATTTCCCCGGCTGGGACGGGTTCAATTTGCGCGAAGCCATTGAAAGCCGCATCGGCATGAGCGTTTTTCTCGCCAAGGACGCCAATCTCGCTGCGTTCGCCGAATCGAAACTCGGCCAGGGCAAAGCTCTCGGCATCGATTCGATGTACATGCTCACGCTTGGCACAGGCGTCGGCAACGGAATCGTCCTCGACGGCAAAATTTTCGATGGCATGAGTGGTATGGCAGGCGAAGGCGGCCACGCCACGGTCTGGCCGAATGGACCTCGCTGCGGCTGCGGCAATCACGGCTGCGTCGAAGTTTTTGCTTCGGCAACCGGCGTGCAACGGATGGCGCGCGAACTCATTGCTGGCGGCAACGCGCCCGGCCTCACAACTCTCGCAGATTCGAAGCCCGCGTTTTCTGCGCGTGACGTGGCCGATCTCGCTTCTTCCGGTGATTCTGGCGCGCGAAGAGTTTTTGAGAATGTTGGCGAAGCGCTCGGCATCACGCTCGCCGCGATGATCGACATCTTGAACCTTCCGCTTTATGTCATCGGCGGCGGCATGACCAACGCCTGGGATCTTTTTTCGCCGCGCCTATTTGCCGAGCTCGAAAGCCGCAGTTATGTATACTTCCTTAATAATGGAAATATAGATACAAGTGGTTATCGTTCCCGCATGACGCACGTCGTTCCGGCGCAGTTGGGTTCCGAAGCAGGTTTGCTCGGCGCTTGTCTTCTCCCGCTTGTCGAAGCACCTGCCTGAAACAAGGAAGCGGGCACATTTTTCTGCGGAGGGTGAATGAAACTCAACTTCCATTTGTTAAAGGGCAGCCTGGTCGGGGCTCTCGGCGGCCTGCTCTTCGGTTTCGACACCGCCGTCATCGCCGGCACCACTCATGCGTTGACCATTCAATATGCTCTGAGCCCCCGCTCGCTCGGCGTCACGGTGTTCATCGCTCTGGCCGGTACCGTCATCGGTGCGTTGTCGGCGGGCGTTCCCGGCCAGAAATACGGCGGCCGCGACACACTCCGCTTTCTCGCTATCTGTTACTGCGTCTCGGCCATCGGTTGCGCGATGGCCTGGAGCTGGACGGCGCTGCTCGTCTTCCGCTTCATCGGCGGAGTGGGCATCGGCGGATCGTCGGTTCTCGGCCCCGTTTACATCGCGGAAATCGCCCCGGCAAAATGGCGCGGCCGACTTGTCGGGACGTTTCAGATCAACATCGTCATCGGCATTCTGCTTGCCTATCTTTCGAACTACGCGATCGCGAGTTGGCTTGGCGGGCCGGAGGACTGGCGCTGGATGTTCGGCGTCTCGGGAATTCCGGCGTTCCTCTTTCTCGTCCTGCTCTTCACCATTCCGCAGAGCCCGCGCTGGCTGGCCACGCAGAACCGGGCCGAGGAAGCGCACGGAGTGCTCACGCTGATCGGAGCGGAAGATCCCGAAGGCGAACTCGCCGAGATCATGGCTTCGATCCATCTCGAGCGCTCGCGAAAACAGGAGAGGCTGTTCTCGCGAAAATACGCGTTCCCTCTGTTTCTCGCGATCACGCTCGGGGCTTTCAACCAGCTTTCCGGCATCAACGCAATTCTCTACTATCTCTCCGACATTTTCTCGAAGGCCGGATTCAGCCAAATTTCCGGCGACCTGCAATCGGTCGGCGTGGGCGCGATGAACCTGATTGCCACGCTTGCGGCGATGACCGTGATCGACAAGATCGGCCGCAAGGCGCTGCTGCTGATCGGCTCGGTGGGAATGGCGATCAGCCTCGGCGGCGTCGCCGCCGTTTTCATCACGCATTCGCACCAGCAGGATCTACTGTGGTGCCTTTTGGGGTTCATCGCTTCCTTCGCGATTTCCCAGGGCGCGGTGGTCTGGGTTTACATCGGCGAAGTGTTTCCGAACCAAGTGCGGGCAAAGGGCCAAAGCGCGGGAAGCTCCGCGCACTGGATCATGAATGCGACGATTTCATTGATCTTTCCCGTGCTCGCGGAACGCTCGGGCGGATATCCTTTCGTGTTTTTCGCGGCGATGATGGTGGTTCAGTTTTTCCTGGTTTTGTTCTTCTTTCCGGAGACAAAAGGCGTCTCGCTTGAAGAATTGCAGCACCATCTCGGGCTCGACTAGCGAAAAACGGCTAGGCGGTGCGGCCGTTGCCGTTCAAACGCGGCGAGGAGCCCCCGAACGGCTGTGGCACGAGCTCGAATCCTTTGCTCGAAGCCGAGGCGCTTGCGACAGCTGTGGCGGGCTTTCGCTCGGGCGAATAGACGAGCCGGTCGATGCGCGAAGCGATGTATTCCTGGAGCGTAATTTCTGCCGGGGCGCGCTCGAGGACGCCGCGAATGCGCGCCTTTAAGACCGCGAAGACTGTTTTCGCGTCGCGCGAGGCATCAACGATCTCAAACGCAAATTCGCCGCTGAGCCGGTCAAATTCTCCGAGAAGAGCCTTCTGATAATTGCAGAACGCTTCGTACATATCGTGCGCAGGATAGAGATCCATTCCCGATTCCCAGTAATCGAAGCCGCGTGAAAAAATGACGCGCGGAATCAAATCCTCAATTCCCACACGCAGGTAGAAAACGGCGTCGGGCTTGAGCGCCACGCTATAGATGCTGCGAATCCACGCGGCGTCGACGCCGCGCACGATCGCCCGCGCCATGAGCGAGTAGATGTAACGGTCGGTGAGCACAACAAAACCGGCGCGGAGAGCAGGAGCGATTTCGTTTTCGAGGCGGTCGACGAAATCCGTGGCGTAAAACAGGCTCTGCGTCACGCGCCCCAGATTGTTGCCTTCCTTGGCCCGGCGGATTCCATCGCCCGCCAGCGGCGAGCGCGTCATTCCCGTGTCGAGCACGGCGTGGCCCATCTCTTCGAGCCACGGCTTCAGCAGATTGATCTGCGTGGTGCGTCCCGCGCCGTCCGTGCCTTCGATCACGATCAGCTTTCCCGCCAGGTCCGACAGTTTCATGCCCGGCAGCTTTTTTCCATACGTCTCCCTCATGGCTTCACCCTCAATTCCCTGGCATCTTCCAGATGCCGCTGCGCGATTTGCCGCACTTGCGCTTGTTGGGCTTCGACGGGCAGCGTCGCATCCACCACCGTCAGGTTGAATTCCGGAATCATCCGCTCGTATTCCTCGAGGATCCGCCCTTGAAAGATGCGGAAGCTCTCGACGGGATCGTCGCACAGCCCCAAATCCATTCCGGCTTCGTAGAATTTCAGGCAATCGCGGGCGGCTGCGATGCGCCCGATAGCCGTTTCAAGCGGCACGCGAAAATAGAAAGCGACGGTGGGCTTCACGGCAAATTCGTAGAGGCTGCGCAGCCACTGGCGGTCCATGCCGCGCGCCACGTCGCGCGCAAACGCCGTGTAGACGTAGCGGTCGCACAGCACCACGGCGCCTGCCTTCAACAGCGGCAGGATGCTTTTCTCCGTGCGATCCGCGAAATCCGTCGCGTGAATCAGCGAAAACGTCGCCGGCGTCAGCATTTTCTTTTTCTTGCCGAGCTTCGTCGTGTCCTTCACCAGCGGCGAGGAATTCCACTCGCTGAAGACGACGCCGTAGCCCTTGGCTTCGAGCCATTTGTGCAGAAGGCTGAGTTGCGTCGATTTGCCTGACCCGTCGATGCCCTCGACGATGAACAGCCGCCCCGGATAACCGTGATGGCCCGCAGGCTTGGCCGCAGGCGTAAACGACTCGCGCGGCAGGAAGACCTCGAACGGACCGATTTTGACGTGACCGTTCGCGTCCGTGTGCGCCGCGTTATGAAGACCGCTTTGAAAGAGATCCAATGGTTCGCTCGCTCCTTATGAATTGGTTTTGCCCGGCGAGAGGGAAGACCCCGCCGGGCGCATCTAAATTCCGACAGTGGGGCGGCAATTTCAGTATCATTCTGATACACCTGTAACCAAGTAGTGCTGGCCTGGTCCTAGTACCGCATATTCCAGGGGCCCCGCCCGTCGATCGAGCCAAGGTGCAACTCCCCACAACTGTTGCGAACCGGACGTGGCCCCGCCTTTTATTTTCAGCGAGTTGCGTCATTTCCGGTTTTTCCTTGTGTTGCGAACCGGAGCGGCCGGAAGCCCTCTCGATGGGTGATTTCCACCGACGACGAAATGCGTGGTCGGCGACTCGATCCAGTGACCTGAGTGGTCGAGATGAGCGTAAGTGCGAACGGCCTCAACGACGGCCGAGGCATTGGGCTGCACACTTTCGGCCATTTCGATAACGTGCTCGAGAGCGAAGCGCAGTCCAGCCTCGCGTCGAGGAAATAGCCCGAGGGCATGCGCGTGACGATACACGGAGGAACGGTTGGGGAGATCGAATTCGCGAGTGATCCAGAGAACTCTGCGCCATTGAATAAAGGCTTCTTCGATCGCTTCCAGCTCAGGATGCTTGCAGACGGCGCAGCGGCGGCGGTGTTGCGCCAGGTTCAAGGAAGGAGCTGGAAGAGCGGGCGACGAAGATTCGGTTGGTTGCACGTCTGGGGCGAGGTCTTTGAGAGCGACGGCGGCCATGGCGGCGATTTGATCTGCGGTGGCGAAGGTGTTTGATTCGGAGCCTTCCATAAGAATCGAGGCTGGATCTCCGTCTGACTTTCTCGATTGCGCGTAGGCGCGGCGGATCGCAGGAGGCACTCGGTGGATGTCGTCAAAGTGATGTGTGGTGGACATGTTTTTTCTCCGAAAATAGTTCGGCCTCGCGGAGTCGAGCGCCGGAGCGCCGAAGGCCGCGAGGCCGTGAAAAGAGGCTAGCAGAAAGCGAAGGGGAAAATTATTGAGCGAAGGTCGGGATTTGGGACAGTTCTAGGACTGGACCAGGTCAACCTGTACGAAAGGACAGGTGGGGGATGCCGTGATATGTGAAGCCAGCGACGACGGTTTAGCGCGACCAATCTTCCCAGACGAGGCCCTTGACGCGTGAAAACTCTCGGAGGTTTGCGGTAACCAGGATCATGCCGCGAGCGAGCGCTTGAGCCGCAATGAGTGCGTCATAGGCTCCAATCGGCTTACCCGCAGCTTCGAGCGCGGCCCGGATTTTGCCAGCGGCGCGGGCATCCTCCTCGTCGAAGGGGAGAGTCTGCACGAGACCGGACAGAAAGAGACGCACTTCCAGAGCGCTTGTTTCCGGACGGCTACTCTTTTCGACGCCATACCAAAGTTCGTGCAAGGCGACCGTTGAGACGAACAGAGCCGATCCGGTGTCGATTTTCTTGTTGGCTCTCTTTCGGACTGCGGGGGGTTTGTCCTGGATTAGGGCAATACAGACGTTCGTGTCGAGCAGGAAGTTCACGAAAAGATCTTGCGGCGGGGAGTGCGGGGCTGGTTGCGGCCATCCTTCAAGAGCGGCTCGCCCTTTACGCGATCCATGGCGGCGAACCATTCGCGAGCGTTGGAGAAAACGGGCTCAAGCAGGATTCCTTCGCTGGTCTTGCGGACGCGGACTTCGGTGCCTTCGACGCGGAACTCCCGCGGGAGGCGGACGGCCTGACTGCGCCCGTTCTTGAAGACCTTGGCGATGTTGCGCTTGGCCATGGTGAAATCCCTGAATGATATATATCACGGATATATACCGCTTTGCAAGGGGCAGGTGGATGCATTGACGCGCATGAGGGAGCGCGTGCAAAGCGGCAAGTTTTTTACTGCGAGAGCTCGCACCCTTGTCCGCCCGCGGCGGTCAAGGATGCGGCACCCCGTGGGGGTAAGTTGGGGCGCAAACAGATTTGAGGTGTAACGCTTTCACGACCACTTTCGGTTTCGCTCTGAGGAGCGAAGGGCTTGCCACCCGCCAGAAAACAGTAAATTTCCCAACCGGGTAATACCGGAACGTTGACCCACGAAAAGCCGATGCGGTATGCTCCGTTCCGACGCACGAACCTAGGGAGGCTGCTGATGAGCGATGACGCCGTCCAAGAGTTGGCCCGGTCCGTTGAGCTTCTCCTGAAATTGAAGGTGGCCGAGCTGAGAGGTGAGCGCTCCCAATCAGAGCTGATATTGTTTCTCGACTCAGTTGGTTTCAGGTCAGGGGAAATCATCAGCCTGACGGGTGCTCCTGGCGCAACCGTTCGCCCGATTTTGTCGCGTGCGAAGAAGACTAAGAAGAAGAAATAGCAGGGCCCTTAATGGGCGAATCGAACTCTCGTAGGAGTACGCCTGTGTCCAAAGTCCCAATCAAGAAGGTGAAGGAAGCTGACGACAAAGCACTCCCGAGCCTCGCGCTCGTTTTCGGGTACATAGCAATCAAGGAGTTGCAGCGATTAGAAGATCGCGTCCGAGTGCTGTCCCGTCTGGGCTACGGAAACCAAGAGATTGCGATTATTTGCGAAACCACGCCTTCGACCGTAGCGGTGATGAAATCGGGCCTGAAGAAGAGAAAATTCAGGGGGACAAGATGAGTTCGCAGCGTAGCGACGGGCCGGATTCAAACCGCTTGATGCTCGCCTATCTGTGTATTGCGACCGAAAAAGAAGCGAGCCTCGAAAGAAAGGTTGAAATCTTAGATAGGTTTGGCTTGACCGATGCTGAGATTTCCAAAGTTTGCGGTGGGGTGGTTCAGTCCATCCGGAATGCCCGGTACTCCCTGAATAAACATGGCTCGAAAACAAAGAAAAA
>Ga0335072_10003520_pt1 | contig 23552 bp, 19 predicted proteins | sample Lox_Sample_21_FD_206725 | JGI IMG/M metagenome (GOLD analysis project Ga0335072, IMG submission 206725) | Soil microbial communities from Loxahatchee National Wildlife Refuge, Florida, United States - Lox_Sample_2.1 | ecosystem: Environmental > Terrestrial > Soil > Wetlands | place: USA... | reverse complement strand
AGACGTGACTGCCGTCCTTCATAACGCGTGACTCGCTCCTAATTAAACAAAGTTCCATTGGTGGCAGGAGGGCTTTCTGGCTGCGTTTTTGCAAGGACGTACGGAGGAGAATTTGGAAGAACCAATTACCACCACCACAGCCCCTTCCATAGATCGCAGACCTGGCAAGAAGACGCAATTCTTGTCTGCCACGGAACGGCATCACCCGCAGTGGCCGATGAAATTGGAATTGCGCAGTTCATTACTCAGTACCGCTATACGTGAAATCAAGAAGTGGAAGGCAGAGACGGTGGATGGATGGGGCGAGAGCCGTCTCGGTTAGACGGAGCCCATTATCGAATTTTATTTATTATTGCTCAGCAGCTTCGATTTATCATTTGCTGTCGGAAGCAAACGAAAAGCCCCCCGGACAGCCTGCAGTCTTCAGTTTAAGATCAAGCTTCAACGCAGCCAGTGGCGCACGCGCTGACTGGCCGTGACCAGCCCTGAGAACCCCTGAAACGAACCACCTTGGAACCGTTGCTCCATCTTCGACTACCCGCGTTACTTTGTTTCGTTCTGCCTTCCTGCTTTGCTTTTTGCCTTTCGTTACGCTTCCTGTCTGCTCTCACACCCCTCTGCACCGCCAACTGACACCACCAATACTCTCCAAGACTACCCGCTCACGCACACAACAGCCACGCGCAAGCCAACCCAGTCGACAGAACCGAACTTCACAGTCCGATCGACACCACCGCACGCGCCAGAGGTCTCCCATGTCACCGGACGGCGCATCCAGCTCTTCCCATTAGGTGATCAGTTTCGAGACATGACTTTACAGCCCGGCAGATCGAGATTGGCCGCACGTCCGAGTCTGGCTTCCCAAAACATAAACACTGCCTCTTCGCCAAATCTGGCCCTCGCCGCCAGCACTGCTCTCGCTCGCAAGGCCTCCTTGAATGCGCTCGCAGGTCAAGACCCGTCCACTCCTGGAGTTGCAAACATGCTGGGCGCAGACGGTCGCGAAATCGAGGTCGGCGACACCGTTGACGTACCTGGTGGGATGCACGGAATTGTCAAATTCATCGGTGCCGTGAGAGGAAAGAAAGGCAACTTCGCTGGTGTGGAATTGGCAAAAGAGTATGCCTCTCGTGGAAAGAATGACGGCGACGTCGAAGGGTAAGAAATCCTTGGTTCTTCAAATGCTACTCCACATCGCTTCATACACATATGCTTTCATTGGTGGTTGACGACGCTAACTGTAAACAAGAATTCGATACTTCACCACTTCAGTATCCGGATCTGGCATCTTCTTGCCTATCCACCGAGCAGCACGACGCGCATCTCCTACACCATCCGCTGATACCTTCCCACCTACTCCTACAACTCCATCTTTCCACGGCGGCCACGATGGCAACTCCATGTCACCTCCGCGTACCAAACCTAACTTCTCACAGTCGGTCGGTCCAGGTGCGCGACCTCCAAGTCCCGTATTCAAGCCAAAATCAAGGCCATCTCTCCCGCGGCCTGAGTCACCGTACAGGAACAAACCCAATCTACAGCCAACCCTAGGCCGAGGTGCATCTTTGAGTGGACCAGGTTCGTTCTCGAAGAGTCAAATAGGCACGCCACGCTTTACTCCAAGTCCGGCACCTCACATGAGTGGTCTGGCAAAGGCCAGGACACCACAAATAGGGGACCGAAATAACTCGAGATTGGGATTTGCACAGAACGGCGATGACAGCACAGACACAACGCCTGTTGGAGTCCTGGCTAGAAGTAGTGACGGTTCGGGCGCGGGATCGCACATGAGCTCGGGATCTGGCTTCACACCTGTCACGAGACGCTCAACAGACGATGCATCACAGGAAGAAATCAGGCGGCTCAAGAAGAAGTTGGAAGAACGTGACAAGCAGCTCAAGGAGCAGGCGTCGAGTCTTGCCGACATGGAAGCCAGCCTTCAGGAGCTGCAGAGCTTGATTCCAGCAGATGGCATGCACTCACGGAATCGCAGCGCAGGCTCACATGATGATGCTGATGCCGCGCAACTACGTGCCATCGTTCGCGAGAAGAACGAGAAGATTGCAATGCTAACTGCTGAGTTCGATGCTCACAGGGCGGACTTCCGAAGCACTATCGACACGCTGGAGATGGCTAGTACAGAAACAGAACGAGTATACGAGAAGAAAGTGGAAGAGTTGATGCAGGAGATTCGAGATTTGCAGGATCGTGGAGACGACGTTGAAAGCGTAGCCAGGCAGCTCAAGCAATTGGAAGATCTTGTACAGGAATTGGAAGAGGGCCTGGAAGAAGCTCGACGCGGCGAGGCAGACGCCAGAGGTGAAGCCGAGTTCCTGCGTGGAGAGGTTGAACGGCTGAAAGCGGAGCTGCAAATGGAGAAGGAGAAGGCCAAAGAAGCAATAAAGAGCGCCAAACCTCCTCCGACTAACGCAAGGGACTCGCGAGATATCGAGCAACGAGACGATGAGATCCGCGGCCTCAAAGCCATCATCCACTCTCTCAGCTCCGCCGGCACTGGCGATATGGCCGCTCCAGCAAACAGACCTGCGATCTCAAGAAGCCAGACCACGCCGGCAGACGCCGACATCCAAACGACCGTCGACCGCCTCGAGCGCGAAGCCAAAGACCTCAAGTCCCTGATCGACCGCAAGAACCACCGCGAGGAGGAGCTGGAGCGCGAACTGGAGCAGCTGCGCACGATCGGCTCGAAGCACGCCAGCATCTCGGCGTACTCGGACCGCACGGCAATCCAAGACAAGCGGTCGTCGGGGCGCGACTCCAAGGGCACGACGCTGGCGTGGCGGCTGTCGCCGCACCGGCGCAAGGACTCGACGCCGCTGGCGCACGTGACGGAGACGGAGAGCGCCAGCGGCACCGCCAGCACCGGCGGCCCGCTGTGGTGCGACATCTGCGACGCCGCCGGCCACGACATCCTGACGTGCCCGGGCGTCGACGCCCGCCGCCCCACCGCCATCGGGAGCCCTGCCAAAGCCGCCGCCCCGCCCACGCCCGCCGCGCCCACCAGCCCTCCACCCGTGAAGACCCCGCCCGCGCGCCCACCCCGCGACGACCCGGACCTCCCCCGCCCGCTCGCCACCTTCGCGAAGAAGACCGCGGCCGTCGGAAACGCGGCGGCTATGGGTGCGCCGCCGACGGCGCCGCCCACCGCGCCGCTTCCGAACCCCTACGACGCGTCGCTCGTCGCGGGCAAGGACGGCAGCAGGCCCGACCCCAACAAGTGGTGCGCGCTGTGCGAGCGCGATGGGCACGACAGCATCAATTGCGCGTTCGAGGATCAGTTTTGAGGGTGGGTGAGTTTGGGAGTGCGCTGGCTCGAGAACGGGCCGGCGGACCGCGGAGAGAGAGACACGAAGATTGCTGCTGCGCTTGCGGATGGAGTTGCTTAATTTGCTGGGGGATATACCCGTGTACTACTAGACTTTATCGTATTCTACGGAGCTTAAATGCGTTGCGATGGGATCGGGCCAAACGGTTTTGGTGAAGACAAAGGAATCTGGGTTTCGGGTTTAGTTAGCATGCCCTGAGATCGGTATACATCGTAATCTACAATAATTGTTCTTTTGTGAGCAATTTTCATCTTCGAATTTGGATTTGTTGCCTTTCCCACTGTCCGTAGTTGACGTCAAGAAGGTCTGGTAAGGATGAGTCTAGAACTCATAACATCCCTGCTAGGACAACTCCAGCTGCTGCATGACGTATCAAGAAAGCGGGATCCTTTACCTTGAACAAGACGGCTGCTGTAATTCCATTCTCTATGTAACAATTCCAATCTCACCGACCACAAATCCACCTCCGGCGTCTCGCATTTACTCACGCCGCAGCCATCTGCAGTAAAACACCGACGCATATCACCCAGGCCTCTCTCCACCCGGTCCAAAAATGCCAGCGGGCAAGGCTGCGGGCCCGCAAGCGCAAGGCGTGGGCGAGAAGCAGACGATCCCGGCGCGCCACGGCACGGCGACGTTCGTGCCCAAGGGCCACACCATCAAGATCATCAACACGTACGGCCGCCAGGTCGTCGACACGTGGGCGTTTGCGCTCGGCGCGCCGCCCCAGGACGACGATCCCGACGACCAGGACGACCTCGCGGCTTTGCAGGATGATGTGGTGCCGAAGGAAGAGGATGGGAGCCGTGTGCAGGGTGATGTTGCGCAGAATGATGGCGTGCCGAAGGAAGAGAATGAGAGCCACGTGGAAGATGTTGCGCCGAAGGAAGAGAATGAGGGCGGCATGCAGGATGACGCTCCGCCGACAGGTCAGAATGAAGGTGCGGTGCAGGCCGATACGGTCACGGGAGATCAGAATGAAGGTACGGTGCAGGTCGATGCCGTTCCAGGAGATCAGAATGAGGGCACGGCGCATGCCGATACCGCCCTGGGAGATGAGAATAAGGGAGTTGAGGAAAGTGAGCAGGCAGAAGAGAAGAACGCTGAGATGAAGGACGCTGACGCGAGGAACGTTGAGGTAGAGGACGCAGAGAAGAAGGACGGAGAGGAGCAAACTAGTGTGACGCAAGGCACAACGAGCGAGAATGTAGACGAGACTGTCAAGGTGACCGAATCTGTCACAGAAAAGGTAGATGGGGATGGCCAGAAACGGACTTGGGCTTCGTACGTGCCATCTTTGATCAGGAGCAAGGCTGGAGATGAGGCCCAAGACCGGAAAAAGGGTGGAGATGAAAGTAAAAGCGGTGAAGAGAAGGTTGAGGCGCCTGCCGATGCTTCTGAAGCTGCCAAAAGTACGACGGATGATGTTCAGAAGACCGCCAATGGCACTGTAAAGAAAAGTACCTGGAGCTCCTACGTCCGAAGTCTGCCATCTGTGAGGTCCACTCGGCCTAAGAAGCTGAAAGAGCAGAGAACATGGGCATCGTATTTACCGTCTGGAACTGGTTTCAGCGCATATAGTACGGCAAAGAGCTCGATATCAGCATTCATGGCGCAACATCAGCGAGATCCAACGAAGAGTGTCGCTGAGCAGCTGTATGATTTCAGTAAAACGCCAGTTGGTGCAGCTGGCTTGAGTGGTGAGTTTAGTCCGCTCAGAAGTCAGATTGAATTACTAATAGGAAGGCATAACTTCAGCTGCGACTGGTTCTGGCTACGCAGGATCTTTGTATGCGGCATACAGAGCCTATGATCAGGTCGAAGCCGCAGCTTCCGCGGCGCCAATGGAGTTTATGAGTATGCCACATTGTCATGCTTCGACCTTGCACCTCTCTCCTCGTGTTGGCGATACGATGGTGTCGAATCTCCGAGCACCTATCATGACCATGGTGGAAGACACGAGCTCAGGAATCCATGATACTCTCATCGCAGCTTGTGATCCGCAACGATACAAGGAGCTTGGCGTGGAGAAGTGGGAAGAACATGGAAGCTGTGCTGAGAATTTGGTTTTCGCGTTGAAAGAGCTGAACGAGAAGAGCGGTCTCAAAGGTCGCAAGGCAATCGGCCGTGACGTGACAGTCAACGCTGTCCCTAGTCCATTGAATCTCTTCATGAATATTCCCTGGACACAAGAAGGAGATGTCAGCTTTGAGGCACCGAAGTGCAAGCGAGGCGATTTTGTCAAGTTCCGAGCGGAGAGAGACCTAGTCGTAGTGATGAGTGCGTGTCCGCAAGATGTGCTTTCAATCAATGGAGGAAAGCCAATGGTCGCACACTTCGTTGTGGAGAGTGGCAGTGAAGAAGACAGGAAACTAGCCGAAGAGAAGGACAAGGAAGCACAGGCAATTATTGAGAAGGCAAAGCTGAGAACAGCTGGAAAATTGCCTGAGAAAGAGAAGACAGCTTCGAAAGTTACCACGAAGGTTGCTCCGAAGAAGGCCACAGCTGCCGAAACTCCAAAAGCTCCTACTCGACCAAAACCAAAGGCAGAAGTGCCAAAGACGTCGCCCGCAACAAGTGCAGCAAAGAAACAACCAGCAACAGGCGCCGAGAAAAAGATGGAGAGGTCACAATCAAATCAATCCGCTGTCCCAAAGATTGAGAAGACTCAGAGAACTCCTTCTGTGCCTGCGACTAAGCGCCCAAATGGCTCCAACGCTCCACAGCCAGCGAAGAAGAAGCCTAGGAAGCTTGAGAGGAGAAACACACCGACTACAACACCGACTGCGAAGTCATAATCTTGCTCTAGTTCCGATCCACCGCAGTGACGTAGTTCTGGGGATCACCCATTGAGTACGTTGTCCTGCTACTCTCAGATATCTGGCCAAAAATTGTCTGCTTCACTTGGATACGCTATGCCGTTTAGTTTTGTTAAGCAAGTAATGAACGGATGCTGTTTGTGTCGTTCATTCGGTGTACGTTGTATAGCTGTTTGCGCAATCCATTTGCGAAAGACCTGGAAGTGTAGAGCAATATCAAGATCCAGGGATCCGTACGGTAGACTAATCAGCCTCCATCGATATCATCTTCTTGCTCTTCCCACCAGATTTGCGCTCCAAGACCATTTTGCTGCATTGACCCCTGCCAGAACAATCAGCTCATCGATCAGCTTGCCTTTAAAGAGTAGACACTTACGATGATAGTGTAAGGAACCTCCCTAGATGATAGACTGCTGGCGTTCAAGCTTTCATCTGTACCATTCGAAACAGAGAGGTCCTCATTCTCGACATTTGGCTTTTGCGGCGTATGGTCGTTCCAGACTTCGGCTTCGACTCGAAATCGTACTGGCTCGCTTATGTCGTAGTAGCATTCCATGCCTTCTTCAGGCGTCCAAACCCAAACATTTTGTTCATCGGAGCTGTTTGGGGGATCAGCTTTGTCTCCTGTGGATAAGTACTGCTGATACTACGTACAACTTTGAACCTTCCTGTAGGTTCGCTGCTGGGATCCAGATGTCAAAGAAGAAATCGAGGCCAACGCGTATGCCGTCAGGATTGCCTTCCAGAAGCACTCCTTGGACAATCTCGCCTCTGAACGGTCGAAAGACAACTAAGCGAAACTCCACTGGTGACGGTTAAAAATCACAGTCCGTAATTCTAGGACGCTTCGTACCATTAACATTTACTCCATCGGCTGAGGCTTGACTGATCAGTCCTTCTGATGCCTTCAGCATGTCCCAAAGACAAATGCACAACCCGATATTTTGGATGACCTTTGCATTATTAGAATGGCGTTGAGAGCGAGAACTAAAGCTTATTCTTGAATGTCACATACCTTGTTCGCATATTTCTCATTGATGTTGTCCTCAAGTGCCTGTCTGCTGGGCTTGTTGAAATGCCACGGATGAATATGGATCAAGTCGGAAATTGTAACCTGCAAAGGTCAATGAAAAGAAGGTTAATTCTTCCGCGACTTGACACTCACAAGGATGAACATCGTGACCATAAATAACTACACATGCTCTATGTAGCTTGATAGAATTTTCTCTAGCGGAAAGAGAAGTGCAAGCCGCTCCGTGATCAACGTAAGAGGTAAATTGGGGTTTGAAATCTCCACGAAAAGTCATGGACGAATCAGAATCATTCGGAGGATTCTTCACGTGATCTTAACCCTGTCGTTGACACTCTCTAATTACACTTTGATCTCGTCGCGTTGTAGGCGAACAATCAAACTTCACCAGCGCTTCCCCTCGGTCTCCCTTCAACTGCAATATCGATTACTTTACCTTTGCATCAGGACACTTGATAGTAAATTTCTTTACTTATCCATCTTCTTCACATTCACCTTATCGAACATAATACTTTTCCGCCACTTCTTCGATCACGAGCCCTTTGTCCTACTTTCTCCTGGACACCGAAGCCGGTGGTGACGTTGAGAAGAGCTTAGCAAGGTAATATGAGCTCTTTTTCATATCCTCCTCCACCTCCGCCTCCTAGTGCCTCATCGCAACTGCCAGCTCATTTCTCAAACAATCGCGGTCGAGGTAACCACCGAGGCGGTCGAGGCCGTGGACGTGGCAATGCTCGTGGTGGTTTTACGGATGGCTTCAATCGACAGGCCTATCCGGCTGTAGGGAATCAACCGCAGCAATATCACCAGCCCGGCTTTGCTCCTCCTTCAAGCTATCCTCAGTGGCAACCGCCAACTCAGTACAACCCTTCTCAGTCGTCCCCAGCAGCTAATGCCTATGGCGCTCATGGCTATGGCTATCAACCTTCATTTCAGTCACCTGCGCAATATCCCTACTCAGCTACTCCTGCGCATCCCACTCCAGCTACGATTCCTCAAAATGCGTACAATGCTGGAGCTATTCTTCCTCCTTTTCCGCAATCAGTTGCTCCTCCACCCACCAACTTTCCTCCCTTTGGTGCGGGTCCATACCGGATGGGCTTTAATGATGGCCATGGACGCCCACCCGCTTTTCATGGCCAGAAGAGGAAGCGTGACGCTCCTAAGCCCAATCTCCCAAAAGTAAAGAAAGAGGTTGCGCCGGCAGTGCCAAGTTTTGGGGCAAATTTGTCTCTTCCTCCCAAACCTCCCACTCCTGTTCAACAGTCATTCAAATCGAAGAAGAAAAAGAACAAGAACAAACGAAGAAAAACGAATCAACTTGGGCTAACTCCGAAGGTCGAAGACCAAGACGAAGAGACTGATGAAGATATAGATGAGGAGGAACGCTTTGCGGATCTTAACGACAGTGGTAACACCTCTGGGTAAGTTGCAAGTTTTGTCGATGGTTGTCTGAAATTTTCACTCACATTCCACGTTACAGGCTTGTTTACAATGGCAACGGATCTGTTGTCGCCCTAGATACACCGGAAGCAATCAAGGCGTGGATCGCTGAGCGAAAGAGACGATATCCTACTCAGGCCAACATTGCAGCCAAAGCCACACTCGCAGCACTTGCTCCGAAGCCTCAAAAGATAGAAGATGTGAAAGGCGAGAAAGAGGATGGAGATAACGAAGAGAAGGTGGCTTTGGTGAAATACGATTCGGACGAGTCAGAAGACGAAGACATTGATGGCGATGGCGACAAGCGTTCTGATGTTGGTTCGGCCACAATGTCGTCCGAATCAGGCTCGGCTCCCGAACAACAATCCGCGAAAGCTCAGGAAGGGACTGAAGGGGTTTCAGGCTCGCAGAAAGGAGACAAAGAAAACTTTACTGAACGCCCCTTTTGCCAATCCTGGCTCAAATATGGCTCTTGCACTTGGAAGAATTGCAAGTTCAAGCATCGGCAACCCGGTGTTACCGACTCCAAGGCCAACTCCGACTATGCTCTGCAAAAGCAACGACAACATCGTAAGAAGCTGTACCGCAAGGTATGAGTTGATTCTTCGCTTGCTCACTTCCATTGCTGACACTGCATAGTTTATCGAGACTCAGTCATTGCAAAGACATGAAGTCGCCCTTAACGTGATCAAATATCTCGGACAGACAGGCTTCCCCGAAACTACTTGAATTGCATTCCAGTATGTTACCTTCGCCACGGATCTACTCAGCTTAGCCGCCAGACGTACGCTGGGTGAATACCTACGGAGAAGCGGTTGGTCATCTCTGAGCGAAGCCATGAGTCGGCATTTCAGAAGAAAATCTATCATGCACTGAGAAACCTATGTGGAAAGTTCTCATATTGCCTCATATGGGTCTATCTCGAATAGACCCTATGTTTCTCTTGCCGACGTTTCCAGAGGATTTTGAGAAGATCATCGATGGTCATTTTAGATGAGATTCGGAGGTTCGGATCGGCATTAAAGCTTAGCACCATAGAAGCTCCCCTGGTCTCGAACAATGGCAAGATTGATGAAGAATGAACAATGAAGATTTGGGGGTGGAGGTTTTCCTAAGGGCATGGCTCATGAAATGCGAGGCTGAATACAAAGCTTTTAGACAGTAGCTTAAAATCATCTTCCACATCTCAAAATCATTCATCCCACACTTCATTCTCCATGGCCAAATTTGACAAAGCATTGACGCAAAAGTCGACCATTGCAGGTAGAGGCTTGTTTGCCAGCGAAAATATTTCTGCTGGAGCGCAAATTTTTTCAATCGCGCGCCCTTTCGTTGCTGTGCTTGACACTCCTCGCTTGACGGAATGCTGCTCGAATTGCTTCGCCGGAGTAGCAACACCATTTACCAGCGATGGTGCCTACGGTGCTGTGGCACTAGAAGTCAAAGCTTGTAGTCAATGCAAGCTGCTCAGATTTTGCAGTAAAGTATAAATGCCACGAAGTGTATACGGCAGCATCGCGACTTTGACTGACAACATAACCTCTAGAACTGTCAAGCGGAGGCATGGAAGAGGTTCCACAAGTTCGAATGCAAAACATTCAGTAAAGTTGGGCCTGATAGGTCTTTAGCCCACGCGCTTCGTGCAGTCATTCAAATCATGAATATGAAGAAGAACGGCGTGATCTCAAATGCGGATTGGACCGCCCTCATTCGGATGACTTCCCATCTCGAAGACATCAAACAACGGAAGGATGAAAACCGGGTAAATTTTGAGGTCATGACCAGAGGTATCTTGGAACTTTTGCATCCCAAAGCCACATTTTCGGTGGACGATGTCCAACAAGTTTACTCAAGGGTGAATATCCGCGCCAGACATGGATTAACAAATGACTTTGGCTTACAGAACAGTAGATTCTGTGCAACTCGTTGACACTCATCACCTCAACTTTTGAACCCCTGGGTCTCGTTCTAGATCCTCTCTTAGGAACCGCAAACCACTCTTGCGACCCGAATGCCTACGCAGTCATGGACGGCCCAAAGATCTCTTTGCGGTCGCTCAATAGCATTTCCGAAGGACAAGAGATTTTGATTTCCTATGTTGACTCATCTGTTCCAAAGCCAACACGCAAGCTACAACTTCGCGAAAGGTTCTACTTCGATTGTAGATGCACCAAATGCGAGCGACCTGATAGCATAACCGAAGCTCGAGAGGATCGGTATCTTGGACAGCCAACAATACTAGCAGAAGAGTGGAAATCCTTTCTCGAAAAGGGCTACGACAAAAGGTCATACCCTACTATTGCTAAACGATTCTTCGACAATATTCCTCGGAATCTAAGAGGAAAAGGCTTGCCGCCGTACTGGGACGCCAAGTACGTCGAAAAGTTCGCCACCGACGCCGTCTCTGAACAGAATATATCGGATCCTGATCAAGAACGCCAGTTGCTAGAGTTTCTCTTACGACTCTTGGCTACTTCACAAAGATTCGAATTATCCCGCCAACCCTACCCATCAATCCGAAAAGACTACATTGCCAACCTTGGCTTTGCTGGCAAGTTTCGGCAAGCTTGGATCCAGTCAACGAAACAGTATTTCAACGTTGATCCTGTGCTGTATCCACAGCCGCATCATCCGTTACGGGTGGTGCATAATATCAACTTAGCTATGCTCACGCTCTACGTCGCTACGGAACCCGAACAACGGGATGAGAAAACAAGTTTCACTGACACTATCAACGATACCGACTTCGGCGTTTTGATCTATTCTCTTTTTGTCGAAATTCTAGCGAACATCGAGAAGAGCCATGGCAAAGAGAATAACCTGGCCATATCAGTCAAGGCCAAGTTTGAGGAGCTCAAAACCGACATGACAAGGGCGGATCCGAGCGCGCTGAAGAAGCTAGACAAGCAAAGGGAAGAGGTTTGGAGAAAGTTTCGAAAGATCGGCGACATCCCAGATCGCACTTATTCGCCTTTGGAATAGTTGAAGATGAGCCCAATGCCAGCCACGGGGAGCATATAGCGACAGGGAATCGATGCAACCAGATCGACTGTTTTCTGCAGTCTGCCCACGAATGGTAGCTCCACTGGAATGCACAGCTCCTGAGCGCATAGCTACCCTGGAACGAGGCGTCAGGAATAACAACCACTCTGGTTTCAGTAGCCTACCAGGAGGAAAGGCGTGAGAAAGCAGCTAGTTCACGGAATCCATGTACGCGCACGAAATAGCAAGCGGGTACCTTCCCTAGCGGCCATGCCTGGCGATCCAGTATGTTTTTGGGGCCACTCTTTTGGAATTGCTCATGAACCTCGAGAAACAGCCATTCTATCACAGCCAAGAATGACAACTTATTTCAAAAGCGAGACAGTAGCTAAATTAGGCATCTGACAACTTCTTACACACTCGCGAGAAACATTGATTCAAAATTCAAGTATTGTTGAAGCGGCACATAAAAGCACCGCGATTGCAGGGTATCTACGGGGCTATGGAGTGCAGATTTTACACACTATACACTTGTTGCCGTCTCTTTCCAGCGAACCCAATTAACCACTATAACAAAACTACAATTGCAAAAATGGTACAGTCTGAGTGAAAAATGAATACAGAAAAAAAAAGGACGACAACTCAGACAATATTGCTTTTACTCCAACACCCACTCCCAACAGATGCGCCGTCCGCTAGATTACGCAAATAGGCATGCATGAGTCCTATCCTATGTGTGTCTAGTCCTCCTCTTCCTCTACGCAAGGCCAGCACCCAGCGAGAGAAGCACCGCCGCATTTAAAGCAGCGCGGCAGCAACAGCGCCCAGAGCAAGAGCAGCCTGGTTGGCGCTGAAGCCGGCGGCGGCGCCGGTGGACGCGGCGTGCGACGCAGAACTGGAGCCCGACGACGTGCTGCTGGCGGAGGTGGAGCCGCTGCTTGTGGAGCTGGCGCTCTTGCTGGAGGACGAGGCCGTGGTGGTGGCGGAGCCGCTGGTCGACAGGCCCGACGACGCCACCGACGCGAGGGATGATTGCACCGAGAGCGCCGAGGAGAGCGCCGAGGATGCGGCAGACGATGCCGACATGGCCGTGCTGCCCGTGACGGTGAACTCGCCCGTGTAGTTGATGTCGGTGCCTTGGCTAATCTCCAGCGCGTAGTCACTGCCATCGGGGATGGAGGTAGACGGGGTCCATGTGTATGAGCCACCGGTGGCAGAGGCTTCAATCCTGTCAGTTTCCATCATCTGAGAGAACGGATTGCGTATGACTTACTGGTGATTGTGGCAACGGTAGCGAGAGCACCCGGGTTGCCGGCGCGCAGAATGATGGTCACTGGCTGGGTAGAATCACCGCCGCTCCATGTGATGGTATAGCTCTGGCCGACTTGGACAGTGCTCGGCCACGAGGTGAAGGCAATGGTACTCTGAGCAACAACAGCAGCCACGAAGGTCGCAACAGTAAGAACTGCTCGGAACAACATCTTGAACGAGGGATCTGGGGTGTGACGAGGGTAGAAGGGGAAAAGTGGAGAGCACGGCTAATAGGAAGAGCGAGGATAGTAGAGTGGATATACGACAAGGAATTAGAGAGATTAAGATGTTTGTCAGAGCTTTTGAAGAGTTTGCAAGATGAGAAGATGGGAATGGCAGCACAGCTTGGTCTAATAAATAATGCAAGCGGCGACCCTGGCCAGAGGCTACGGCTGTTCGAGGTTGGCCTAGGGAGAAGCTGAATTTCCGGAGCAACCATTGCCAGGATCGACGTGGGCGCGCTTCTGCACGTCGCCTCGTCGCGTCGCCCAATCAGTAGAGCCTCAACATCTGGGGAAACCATCTCGTCGCCGTGGTGAGGGTCACTACCGTCATGGATGTTGTTGATCGGTCGAATGGTTCCATCGGCTTCGCCTGTGCCAACCTGCTTCCAAATCGCCTGCCACATGCATATTATGCACTCATGGGAAGTTGTCGAGGCTTCTTTTATTCCAAGTTTGCAAAGCTCGAATCCGAACGCCAGGCCCGTTGCTACGGCGTTGTAGTCGGCCATACATCATTGGTTGGCGTGCGCCAAAAACGACTCGGCGCATCGGCGGTGGAATCGACGCCGAAAAGGGGCTGTGCCCCATTGTACGAGCTTTCAGCCCTCGAACCACCATCACTTGCATCAATGTCGCTACTTTTGGGCATTTCGATGCGAAAACCCTGCAAGTCATCAATCGGTTGCGTCGCTACAGGCTTTGAATTGCACGCTTTACGTAGAACTCCCCCGTTAAAGCTGAAATTTGTCCTAAATTTGCACTACAGCTGGAAGCTAGATAATATTCTTGTAGAGACCTTTCGTATTACCGGCAACCGTCTCACGCACAATCAGAAAGATTCCTAAACACTTACTGTCAGCTAGTTTGGTGGGAGCCGACAGATGCTCTGCCAAGATGCTCTTGCTGCAAGATTCAGCACATGCCATCCCAACTCCGACAACCTTTAGACAGCGACCTGTTTGAAGTTTATTATACGTATCCATGATACGATGATATCACAGTCCTAACGGATAACGCCATCTATGTAATACGCATCCTCCCAAAGCGTGATGATGTAGATCCTAATTCCCCGACAGCGGAGCTGGCAAGGGGAACCCAGGCGAATCCTGAGAGTAATCTATGTGCGATTTATGAACGGCTTCGTATTTCATCGCTCCTTAATGAGGATTTGACTGGTTCAGTGATCAGGACAAAGAGAGAAAATATCAATGATCCGCATACCTAGCGGAGATTCAGCTTATTTTGCAACCCGTGGAGTAACTTGTGCTCGATGTCGACGATATGCTTCTTTGGGCTGGTCTTTGGCTCCGATATAGCACTTTGGTCCTTGACGATGGGCACTGAGATGGCTTTCACGTTCCACTTGTACTCCAGCCGGACAAGAATCACGCCTTTGCTCCTCATGCCTTTGTCGTCTCTGAGATGGACGAATCTATAACCGTGCCCAAGACGATCGAGACGAATGCAAGCCCAAGCAGCCAATCCATCGCGTGCGAAACGGTCGTCGTTCATGACTTTGAATCTTAGGAAGCTCAACGATGGTACCAGCGCTGGAACGTTGTCAAATCGCACAATTTGTCGGCCGAAGTCCGGATCGCACGTTGAAAATGTCTTCGTGACCTGCTTGTACTCACCGTCTTTGGCATGGCCATCGCTATTTCCATCTGATTCGACATGCAATTCGCACTTGATATATGGCTTGAATTTGGCAGCATCAATACCCTTTGGAGTTGGGATATCTTGGCCCGCAAAGAATTCGATAGTGAGCTGAGAATTCCCCGGAGAGAGGTCGAATTCACCTGATAGACGAACCGTGGAGCTTCTTCGATATCCCGCAGGCTTGAGAACCCAACCATCCGTATTCGCGAACATTGCTTCGTTGAGCATCATACCAGCGTCTAGCTTCTGCCAGTTCAAGGCAACCATTTGCACGCCCAGCCGCCAATATAACGCTGGATCAAGATTTGAGGACGAAATTCTCGAGCCTTTGGGAAATGCACGCATGAAAAATCTCTTGTTATGGGTGAATAAACCAACTGGATCGGTCTTGTGGATTTGAAGCAGCGATCGCTCAGATAGTGAGAAGACATGTGTTGGTATGGACGCTTCAGCTTGTGTGAAGGCTTTGAAGTGACAGCTCCTCGTATAGATGCCCATCTTACTGAGCGCCTCAATGATCTTGCTTGGTTTATTCGGCTTCTTCACCAACTTGGCAGCTTCATCATCTGACGGGGTTGGAGATGTCGTGATGCTCTGATTCGTCAAGGTGCTTTCCAGTTCCGTAGGCTCGGGTTCTTCCTCGTCCATATTTGCCTTGGGTGGTGAGTACTTGACTTTGATCAGGATCTTACGTCGCAACTTGGCTGGACTCGGCAGCTCAGCGGGGACTGAATCCAAACCTTGGCCAGCCCGATGGAGATCGACTGGGTCACAGAGGAAACCTTTAAAGGACTCGTGCATGATATCAACCATAGCTTGCTGCTGTTCATGGTTGGTATGTACCTCAAGACTCACGATGATGGGGAGATCAGATGCAACGAAGGCGTACTGACGAATCGTATCGCAAACGTCTCGAAAAGGGATCATTTTCGTTGCAGTGTGGCCGTGGAGTACAACAGGCTCCGCGAAGGAGCTGGAGGTTGCTGTCCGCGGCTTTGGCAAATTGATCTCCTCCGAACCTTTAGCTGCAACAGCCATGTTCGACTCTGTGTTCGACTCCGCGATGGTCTTCCAACTCTCGATGTCGGAATGCGCCTGTAATGTGTGTCAATTGAAGATATGAAGCGCTACAATGAGCAAATGAAATGTAAATGGGACAAAAATGGGCATAAGGCGCACCTCACCATCCCATACATCTATCTCTACACAGCGACAGCCTGCAAGCAGGGCAACTTTGTAGCCGTCAATCGTCGAATGTCCATACAACTGATTGCCGATCAAGTAGGTGTTGTGACTTGACGAAATGAAATATTCAGTCATTGGATGGTCGTAAAGCTCTTGGTCCGTTCCGCAATCCTTGAGAGCGTTCATCCATTCCGAACTCATGTATCGCTTAAAATCGTCAAGAGTTTCGTTGTTGCGGATGGTATACTCGTCTGCGCGTTCCTTCTGTACAGCAGATATCCAAGCTCTTAAGCCATCTACTTTTGACAAACTTCCAAGTTGCGACTCGAACTCTCCCCAAATCGTTTCTACGTAAGCCTGCGTAGCACTCTTAAGAGTTGGGACGCAGACATATTCTGCGCACTGATCGCGAAGCTCTTGCTTTCCCCAGTCCACAGACTTCAGCCAAGGCAGCTGGGATCTTGGATCACTGTTCTTCCATTTCGCGATTTGCTTGGGAGATGGCATAATGGTTTACAATCGTGCTTCGACTGTGTAGTTCAACTGTTTGCCCGCTTCTCGAAGGTCAGCGGAATGTGAGTATCGTGCCGCGCATACCCACTAAATGTAGAAGCAAGTCAAAGTCTTTCCCTCCATATACATCGACAGAGATTGGACTCGGAATTTACCTAGTCACTGCTCAACCACTTTCGTTCAGAGTGTATGTCATCCCTCTCCGTCAGGGGCAGAAATAGTGAAGTGGCGGTTGCGAGCCGGAATGTTGGCTTTGTGGGCGCCACGTTAGCGGTGCCGTCGTTCGATCGGATTGCAGTCACCATTGGCGTGGAAAGATGCTGGGAAATGGGGAGCTGCGACAGGGATCAAGTAGCCCTTTGCAGCTGCCGTCATTTCTTACCTGCAGTCGTCTCACGCAACATCACCAAAGATCGAGACTCTCTGGCTCACATTCAACGGCTTCTAGGAACCAGCAATTCGGCCTCTCCATGATCAATACGGGATCACGAGTGTTCCATTAAGCTCGGCCAACGTCCCAGTAGCTTTCTCGTTGTAGTTTCTTTTCAGTCTCTGTCAGTTCAGCGCCTCAGCCGATCCTTGAGTTACTATGTCTCAGATCGAGGCCGAAAAGGCAGTCCGTTCATGGGGATTCAAGCACGTCTTCACTTGGACTGACGGACCGTAAGGGCAGATCGTAATGACGGTCTCTTTACTGACTTCTAATTGTTTCAGAAACGCCTACTATGCTCCTCATTCTCATTCAGGATTGACAACTCATCTTATCCTGAACGGACAACTGACCATCTCCTATCCGCAAGATGAAACACCGAAGAAAGAGACGTTTGGTCCAGGAGCAAGACTTGACGTCGCTGCCGGCAGGCAGCATGAAGTATGGATGGGCACGCAAGGCTGCACCTACGTCATCGGAGAGTAGACAGATGGAAATGCTGGCGATAAATTGTAACTATGCACAAATCAGCCCTATGAGTACGTTTTTTAGGTGTGCGAGCTGTGAGAGTAGGACTTGTTGAACGCGGTGCGAGCTTTGCACTCCCGAGATGACCATCACCTGCTATTATTACGAAGGCTCAGGTATTACTTACTGTAATACAGCAATGTAACTCACGCACAAAGGGAATCGTACTGATACTAGACTAGCTATGGAAATTGTGGTCTCGAATCGTCACACCATTCGCGAGATTCTCTCCTCCGTTACGGACAGGCATCCGTGCCTCAACAATGCAGATCCAACGTTGAGACGTAACGCCACTGTACATGGCAATTTCCCATGGATCATTTACCTCAATCCCTGGCCCCGGAAGCAGGATATGCAGCGGCCCGTTCTCAGGTACGACGCTTTATCCCTGCTAATATGACCCTTTGGTGGGTCTATACGAATCGCCTGGAACATGATCACTTCAAGGGACTCCTAGTCATTGTCATAGACCAATATGAATGACAAGTCGCTTAGACGAGGTTATGGCTTTAGCAGTGTTCTTCAGGGCTACGAAGCTTACCAATACTGAAGGATAAAGTCGCGGAGTAAGTAGTACAAGGTTTTGCGGCAACATAGCGCGTCGGCCAGTGACATTATTATTCCGCTCCGCGTGACCCGTTGATCGACTTCACCTCTTTCAACGAAGATCCTATAATACAAGTGTCTGTACATCCTAACATCATTCTAGCGGTCAAATTTCCTGGATCATCGGTAATGCGGGTCCGCATGCGCAGAGCATTCAACCCGTCCTACTTGATTCAAATGGACTCACAAAAAGCAATTCGGGGTTTGAACGACTCTATCTTCATCGTATAATAATAGCCGTTGATGAATCTATAGATTCGGATCATCGTTCGTCTTTACCACTAGGCTCTAGCTCACGAAAATAGGCGAAGAGGTTCAACGCTTCATACTTAGAAGCAATATCTGGAACCAATTAATGCTAGGCGAGAGATGTGAATATCAAATCAACGCGGGTACAGAGAGCCGGCTATGTCTTTATGTTGCGCTTTAGCTGCAACTTCATAAAGCTCAACGAGATCATAAGTTCACATAGCGTTAGGAGGCGTGCATGCAGACTGTTGACGACGTGGCTAGGGACATATGTACGGCTATTCATCCTCTTTTTCGGCGGCTAGCATGGCTTTGCTTGATAATCGTATCGAATCGGAGCTAATTCGATCAAGTATCCAATTCGCGGAATATCACATCCTGCTCGAATTGTCAAAGCTTTGGCTATGGCTTGCAGCATATCATACATATTTCCTTAAGATACCGAGTCGTCGGGTGGTATTCCACTGCACCGGGCGTTCGTCGATAGGGTGAGATCGTGGAAATGAAGCTACGAATTGTAAAACGCTATTTGTGTACAGAAGGCACACTCTTTGCGCCCGACCAGCACTCTCAATGATTGAAACGTTTCAAGACACAATAAGACAAGATCCCGAAACCCTTGCTCCCGACGGTCGACGATCGATCGAATATGCCGGATGTAATCGATATCCACACCGCGTGATTGAACTTGTGACAAAAATATAATGTAGCTTTTCCGTCATAAACTCGTCACTGCTTTTTCATGCGGCAGATGCCGTCGCTACTCTCGAAGGAGGGTTGTGATACGAGGTCTAGTCTTCTGGATCGAACCAACCAAGAGTCTGCCGGGAAATTTCGTGCAGAAAAGAAAAGTCTTCCTGGCATTCGACCCATTACTTTCGGTCCGAATGTAAAGCGAAACCACGCAATTTGCACCCATTTTGGTTAAGCAAATGTGACAGGTCACATTCGAAATGCCAAAATGTCGGTAGATTGGCGACGCAAGGGATTACGTTGTGTCTTTGCCAAAAGCGAAGAAACGACGCATGCATCTCGAGTCCAGATGCTTCTGGTGGATCGACATGCGGAGAAACATTACACTAACCATTCCTATCGGAGAAAAATCGGTTATAAACATTCTAGGTACGTTTTTGAGCGGATGGATGCGCATACGTGACGGGAGAGCACACTTTGACATCATGCACTCCGTACATAAAAAATAGTAAGGTGAAAAAGGAAAGAAAGCACACTACACCGCCAATTCTCTGATTTGCGAACCAAAAGCGACATCGGGATGAACAAGCTCGCCACTACCTGCCCGTCGTGGATATGCATATCGTATCAGATTATCAGTCTCTGCCGCTACCATTCCAGCTGAAAGCCACCTAACTTAGTCTTTCGACTATATCGTATCCCTGCAGATACTCGCTGCGACGATATCCAATTCGAAGATACCCATTATCGGGGAGAAGCCATTCCAATATTCCGGATGCGGTACAGTCTCTGCTCCTCAACATTGCTAATAAGGGGACAATTCTATTGGATTTGCGGTTGGATGTTGCACCCTTGGCGAGACGGAACACTGCCTAGGACATGATGCCGAAATCCCACCCGTTGAAGACATGTATCACACTCACGATTGCACAAAAGGAACAACAAGCGTGGTGAGACGAATTCGCAGCATTCGAGAAGTAATGCCGCGCTTAGCGTATAAATAAGATGTCTCGTCCAGCAGATGTGGAAAGCGCTCTACGAAGAACCTCCAGTCCATACCGCTAGCTAAGACGTTGTAGTCTCAAGCAGCTTCATTACAATTGATCGGGATTCAATAAAGTCGTTTACCTTTCGCATCTCTATCATGGCTACAGAGTTCCGTCGCGTTGACTTGCTCGAAGAGCTGGGCATTGAAGAACTCCCAATACAACCTTTCTTCGCAGATATGTTTCAAGACGCCGACTTACCCGTCCGTACGTCCATGACGGTGAGAGCGAGCATATTCAGCCCTCCATACTTTCCTGCTGAGTTTTGTAAAGGTTCCGGCTAGAAAGTGTCCCACCTGCGATGGCAATGGCCAGACTGTTTGGGTGATTCCTGGAAAATGCTGTCCGAACTGCGGATCCTATGTGGGATAGGTACGTAGACAGTGTACTAAAGCTTTTCCTGATTGATGATGACTCAATTGGCTGATGGGAAGAGTCTAGCAGAAGGCTAATGCCGCTCTACCGTAGCGCTTCAGCCTCAAAGTTTCTTTTTCTGCTCGTTCTAGCAGGCTGAAAATAAGGGAGATTGTTTAAGCTTCGTCCGGCGTGAGTAACAAAGGCTCTTACTAGGAGTTCAGAAGCAGGGAGCAAATAGGGATCAAAGGCTTGACAGCATTAAATTGACGAGTAACGTAACTTGTGTCACGCAACAGCTATCAGAAATACGAAATGGAAGTTTCTTCTAAGCATACCGGCAACCATTCAAGGTGGCAATCACCAAGCTATCTCCATTTTGGCGTAGGGGATGCACTCTCGTCTATCGTCGGACGATCGCGTGGCGATGTTTCAGCCAGGTGGCTAACTCACGGCTGAAAAATAACCTTTGCGTCGATTTCTGGGACATTCTCACTCTTGCCGTACATTCGTATGGTCTACGCTGTCCCTGGGCTCATCACATGGCCCTACAATTGCGCAGCCTGATCAGCCTTCAACTCCGCCAAGCCTCACGAATCTTGACGGAGCAATCCAGCCAGACGATCCAAGGCCGATAGCGCGTCGCCTGGCTGCAGCTGCAACATGCAGCTGTCTAGACCGCCGGCCTCGTCAAGTCCGTTCTCGATTTCAACGTTGACCTCCTGCGTCAACGCGTGTGGTGCGTCGTCGTCGACTACCTCCTTCTGCTCTTTCCTCTCTGTTGGCTCTCCTGGCATGTGTGAATCAATGCCAGACTTCGGCAAAACCGAAGTCAACATGTCAAGAGGGCGAACCCGAGTAGAACCCTTTATTCCGCAACCAGTAATTCCGGATTCAATCATTTTTACGTGTCTTTCATCAGAATTCTCGGTGTCTCTTTTGTTGCATCGTTTCACATCCTCCCGAATGGTGTCCTTAATATCTGCTTTGACTGTTTCTTCTGACGTCGCATTGGCATCTTTACCGAGCTGGGCATCTGTGGACGGACGAAACTTCTCGTCAAAGCTTTCAAGTCCACTGCCATTGACATCCTTGCGTGAGGCGCTGCCATTGGCAATCTTTCCGAGCTCGCTATGGAATATCCATGGAAATGATATGAAAGGCAAGACAATACTGCCCTTGTCGGCGGTATTATCCGTCCCCTTCTGCGTATTGATAGCTTCAGTAACCTCTCTGGCCGTAATTTCATACATTGCTGCGACAAATGGAGCTAGATGCTCGAAGTCTCGGCCCCCGGCTTGGGTGATGCATACTTTTCTGAAGCGATCCTTTACTGCAGAGGTGGTTCGGCCAAGCTCCTCGGCAAAAGTGAAATCTTTCTTGTCAAAGTTGTGGCTCAAACAGAACGTGCTCCAGACCTCGAATTCTGTTGCTATGGCGTGCTGTGCCATGATTCGTTTGATGGTAGCGTCGTATTCGGCTTTGATCTCCTTGGCCTTCTGGAGAACGTCTTCCTCAAGATTATACGCGCTGAGGATGCGAGCGTCGAACGGAGTTTCAATCCGAGGCGAGAAGGTAATAGTCTCCACCATGTCATACAACTGACCTAGGATCTTCTGCGACTTGTAAATCGCTTCCGCTGGTTTGTGCTTTTTCTCCATGAAGTGTGGCCACTTTCGTGCGTAAAGAGACCTCTTCATCTTGACTGCAACACCAGATTTCGGGTAGTCGACAGCTTCAGAGTGCAGCTGAGCAAGTTCAAGGCATCGATGATCATTCACTCCCCACGGAGAGAAATCTGCCAATGCAAGATGAGAATGGGCTATCCTCGGAAGCCGATCGTTCCGCATGTAGGTCACAAAAAATTCGATCATGTCATCAACAGTCGGTTCCTTACTCGGAAACTGACTTGCTACAGTTGGCCTGAAGTCCATCGGATCGTGGTTCCAATGCGAGATTGCCGGGAGAAGTTCTGGATCCCAGATGATCAGATAATCATCCCCATCAAGATCACCACCCGAACACATGCTTGAAAGATCTCGGTCTCCTTGCCGAGGAAACACAACAACATTCTTGAGGTGGTAGAGTTCTGGCTTGTCGACTGCTCGAACGACACGAATGTCGCCTGGGTGAAGAGATGGGTTACGGCAAAGGACGCAAAGTCCTTCAATGACGCTGTAGTTTCCATTCCCAGTTCCTACCCGCACGAAGACCTCGGGAAGCGTCGATTCTTTCACCTCGCGGGAGGCCATGGGGTTTGGTTGAATGGCGTTGTAGTGGCCTTCGAGAACACCAAACTCATCGATACAGCCGAGTAGGCAGGCCCCTTTGTCGGTGAAGAGCTTTGCCTTTTCTTTCAAATACTTGACGCTCCATGATCGCCATAGATGCAGCATTGACATCACAAATGGGTCCTGAGCTTTCATGAAGCCTTCATTGATAACTCGTGCCAACGTCAGCGTCATCTGATTTGAATCTATATTTCTCTGCAAGAGTTGGACCGCGCATTTCTCGTCGCGCATGGCACAGTTAATTTCTTCAAGTTGACTGTTTAGCTTGCCACGAAAGACTTCATCTGGAACACCGAGAGAAGAGAGAAGGATGATGAGCTGGCGATTAGTAGTTGCGGCTGCAAACTGCGACACCCTGATAACTTCCAGTGTTTTGTGTCTCGATTCAAATTTTGACTGACTTTGTCTGAGACACAATGTTTTCCCAGTGATGTGAGGGTCGAGCGCTAAAACTCCTTTAGCACCTCCATATCGGAATTGGAAAACGGATGGCAAGTCATTGTGAGCCGTGGGAACTCCCAGCTCCGCAACAATCAAGCTGGCTACCAATGGCGAGATCTTGCCAACTCCATCTGTAAAGCAGTAGGTACCGCATTGTGACTTCACGTCAGCAATATACTCGATGTTAAGGTCTCCCGTGTTGATGGCTCGAGTAGTTGAAAAGCATTGGCCAAGTCGCGCGCTTCGTTTTGCGACATTCTTAATCTCTTTGATCCCATCCCAACCCATCCAGTTGCGAATATCAGCGGCCGTGACTTCCCCTGTGGATGCAAAGAAGAAGGCCCCGTGTTCTCGAAACTGAGAATTTCCAAACGCAACAAATTCGAACTTCCTGTCGCCTA
>Ga0335072_10003519_pt1 | contig 23558 bp, 24 predicted proteins | sample Lox_Sample_21_FD_206725 | JGI IMG/M metagenome (GOLD analysis project Ga0335072, IMG submission 206725) | Soil microbial communities from Loxahatchee National Wildlife Refuge, Florida, United States - Lox_Sample_2.1 | ecosystem: Environmental > Terrestrial > Soil > Wetlands | place: USA... | reverse complement strand
CTCGACGTGGCCGAGCGCCGCGACCGCAAGGGGCTCTACCGCAAGGCCCGGGCGGGCGAGCTGCCGCACTTCACCGGGATCGACTCGCGTACGAAGAGCCGCTCGCCCCCGAGGTCCGCATCGACACCGTGGCCAGCACCGTGGAAGCGTCGGTGGAGCAGATCGTCGCCCGGCTGCGGGCCCAGGGAATTGTGCCATGACCGCGTTCCCCGACGAGCCCAGCGGCCGTGCGCTGCGCGAGCGCGAGGCCCGGGCGCTGGCCAGCAACGCCGACCACGCGCTGGCGGCCGAACTGGCCGAGCAGAGCGCTGCCCTGCTTCGCGAGCTTCGCCAGGCGGGCGGCCCCGGCGGCCCCGACGAGCTGCGTAAGCAGGGCGACCGCCGCTCTCACGAGCTCCTGGTGGCCGAGCTCGCCGCCCGCCGCCCGGCCGACGCCGTCCTGTCCGAGGAGGGACGGGACGACGCGCGGCGGCTCGGCGCCCGCCGGGTCTGGATCGTTGACCCGCTCGACGGCACCCGCGAGTTCGGCGAACCCGGACGGCCGGACTGGGCCGTGCACGTCGCCCTGGTCATCGACGGGTTCCCGGTCGCCGGCGCGGTCGCCCTGCCGGGCCTGAACCAGGTCTGGTCCACCGCCGCCGCCGGCCCGCCCCCGGCCGCGGTCAGCCCGCCCCGGCTGGCGGTCAGCCGGACCCGGCCCGGCTGGTCGGCCGGACTGCTCGAGCAGGCACTCGGGGCCGAGCTGGTGCCGCTCGGCTCGGCCGGGTTCAAGGCGCTCGCGGTCGTCCGCGGCGAGGCCGAGATCTACGCCCACAGCGGCGGCCAGTACGAGTGGGACAGCGCCGCCCCGGTCGCGGTCGCGCTCGCCCACGGCCTGCACGCCTCGCGCCTCGACGGCCGCCCGCTCGCCTACAACAACGGCAACCCCTACCTGCCCGACCTGCTAATCGCGCACCCCGACTGGGCGCGACCGGCCCTGAACGCTGTGAGGTCCCGTCCATGCTGAAGAACGCGCGGCTGCTCATGACCGGCCTGACAGGCCAGCTCGGCGGCTCGATCGCCGCCCTGCTGGCCCCGCACAACGAGGTCTACGGCCTCGCCCGCTACGGAAAGCCGGGATCGAGGGAAGCGGTCGAGGCGCTCGGCATAACCCCGATCGTCTGCGACTACACCAGCGGGGACTTCACCGGCGTGCCGAACGACTTCGACTACGTCTTCCACGCGGCGGCCGACGTCTTCCCGCCCGACATCGAGACCGGGCTGAAGCAGAACGCCGAGGGCACCGGGCTCCTGCTCAACCACCTCAACCGGGCCAAGGCCTGGATCTACGTCTCGACGAGCGGCGTCTACTGGGACCAGCCCGACCCCTGGTACGCCTACACCGAGACCGACCGCTGCGGCGGCAGCACCAGGATCAACACCCGCTTCGCGTACGGCACCAGCAAGTTCGCGGGCGAGGCGGTCGCCCGGGCGCTGTCACGCATCCACGCCGTGCCGCTCACGATCGCCCGGATGAACTGGTCCTACGGCCGGGCCAGCTTCGGCGGGGCGCCGACCCGGGTCATCACCAGGATCGCCCAGGGCGAGCCGGTCCCGGTCAACCCGGACTGGGAGATGGTCGGCTGCCCGATCCACGAGGACGACATGGCCGAGCACCTGGAGCCCTTCTTCGCGGGCGCCACGGTCGGCGGCACGGTGACGAACTGGGGCGGCGACGACGCGATCTCGGTCGAGCAGTACGTCCCGTGGGTGGCCGAGCAGCTCGGCACCACGTACTCGTTCACCGAGATGACCGACATCATCGCCTACCCCCGCAACCTCGACCCCACCAAGCGGATCGCGCTGACCGGCCCGTGCCGGGTCCGCTGGCAGGACGGGTTCCTGCGGATCATCGAGGAGCGCTTTCCCGAAAGGCTGGCGCGCTCATGACGACCGTGACCCTCAGCTCCGAGCGGCTCCTCAATCTTGCCTCCGAACGGACCCGGCTGACTGACTACGGCGACCTCCCCTTCCGAGACGGGATCGACGTCCTGCTCTGGTCGCTTCAGCACGAGTCCGGCCACCCGCCCGAGCGGGCGGCCCAGGTGGCAGAGAGCCTGGTGCTGCCCGCGCTGGTCAAGCGGCTGCGGCTGGTGGACGACCGCAAGCGCTACCCCGAGATCGCGGCCCAGCGGGTGACGGCCCCAATCGTCATCACCGGCCTGCCCCGCACCGGCTCCACCCACCTGCAGGCGCTGCTCGCCACCCGGCCCGGCGCCCGCTCGCCGCTGGACTGGGAGATGCGGCTGCCGTCGCCGCCGCCGGAGGCGGCCACCGCCGCCGCTGACCCGCGCATCGCCGAGGTCCAGCGGGCGATCGACGGGCGCGCGGGCGCAGCCCGGCTGCAGAGCATCCACCCGTACGGCGCCCGGCGCCCCGAGCAGTGCCTCGGCCTGATCGACTGGAGTTTCGCCAACCAGACCTACCTGGCCTACCAGCGGATCCCGACGTACTACGAGTGGTACCTCAACAGCGACCAGCGCGTCGTCTACGAGCACCACAAGCGGTTCATGCAGCACCTTCAGTTCCGTAACCCGGGGGAGTGGGTGCTCAAGTGGCCCAAGCACCTGTTCGGGCTGGACGCGCTGCTCGAGGTCTACCCCGACGCCCGCATCGTCTGGACCCACCGCGACCCGGTCAGGGTCGTCCCGTCCGCGGTGAGCTTCGTCGGCACCCTGCGCTCGATGAACAGCCCGCTGTTCGACCCGCGGCGGTTCGGGGCCGAATGGTCCGCGCTGGAGGAGATGGGGCTGCACCGCGGCCTGTCGGTCAGGGACCGGGTGGGCGACGACCGGTTTCTCGACGTGCACTACAACGACCTGATCACCGACCCGGTCGCCGCCGTGACCCGGATCTACCGGCACTTCGGCCTCCCGGTCGACGACGAGACCCTCCGCCGGGCGGGCGACTTCACCGAAGATAACCCGCAGGGCAAGCACGGCGCCCACGACTACACCCCTGAGCAGTTCGGCTTCGAGCCTGAGCAGGTGCGCCGCCGGTTCGCCGCCTACACCGAGCGCTTCGGCATCGAGCCCGACCGCCCGCGTCCCATCCCCACTCCCACGACCCCTACCTCCACCACCGCCACTTCAGACACCCCAGCCGGAGAGACACGATGAGCGAGCAGGACACAGCCGTCCGGGCCGCGGTGCTGACCGCCGCCGAGACCCTCAGCATCAAGGACTTCCCCGTCCCCCGCCTAGGCGAGGACGACGCCCTGATCCGGGTGGAGGTGTGCGGTCTCGGCGGCAGCGACGTCACCCAGTACCTGGGCAAGCTCCGGCCGTCGAGCACGGTCTACCCGGTGATCCTCGGGCATGTGTTCGTCGGCGTGGTCGAGGAGGTCGGGGAGCGGGCGGCCCGGCGCTGGCGGGTGCAGCCGGGCGACCGGGTGGTGACCGAGGCGATCGTGCCCTGCTGGGCCTGCCCGCCCTGCGTGTCCGGCCATTACTCGCTGTGCGACGCGGGCGAGGACCTGCTCCGATACGGGCTGATCTCGGCCGGCCGCGAGCCGCACCTGTGGGGCGGCTTCGCCGAGCTGGTCTACGTCCCGCGCGGCGCCCTGCTGCACAAGGTGTCCCACGCGGCCCCGCTCGACGCCCTGGCCCTGGTGAACTCGATCGCCTCCGGCATCCGCTGGGGCGGCGACCTGCCCGCCTTCAAGGCGGGCGAGGTCGGACTGGTGCTCGGGCCGGGGCAGCGCGGGCTGGCCACGGCGCTGGCGATGAAGCGGGCCGGGGCGGACCAGGTGATCATCACCGGCCGGGCCAGCGACGCCCACAAGCTGGAGGTCGCCAAGCGCTGGGGGGCCGACGTCACCGTCAACGTCGACGAGGAGGACGTGGTCGACGTGGTCCGGCAGGTGACCGGCGGGGCGATGGCGGACGTGGTCGTCGAGGCCTCGGCCGTCGCCACCCAGCCCGTCACCGACGCGATCAAGGCCGTCCGCAAGGACGGCCGCATCGTGCTGATCGGGCTCAAGCGCGGCGAGCCGATCCCCGGCCTGGTCACCGATGAGCTCATCTACAAGGGGGTGACCGTCATCGGCGCGATGGCGGCCGACTACTCCAGCTTCGAGCGGGCCTGCCGCCTCATCGAACGCGACGGCGACCTGATCGCGCACGCGAACACCCACGCCTTCGGGCTTGACCAGGTGGAGCAGGCCATCCGCACGCTCGCGGGGGATGTTCCCGGCGCCGACGCGATCGGCGTGTCGGTCGAGCCCGTACGTGTGTGAACCCCCACCTCAGCGGCGCAGCGATCTTGGAGGAACAGTCATGATTCCCGACCTCACCGACACCGCCCTGTCCCGGCTGTGGTCACTGGAAGGCCGCGTCGCGGTCGTCACCGGCGGCGGCAGCGGCATGGGCCAGGCAACGTCGCTGCGGCTGGCGGAGGCGGGCGCGGTAACCGTGGTGGCGGACATCGCCGCCGACAAGGCCGAGGAGACGGCCGACCTCATCGCCAAGCGGACACCAGGCGCGCAGACGCTGGCGATCAAGGTCGACGTCACTGACCCGGCCTCGGTGCGCGCGCTCGGCGAGGCGGTGGTGCGGCGTTTCCGCCGCATCGACATCTGGGTCAACACGGCCTGGCTGAGCTCGAGCGGCAGCATCGCGGACTATCCCGACGAGATGTGGCGGCAGGGAATCGCGGTGAACCTGGACGGTTCCTTCTACACCGCGCGCGAGGCGGCCCGCCGGATGCTTGACCGTGGCGGGCCGGGGGTCATCATCCTCGTCACCTCGGGCAGCGCGCACCACGGCCGGGCCCGGCGCTATCAGTACGTCGCGGCCAAGCACGGAACCCTGGGCCTGGTCAAGAGCCTTGCCCTGGAACTAGGCCCGGCCGGCATCCGGGTGATCGCCATCGCCCCGGCCGCGACCGACACCCCCGGCTTCCGGGTCGCGCCGACCCGGTTCGGCGGGGCGGACGCCGAGCAGGCCAGGAAGCTGCTCGACGACACTGTCGCGAAAATGGCGCTCGGCCGGCTGGGGCAGGCCGACGACATCGCCCGGGCGGCGGTGTTCGCGGCGAGCGACATGGCCGGCTTCATCACCGGCAGCACCATCCACGTCGACGGGGGCGTCGACGCCTCGTGACGATCGCGATGTCGCCCTTCGAGCAGGTGCTGGCCCAGCTCGGACGGCAGAAGTGGGCGGTCGACACCCGCGACGCCGAGGCCCTGACTGGCCTTTACACGGCCGACAGCGCCCAGGTGGTGTACCAGGGCGGGCCGGACGGGCGCACGGAGATATCCCGGTTGCGCGGGCGTGACGAGATCATCGGCGCGATCACGGCGGGCTGGGAGCGCACCGCCGCGACGTGGTACCCCGGGGCGATGATCCACCAGATCGGCAGCGTAGTGACGGAGCCGTCCGGTGACGGCCGGATCCGCTGCCGGTCCTACGCGTCGTTCCTGGCGTTGGACCCGGTGGGCGCTCCGGTCCTGCGGGGCTACGGCAGCTACGACGACCTGTGGGTGCTTGACGACGGCGAGTGGCGCCTCGCGGACCGCGAGACCGTCATGTACGGCCACGCACCGTCTCGTCCATTTTAGAACACTAGGTTATATGATAAACCTAATGAGGTGATCGTCGCCTTCTTCCGGCCGCGCAGGAGGTAGCCGATGGACGACGTCGGCATCGAGTACCAGACCGTGCTCGGATATCCCCCGGTGGAATTCGTCCACCTGGCGGCCGACCTGGGCTGTCACGCCATCTCGATGAAGGCCCGGACCGGGCCCCACAACGCCGCCAATCCGTAGGGCTACGACGACTTCTCCTTCCTCGATGATGCGGGCACGCGACGGCGGATGGCCGCCGCGCTTCAGGAACGGGCGGTGGCGATCTCGCTGGCCGAGGGATTCGTCGTCACCCCCGCCAGCGACCTGACCGACGATCTGGCCAGTCTCGACGTCATGCGAGAGCTCGGGGCGACGCGGGCCAACGTGGTCACCATGGACGCCGACCTCGGCCGCAGCTTCGATCAGTTCGGGGCGTTCGCGGAAGCCGCGGCCGATCGCGGCCTGCAGACCACGCTGGAGTTCGCGAAGTCGCTCGCGCTGACCGACCTGGAGACCGCCGTGACCGCGGTCCGTTACGTGGGACGGCCCGATTTCAGGCTGCTGATCGACACCATGCACCTGGTCCGGTCCGGCTCGACGGCCGCAGACCTGGCCGCGCTCGACTCGTCACTGTTGGGGTACGTACAGCTGTCCGACAGCACGCGGCAGCAGCGGGGCACGGCGTACCGGGATGACTCCAGCGACCGCCTCCCTCCGGGTGCGGGCGAGCTCCCGCTGGTGGACATCATGCTCGCGCTGCCCGCGTGGCTGCCGGTCGGCGTAGAGGTCCCCATGCGATCGCGGGCCACGGCAGGCGTGTCCGCGCAGACCTGCGCCCGGCTGGCCGTGGAGGGCGCCCGCGGCGTCCTCGCCCAGGTCAGGGCCAAGCGAGAGGACTCCGCCACATGAGCGACCCGGACGACCGTAAACGCCTGCACCCGCGGGTCGCGGTCAGCGGCCTGTGCTTCCCTGACCTGTCGGCGGTGGAATCCATCGCCGCGATCGGCGCCCTCGGCGTCACCAAGACCTCCATGACCTCGGCCAAGCTGCTCGAGTCGGGGACCGGGGCGGTGGCCGACGCCTGCCGCCGACACGGCGTCGACGTCGTGACGACCACCGCGCTGGCCCGGTTCGACCTGTCGCCCGGGGCCGACGTTTCCGGCCAGCTGCAGCGGGCCCGCGAGGATATCGCGCGAGCCGGGGCGGTGGGCGCGACGTCGGTGTACACCCTCACCGGACCCCGTGCCTATCCAGACTGGGCCGACAATGTCGACGCCTACGCCCGGGTCGTGGCCGAACTAGCCGACTACGCGGCGGCGACCGGCGTCGCGCTCGCGGTCGAGCCGACCAGCTGGCTGTACGCCGACCTTGCCTTCGTGCATACCTTCCACGACGCCATCGCGTTCGCGGCGCGGACCGGCCTGCAGGTGTGCCTCGACCTCTTCCATGTCTGGACCGAGGGCGAACTCCGTCAGGACATCGCCCATCACATCGATCTCGTCCGCCATGTGCAGCTCAGTGACGCGCAGCGGGGCGCCCGGTCCCTGCCCTGCCGGGCGGTGCCCGGCGACGGTGACGTACCGATCCGGGCCATCCTGCAGTGGCTGCTCGAGGCCGGCTACCAGGGCGCCTTCGACATCGAGCTCAGCGGGCCGAGCATTGACCGGCTCGGGCACCACGAGGCGGCCAGACGCTCCGCCCGCTGGCTGGACGCGCTCCTGAGGGAACTCGGCGTCTAGCCGCGCGGCTAACGGAGGGCGGAAGAACTTAGCCGTCTTTCATCGGGCCGGGGATGCCCTTGCTCTGCTCGGCGAGGGACCGGTCGGGCGCGACGCCGCCGCCCAGCACCTGCCGTTCCACCACCGCCGAGCCGAGGACCTGGCCGATCAGCCCGAGGTCGGCCCCCGCTCGTTCGACGATGGCGCGCACGACGCCGATGTCCTTGGACATGAGCTCGCCCAGGCGCGTCCCCACCGCGTCCGCCCCGATCCAGGGAGCAGGCCCCAGGCAGCCAGCGGTCACTCGGCCGCTGACCGTCCCAGGTAAGCGCGCTCGATGCGTGCCTCCTTAGCGGCCAGTTCCTTCGCGTCACCGTGCAGCGCGACGTCGCCGTGGGCGAGCACCATCGCGGTATCGGCGATCTCCAGCGCGAGCATGACGTGCTGCTCGACGATCACGCAGGCGGCGCCGGTGTCGTCGGCCACCCGTCGGATCACCGGCAGCAGGGCCTCGACGATCACCGGCGCCAGACCCATGCTGAGCTCGTCCACCAGCAGGACCTTCGGGTCCTGCATCAGCGCGCGGCCGATGGCCAGCATCTGCTGCTCGCCGCCGGACAGGTTGCCCGCCGCCACCTTCACCCGGCGCTTGAGCTCCGGGAAGTAGTCGAAGATGGTGTCGATCGTGGTGGCGCCGCGCCTGGACGCCAGCTTGAGGTTCTCGGTGACGGTCAGCGACTTGAACAGCGACCGGTCGTCCGGCACCAGCACCAGCCCTGACCTGACCGCGGCCCGGGGCGAGCCGGGCCGCACCGGGACGCCGCCAAGCCCGATCTGACCCGCCAACGGCGCCCGCAGGCCGGCGATCGTGAGCATCAGCGTGGTCTTGCCCGCGCCGTTCGGCCCGAGCAGGGCCAGCACCGTGCCCGCCTCCAGGCTGATGTTCACGTTGCGCACCACGGGCCGGCCGGGCACGTAGCCGGCGTCGACCGCACTGCAGGTGAGCACGGGACTCATCGGACCACCTCCGCGTAACCCGGCCGGCCGGCCGGGCGGGACAAGTTGGGCCGGCGCCTCATTGCGCCGTCTCCGCGCTCGCGTGCGTCGTGCCAAGGTACGCGCGTTTGACGACGTCGTTGCGCTCGATATCCTGCGGCGTGCCGACGGCGACGATCTTGCCCAGGTCAAGCACCACGATCCGGTCGCACACGTCAAGCACGAGGCCCATGTCGTGATCGACCATGATGACCGTGGTCCCCCCGTCGCGGATCGCGCGCAGCCGCTCGCCCAGCCAGCGGCTCTCGCTCACGTCAAGCCCGGCGGCCGGCTCGTCGAGCAGGACGATCGTCGGGCGCCCGGCCAGCGCCCGGGCGATGGAGACGAGCTGGCGCTGGCCGACCGACAGCTGCTGCACCGGCTGGTCGGCGACCGCCTGCAGATCAAGGACCTTGAAGTAAGCGTCGATGTCGGCCGCCGACGCAGCCCCGGACACGCCGGGCACGCCGGGCACACCGGAGACGCGGGAGAACCGCGCCGCCGTCATACCGACTTCGACGTTCTCCCTGACGCTGAGGTCGTCGTAGAGCTCGATGCCCTGGAACGTCCGGCCCAGCCCGTCCCGGCTGCGCTGGAACGGCTTGCGCGCATCGAGCCTGGCCCCGAGCAGCTCGACCGAGCCGGTGGCCCGCGCAAACCCGGTGATGGCGTCGATCAGGGTGGTCTTGCCCGCGCCGTTCGGCCCGATCAGGCCGAGGATCTCGCCCGGGAAGACCTCGAAGCTCACGTCCTCATTGGCGATCACGCCGCCGTAGCGCACGCCCACCCCGGAGACCGTCAGCAGCGGGCGGTCCGCTGCCCGCGGCCCGAGCGGCCGGGCCGGCGCCGCCGCCGCCGCGACCACGCCGGCCTCGGCCGGCTCAACGGCCGGCCCAGCGGCCGCCGAGACGGCCGGCCCAGCGGAGCGGCGCGCGCTCAGCTTCTGCCGCAACGCCGCGAGCTGAGTGTGCACCGGTCCGACGATCCCCTCGGGGTTGAGGATCACGGTCAGGATCAGCAGCACGCCGCTGATCGCGGCGTAGTAAGCCCCCAGCTGGATACCGCCGTGGTGGGCGAAGGCCGCCGCGACCGAGCCAAGCCCGACCACCGCCAGCGCGGCGCGAGCGAGCGCCGGCCGGACCAGCTGCACGATGCCGACGACCAGCAGACCGACCAGCAGGACGTAGATCCACAGCGGAACGCCGTTGTTGACCAAGGTGTAGGCGATCCCGCCGGCCGCGATGACCCCGGCGTTGATGCCGCCGGAGACGGACGTGATGCCGGCGATGTAGACCGTGGCGAAGAAGGTCACGCTGCCCACGGCCGTGTAGGAACTGTAATCCGCGCTTGTCTGCTGGTAGGCCAGCATCGCCCCGCCCAGCCCGGCCAGGAAGCCGCCGATGGCGAAGGCGATCAGCTTCACCTGCGCGACCGAGACCCCCGAGGCGGCGGCCGACCGCTCGTTCGCCCGCACCGCGAGCATCGCCGCCCCCAGCCGGCTCCGCCGGACCAGCGCGACGCCGCCCGCGGCCAGCAGCAAGACGATGAGGCAGAGGATGCCGAAGCTCAGGTGCGGGTAGCTATGCCCGGCGCCCACCCCGAGGTCGACCCCGAAGATCTTCGGGTCGCTGACCGGGGCGCCCGCGAAGCCGCCGTCGTAGTCGGGGTTGTCGAACCAGAGATCCTGCAGCGCGGCCGCCAGCGCGAGGGTGGTCACCGCGACCGGCAGGCCCCGGATGCGCAGCGCGGGCAGCCCGACGATCACCCCGATGGCCATCGCGACGACCGCCGCGAGCAACGGCGCGAACGGGAAGGGCACGTGCAGCTGCTGCTGGATGCGGGTCAGGGAGAAGGCCCCCACGCCCGCCAGGGTCAGCTGCGCGAAGGAGATCTGGCCGGTGAACCCGGTGACGACCACCTGCGAGAGCGCGATGACCGCCATCACCAGGGTGGTGATGACGGCCGCCCGCATCGAGCCGTGCGTCACCGCCAGGGAACCGAGCCCGAGCACGACGACGAGGACGCCCGGCACGACATAGCCGCGCGGGCGGGGGGCCCGGCCCAGCGTCTTCTGGATGATCGCCCCGCGGGACGGCAGCTCCTGCCCGCGCAGGACGAGGAAGATCAGGATGACCAGGAGCGGCACGAGGTCGGTGAGGCCGGAGGAGGGCATCCAGCTCTTGGTCTGAAGGTAGGTGGCCTCGGACTGGAGCATCCCGATGACCACGGCGGCGGCCACCGTCACCCCGATCCGGGTGAAGTTGCCGACCAGGGCCGCCGCCAGCGCCGCCACGATGAACAGCGAGTAGGAGTCCGGGGTGAGCGGGACGATGGGCGCGACCAGCACACCGCCGACGCCGGCGATGACAGTGCTCAGCCCCCAGTTCACCAGCGCGATGCGCTGCGGCGAGAGGCCGGTGACGAAGGCGCCCTTCTCCGACTCGGCCGCCGCCCGGGTCGCCAGCCCGAAGCGCGAGAGCCGGAACCACAGCCCCAGCGCGATCGAGAGCGCGATGATGATCGCCGCCGACCACAGGCGGTCGCCCGGCACCCGGCTGCCGAGTATTTGGTAGGTGTGGGCCGGGAAGATCGGCGCGACGGTGACCGCCGACGAGCCGAGCTGCGTGGCCAGCAGCGCCTGCAGCACGATCATCACCCCGACCGAGGCGACCGCCTTGGCCGCCGCCGGCGTCGACCGCAGCGGGCGGAAGACCAGCGCGTACAGCAGCGCTCCGAGCAGGCCGGCCACGGCCAGCGAGATCAGCAAGGCCGGCCAGAAGCCCAGCGGCCCGGTGCCGAGGCTGACGGTCGGGTTGAGGCCGGGGATGGGGTCGACCAGCTCGCCCATCCGAAGGTAGGCATACGTGTAGGCGATGTAGAGGGCGATCGCGGCGGACGCGAGGTTCACCACACCCGAACTCCGGTAGGTGACCACCAGGCCCAGCGACAGGGCCGCGTACACGGCGCCGCTGCCGAGCCCGAGGATCAGGAACAGAATGACAGCGTTCATGTCGTCGACCGCCCCCTCACATCAACCGGTGACTGCTAACTGATGACCTGCGGGTCGGTGGCCTTGCCGTTCTCGATCGTGAGGACCACGTCGCCCGAGCTGCAGTTCGACGGCAGGCCCGGGAACATCTTGCCGTTGCAGGTGAACGTGAGCCCGGCGCCGGCCGGCAGCGGCACGTCCGTGGCCGCCTTGATGGCGCTCATGATCGAGGCCGGGGTCGGGTCGCCGGTCAGCCCGGCGGTGGCCCGGACCAGGCCGAGCATGCCCTGGTAGCCGGTCACCGAGTCCCCTGAGGGGTTGGCGGACGGGTAGTACTTGGCCATCACGTACCGGTAGAGCTGTGCCTCGGGGTTATTCGACTCGGTGTCCGAGCGGCCGAATATCTTCACGCCGTTCATCGCGCCGCCCAGCGCGGTCAGGGTCGAGCTGTTCAGGCAGGAGGTGTTGGCATAGACCGGGAGGCCCGGGTCGACCGTGGACAGCGCCTGCAGGACGGAGGTGCAGGTGGACGCGTCCGCGACGATCGCCACCGCGCCTGGCTGATCGCTCAGCCCGGCTGTCACCTGCGGCGTGGCGTCCGCGACGGCGTCCGGGACCGCCTCGATGCTCAGCGCGACGCCGGCCGCCTTGAAGGCCGGCGTGCCGATCTCCTTCGCCCCCGCCAGCGCGGACGGGGCATCGATCACGAACGCGGTGACCTTCTTGTAGCCGTGCTCGCCCGCGAGCTTGGCCATGCCGCCCAGGTCGGCGGGGAACCCGCCCGTCCACATGAACGTGCCCGGCGTCGACAGCTCGTCGGAGCTCGAGCCGGTCGCCGACACGTACGGGATGCCGGCCTTGGTGATGATCGGGACGATGGTGTTGCCCAGGCCGGTCGTTCCGATGTCGACCGCGGCGACGTTGTCTTGCACCATCTCGTTCGCGCACGCGGTCGCCGAGGCGACGTCCTCGTTCTCGGCGCAGCGGATGACCTGGATCGGATGCCCGCCGATACCGCCGAGCTCGGCGTTGGCGTAGTCGGCCGCCGCCACCGCCGCATCGCCGGTCGACGGCTCGGCGACTGGGGAGCTGCCCTCGTTGTTGATCAGGCCGATCTTGACCGGGGTGCCGGTCGCCTTCTTGCCCGGCAGGTACTTGGCCAGGCCGGCCGAGGTGGTGGCGGCGCTGGCCGTCCCCCCGGCGGCGGACGTGCCGGCCGAACTGGGCGTGCTCGAACTGCTGCTGCTGCACGCGGCTGCGGCGGTCAGTGTCGTGGCGGTAAGGAGGATCAGCGCGGCCGGCCGCAGTGCTCGCCTGGCGGGGCTGCCGTGTTTCGTTGCCATCATGTCCTACCTCACTGGCAGGGGCGGGCGCCCCGGCCGCTCGCGGTGGGTAGTGCTACCTGCCAAGCAGGCAGATAATTTAGATGATCATATAGGTGAGCACCTTCCCCATGTCAATAAATTAGTATACTTATTTACTGATTGGTGATCCGGGTGCTCCGGCTGCCCGCAGGCGAAAGGGGAACGTGGTGAGGGTCGGCATCGACTTGGGCAAGTGCTGCGGGCACGCTCGGTGCTCCGCCATCGACGATCAGATTTTCCAGCTCGACGAGAGCGGCTACGCGCTGCGCGCGGACATCGACGTCCCGCCGGGCGAGGAGGAGAAGGCGCGGCTGGCCGTGGCCTCGTGTCCCGAGCGGGCGATCAGCCTCCACTGAGGCTGGTTACCGAGAGGTAGATCAGTCCGGCTCGGATCCGGGTGGCGATCCTACCGAGGCAGCGTCGCGAGCTTGCGGAAGTCCCAGCTGACCAGCTTTTCCGGGGTGAGCCTGAGCCACCCGTGGCGGCCGTCGGGCGGGACCGCGACGCCGCGCATGTACTTGTCGGCGAACAGCCGCTCGGGCTCGGCCAGGGCTGGATCGGGCGTGGCCGTGCGCGGCGCGTCGCCGACGGGGACCACGGTGCCCGACAGCTCGATCCCGCGCAGTTCGCTGTATTCCACGCCCGCGTCGACGATGACGGCGATCCGCGGATCGCGCATCAGGTCGGTCCACCGCTGGCTGCGCACGAGCGAGCTCAGCCAGAGCGATTTTCCGTCCCAGACGAACCACAGCGGTGCCACGTGCGGCCGGCCGTCGGCTCCGGCGGTCGCCACCCGGCAGGTCCGCTCGGTCGCCAGGAACTCGTCGACCTCCGCCGCGGTCATGGCGATCGCCCGGCCGCGGCGCTGCGCTCGCTCGGTCATGACCGCCCCTCTCCCTCGGCGTCGGTCCGGCCGGGCGGAGCGTAGTCGAGAAAGCCCTGTTCCCCCGGCTTGGCGCCCGCTTGCCGGGTATTACGGGTCAGCGCATCGGTCAGCGCGGTCAGCCGTGCGTCGAGCGCGGCCCGTCGCTCCGGAGCCGGGTCGTCACGCAGCGCCGCCTCGGTGAGCGCTATCTCCTCGCGCAGCCGGATGGCGGATTCGCCGAACGTGAGCAGGTCGTGGTCGTCTTCGTCGCGGATCGGGTCGTCGTCGTCGCGAGCCTGCTCATCCCCCACGCGTGCCTCCTTGGCCGGCCGTCATCTTTACCAGATAGTACAATAGGTTATATGATAGGCCTGACTGCGAGAACGTGAAGGATGGGACGATGCCGCTCCAGGACTATATGCAGATCATCTCGGTAGACGACCATCTCATCGAGCACCCCCGCGTGTTCACCGACCGTCTGGCCGCCAAGTACCTGGCCGAGGGGCCGCGCATCATCGAGGACGAGAAGGGCCGGCACATCTGGCACTTCGAGGACAAGGTCTTCCCGTACATCGGCCTGAACGCGGTCGCCGGCAAGACGCCCGAGCAGTACGGGCTTGAGCCGCTGCGCTTCGACGACATGATCCCGGGTTGCTACGACCCGGCCGAGCGGGTCAAGGACATGGACGTGGACGGGGTGCACGCAGCGTGCTGCTTCCCCTCCTTCCCGGGCTTCGGCGGCCGGGTGTTCCTGAACGCCAGCGACAAGGACCTGGCGCTTGCGTGCCTGCGGGCCTGGAACGACTTCAGCATCGACGAGTGGTCGGCGACCGCTCCCGGCCGGTACGTGCCGCTGGCGCTGCTGCCGATCTGGGACGTCCAGGCCTGCGTGACCGAGCTCAAGCGGGTCGCCGCCAAGGGCGCGCGGGTGGTGTCGTTCCCCGACAGCCCGGTGCCGCTGGGCCTGCCATCGTTCCACAGCGACCACTGGGGACCGCTCTGGGACGTCTTCGAGGACACCGGCGTCGTGGTCAGCCTGCACTTCGGCTCCGGCAGCTTCGTCCCCGGATTCTCGGCCTCGGCCAAGATGCTCTCGCCGAGCTACCGGGGCGGCGAGTTCAAGTCGGTCTCGGCCCGGACCGGCGGCAACGCGGAGATCAAGGACGACGACGCCCCGACCTGCACCTCGTTCGCCGTGTACGCCACCAACCTGATGTGGACCGCCTCCGACCTGGTCTTCTCCGGCCAGCTGCAGAAGCATCCGCGGCTCAAGTTCATGCTCGCCGAGGGCGGCATCGGCTGGTTCCCGTACATCTGGGAGCGGATGGACCAGGTCTGGGCCCGGCACCGCTACTACCAGCCGATCGACTTCGACGCGCGGCCGAGCGACCTGTTCAAGAAGCACTTCTGGGGCTGCTACATCGAGGACGAGTTCGGCATCAAGAACCGCCACGAGATCGGCATCGACCGCATCTGCGTCGAGATCGACTACCCGCACTCGGACAGCAACTGGCCCAACAGCCGCAAGGGCATCGCCGTGTCGCTGGCCGACGTTCCCGACGACGAGGCGCACAAGATCGTCGAACTGAATGCCCGTGAAGTCCTCAACTTCCCCCGTTCCTGAGGACGCGGCCCCCGTTCGCCCGCTTCCCCAGCCCACGCTCGCCAGCGCCGCGTTCTGGTCGGCGGGCAGCGACGGGGTGCTGCGCGTGCTGCGCTGCGCGGACTGCGGCGCCTACACCCATCCGCCGCTACCGCGCTGCCGGTCGTGCCGCGGCGACCGGGTGAGCATGTCCCCGGTCTCCGGCCGGGGCGTGGTGGCCGGGTTCACCGTCAACCACCAGCAGTGGCTGGCGGAGTTCCCGCCGCCCTACGTCATCGCGGTGGTGGCGCTCGAGGAAGACGACGGGGTGCGGCTCACCACCAACATCGTCGGCTGCCCGGCCGGCGATGTGCGCATCGGAATGGCCGTCCGGGTGCTGTTCGAGAAGGCCGGTGACGTCTACGTCCCGCTCTTCGAGCCCGACCCCGGGAAAAAGGGCCAGACCCTGGCCATCCCCGCCGATCGTGACGTCGGCGGGCCCCGTCCAAAAGCGAAAAAAGAGAAATTTGAGGAACGGACCGCGCTGACTGGGGTCGGCCAATCGCGTGTGGGTCGGCGGCTGATGGTTGACCCGCTTAGTCTGACCGTCGACGCGTGCCTGGCGGCGGTGGCCGACGCCGGCCTCGCGCTCGACGACATCGACGGCTTGTCGACCTACCCAAGCCGGGTCGGATCGCCGGGCTTTTCCGAGGGCGGCATCGGTCCGCTGACGGAGGCGCTGCAGCTCCGGCCGACCTGGATCAACGGGGCCGGGGACACCCCCGGTCAGAGCGGTGCCATCGTCGCCGCCATGCTCGCGGTCGCGTCCGGACTGTGCCGCCACGTGCTGTGCTACCGGACCCTCTGGGAGTCCTCGTACGCGGCCCTGGTCCGGGACGGCACGTGGGCCCAGCCGGCCGCGCGGGCGACGGGCATGACGGAGTACCTGGCGCCGTTCGGTGCGATGTCAGCCGCGAACTGGATCGCCGTGCAGGCGTCGCACTACTTCCACCGCTACGGCGGCGACCGCACCACGCTGGGCTGGGTCGCGGTCAACGCCCGCGCCAACGCCGCCCGTAATCCGGAGGCGGTCTACCGCGAGCCGTTCACCATCGACGACTACCTCGCGGCCCGCATGGTGACCACCCCGTTCGGGCTCTACGACTGCGACGTGCCGGTCGACGGCGCCGTCGCGGTGATCGTCTCCGCGATCGAGACCGCCGCCGACCGGCCCCGGCCGCCGGTGCTTGTCGAGGCGGTCGGCACCCAGATCCTGGAACGCCTGAGCTGGGACCAGGACACGCTGTCACACGAGCCGCAGACCAAGGGACCGTCCAGGCACCTGTGGAGCCGGACCAGCGTGCGACCGGACGAGGTGGACCTCGCGCTGCTGTACGACGGCTTCACCTTCAACGCGGTCTCCTGGCTCGAGTCGCTCGGGTTCTGCGAGCCCGGCGGCGCCCGCGACTTCATCGACTCCGGGCGCGGCATCGCCCTCGACGGGCGGCTGCCGGTCAACCCCCACGGCGGCCAGCTGTCGGCCGGCCGGCTGCACGGATTCGGGCACGTCAGGGAGGCGATGCTGCAGCTCAGGAGCGAGGCGGCGGGGCGCCAGGTGCCGGACGCCCAGATCGCGGTGGTGACCACAGGGGGCGGCGCGCCCGGCGGCGCGCTGCTGCTGCGGCGTCCCTAGCGACGCACAGCGAAGAGCAGACAAGAAAGGACAACTCATGCTGCAGCCGATGGCTGGTGTGCGCGTGCTCGAGGTGGCCCAGTTCACCTTCGTGCCCGCGGCGGGCGCGATCCTGGCCGACTGGGGAGCGGAGGTGATCAAGGTCGAGCACGCCGAGCGGGGCGACGGGCAGCGCGGCCTGACCACCGTGCTCGGGGTGGACGCGATCATGAAGGGGAGCAGCTTCTCCCCGATCTTCGAGGGGCCCAACCGGGGCAAGCGCAGCGTGGGCCTCGCCCTTGAGGTGCCCGAGGCCAGGGAGGTGCTCGACGAGCTGATCAAGCGCAGCGACGTCTTCATCACCAACTTCCTGCCGGACGCGCGGGGCAAGCTGCGGATCAACCTCGAGGACGTCCGCAAGGTCAACCCCGACATCATCTACGTCCGCGGTTCGGGCTTCGGCGCGCGCGGCCCCGAGGCGAACAAGGGCGGCTACGACATGACGTCGTTCTGGGCCCGGGGCGGCAGCGGAGCCGGGGCCACCCCGGCCGGCGCCGACCGGCTGTCCCCGATGCCGGCCGGCGGATACGGCGACAACATCGGCGGCATGACGATCGCGGGCGGCATCGCCGCCGCGCTGTTCGCTCGCGCGACCACCGGCGAGACCTCCGTCATCGACGTGTCGCTGCTCGGCGTCGGCGCCTGGGCGACCCAGTTCACCGCCAACCTGGCGCTGCAGGCGGGCGGCGTGCCGCCCCGGCCGCCGGTTCCGCGGCACGGCTCGGCCAGGAACCCCCTGATCGGCCCGTACCGGACGTCGGACGACAAGTGGATCCTGTTCTCGATGCTGCAGCCGGGCCGCTACTGGGCCGAGTTCGCCACCGTCAGCGGTCACCCCGAGCTGGTCACCGACGAGCGGTTCGACACGGTCGAGAAGCTGATGGCCAACGCGCCCGCCGCAGGCGAGCTGGTGGCGGCGGTCATGGCGGAGAAGACGTTCGACGAGTGGCTGGTGATCCTAGCCGACATCGAGGGCCAGTGGGCCATCGTGCAGAACTCCTGGGAGGTCGCCAACGACCCGTCGCTGCGGGCCAACGGCATGATCGCCAGCTTCGACGACGCCGAGGGCAACCGCCGCGAGCTAATCACCAACCCCGTCCAGTTCGACGAGACCCCGGCCACCCTGCGCCGCGGCCCGCAGTTCGCCGAGCATACCGACGAGGTGCTGCGCGAGCTCGGGATCACCGACGATCGGCTGGTCGAGCTGAAGATCGCCGGCGCCATCACCTGAACAGCATGGAGGATCCCGTGTACGAGCCCTATTTTCACATCGGCATTCTGGTCAAAGACGTCGAGGCGGCCCGCGCTGACTTCACCGCCCAGCTCGGGGTGGAGTTCGAGCCGGTGCACAGCCAGCCGATCGCCACCGGCGAGACCACCCGGTTCTGCTACTCGCTTCAGGGTCCGCCCTATCTCGAGCTGGTGGAGATGACCGGTGCCGGCAGCTGGTCACCGGAGCAGCCCGAGGGCTTCCATCACATCGGCCTCGGCGACCCGAGCGTGCCCGCTCGGTGCACCGCCTTCGGCGACCGGGTAGACCTGATCGCACCGGGAGCCGACGGCTCGCCGCGGGTGGTTCTCACCCCGCCCGAGGCGCTGCATGGCGTCCGCGTCGAGTACTTCGACGCCGCGGTCGCGACCCAGTTCCTCGGATACCTGCGCGGCCGGACGGCCGGCTGACCAGCGTCCGCCCCCGCCCTCCAGCCGGCGACCTGTCCCGCGCTCTTGACAGGCTGGCTCAGGACGCCGATCATCAATAGGATACTGATTAACCTAATTATAGTGAGGTTAGTCTAATCACAGTGAGGGGGCGTCGGCTGTGTCGATGACATCGATCGTCGAGGGCACAGTCGCCCGGGTACCCGCGACGACGCGGCGCATGCGGGACGACGAGAGCGGCGACAGGAGCCCGCCCGAGCACACCGTCCTTGGCCGCAGCGCGGCCATCATGGAGGCGTTCAACGGCGCTCAGCAGGTGCTGAGCCTGGCCGACCTGAACAAGCGGACGCGGCTGCCCAAGTCGACCCTGCACCGGCTGGTGGACCAGCTGTGCCAGGTCGGCTGGCTCGAACGCGATCACGGCGGCTACCGCGTCGGCCTGCGGATGTTCGAGTTCGGCACCCTCGCGGTCGACGGGAACCGACTCCACGAGGCGGCGTTCCCGCACCTGCAAGCGCTCGCGTCGCGCACCGGGCTGGCCGCCCAGCTCGCCATCCTCGACCACGCCGAGGTGGTGTACCTGGAACGGATCGTGGTGGGCCCGATTCGGCTGCCGACCCGGCGCGGTGGCCGCAAGCCCGCCTACTGCACCGCACTCGGCAAGGCGATGGCGGCCTACGACGACGACGCCGTCCGCGCGGTGATCGCCGCCCCGATGCCGAGGAAGACGACGCAGACGATCACCGAGCCTGACGCCCTGCGGACGGAGCTCAAGCGCGTGCGCGACGCCGGGGTGGCGTACGATCGCGGCGAGGCCTATGAGGAGCTGGTGTGCGTCGCCGCGCCGATCCGCAGCTCCGGTCAGGCGATCGCTGCGGTCTCCGTCACCGGGCTGGCCGGCCGGATGCGCTGGAGCGTGATGACCGAGGCCGTCCGCGGCACGGCCGCCGCGATCTGGAACGCCAACCTCAACCTCCGGGGGGCCGCCGCCACCCGACGCTAGTCGGCCGGCGCCCCGGGCTGCCGCCCCCCGGGCCTCCGGGCCACGACGCCCAGCCAGTCATCGACCACGCCCCACAGCTGACGGCGGGTCGACGCGAAGTTGTGCATGTGGGCCATCCCCGGGATGACCGCCGTGGTCACGTGGGCGGAGCCGCGGTAGGCGGCGGGCTCGCGCCAGGGATCGGGCACCACGTCGACGTCGCCTGCCGCCGCCAGCACGGGCACGGCAATCCGGGCGGCGTCGGCGGCGACCGGGGCCGAGTCGCGAGGCCGGCGCGTCGGCCGGACGGCCGGGCCGCCCGGGTTCGCGGGGGTCGACCACGGTGCCCCCGAGCCGAGGGTGCCCGCGCGTTTCGTCATGTCGGCCAGCACGATGTCGTCGGGCACGTCCTCGCGGTGGAACCAGGGGCGCATCGGATGGTCGCGTCCGTTGCCGCCGCGCAGGCTGAGCACGTCGTCGAGGCTGAGCTCGGCGGGCCACGGCGTCTGCGGGTCCCGCGCGCTGTACCCCAGGATCGCGACCCCGTCGAACACCGGGTCGGCGGCCTGCCCGATGATGAGCAGGAAGCCGCCGAAGGACTGGCCGAGCGCGGCCGCCGCCGCGACGTTGAGCGGCGGCACGTCAGCGTCGACCCCGCCGTCCCGCAGGAGCCGCAGGATTTCCCGGCTGGCCTGCATGTTCGCCCGCGCAACGGCGTCGTAGTCGAGCGGACGGGCCGGCGTATCGCTGCCGCCGGTGCCGAGGTGATCGCAGGCGACGAACACCCGGCCGCGCGCGAGGTGGTACCGGGCCTGGCTGTAGCCCTGGTGGCCCGGAATATCGAGGTCGTAGTAGCGGCGGTTGTACCCGCCGCCGGGGAACCCGGCCACCACCGTCCGCGGTTCGCCTGGCCGGTCGTCGAGGCCGTGCGGCAGCAGGACGGTGGCGGCCACCGCGAGCTGCTCACCGGTGCCCACCGCGGCCGAGACATCCACCCGCAGTTCCCTGCGCATGCCCGCCGCGCCTTAACGGTCCCAGCGCAGCGGCACCGAGTCCGGCCCCGAGCTGCGGCCGACCTCGAGGATCACCGCGCCGTCGGCCAGCCGGTAGTCGGGGATGCGCTTGTGCCACTCCTCGAGCGCGATGACCAGCTCGTGGCGGGCCAGGTGGGAGCCGAGGCAACGGTGCGGGCCGGCCCCGAACGCGATGTGGTTGTTGGGCGTGCGGTCGATCCTGACCTCCGCCCCGCCCGGGAACGCGCGCGGATCCCGCGTCGCCGCCCTGATCGGCAGCTGCACCATCGAGCCGGCCGCGATCGGGCAGCCGCCGACCTCGATGTCCTTCCTCACCTTGCGGGCCGGAATGGTGAACGCGTAGACCCGCAGGATCTCCTCGATCGCGGCCGGGATGAGGGCCGGGTCGGCGACGATCCGCTGCCGGTCGGCCGGGTGGGTGGCGAAGTGGTACAGCGCGTAGCCGAACGCGGCCGCCACCGTGTCCAGGCCCGCCATGAACATGAAGAAGCAGTAGGAGGTCACCTCGTCGTCGGTGACCGGGCGCCCGTCGATCTCGAACCCGACCGCCTGGCTGATCAGGTCGTCGCCCGGCACCGTGCGGCGCTCGGCGATGACGGCCCGGAAATAGTCGGAGACTGCCGCCATCGCCGTCATCCGGTTGCCGGTGATCTCCTCCGGTGTCGAGCCTCGGGAGTGCAGGATGCTGGCTTCCCAGTCCATGAAGCGCGGCAGGTCCTCCGGCGGCAGCCCCATCAGCCCGAGGAAGATCGTGGTCGGGTAGTAGAACGAGAAGTCGGCGATCACGTCGCATTCGCGCCGGCCGGCCAGCGCGTCGATCAGCTCCGCCGCCCAGACCCGGATCCGGTCGTCGAGGACCGCGACCGCCTTGGGCGCGAACGCGGGGCCGAGCGCCCGCCGCCACTGGCGGTGCTCGTCGCCGCCGAGCATGTGCGGGATCCACCGGTAGCTCGGGTCCGGTTCGAACACGGTGACGGCGTCGGTGGAGAAGGTCTCCGGGTCCTGGTAGGCGGCGAGGATGTCCTCGTAGCCGGTGAGCACGTAGTAGCCGTCGGCGAAGGTGTTCCGCACCACCGGCGCGTCCGCCCGCAGCTGGTCGAAGAACTCCGCCCAGCCACCGATCGGCCGCCGCTCGTGCGGTGAGTAGCTCAGCACCGGACAGCCATCGGCCGGCGATCGTGAGGCATCCATCAAGCGTTCCCTTTCGCCGTCAGTCATCGGTCTCGAGCCCGAGCGCGGCCAGCTCGCGCTCGGCGAAGAAGACCCGGCCGGTGTACTCGAGCGGGTGCTCGCACGCCGCGAAGTAGGCCAGCACCCGCGCGGGGACGTCCATCGAGATCATCGCCGCGTCCTGCCGGTCCCCGAGCTCGTGATTGGCCTGCGCGCTCTCGGTCGCCACCCAGCCCGGCATCACGCTCATGATGAACACGTTCTTGGCCAGCAGCTGCGGCGCGACCACGTTGGAGAACCGGTCGAGCGCCCGCTTGCTGGCGAAATAGGCGGGCGACCACAGGGTAGGGATGGTCATGCTGGCGCCCGGGGCGGGGATGCCCCCGGAGGCGTCGCCGGCGTAGTACGTGACGCTGGAGGCCGGGCTCGGCTCCTCCACCAGCCGGTGCGCTTCCGCGCTGCCGGTGGTGACGTTGATGATCCGCCCGCCGCCGCGCGCCTCCATGCTCGGCACCGTCAGCTGGGCCAGGGTGAACGGCGCGTGCAGGTTGACCGCGAAGTGGTGCAGCCAGTCCGCCCGCGGCATCTCAAGCAGCGGCGTCGACCAGTTGTAGCCGACGGTCACGGCCGCGTTGTTGACGAGGATGTCGACGCCGCCGAAGCGGTCGGTCGCGACCTCGGCGATCTGCTCCAGGTCCCGCTCGTTCGACAGGTCGGCGGCGACCGCGACCGCCTCGCCGCCCGCGGACTCGATCTCCTTGACCGTCTGCCCGATGGTGCCGGGCAGCTCCCCGCCTGCCTCCTCAACCGTGCGGGCGGTCACCACCAGCCGCGCCCCCCGGCGGGCGAGCGCCAGCGCCGCGCGCTTGCCGATACCGCGGCTGGAGCCGGTGACGATCGCCACCTTGCCCGCCAGGCTCGCCTCGTTCTGCCGTTCCATGAGCTCCCCTCGGTGCCGGTCAGCCAGCCGTCCGCACTAGTTGCAGGGTCGAGAAGGGGAAGTCCCGCCATAGGAGCCGCGACCGCTCCTCGGGGTAGGCGGAGGTGGTCGTGACCGAGTCGAAGATCTGCGTCAGGCGGTGCTCCGGGTCATACCGCGGCCAGCCCGGGTCGCCGGTCGCGGCGAACGTCGTCCACGTCCGGCGGAGCTGGGCGGCGGCGGCGTACGCCTCGGCTGAGGGCTCGGGGCCGAACAGCAGCGGGCCAAGACTGGCACCGAACGTTCCGAACAGCAGCGGCAGGTCGAGGCCGTGGCACGCGCCGAGTTGGCCGCCGGCGCCAGGCACCTGCCACCCGAGCTCGTACAGGTAGGCCCGGCCGCCGCCGGCCGTCTGCGCCTCGGCTAGCTGCAGGGCAGGCATCCGGAAGACCCAGTCGGTCTGAACTTGGACGTACAGCTGCTCGGCTGACGCCCCAGGGAACGCGGCGCGGTACCGTTCGCCGTCCTGCCCGGGGCCGAAGACCGCCAGCGCCCGCGCGGCATCCGACTCGGCGATGCGGCCGACCCGGCCGTGCATGACCAGGAACAGCCGGCATTCATCGCGGGTGTGCCCGACGACCACGTCCACCCCCTGCGCCGACCCGCCCGACAGCGCCTCCCAGGGCGTCGTCGGCAGCACCTCGCCATCGACGACCGGCGCGAACAGGGTGTCGTGCGACGCGAGCTGCCCCCACTGCTTCTCGAACTCGTGCCGCCGGGCGGCCAACGACTCCCCGGCCAGGACCAGCTCGTGCGGGGGCACCGCGGCCAGTTCGGCCACCGTGTTGCCCAGACCGCGCTCGGCCGCGATGGCCGCCCCCACGGCGGCGCCAAGCTCACCGGA
>Ga0335072_10003518_pt1 | contig 23562 bp, 15 predicted proteins | sample Lox_Sample_21_FD_206725 | JGI IMG/M metagenome (GOLD analysis project Ga0335072, IMG submission 206725) | Soil microbial communities from Loxahatchee National Wildlife Refuge, Florida, United States - Lox_Sample_2.1 | ecosystem: Environmental > Terrestrial > Soil > Wetlands | place: USA... | reverse complement strand
CGTGGCCCTGGACGGGGATGAGGCGCTGCAGTCCCTGGCGGTGACCCGGTACGACGTGGTCGTGCTGGACCGGGACCTGCCCGGGACCCATGGTGACGAGGTGTGCCGGCAGATCGTGGCCGGCGGGACGGGCAGCCGGGTGCTGATGCTGACCGCCGCCGGCACGGTCGCCGACCGGGTGGACGGGCTCGGCCTCGGAGCGGACGACTACCTGCCCAAGCCCTTCGACTTCGCGGAGCTCATCGCCCGGATCCGGGCACTCGCGCGCCGTTCGGCGGTCGCGGTGCCGCCGGTGCTGGCGACCGGCGAGCTCACCGTCGACCCCAGCCGCCGGGAGGCGTTCCGGTCCGGACGGCGGCTGGATCTCAGCCCGAAGGAGTTCGCTGTGCTCGAGTGCCTAGTGGCGGCCGACGGTCGCATCGTGTCCGCCGAGGAGCTCCTTGACCGGGTGTGGGATTCCGAGGCGGACCCCTTCACCACCGCGGTCAAGTCCACGATCCGGCGGCTGCGGCTCAAGCTGGGCGACCCGCCGGTCATCCACACCGTCCGCGAGGGCGGATACCGGGCGGGCCACGCATGACCGTCCGTCTCAGGTTCACGCTGCTCTACGCCGGAGCATTCACGGTGACCGGCCTGGTGCTCACGCTCGCGCTGCTCTCGGCAGGCGCGGACAGCTACATCCAGCAGGCCGGCTCCGCCCTGCCGCGGACCGTCAGGCACCCGCTCATCGACGGGCCGCCTGGAGTGATCGCCGTGATCCTGGCCGCGCTGGTGCTGCTATCTGTCCCGCTCGGATGGCTGCTCGCGGGCCGGCTGCTCCGGCCGGTCCGCCTGATCACGGCGACGGCGCGGGACATTTCCGCCAGCAACCTGAGCAGGCGGCTGCGCACCGGCCGCCATGACGACGAGTTCAGCAGGCTCGGCGACACACTCAACGAGCTGTTCGCGAGGCTAGAAGCGTCGTTCCGGGCGCAACGGCACTTCGTGGCCAACGCCTCTCACGAGCTGCGCACCCCGCTCGCGGTCGAGCGAACCCTGCTGCAGGTGGCACTCGACGACCCGGAGGCTGACGCGGCGAGCCTGCGGGAGGCCTGCCAGGAGGTCCTGGCGCTCGGCGCCCGAACCGAGGGCCTCATCGACTCGCTGCTGACCCTCGCCAGCGGGGAGCGAGGCATCGAGCGCCAGGAGCCGTTCGACCTCGCTGACCTCGCCGCCCGCGTCGTGCAGACCCGGGGCGAGGAGGCGGCACGACGCGACGTCCGGCTCGAGGCAGAGCTCGGCCCGGCGCAGGCCACCGGCGACCCGAGGCTGGCCGAGAGCCTGATCGTCAACCTGGCCGATAACGCGCTCCGGTACAACGTGCAAGGCGGCTGGGCGGAGATATCGACCGCGACCCGCGATGGCCACGCGACGATATCCGTGTGCAACAGCGGCCCGGCGATACCCCCAGGGCAGGTCGACCGCCTTTTCCAGCCGTTCCAGCGACTCGGGACCGAGCGGGTCCAGCGCTCCTGCGGCCACGGGCTCGGCCTCGCGATCGTCGCCGCCATCGCCGACGCTCACGCCGCGTCGATCACCGCCCGTGCCCGTCCGGGCGGCGGCCTCGACATCGCCGTTGCCTTCCCCGCGGCGAACGCGGATTAGCGCGCAGCGGGTTAGGCATGCGCGGTGAGGATGAGCGGCCCGTCGCTGGTGATGGCGACGGTGTGCTCGACATGGGCGGCGCGGCTGCCGTCGGTGCTGCGGACGGTCCAGCCGTTGGGGTCGATCTCGCACTTGTCGATGCCGCCGGCCAGAAACCAGGGCTCGATGGCGACGACCAGGCCGGGGACGAGGCGCAGGCCGCGGCTGGGGCGGCCGGCGTTGGGGATGTGCGGGTCCTCGTGCATCGTGTGGCCGATGCCGTGGCCGCCGAAGTCGGTAGGGATGCCGTACCGGGCGGCGTGGCCGACGGCGCCGATCGCAGCGGAGATGTCGCTCAGCCGGCCGCCGGGGACGGCGGCGGCGATCCCGGCCTGGAGTGCCCGGGTGGTGGTGTCGACGAGGCGGGTGTCTGCGGGGTGAGGGTGGCCGGCCTGGACGGAGATCGCGGCGTCGGCAGTCCAGCCGTCCAGGGTTGCGCCGCAGTCGATGCTGAGCAGGTCGCCGTCGCGCAGGCGGTAGCGGCCGGGGATGTCGTGCAGGGCCGCGTCGTTGACTGACGCGCAGATCACGGCAGGGAACGGCGTATCGGCGAAGGCGGGCTGGTAGCCGAGGAACGGTGAGGTGGCACGGGCCTCGGCCAGTACGTCCCTGGCGGTCGCGTCCAGTTCGGCCAGCCGCACCCCGGGGGCGGCCCGCTCGCGGACGGCGGCCAGGATGCGGGCGACGACCTGCCCGGCGGCGTGCATGGCGTCGATCTCGCCCGGCGTCTTGTACTCGACCATGTAGAGCCTCCCGCGTTCGCGGTATAACTATACCGGTATTATTATCACAGCATGGTCAGGCCGCCGTTGAGCCCGGAGGAGCGCGCCCGCGGGGAGCGCCTCGGCATGCTGCTGCGCGAGGCGCGGGGACCGCGGAGCATGACCGAGGTCGCTGCCGTCTCCGGCGTGCCAGTCGAGACGCTCCGCAAGATCGAGACGGGCCGGATCGCCACGCCTGCGTTCTTCACTGTCGCCGCGCTGGCCGCCTCGGTGGGCCTGTCGCTGGAGCAGGTGGTCGCCTACTGCGCAGGCGCGGAGACAGGCGAGTCCCTCAGCGCGTGAGGCCCTGAACGAGGCTTCAGCGGGGCATCTGACCGGTGAATTCGCACGGTTAAACCATATTAACTCTATGTTAACGGTTGAATCTGTTGACGCTCCTTGGCGTATTTCGTAAAAGGGAGTCGTATTGCACCTTTTTCGCCATAGTTGCACTCAGCAGCGTAAGGACCTCGCCTTGTACTCAGCCTCCGCCGGATCGTGGTCCGGATGCTTCCGTCCGGCGCCTTGGCGCCGATTCGCCTGGAGCAAGGCCCTGATCGCCGCGGTCGCTGTGGCCCTGGTCGCCACCGCCGGGCCTGCCAGCGCGCAGACGGCAACCTCCGACACCTCACCGGTCAATCTGTCGAACAACATCAATATGGCCAACGGCACGGCCGCCTCGCAGGCCACCGTCGTCGAGGGCGACGCCCGCTTCGAGGTGCTCGCCCCCGAGGTGATCCGGATGGAGTACTCGCCGACCGGCAGCTTCCTCAACGATCCGACCTTCGACATCATGGACCGCAACTTCACCGTCCCGGCTTACACCAGCAGCGTCTCCGGCGGCCTGCTCACGATCACTACCAGCCAGATGACGCTTTCCTACGAGCTTGGTTCCGGCCCGTTCAGCACCGTCAACACCAAGATGCGGCTGCTTGGCTCGCTGCCCCCGGGAGCCTCCGCGAACGTTACCCCGACCTGGGGCTGGGAGTGCACGTTCGGCCAGGCGTGCCAGGCCGGGGCGGCCACCTTGAGCGGCGGGGCGTCGATCGCCGCCAACCACCTCAACTACCTCAGCCCAGCCGGATTCGTCGCGGGCTTGACCGCGCCTGGGGCGGACGCATCCTGGCAGGTACTCGGCGCCCCCGCTGGCGCTGCGGACCTGACCATCCGTTACTCCAACTACACCGGTGGCGACGGCAATCTCGAATCGCGCACCGAGACCCTGGTCGTCAACGGCACCACCACCCAGGTCACCCTTCCGACGACCTCAAGTTGGGACGACTGGTCGACCGTCACCGTTCCGGTCACCCTGACCGCGGGCACCAACACCGTCGCTTTGGACTGCGAGAGCAGCAACAGCTGCAACGTCAACATCGACGACGTCGCGATCGCCGCGACCGGCGCGAGCGCGGCGCCGTTCCTGCCGGCGAGCCCGCTCGGCGGGTACATCCGGTCCTACGACTCGGCCAACGGCAGCTACACCGGCAGCACCCCCACGTGCGCGACCTGCACCGCGAACATCCCGCAGATGGCCCCCGGGCTGCTCGACCAGTCCGGCTGGTACCTGCTCGACGACTCGCACACGGCGGTATGGACCGCGGACGGCTGGGTGGCTAACCGTCCGGCCGGAGACATCCAGGACGGCTACCTGTTTGGCTACGGGCAGGACTACACCGCGGCCCTGTCCGACCTGGCGAAGCTGACCGGGCCCGCGACGCTGCCCGACGAGTCGGTGTTCGGCAACTGGTTCTCCCAGTATGACCCCTACTCGACCGCGGACTATCAGGGCACGATCCTGCCCCAGTTCCAGGCCAACGGCGTCTCCCTGGACGACCTGTCGGTGGACACGGACTGGAAGAGCCCGAACACCTGGAACGGGTGGGAATGGAACTCCTCGCTCTTCCCCGATCCAGCCGCCTTCACCGACTGGGCCGCGTCACAGGACATTGACGTCGCGCTCAACGTGCATCCCGCCATCGCGACCAATGATCCCCTCTACAGCCAGGCCCAGAGCATCGCGGGCAACTCCCTGACCACCGAGTCCAGCTGTAGCAACGGCGGGGCGTGCGCGATCTGGGACTGGGCGAACGTGGCCCAGGCCGAGTCTTACTTCGCCACCGCGGACCCGACGCAGAATTCTGTCGCGATGACCTGGCTCGACTGGTGCTGCGATGCCAGCGGCGTGTTCTCGCAGCCCGGCGTCACCCCCGACGCCTGGATCAACTACCTGACCGCGCAACAGATGGTGAACGACGGCGAGCGCGGCTTCGACCTAGCCCGGGTCGGCGCGTCGAACCAGGCCTCGCAGGCCGGGGCGTACCCCGCGGGTCCCTGGGCCGACCATCGCTCGGCCATCGCGTTCACCGGGGACACCCAGGGCACCTGGAACACCCTGGCCAGTGAGGCGCAGCTGGCCCAGGACGAGGGCAGCATCGGAGAGCCGTACGTCAGCGACGACATTGGCAGCTTCCTGGGCAGCAACACCACCGGCAACGGCAACGACCCGGACGACCTGTACCTGCGCTGGCTCCAGCTCGGCACGTTCCAGCCGATCATGCGCGAGCATTCGGATGAGGTGGACTGGGGCCAGAACGCGCGCCTGCCCTGGGAGTACGACGCCGCGACCCAGGCCGTCGGCGACCAGTTCATGCAGCTGCGTGAACAGCTCGTACCGTACCTCTACACGCTGGCGTACCAGGCGAGCAGCACCGGGATCCCCATGGCACAGGCCCTCTACCTTAACTATCCGGGCCAGGCCGCGGCCTACACCAACCCGACCGAGTACACGCTCGGGCCGGACGTGCTGGTCGCCCCGGTCACCCAGCCCGGCGCCAGCGTCGCCACCTCGGTCTGGTTCCCCCCGGGGACCTGGCAGGACTACTTCACCGGCGCCACCTTCACCGGTCCAGGAACGCAGACCATCAACGTACCCACCAGCCGGATGCCGGTGTTCGTCAAGGACGGCGGCATCATCCCGCTGCAACCTTCCAGCGGCCACGCGCAGACCGCCGGCACCGCACCGATCACCCTTCAGGTGCACGCCGGGGCCAACGGCAGCTACTCGCTCTACGACGACGCCGGGACCGGCCTGGGCTACCAGTCCGGCCAGTCGGCCCAGACCCCGATCAGCTACACCGAGAACGCGTCCGCAGACACCTCGTCGCTGACTATCTCGCCGGCCGTCGGCTCGTACACCGGTGAGCCGGCCAGCCGCACTTACACCCTCGACCTGGTCGACGAGTCGCGACCCGCCTCCGTCGAGGTCAACGGGCAGACGGTGGCGGCCTCACAGTGGACGTACAACTCGTCCACCGACACCCTGCAAGTCCCGCTCGGTGCCGTCGCCACCACCGCGAGCCTCACCGTCACCCAGGTCGGCGGCTCTCCCGTGCAAGTGCCGGAGCCGAGCACACCGCGGATCACGTTCGCCTCCCCGGCCAAGGCCGCGGCCGGCCAGCAGGTCACGATTACCGGCAGCGGATTCGGCGCGAGCCAGGGCAGTAGCTACCTGACCTTCAGCGACGCCGGCACGAACTGGGGCGCACCCGGTGATCTGGCCAGCTTCACCGTCGACAGCTGGAGCGATAGCGCCATCACCTTCACCGTCCCGCAACCAAGCGGAACGAGCGGACAGTGGGCGGTGACTCCCGGCACTACCGCTGACATCACCGTAACCACCGGCGCTGGCACCTCCAACGCCACGGGGGTTGCCATCGGTAATACCGCCCCGCCCCCAGGCCCGATCACTGGGTATCAGGGCTTGTGCCTGGACGACAGCGGCGCGTCAACGGCGGATTACAACCCGATCCAGGTCTACACCTGTAACAGCACGGCCGCGCAGCAGTGGACGGTCGCGTCCAATGGCACGCTGCAGGTGCTGGGCAAGTGCCTGGATGTTAAGGGCGGGGCCACCGCCAACGGCACCACCGTCGACCTCTACGACTGCAACGGGACCGGCGCACAGACCTGGGTAGCGCAGCCGGACGGCGCCCTTGTCAACCCTCAGTCGGGCAAATGCCTAGACGACAATGGATTCGGCGGCTCTGGCACCCAGGCGATCATCTACGACTGCAACGGCGCAGCCAACCAGCAATGGACCCTGCCTTGAGCGCGCGGCCCACTCGCCCGCAGCCGTCCAGCCCGGCATGGCGATGAAGCAGGCGGGATATGGGCTTACCCTTGTGATCTGGTAGCGGTTGCCTAGAGATGTCTCTCGTGGAATAACTTATCCCGGATCCGGGGCTGTTCCTCGCGGCGGCTGCGTCTGCGGTGCCCCGCGACGCTCCTGGCACACCTGCCTGCCAGCTCTGTTGGAGGATGAGGGAGTCCCGTGCTGATCCGCCTCTTGCGCAGCTATCTGCGCCCGTACCGTAAGCCGCTCGCGCTCCTGCTGGTGCTGCAGCTCGCGCAGACGCTAGCCACGCTGTACCTGCCGACGCTGAACGCCGACATCATCGACAACGGCGTGATCTTTCATAACACGCACTACATCCTGACCATCGGGGCATGGATGATCGCGATTACCCTCGCGCAGATCGTGTGCGCGATCGGTGCGATCTACTACGGTGCCCAGGTCGCGATGGCCCTCGGCCGCGACGTCCGGCAGGCGATCTTCAGCCGGGTACTGATGTTCTCCGACCGGGAGGTGAACCACCTCGGCACCGCGTCGCTGATCACCAGGACCACCAACGACGTCCAGCAGGTCCAGATGCTGGCCATCATGACGTTCACCCTGCTGCTGTCCGCGCCGATCATGTGCGTCGGCGGAATCATCCTCGCGCTGAACCAGAACGTGCCACTGTCTTCGCTCCTACTCGTCGCGGTCCCACTACTAGCCGTCATCCTGGGGGTGATCATCTCCCGGATGCGGCCGCTGTTCCGGCAGATGCAGCAACGACTGGACGGCATCAACCAGGTGCTGCGTGAGCAGATCACCGGGGTTCGGGTCATCCGCGCGTTCGTACGTGACCCGCAGGAGCGCGAGCGCTTCGACCGCGCCAGCACCGAGCTGTTCGACGTCTCACTGGGGGCCGGCAAGCTGATGGCGATGATGTTCCCGTCGGTGCTGCTCGTGCTGAACCTGTCCACCACCGCCGTGGTGTGGTTCGGCGGCCACCTGGTCGCCGATGGCACCATGCAGATTGGGGCACTGACCGCCTTTATCACCTACCTGGCCCAGATCCTGACCGCGGTGATGATGGCGACGTTCATGTTCATGCTCGTGCCGCGGGCCGAGGTCAGCGCGGAGCGCATCATGGAGGTCACCGACACCGAGCCGAGCGTCGCCGCGCCGGCCAGCCCGCTGCCCGCGGGTCCGCAGCCCGGGCGGCTGGAGCTGCGCGATGTCGAGTTCCGCTACCCAGGGGCCGAAGAGCCGGTGCTGCACGACATCAGCCTGACCGCGCTGCCCGGCCGGACCACGGCGATCATCGGCGGGACCGGTAGCGGCAAGACGACGCTGGTCAACCTCATACCACGGCTGATCGACGTCACGGCAGGATCGCTGCTGGTGGGAGGGGTCGACGTGCGAGAGCTCGACCCGGCCGTGCTGGCGGCGGCCGTCGGGCTGGTGCCGCAGAAGCCGTACCTGTTCTCAGGAACCGTGGCGAGCAACCTGCGCTACGGCAACCAGCAGGCCACCGACGAGGACCTGTGGCACGCGCTGGAGATCGCCCAGGCCCGCGACTTCGTCGAGCGGATGCCGAACGGGCTGAATTCGCCCATCGCGCAAGGCGGCACGAACGTGTCCGGCGGCCAGCGGCAGCGCCTGGCCATCGCCCGGGCGCTGGTGCACAAGCCGCGGATCTACTTGTTCGACGACTCGTTCTCCGCCCTTGACTACGCCACCGACGCGCGGCTGCGATCGGCCCTGGCGACCCAGGTAGCGGACGCGACCATGATCATCGTTGCCCAACGGGTCGCCACCATCAGGCATGCCGACCAGATCCTGGTATTTGACGCGGGTCGGGTCGTGGCCCGCGGCACCCACGACGAGCTCATGGAATCGAGCGAGACCTACCGGGAGATTGTCCTGTCCCAGCTGACCGAGCAGGAGGCCGCGGCGTGAGCGCGGGAGCCAACGAGGAACGGGCGACGCCCGAGCGCGGGCCCGGCCCGGCCGCCCCCATGCGCGGCCCCGCTCGCTTCATGAGCGGCATGTCCACCGAGAAGGCGCTGGACTTCAAGGGGTCGGGCAGGCGATTGCTCGGCCTGCTGCGTCCGTACCGGCTGCTCACGATCCTGGCGCTTACCCTCGCGGTCGCGAGCGTGACCATGGCGGTGCTCGCGCCGAGGCTGCTCGGCGAGGCGATCAACCTCGTGTTCGACGGCTACGCCTCGCACCACCGGGTGGACTTCGGCCACGTGGGTCAGATCGTGAGCGTCGTGATCGCGCTCAACGTCGGTGCCTCGGCCTGCGCGCTGTTCCAGGGGCGGCTGACCGCGACCATGGTCCAGCGGGCCGTGCTCGGCCTTCGAGAGCAAGTGGAGGCCAAGCTGGCCCGGCTGCCGCTGAGCTACTTCGACCGGCAGCCCCGCGGCGAGATCCTCAGCCGCGTCACCAATGACATCGACAACCTGCAGCAGTCCATCCAGCAGACGCTGAGCCAGCTGGTGACCTCGCTGCTCACGATCGTCGGCGTGCTGACGTTGATGTTCGTCGTGTCCTGGCAGCTGGCCCTGATCGCCCTGGTCACCGTGCCCGCCTCCGTCGTGGGCACGCGCAAGCTCGCGCAGCGGGCGCAGCCGCAGTTCATCAACCAGTGGAAGTTCACCGGCCGGCTCAACAGCCACGTTGAGGAGATGTACACCGGGCACGCGCTGGTGGCCGCGTTCGGCCAGCGGGAGGAAGCCCTGGCCACCTTCAACGAGCAGAACGAGGCGCTCTACCGCGCGAGTTCCCGGGCGCAGTTCATCTCCGGCACGATCCAGCCGCTGATGATGTTCATGTCGAACCTGAACTACGTGCTCGTGGCCGTCGTCGGCGGCCTGCTGATCGCGAGCGGGACGCTCACGCTCGGCGCGGTGACGGCGTTCATCCAGTACTCGCGGCAGTTCAGCCAGCCGCTGACCCAGGTCGCCAGCATGGCGAACCTCCTGCAGTCGAGCGTGGCATCAGCCGAGCGCGTGTTCGCGCTGCTTGACGCACCGGAGCAGGTGCCAGACGCCGCCGAGCCTGCCCGGCCCACCGAAGTTCGTGGCCGAGTCGAGTTCGACGACGTGTCGTTCAGGTACGTGCCGGACCGGCCGCTGATCGAGCACGTCTCGCTCACCGTGGAGCCAGGCCAGACCGTCGCCATCGTCGGCCCGACCGGCGCGGGCAAGACGACGCTGGTTAACCTGCTGATGCGCTTCTACGAGGTCGACTCGGGCGCCATCTTGCTCGACGGCGTCGATACCGCGCGGATGAGCCGCGAGGAGCTCCGTGGCCTGACCGGCATGGTCTTGCAGGACGCCTGGCTGTTCGGCGGCACCATCGAGGAGAACATCGCCTACGGCTCGCTCGGCGCCACCCACGAGCAGGTCGTTGAGGCGGCGAAGGCGACGTACGTGGACCGGTTCGTGCGGACACTACCCGACGGTTACGACACCGTGCTCGAGGACGAGGCCACGAACGTCAGCGCGGGAGAGCGGCAGCTGATCACGATCGCCCGTGCCTTCCTCGCCCGGCCTGCCGTGCTCATCCTGGACGAGGCGACCAGTTCGGTCGACACCAGGACGGAGGTGCTTCTCCAGCGCGCCATGGCGTCCCTGCGGCAGGGCCGGACCAGCTTCGTGATCGCCCACCGACTGTCCACCATCCGCGACGCCGACGTCATCCTGGTGATGGAGAACGGGCAGATCGTTGAGCAGGGAACCCACACGGTGCTGCTGGCGGCAGGCGGCGCGTATGCGCGGCTCTACCAGGCACAGTTCGCCCGGGCCATGGAGGAGGTCGCCTGATTTTGCGACAGGAAGTAGGTAGCAATTGGATGGCGCGCGGGATGCCCATCCGGGTTGCCTACAGCTTGTAGCAGAGAATGCCTGTGCCTGGGGTGGTCCACTTGATGTGATCACGTGTCTGTGGCCCGTAGATACCATCGGCCGGGATACCCACCGCGCGCTGGGCATACTCGACGGCTGCCTCAGTCTGGGACCCGTAAATGCCATCGACTGTAAGATTTCTGAGATAGCACTCATCCAGGGTGTACTGCAAATCCTTCACCGCGCTGCTCTGGTTGCCGACCCCGAGCTCGCAGTCGTCCTCATGCGTGCCATTACCGATGGTCGGTATGGCCTGCTGGAAGCCGGCAGTGTCGGTATAGAGGCTCGTGCCGGTACAGGATGACACTGCCGCGCTAGCCGGTACCGCTGTTACCAACGCTGTCCCAGTGATCCCGCAAGCGGTGGCCAACGCCACCATTACGGCTGACCTGACTCGCATTTCCTCATTACCTGCCTTTCGCGCTCCTTGTTGGATGGCACCCACATTACTCCCGATGAGATGTCGGCATTCTTATCATTCTGATAACGGCATGGTTAGGTCGCTGTTTCGGATTTGTCGCGCGAACGAGGGACATGACCGGCTGCGAGCGTGGCGATTGCGCTATCGTCATGTTTGGTCTAGAGGAGGTTGACAGTGACGACCATCCTGCTTTCCGGCGCGCTCTCCATGGTCATCGTCATGCTCGCTACCCGCCCGGCGATCAGCCTGCTGCACAAGCGCAAGCTCGGCCAGCAGGTCAGGACCGATGGTCCGCAGGCGCACCTGAGCAAGTCAGGCACGCCCACCATGGGCGGCCTCGTCATCATCATCGCCTCGCTGGCCGGCTACCTGCTCGGGCACGTGCTGACCGGCGATCCGATGACCGCCTCGGGCGTGCTCGTGCTGTTCTTGATGACCGGGCTTGGCCTAGTCGGCTTCATCGACGACTTCATCAAGCTGTTCCTGCGGCGCAGCCTGGGACTGCGCAGCGGCACCAAGCTCGCGGGGCAGGTGGTGGTCGGCGCGGTCTTCGCGATCCTGGCGCTGCGCTTCCCCGACAACTACGACCTCACCCCGGCGTCCTTGCACCTGTCATTCCTGAGCGACTTCGGCACCTCGATCGGCCCGGTGCTGTTGGTGGTCTGGGTCGTCGTCATGGTCACCGGCACTTCAAACGCGGTGAACCTGACCGACGGCCTCGACGGTCTTGCCTCCGGTCCGGTGATCATGGTGCTGGCCGCCTACGTGATCATCGGGGACTGGCAGTATCGCAACGACTGCACCATGATGCTCTCCCCAGGCTGCTACCAGGTCCGCGATCCCCTGGATGCGGCGGTGGTCGCCGCGACCGTGGCGGGCGCCTGCTTCGGCTTCCTGTGGTGGAACGCGCCGCCCGCGAAGATCTTCATGGGCGACACCGGCTCCCTCGCCCTCGGTGGCACGCTGGCCGGCCTGGCGATCGTCACCCGGACGGAGTTGCTGCTTGTCCTGCTCGGTGGGCTGTTCGTGATCATCACGCTGTCGGTGCTGATCCAGGTCGGCTCCTACAAGCTCACCCGCAGGCGGGTATTCCGCATGGCGCCACTGCAACATCACTTCGAGCTCTCCGGCTGGGCCGAGACGACGATCGTGGTGCGCTTCTGGCTGATCGCCGGCATGTTCGTCGGGCTGGGGCTGTGGGTCTTCTACCGGGGCGTGCTGGCGGGCATTCTGTGACGCCGAGATACGGACTTGACGTAAATGTCGGTCAATACTGTTTCTGTGACGGATGCGCGGGTAGGGGCCGCAGACCAAGACAGCCACAAACCTCATCAGGGGATGACTTTGCCTAGTAAGGGTGAACAGTGGTAAGGCAGGCACGAACCGTAGTTGGAGCCGCCGAGTCGGCCGCCGGGGCTGGGCTAAGGCCCGCTCTCTTCGATTCCTGGGTCCCGGTGCTGTTCCTGGCCTCCGGCGCGGCCGGGCTGATCTATCAGGTGGTCTGGACCCAGGACCTGGTCCTGATCTTCGGCAATACCACGCTGGCGATCGCCACGACGGTGACGGCGTTCCTGGCCGGGCTGGGAATCGGCTCGCTGGTCGGGGCGGCCCTGGGGGCAAGACTGCGCCGCGCGCTGGCGGTGTACGGGCTGCTTGAGATCGCGGTGGGCTGCCTGGCACTGCTGATGCCCCTGGCGTTCGGGGCGATCGCGACGGTGTTCCGCACGGCCTACCTGTCGTTCTCGCCAACTGAGGTGGCCCTGATCCGGTTCGGGCTGGCCTTTGTGGCACTGGCGCCGCCGACCATCCTGATGGGGATGTCGCTGCCCGTGCTGACCCGCCACCTGGTTCGCAGCGATCCGCAAATAGGGGAGCGGATAGCCCGCCTCTACGGCCTCAACACGCTCGGCGCGGTGGCCGGATCACTGGCCAGCGGATATCTGCTGATCGAGTTGATCGGGCTGCGCGATACCACGCTGGTGGCGGTCGGGCTGAATGCCGTCGCCGGCGGTGGCGCGCTCCTGATGTTCAGGGCACTGGGCCCGGCGGCCGGCGACGAGCCGTCCGTCGACCCTCCGCCCGTGGCGGAGCCGCGGCCGCCGCTACAGGGCCGGCAATGGCTCCTGCTCGCGGTCACCTTCACGTCCGGGCTGGTCAGCCTGGCCCTGGAGCTGCTGTGGACCCGGATGATGCTGCAGGGCAGCGGCTCACCCATCTATGTCTTCATCGCGGTCGTGGCGGTCTTCCTCATCGGCGTGGCGGGCGGCAGCCTGATCTACGAGCGGCAGCGCGACGGCCGCCCGCAGCTCGCCACACTGGGCGCGCTCCTAGCCCTGGCGGCCGGGCTGGCGCTCGTGCCGCTGGTCATCAGCAACGTGTACGGGCCGGGCTGGCTGCCGCTCGCGGTCGGCCTCATCCTCCCCGTCACCACGATCTTCGGCTACACCTTCCCGCTCACGGTACGGCTGTTCGCTGGCCGGGCCGACGAGGCCAGCCGGGGGGTCGGGCTTGTCTACGCGGCCAACACCGCGGGCTGCGTAGTTGGCACCGTGCTGGCCGGGTTCGTGCTGATCCCCACGCTCGGGGTCAGCGCGTCGATCACGGCGGTGGGCCTGTTGCTGGCAGTGGTCGGCGGCGCGCTCGCGATCGGGTCAGCACCGGACCACAAGGCGCTGCGCCCAGCGGTGAGCCTGGCGGCGATCGCGGCGCTGCTGGCCGTGGTGTTCACCCCGGCCGCCAAGCTGACCTACGTGCAGCGCGAGGTCGCAAGAACCGGCGTTCAGACCGCGCACTTCGAGGACAGCGTGGCCTCGGTTGATGTCACCGGTGGGCCGTCTGGCAGTCGCAACCTGTTCATCAACGGGGTGGGCATCACCAGGCTCACGATCATCACCAAGATGCTGGCCTACGTGCCCAAGGCCGCCCGGCCCAACGCGACCACGATGCTCAACATCTGCTTCGGGATGGGCTCGACGTTCCGGTCTTCCATCATTCTCGGCCTGCACACCACTGCGGTCGACCTGGATCCGACGGTGCCGTCGGTGATGCCGTGGTTCTACTCCGGCGCTAGTAATTACCTCCACAACCCCCTGAGTCAGGTCGTCATCAGCGACGGCCGCAACTACGTCCGGCTGTCCGACAAGCGTTATGACCTGATCACCGTCGACCCGCCCCCGCCGGTCTGGAGCGCTGGCGCGGTGGTGCTTCAGGACCAGGAGTTCTACCAGGAGGCCGCCCAGCGCCTTACCCCGGGCGGCGTGCTGACCACCTACATTCCGCTGCAGCAGCCGCAGCTGGAAAAGATGCTGCTGCGCACCTTCCGTACGGCCTTCCGCTACATGTCGGTCGTCTACGGCCCCGGGCGGCACGGCGTTTACATCATGGGGTCCCAGGCACCGATCACCTTCACCCCAGCCGGGATCAGCGCGGCCGTCGGAAGCCCAGCCGCGCGCGCCGACCTGCAGGGGGCGCCCGACTACCACCCCACGACTACCGCGCAGTGGGTGACGGACATCCGCGGCGACGTCTGGCTTACCAACAGCCAGGTCAGCGCCTTCACCGGCCCGGGCCCACTGGTTACCGACGACCACCCGCTGACCGAGTACTTCGTGCTCCACGGCTTCGGCAGCCCGGGCACGACGCAACTCGTACAGCGGCTATTGCTGGTTGTCGCCGGGCTCCTGGGCCTGCTCATCGTCGCTTACGCGGCCGATTCGGCCTTGCGGAGGCGACCTCGCGCCGTGACCGGGAGCGCCGTGGCCGGGAGCGCCGTGTCCGGGAGCGCCGTGGCCGGGAGCCCGGCCGCGCAGCCGCCGCGGCCTGCGGGGGCGGATCAGGAGGTAAGGCCCTAGCGGCCCGGGTCCTGGCCGCCCTGATCGGCATCCTCGGTGATTTTGACCTTGCCGAGGATGCCGGTCAGGAGGCCTTCGCGGTGGCCGCCGACCGGTGGCTCGCTAGCCGAGCTGCTTCCTGGCGACCCGAGGCCCGCCTCGCCCGCCTCGCCCGGCCGGCTTATGCCGCCCTGAGCCGCTTACGCTCGGCGGCAACGATCGTGCGCCCCAGTTCGGTCTCTGAGGCGGTGGCAACCGCGTCCGGCGTCGCGTTCGCCATGTCGCTACGGCGTGCGTACTCGTCGAATGCCTCCCGCTTGGCCGCTAGCAGTTCGAGGATTCGCTGGTCGACGCTGTCCTCGCACAGCAGCCGGTGTACGTCCACGCGGCGCACCTGGCCCATCCGGTGCGCGCGGGCGATCGCCTGCTCCTCGATCGATGGCGTCAGCTGCGGCTCGGCGATGATGACTACCGATGCGGCCTGGATGTTCAGGCCCACGCCGCCCGCCTGGATCTGAGCGACGAGCACCGCGGGCCCGCTGGCACTGGTCAGCTCGTCCACCATCGCCTGGCGGTCAGCCGGGGGAATGTCCCCGGTCAGTGGTCCGACCACGGGTATGCCCGGCACGCCGTCGCGCCCGGCTAGCACGTCCGTCACCGTCTCAAGCACGTCGCGGAAGTAGGAGAACACGATGACCTTGCGCCCGCCGTCCGCCGCCTCGGCGACGATTTCCACGAGGCGCCGGAGCTTCGGCGATCCCTTCACCGTTCTCGGGTCGAACGCCGCCCGGCGCATCGCCATGAAGTTGCCCTCGAGGACCGCCTTCTTGTACGCGCGCATGGCCGCTCCCTCGAGCGCCACCCATTCCTGCGTCTCCAGCCGGTCCGGCAGCTCGCTGAGCACGTCTTCCTGGTTGCGGCGCAGGTAAACCGGCGCCACCTGCTCACGGAACCTGGTGCCATCAAGCGCCTCATCCGCGATGTCCAGGTTTTCCGCGACGTTCGGGCGCAGGTGCCCGACCAGGACCCGGAACTCCTCCACCTTGTTCTCCATCGGCGTCCCCGTCAGGAACAGGGCCCGCCTGCTCCTTGCCGCCCACTCGCTCACCGCCTGGGTGCGCAACGCATTCGGGTTCTTGGCGTAATGGGCCTCGTCGACGACCATCATCGCCAGCGAGACGTCCAGGTCCGCTGGCATGGCCCGCAGCGCCTCGAACGTCGTGATGGCAACGCCCCCCTTGGCCGCCCACTCCTGCTCGGCCGCCTGCCGCTTCGCGCCGGGCAGGTGGAGCCGGCGGGCCTCAAGCAGCGTGTGCCGCTCGACTTCGCGCGTCCAGTTGATGACGACGCTCGCCGGGCAGACGACCAGGAAGTGCGTCGCGTCCTTGGCGGCCAGGTGGCACATCGCGGCCAGCGACTGCATCGTCTTGCCTAGGCCCATCTCGTCGCCGAGGATGACTCGCTCCTGGACCAGCGCGAACTTCGCGCCGAATGCCTGGTAGCCGCGCAGCGATGTCTTGAGGAGGGACTGGTCAAGTGGCAGTACGCGGACCTGCTCGGCGATATCAGCGGGGAGGAAGCCCTGACTGGCCTCCCGGGCCGGGTCGAGCTCCGCGACTTCGATCAGCAGGCCGTTGTAGGTGACCGGGCGGGCGAGGTAATCGTTCCACAGCCGGGTCGCCCGCTGCTCCTTGCCGGCCTTCTCCAGCTCGGCCTCGGCCCTGGACAGCCGCTTGCGTGCCGTGGTGACCGGCTTGGAGCTGAGGATGGCGTCCAGCTCGATGAGGGCATCGCGGGCTTCCTGCTTCTTTCGTCCTGAGAACGTGAAGAGCATCTTCCCTCGGCTGGCGCCGCGGGTGGCCGGGTCGAGGCGGCGGCCGATCTCGCTCGCCAGCGGAGCCAGGTCCGGGCCCTTCAGCGCGGACCTGGCCCGCTCGAAGCGGCGGAGCGCGGCGATGAGCGCGGTCTGCCCAGGGGTCCGAGCGTCCGGGTCGATGCGAACGCGAGTGGCATCCTCGACAGACGTCCGCATCTGCGACGCGGCCGCCATGATCTGCCTGGCCGTCCTGCGGCGAACCCGTGGAATTCGCCTCAGCTCTTCCGCTCCGGCCAGCAGAACCTTGCCCACCGTCTCCAGGTCCGCATCGATGAGCGGGGCGAACGTGACCTTCCCGCGGACAAGGTCCCTGAGCCGGTCGACTGGCATCACGGCAAGGGCGTCGGCGACCGCCTCATCGCGCACCGCCGCATACGCTCGCCGGGCGACGTCGCGGGAGTCTCCCGGCGCGGCCAGGACTGCCTCGATGGCGTCGCGGACCGCGCGGCCGTCGGCGACGACGGCGCGGGCCGCCTTGCCCGCGCGGACAGGCCTGGCTTCGATGGGCTTGTCCTCAGCCGTCACCGGATCCGAGGTCCTTGTCAGTTCTGCCGCGTTCGCCACCGTGGTGAGAGCCTCCGTATTAGAACTGGCAATCGGACTATTTATGACGATAGAGGATAGCGCCGACCCGCGGCGGAGGCTGTCAATGTTCGCGGGCGACTGACAGAGAATCTGAGGAGTTGCTGCACACGTGCCGGCCGTTGAGTCCCGCTCCGGCTGGGAGAGGTGTTAGGGCACGGCCGGGTCCAGGATGCGGCGCCGAGGGCAGGATCCTCGGATTCGGGCTTACCCTGCTGAAGGGCCAGCCGGGCCTCGAACGCCACGGCGGACGTGTCCCGGCAGGCATGTGGGCCAGCGTCCCCGACCGCGGCCAGGCCGCACGAGGACGGATGGCGGGCAAGCTGGCAGCAGGCCTAGCGGCGGTCCTCGGCGGCGGCTTCCCAGTCGATGACCACCGCGTTAGGGATGGTCCCTATCCTCACCGGCACCCTCGATCCCGGAAACAGGAACGGCAGGGCCGCGGGCGGCGTCGGGTTCCCCACCTGGACCTGGTAGGGGTCTCCAGCCTGCGGCATGACGGTTAGCAGGTAGGCGTAGAGGTCCACGCCGGCCGGGTTACGCTTGCCCAGGGGCTGGTACTCCACGATGACCGCCCGTCCCGGCGCTCCGGTGGCGAGGACCTCAGCGGCGGAATGGTTGCCTGAGCCCCCGGGGGTGGTCACCACGGGCGGCTCGGTGGCGAAGTCCAGGGCGATCTGGGTCAGCTCCGCCGGGTTAGCCCGGACGGCCACCGTCGTATTCCCCGGCTGGATCCGCGGCAGGTGGATTTCTGGAATGCGCTGCTTGCAGGCGGCCGTGTAGGGCGTCCTGCCGTCCAGGGAAACCTCCACGGTGAACACGCACACTCGCTGGACCAGGCCATTGCCCACTTCCAGCGTTGTGCCTGTCGGGCGTACGTCGGTGATGATGCCGCGCCCGAGAAGGCCGTTTTCCAGGAGCTTCTTGTCGGGTCCGCCCGTCATCCTGCTCAAAAGTCCCATGCCGTCATTGTGCGGTGCCGCGTCTTAACGAATTCTTACTCAGGTTCCGCGCCGGCCCCCGGCGCACCGGCAGTGGCGAGGACGCAGATCACCGGCGGGCTGAGGGGGAGGGTCTCGGTGCTCAGCGGCGTGAAGCCAGCGCTTCGCAGCAGGTTCTCGATCGGCTCGGCGGCGCGGCGGGACGTGTCCGCCGTGGCGCCAGGGCAGCGGGGCTGGGCCGCGATGGCGATGCGCCCGCCCGGCGCGAGTCGCTCGCGCAGTTCAGCGAGCCGTTCGGCCGCCTCGGGCCAGAACCCGAGGGAGTTGACGGCGAGGATGGCGTCGAGTGGGCCGTCGAGAACGGCAGGAAGCTGATCGACCGGCGCATTGAACAAGGTGACGCGGCCGGCCCTGATGGCGGCGGCGTTGCGCTTGGACGCCTGCCGGGCCATCACGGCGGAATGGTCGATGCCGTACACGTGACCCGCGCCGGCGCGGACGAGTTCGGCCACCGCGACGCCGGGACCAAAGCCGATCTCAAGGACCCGGTCGGTGGGCTTCAGGTCAAGCAGCGAGACCGCCCAGGCGTTGCGCTGCCGGTTGGACGGCCGATGGGCGAACACCCAGCCGGTCACGCTCCCGGCGGCGCCCCGAGGATGATGGCCCTGGCCCACGACGTCACGGTCCAGGACTCGCACCACGGCGATCCCGGCCCGCCCGACGCCGTACTCGACGGCCGCGGTCACGGCTCGCTTGACTGCCCGTGGCATGCTGCCTTCATGGTGAGTTCCCATGAGCGGCAGTCAACGCCTTCAAGTGCGCCTGAAGTCAACCCATCCGGCGGCCTGCTCACCATCGGCGAGCTGGCCCGCCGCGCGGGAGTCAGCCCGTCGGCCCTGCGCTACTACGAGGAGCTCGGCCTGCTCCCCGCGCCGGTCCGGGTCTCAGGGCAGCGCCGCTATCCCGAGCCGGCGGCCAGGCTCGTCGCGGCCATCCTGCTCTTCAGCGACGCGGGGTTCACCCTCGCTGAGCAGAAGGACCTGCTGGCCACCCCTGCGGGCGCACGCGGCGACCGGAGGCAGCTCATGCGGCGCAAGCTCGCGGAACTTGATGAGCAGATTGCCGCGGCCCAGGCCGCCAGGGAGGCCATCAGCCATGGGCTGCGCTGCCCCCACGAGGACATCACGCACTGCCCCAACTTCAACGCCGGCATCACCGCCCGGCTCGCCGGCCAGCCGCTGTCACGATCGCACCAGCAGTTGCACGAGCAGCGATTGGCCTGAAGATAACGAAGCGAAGTCGGGGGTGGCTGACCGGGCGGACTCGCTGCGGCCAGCCGGCTCTTCCCACTCCTCTTGCCGGCCGAGGGCGGTGAGATCGAGGAAGTAATAGGAGCCTCCTGTCGACTCCAGGCCCCTGGCGTACTGCGAGTACGTGTGGAAAATGCGGCCATCTGCCTGAAGGAAGCAGCTCAGGCCGGGCATGTCGTAGGGCTGGTCGGCCGTCTTCATGCTCTCCCGGCCGGCCGCCGCGTACTCGTCAAGGGAGCGGTAGTTGTAGTCGTCGAAGCCACGAGAGGCGTCGATCGTCGCGCCGAAGTCGTAGTTGAAGTCGGAGCCAAACGACGAGTACCAGGGCAGGTCCCACCCCTTTCTGGCCTTCCAGCGCTGGAGCTTGGCCAGCGGCGCCCGGGACACCAGCGCATAGCTGGTGTCCCTGACGTGGAGGTGTTCCATGAAGCCGCGTGACAGTTCGTCGGTGCCGGCCGAGCAGCTAGGGCAGCCGTCCTCCCACTCCGGATGGAACATGAAGTGGTAGATCATGAGCTGGCGACGGTCCTCGAAGATGTCGATGAGGCGCACCCGTCCGTCCGGACCGTCGAACTGGTAGTCCTCCACGACCTCGACCATCGGCAGGTTCCTGCGCTGGCTGCTGAGCGCGTCGCGCTGCCTGGTTAGGTCCTTCTCCTTGGCCAGCAATTCCTTGCGAGCGGCAAGCCACTCCTCGCGCGTGACGATCCTGGGCAGGCTCATCGTGGCCTCCTTGCCTGCGATAGCGTCGCTTACTTTGGCCTGTCTGCCCGCTATGACGTCCCGGCGAACTATGACGTCCCGGCGAACCTGCCTTCCTCAGTGCGTGATGAGCTTCTCCGAGAGGTCCCACAGTCGCTCGGCGTGATCGGGGTCAAGGGCATACGGCGCGTAGTACCCGTACGGTACTTCCTGACCGCCAGCCCGTCAGCGCAGCGCGACCTCGCCCGCGCGGACCGCGTCCATGGCCCGGTCCACGGTCTGGAGGTTTTCGCCGACCGGGGCCACGTAGTCCAGGACGCCGCGGGCCGCGGCCTCCCCGAGCGTGCGGGTGATCACCCACGTGGCGAGGTACTGAGACGAAAGGCAACCGCCGGCCGTGGCGATGTTCCCCTCGGCGTGGAAGGGCGCGTCAAGCACGGTGATGTCGCAGGCCTCGACATAGCGCCTTGTCGTTATGTCTGTGCAGGCAGGCATGTCTTTCAGCAACCCAAGCCGGGCGAGCACCAGCGCGCCAGAGCACTGAGCCCCGATCAGCTGGCGGGCGGGGTCGAGCAGCAGCCGGGAGATCAGCCGGTCGTCGGCGACCACGTCACGGGTCTTGATGCCACTGCCGATCAGCACGACGTCGGCCTCGGTCACGAACTCCATCGGGCGCTGCCCCATGACCTCGACGCCATTCATCGACGTGACCGTCGGCGTGGGCGTCGTAATGAAGGCGGTCAGGCCGCTCTTGCGGCACCGGTTGATCAGCGCGGAAGCGATGAAGCTGTCGAGCTCGTTAAACCCGTCGAAGGTGACTACGGCAACCTGCACTGCGAACTCCTATTTCCGGCAACGTTGACAGGGTAGTTTTGTACGTTTAATTTCGCAATTGTGGAACTCTCGCGACGCGTGTTCTTGTCCTCGGCTCTTGTAGCCAGTGCCGCGCTCGTGGGCCCGGCCTTCGCGCCTCGCCGGGCGGAGGCCACGACGACTGGCTCGGGCGGCTTGTACACCCCGAACGGCTCCGGCCTCAGTCCCAGCGCCTTCCTCCGCCTGCCCCCGAATGCGGTCCGGCCCGCCGGGTGGCTGAGCACCCAGTTGCAGAACCAGCTGCAGGGGCTGAACGGGCAGATGCCCTACGTATCGCACTTCCTGCAGCCGTCGACGTGCGGGTGGATCACGCCAAGCCAGTACGGCTGGGAGGAGGCGCCGTACTGGCTGCGCGGGTACGCCAACCTGGGCTACGTCACCGGCGACGAGGCCACCATCAACGCGGCCGCCCAATGGCTTACCGGCACCATGGCCACCCAGGGCAGCAATGGCTTCTTCGGGCCGGACAACGTCTTGACCAGCCTGAACGGCGGGTTCGACCCGTGGCCCTACATGCCCATGCTGCGGGCCATCACGTCGTACGCGGAGTTCTCGGGCGACACCACCGTCACCGGCTTCCTGGCCCGCTTCTTCGGCTACCTGGCCGGGCAGCCCGCGAGCCAGATCAGCAACGGGTGGGGCTACACCCGGTGGGCGGAGATGATGGACTCCATCATCTGGCTCTACAACCGGACCGGGGATACCTCCCTGCTCAGCCTGCTGACCACGATCCACCAGAACTCGGCCAACTGGATGACCTCAAGCCTGCCAACGCTGCACAACGTCAACCTGGCCGAGGGGTTCCGCGAGCCCGCCGTGTACGGCCAGCTCGGCGGCACGGCCTACCCGCAGGGTACCTACGACTCCTACGCCCAGTTCATGGGCACCTGGGGCCAGGTCGCGGGCGGCGGCTTCGGCGGTGATGAGAACTGCCGTGCCGGCTACACCGACCCGCGCCAGGGCCTGGAGACCTGCGGCATCGTCGAGCTCATGCAGAGCTGCGAGATCCTCGCCCAGGTGCTTGGCGACCCCGTGTGGGCCGACCGCTGCGAGCAACTGGCGTTCAACATGCTGCCCGCCGCGCTCGACCCCGACCAGCTCGGCGTGCACTACATCACCAGCCCCAACTGCGTGCAGCTGGACAACGTGCCCAAGTCGATGGGGCAGTTCGACGACGGCTTCGCCCTGCAGGCCTACCTGCCCGGGGTCGACCAGTACCGCTGCTGCCCCCACAACTACGGCATGGGCTGGCCGATGTTCACCCAGAGCCTGTGGCTGGCCACTGGCGACAACGGCCTCGTCGCCAACATGTACGCGCCGTGCGCGGTCACGGCCAAGGTCGCGGCCGGGACCACGGTGACGTTCACCGAGACCACCGACTATCCGTTCGGTGGCGCCGTCACCCTGACCCTGAGCGCACCGGGACCGCTCACGTTCCCGCTGTACGTGCGGGTGCCGGGCTGGTGCCCGGATCCGGCGATCGCGGTCAACGGGCAGCCAGTCGGCGCGACCGCGGGGCCGGCCTACGTCAAGATCGCTCGCACCTGGACCAGCGGCGACAGCGTTACCCTCGACTTCGCACCGCAGCCGGGCGTGGCCACGCTTGCCGCCCAGCAGGGCGCGGTGACCGTGGCCTACGGCGCGCTGCAGTTCTCCACCCAGATCACCGAGAACTGGAACCAGTTCGGCACCACCCCGACGCTGAACAACGGCTCGATGACCTGGCCCGAGTACGAGGTCGTGCCCGGCTCGCCCTGGAACTACGCGCTGGTGCTGAGCGACTCCGACCCGGCCAGCTCGCTGTCGGTCAGTCCGGCCAGCGGCCCGCTGCCGGCCAACCCGTTCACCCAGCCGGCCCCCATCTCGATGACCGTGCCGGCCCTGCCCGTGGCCAACTGGCACGCCGACTGCATGAACGTCATCACCCCGTTGCAGGCCAGCCCGGCCGCCTCCACCCTGCCTGAGCAGACGATCACGCTGATCCCGATGGGGGCGGCCCGGTTGCGGGTCTCCGTCATCCCGCTGGCCAGCACCACCGGCGGCACCTGGCTGTCGACCGGCGGGGCGGCGTTCCGCATAGAGAACCAGAACAGCGGCCTGGTACTGGGCGTCAGCGACATGTCCACCGCCGACAGCGCCGACGTGGTCCAGTACGCCGATAACGGCACCGCTGACCACCTGTGGCAGCTCATCGACAACGGCAACGGCTACCTGCGCATCCAGAACCAGAACAGCGGCCTGGTGGTCGGGGTCAGCGACATGTCCACCGCCGACAGCGCCGACGTGGTCCAGTACGCCGACAATGGCACCGCTGACCACCTGTGGCAGCTGATCGACAACGGCGACGGCTGGTTCAAGGTCAGGAACGCCAACAGCGGAAAGGTCCTCGGGGTGGCCGGCATGTCCACGGCCGACAGCGCCCAGGTGGTCCAGTATGACGACAACGGCACCGCCGACCACCTGTGGCGGCTCATCCCCGACGGTCAGGTAAAGATTCAGAACGAAAACAGCGGACTGTTGTGCGGAGTCGCTTCGATGTCCACCGCCGACAGTGCGAGCGT
>Ga0335072_10003516_pt1 | contig 23574 bp, 17 predicted proteins | sample Lox_Sample_21_FD_206725 | JGI IMG/M metagenome (GOLD analysis project Ga0335072, IMG submission 206725) | Soil microbial communities from Loxahatchee National Wildlife Refuge, Florida, United States - Lox_Sample_2.1 | ecosystem: Environmental > Terrestrial > Soil > Wetlands | place: USA... | reverse complement strand
TCAACGTGCTGTTGATCGTCGGCATCTTCTGCGCCGTGGTGCTGGCGGACATCACCGGCCGCATCAAGCTGCAGGTTCTGGGATTCATCGGCTGCGCGGCGGGGCTGCTGATCGCGTCCTTCTCCATCGACTTCAGCGGCCCGATGAAGATCGACCTGATCTTCATCGGCTTCATGTTGTTCAGCTTCATGACCAACCTTGGCCCGAACGCGCAGACCTATCTGCTGGCGGGCGAGGTCTTCCCCACCGAAGTCCGCGGCATGGGCGCCCGCTTCGCCGCCGCCGTTGCCAAGGTCGGCGCGGTGGCCACCGCCTTTTTGTTCCCGATCCTGCTGGCGGACATCGGCACGCGCTTCTTGCTCTACGGGCTGGTGGTGACGTCATTGCTCGGCGCGGTGGTGACGTGGATGTACCGGATCGAAACCACCGGCGTGAACCTCGACACCGTCGGCCGGTAAGTCGGACGCAAGCCCCAAGCCCTGATGACAATGAGGCACCCCATGTCCTTCCGTCGGCCCCGCCACGCCGCGCTGCCAACCGCGGCCTGTGCGATGGCCTTGCTGCTTGGCCTGGCGATTCTGCCGACCGCCGCCACGTCCGCGGCCGACCTGACCTTGCACGAGGCGGGTTCGACGCTGCTGTATCCGCTGTTCCAGCGCTGGGTGCCCGACTATGTCGCGGCGCATGCCGGCACCGCCATCACCACCGACGCGTCCGGCTCCGGTGACGGCATTGCCAAGGCGATCGCCAGGAGCGTGCAGATCGGTGCCTCGGATGCCTACATGTCCGATGAGCAGATGGAACAAAATCCCGGCATTATGAATATTCCGCTGGCGATTTCAGCGCAGACGGTGAACTACAACGTGCCGGGGTTGAGCAATACGGGCCTGAAGCTGGATGGCCCGACGCTGGCCGGCATCTACGCGGGCACGATCCGCATGTGGGATGCGCCCGAGATCGCCGCCATGAACCCGGGTGTGAAGCTGCCGCACCAGGCGATCATTCCGGTGCGCCGCGCCGATCCCTCCGGGGATACGTTTTTGTTCACGCAGTTCCTGGATTTCTCGACCCAGCATTGGGAGGACGCGATCGGTTACGGCACCACGGTTTCCTGGCCGGCGGTGGACGGGGAACGCACCGCGACGGGGAATGAGGGCATGGTGCAGGCGCTGGCCGGGACGCCGTACACGATCGGCTATGTCGGTATCAGCTTCCATGGTGCCATTGCGAAGGCCGGCCTGGGTACAGCCATGGTGAAGAACCAGGCGGGAAAGTTCCTGTTGCCGACCGCGGATACGGTCAGTGCTGCTGCCTCCGAACTCGATCCGCGCACGCCGGCCGACGAGCGGCTGAGCCTGGCCTTCGCGCCGGGCGACAATTCCTATCCGCTGATCAATTACGAATATGCCGTGGTCGCGGCGCAGCAGCCGGACCCTGGGACGGCCGCCACGATCCGGCACTTCCTGCTGTGGGCGGTCTCAATCGAGGGTGGCAACGCGCCGAAATACCTCGATGCCGTGCAGTTCATCCCGCTGCCGGATTTCATCCGGGCGTTGAGCGAGAACCAGATCAATCGCGTTCATTGACGGCTAGCATGCACCTTACACCTGCACGAAGCTGTTCGCGTTGAACGTCCAGGCGGTCTTGCCGTTGGTGGTGATCGTGCCCACCAGCGTGCCTCCATCCGCGAACGCGCCATTGCCGCTGTAGTACAATCCGCCGGTATCTTGCTCATACACGAACCCGCCATAGCCGTTGTTCGACAACGTAACGGCAAGCCGCGCGGTGGCGTTGGCGACGTCGCCCAGGTCGGTACTCACCGCCAGTGCGGCACCGCCCAGGTTGTATGCGTCGGTCGTGAAGGTTTCGCTACCGGTCGTATCTAATCCGATCCGGTCGCCCTTCGCCGTGTTGAAATTCATCACTGTCGTCGCATTGCCGCTGCTGTCCTGGTCGAACACGAACAGATCTGCGCCGGTGTTGCCGGTGATGAAGTTCATGCCGCCGCCACCGATCACGGTCGCAGTGTTCAATCCGGTCAGCACGATGGTGTCGTTGCCGCTGCCGCCGATCACGGTTTCGGCGTTCGCCACCGTGACATGGTTGGCCGCGTTGGCCAGGGTCAGGGTGTTGCTGCCGCCGCCGAGATCGACCAGGCCGTTGGTGACGCCGGTTGCCAGCGTCACCGCGTCGTTGCCCGTGCCGCCGATCAGCGTGCTGACATTGGCCACCGTGCCGGTATTGGCGGCATTCGCCAGAGTGAGCTTGTTGGTGCCGCCGCCGAGATCGATCGACATTGCCGGCGTCAATACGCTGCCCAGCGTCACGCTGTCGTTGCCGGTACCGCCCACGACCGACCCGACATTCGCGACGGTCGCCGAGTTGGTGAAATTGCCGAGGGTCAGCGTGTCGTTGCCGCCGGCCAGATCGACGCTGGTGCTCACCGCCACCGTTCCCAGCGTGATCGTGTCTGTCCCGCTGGCGCCGATCAGCGTGCGGACATTGCTGACCGTGCCGGTATTGTTGCCGGCAGCCAGGGTCAGGCTGTTGGCGCCGCTTCCCAGGTTGATCGACATGGCGTCGGTCAGGGCACTCGCCAGCGTGATCGCGTCGTTGGCGGCGCCGCCGACGATCGTCTCGACATTCGCAACGGTGGCGCTGACGGCCAATGGACCCAGGGTCAGCGTATCCGCCCCGTCGCCGAGATCGATGCTGGCGTTGGTCAGTCCGCCAGCGATGGTCAGCCGGTCGTTGCCACTGCCGCCGACGATCGTCTCGACATTGGCCACTGTCGCGACGTTGGCGGCATTCGCGAGCGTCAGTTGGTCGGCGCCGGCGCCGAAACTGACGCTGCCGTTGCTGACGCCGGTGGCCAGTGTGATGACATCCGCGCCGGTCCCGCCGACCAGCGTGTCGACATTGCTGACTGTCCCGGTATTGGCACCATTCGCCAAAGTCAGCTTGTTGGCACCGCCGCCGAGATCGATCGTCATCGCCGTGGTCAACGCAGTGGCGAGCGTGATCGTGTCCGCGCCGGCGCCGCCATCGATTGTCCCGACATTGGCGACCGTCGTACTGTTCGTGGCGTTGGCAAGGCTGAGGCTGTCGGCGCCGGTTCCGAGATCGACGCTGCCATTGGTAATGCCGGTCCCCAACGTGATGACATCGGCCCCGGTGCCGCTAATCAGCGTGCGGACGTTGCTGACTGTGCCGGTATTGATGGAGGCGGTCAGCGTCAGGCTGTTGCTGCCGCCGCCAAGGTCCAGCTTCATCCCATCGGTCAGCGCGGTCGCGAGTACAATCGCGTCGTTACCCGACCCGCCGAGAATCGTTTGGGTATTTGCCACCGTCGCCTGATTGGCAGCGTTCGCGAACGTCACGCTGTCGGCGCCGCCGCCGAGGTCGATGCTGGCGTGTGAGACCGACGAAACCAGGGTGATCGTATCGCTGCCGCTGCCGCCGGTGAGAGTCTCGATGTTTGCGACCTTGGCAGAGTTGGTGCCGTTCGCCAGCGCGAGGCTGTCGTTGCCGCCGCCCAGATCAATGCTGGCCCCGGCAACCGCGCTGCCCAACGTGATCGTGTCGGTGCCTGATCCGCCGATCAGTGTGCCGATGTTGCTGACGGTGCCGGTATTGCCGCCGTTCGCCAGTGTCAGCTTGCTGGTCCCGCCGCCAAGGCTGATGATCATGCCATTGCTTACGGCGCTTCCCAGGGTGATCGTATCGGCGCCGGTGCCGGCAGTGATGGTCTCGACATTGACGATCGTCGCCGTGTTGGTGCCGCCGGCGAGCGTCAGGCTGTCATTGCCATTGCCAAGGCTGACGCTTGCCTTCGCCAGGGCAGTGCCGAATGTCACCGCATCGTTGCCGCTGCTGCCGATCAGCGTGCCAACGTTGCTGATGGTGCCCGTATTGTTGCCGGCGGCCAGCGTCAGCGTGTTGCTGCTTGCTCCAAGGTCGATCGCGCTGGCGCCGGTCAGCAGCGTGGTCAGCGTGATGGTGTCGTTGCCGCTGCCGCCGAGGACAGTCTCGGCGTTGGCGACGGTGGCCGTGTTGGTGAAGTTCCCGAAGGTCAGTTTGTCGGCCCCGGCCCCCAGATCGATGGAGGCGTCCGCCGCGGCCGTGCCCAGCGTGACGCTGTCGTTGCCGCTGCCACCCACGATGGTCTCGGTATTGGCGACGGTGACGATGTCGCCGCCATTCGCCAGGGTCAGCATGTCGCTGCCGGCGCCGAGATTGATCGAGCCGCCGGTCACCGGTGTCGCCAGGGTAATCGTGTCGTTCGCGCTGCCACCGATCAGCGTTGAAACGTTTGCCACCGTGCCGATGTTGGTTGCATTGGCGAGGGTAAGCTTGTTGGCGCCGCCGCCCAGATCGACCGCCATTCCGGTGGTCAATGCGCTGGACAGCGTCAGCGTGTCATTGCCGCTGCCGCCAGTTATTGACTCTACATTGGCGACCGTGGCGGTGTTGGTGAAATTGCCGAACGACAGCGAATCGCTGCCGGCGCCGAGATCGACGGAGTAATTGGCGGCAGCGGTGGACAGCACGATGGTGTCGTTGCCGGTGCCGCCGATGATGGTCTCGGTGTTCGCCACCGTCGCCGAGTTGGTGCCGTTCGCGAGCGTGAGGGTATCCTCGCCGGCGCCAAGATCGACCGAGCCGTTGGTCAGCAACTGCGTCAGAACCTTGTTGTCGTTGCCGGGCCCGCCCAGGATCACGTTCGGATCGGTGCACTGGCCGATATCCACTTCCACGATGCCGCTGGAAAGCTGCGACAGGGGGATCAACGAGGGCTCGTCGAACCCCCACGGGTTCGCCAGTTGCACCATCGGCGTGCCGTTCACCGTGGTGAGGCTTTCGAACATATATGCGTGGTCGTTGTACAGCCCGTAGGGTAGCGTGCCGGATTCCGGAGTATCCATCACGATGAGGTCGCCGGCCGCCATGTAGCCCTGAAGCTGCGACACGGTCAGCGAGGCGGGTGATTCAGAAGTCGCGGTCTGGCCGGTCAGTTCCTCCATCGCGATCTCCGGCCAGCCGCCGTTGGCGATTGCGCTGTACCCGCCTTCCAGCGTCGCGACCGCCTTTTCCAGCACCTGGACCCAGATCTCCTTCTCGCCGCCTACCACGTCCTGCGTGGCACCGCTGTTGACGGAGTCGCTGGGGAAGGTGTTGTTGATGGTGACCTGACTGATTTCGAACGACGTGGTGCCGAAGGTCGGCAGAGACCCGTTGGCCGCGAGATGCAGCGTCACCGTTTCGGTGCCGTCGGCATTCGCGTTGATCATGTCCATGATCATGTCGGGGTGCCACAGCGCGATCTCGCCGATCGATGACAGCAGGTAGCAATCCCCCATCTGGCCTTGGTTGATGTCGAAGATGCTGATGGCAGAGGAGTCGCCCGGCTCCTGCAAATAAAGCACGTCGGTCAGCGCTGCCCCGGTGGTGACGGGCGCCGTGGTTGTCGCGGTGGCGGGCCCGGTCGTGCCGCCGGCGGCCGCGGCCGGCGCATCCGCAGCGGCCGGCGCATCCGCCGGGCAGGCGAGCGCCACGCCTCCATCGACCGGCGCTGTGGCAGGGGCAGCGCCATCCTTTGCCTCACTGATCCGGCCGGCCAGATTTCGCGGCACTTCGGCGCCGGCGAGGTCAACCCCGCTGCTCAGGCTCCAGCCGCCAAGGGTCCAGCCGCCAAGGGCGGGCCAACCGCCAAGGGTCCAACTGCCAAGGGGGGGCCAACCGCCAAGGGTCCAACCGCCGAATCCCGGGCCGGACAGGCCGCCCCCATACCAGTTGCTGAAATCGTTGGGCGCGCCTGCGGCATAGCTGCTGTTTCCGAGCGTTGCCGGTGCCGTCTGATACGACCCGTCGCCAGCCGTATCGCCCAGCCCCCCCGCCGATCCCCCGCTCGTACTGTCGTGCCGGGTCTTGATCCGCGTGCCCACGATGCCTGCCATGGCACCCTCGCTGCATCGCCCGAAGCGGGGGTTTCACCCTCTCCTCACGGGCGGTCCGTCCTTGCGAGTTTTTCGCCAGGCAGTCCCGCAGGCGTCCGGCCTGCTGGGTTCCATGGCAGACAGGTAAAGGGTAGAAGTGAACAAACGGTGAAAGTGGGGTGTGGTCGGCAGAATTTTCCTGGAACTTTTTTGCCTGGCCTGGCGGGCGCGCGGTCACCCCAGCAGCGCGCCGATCTCCCCCACCGACAGCCCGAACGCCGCCAAGGTTTCACCAGGATCGACAGAGCCGGGCGGCCGTGGCGGCGGCGCCTTGCTGCGCGCAAACCGCGGCGCCGGAGCAGGCTGTACCATCCCGCCGATGTCGATGAACGCGTGACGCGCCAGGTTGTGGGGATGGCTCGGCGCTTCGTCCATCGACAGCACCGGGGCAAAGCAGGCATCGGTGCCTTCCAGCAAGGCGCACCAGTCGGCGCGCGTGCGGGTGCGGAATTTGTCCGCCAGGATCGCCTTCACCTTCGGCCAGCCCGCCCGGTCATGCTGCGGCGGCAGCGTAGCCGGATCGATTTCCAGCAGCCGCAGCAACTCGGCGTGGAATTTGCTCTCGATGGACGCCACCGACACGTATTCGCCGTCGGCGCATTCATAGGCTTCGTAGAAATAGGCGCCGCTGTCGAGTTGGTTGTGGCCGCGCGGCCCGCTCAGCCGCCCGCCGGCCTTCATGGCGTAGATCGGCGTCATCAGCGAGAGCGCGCCATCGACCATGGCGGCGTCCACCACCTGCCCTTCGCCGGTGGCACGCGCGTGGATGATGGCGGCGAGCAATCCGGTTACCAGGTACAGGGCGCCGCCGCCGTAATCGCCGACCAGGTTCAAGGGCGGTGTCGGCGGCTGGCCGGCGCGGCCGATCGCATGCAGTGCGCCAGTGAGGGCGATGTAGTTCATGTCATGGCCGGCGGCCTGCGACAGCGGCCCTTCCTGCCCCCATCCGGTGACCCGCCCGTAAGCCAATCGCTTGTTGCGCGCGAGGCAGATGTCCGGCCCCAGCCCGAGGCGTTCCATCACGCCGGGACGGAAGCCCTCGATCAGCCCGTCCGCGCCGTCGATGATGCGCAATACCGAGGCGATCGCTTCCGGCCGTTTCAGGTCCAGGCGGATCATCGCCCGGTTGCGCCTGGTGAATTCCACCTTTGGCGGCAGCTTTACGCCAAGGTCGGAGTCTACGACGCGGTCGATCAGCAGGACGGTGGCGCCCATATCAGCCAACAGCATGGCGGCCAGCGGGGCGGGGCCAATGCCGGCGAATTCGACGATTTTCACGTCCGAAAGCGGTCCCATGGGCGGTGCCTCTGCTATGTTCGCGCGGGTGAGACCGAAGATTGCTGCGCCGATGGCGTTATCGCAAGAAACCGCCCGTCTTGACCCGAGCTGCCGAGGCCTGACCCGGCCTATGGCCCGCGCCTTGAACGCTGCGGACTGTTTCAGTCCGCGGCGGCGTCGAGCCCGGGCAGGCGATAGCGATCCTGCGGATCGTCCCAACCCTTGAATCGCGGCTGACGCTTTTCGGCAAACGCCGCACGCGATTCCATCAGGTCGCTTTTGGCCCCATGATCGTGCAGCGCGGCGGCAAGGCGCTGTTGCTGTGCGGTGGGGGCGGGGCGCATCTGCCGCATCATGTGCACCGTATTGACGCGCGATGCGGGCGGCAGTGTCAGCAAATGCTCCGCCATCGCCATCGCGCCGGGCATCAGTTCGTCCGTATCCACCAGCCGGTTCAGGAAGCCAACCTGATGGAATCGCTCGGCGGTGAAACGGAAGCCGAGCGCCATTTCCATCGCGATCGGGAACGGCAGGTTGGCGAGGTGCCCGTGGTTGTAACCGCCGAGCAACCAGCGCTTGGCTTCGGAGACCTCGAAGATTGCGCCGCGCACGGCGAGGCGGAGGTCCGTGCGTTCCACCAGCATGAAACCGCCGCCCATGGCGAAGCCGTTCACCGCGGCAATCACCGGCTTTTCCAGGGCGCCGGACATGAAGGGATCTTCCGTCGCGGGACGCCGCCCGCCGGGGGCGCCGTCCTGCAGCGACTCCTTCATGTCCTCGCCGGCGCAGAAGGCACGGCCGGCGCCGGTGAAAATCGCGACTTCCAGGTCGTTGTCGTGGCGGAACGCGGTCCAGGTTTCGGCCAGGGTTGAGCGCAGTTCATGGTTCAACGCATTCAGCCGCTCGGGGCGGTTCATGCGAACCACAAGGATCTGGCCATGGCGTTCGGTTTCGACGACGGGCATCAATGGGCTCCTGCAAGATGCGATTGCGGCAAACGCGGTGCGGCAAGCATGTCATTGTGAAAAGCGTTGCGGCGAAACAATCTTTTGCGGGAGAGCATGCGGACGGTCCGCGCCCCTTCTCGACCGAGATAGCTTCGTCGCTGCGCTCCTGCCAATGACATGGACAGCGGCTACAGTCCTCGCAATCACAGGCTCGGCGGGCGGATCTGCCCCCCGAAGCGATGGAAAGCGCCTCTATAGCGGGATGGCGAGTAGCGTGTCGATCTTATCGCTGTCCAGCACGACGATGCGCTCGCGGAAACGGAAAGGTGCTGCAGAGACATCGATCCGGTCGAGGTAGCGGCCGGTGGCGAACAGACTTGTGACACCGTCGTGCATGATGCGCGCGGCGATGAAATTTGCGTGCACCACGGCCACGCCGTGCTGCACGGTCCTGATGCGGATCGGGCCTACGACATGGCGATAGCGATGCGGTTCGTAGATGTTGGCGCGGCGCAGCGAGAACACGCGATCCAGCATCATGCCGCGGGATGCCGCGTACATGATCCCTTGTGGCAATCCCGCCTCATGATTCGAGCGGCTGGTGACCAGATAGCGGCACGGGTCGGCGAACAAGTCGGGCCAGGCTTCCAGGCGATCCTCGTCGATGCATTCGGCATATTCGGCGATCAGCTCGTGGATGCCGTGCCGCAGCGCGGGATCGTCCATGGTCATTCGCCCATCAGCGAGCGGTAGTGTTTCCAGAAGCCGCGGATCGCGGCCTCGCTGGCGCGGAAGGTCTGGCTTTCCGCCTCGTGGCCGCCCATCATCACCAGGCCGGCGCCGTCGTCGTTGTACTGCAGTGCGCGCTGGACGAAGCCGCCGACGCAGCCGTCTTCCATCGCGATATAGCCGGCGGCGCCGATCAGGTTGCCCTGGCGCAGGCGGCGCTCGGTCATCGCTTCATCGTCCGTGTCGAAGCCGAGATGGATCCATTCCAGCTCCGCCTTGTCCACGCCGCGCGGGCGGACCACGCGCACCGCGATGGTGTTGCGTACCTGCTGCAACACCATGCCGGGGAAGACGGTAAGAATCTGCACCGAGATCTGGTCGCCGTACTCATCGATCGATTCCACGACCGAGTTGTCCTGCAGCCGGAACTCGCTGTCGGAGCGGAGCTGGGCGGCCTTGTAATCGGCATCCTCGGCGGCGTAGTCGAGCTTGGCATAGCTGTAGTGGTTGCCGCCTTCGCGGTTGATGTAAATGCCGCCCGGCATGCTGAGGCGGTTGATGCGGAAGGTGGTCAGGAACAAGTGCAGGATCGAGGCGTGGTAGGTGTCCTTGACGTTCTCGAAATAGAGTTTCCAGTTGTTCGGCATCACCTGCGTGCTGCGGCCGAGCAAGCGCGGCGTGCGATTCATCACGCGCAGCAGGCCGCGTGTGACGTCGGGGCCGAGCCAGGTCTCGAGGTCCGGGGTTTCGTCGCTGAACGTGCCGAAGACCAGGCCGCCGAGCTCGGCGGTGCGCAGGCGGCGCAGGGTGTGCTCTTCCTTGCGGAACTCGGGAGGCATGCCGCCCTGGCGCTTCACGCCATGCTCGAAGGCGACGCCGGTGAGCTGGCCGGTCAGATCATAGGTCCAGCCGTGATAGATGCAGGAGAATTCCTTGGTTGTGCCGTTGCGTTCGAGGCAGAGCAAGTTACCGCGGTGGGCGCAGCGGTTGACGAAGGCGTTGATGGCGCCGTCCGTGCCGCGCACGACGATGACCGCGATCTCACCGACGGTGGTGGCGACGTAATCGCCCGGCTTCGATAGTTCGACGGCCAGGCACAGGTAATTCCACGTGGGTCCCTTGAACAGCCGCTCCTGCTCGCGCTGGTACTGCGCGGGGTCGGTGTACAGGCGGAAGGGCACCTCGCTGATGCCGTTGGATGGCCAGGCGACGGTGGGTTCCGCGGTGATGCCGGATAGAGACATGGGTGTGCTCCTCCCGAGCTTTATGCTGGCCGGAAGCTTACGACGATGCGTGGGGGGCGGAAACCCCGTGTTATTGCGAGTTTACCACCGGCCGGTCGGGCCGACCTGCGGTTGGATGAAGTTGCGGCGCGCTACGCGCTTTTCGTCATGGCCGGGCTTGACCCGGCGATCTGCGCACGGGAGGCCTTGTTTCGTGTGAGGCGAGGAGCGCCGAAGCAACCCTGGTCGGAGGGAGGTCAATCCTGACCGAGGTTGCTTCGGCGCTTCGCATCTCGCAATGACATGGTGGGCGGGCGCAGACCTCTACGTGGCCAGCAGTGACCGCCGCGACGCCAAAAGCTCTTCCACCGCGCCGGCCAGCTTGTCGCATTCCGCGTCACCGATCGGCAGCGATAGCGCGAACATACCACGGCGCGCCAGCCAGATGCCGTGTGCCAGCATGTCGAAGAAGAACAACTCCTTCAGCCTGGCGTCGCCCTTCGCGGCATCGGCGGGCGAACACACCGGCCCGCGCATCGCATGCACCGCGATCATCGATCCGATGCCGGTGAATTGCAGCGGTGCATTCGCAGCGCGGCACAGCGCGTTCAGGCGTTCGCGCAGCGCGTCGCCGCGCGCATTCAGGGCGATTGCGGCTTCCGGCGTGTAGACCTGCGTCAGGCCGGTGAGGCCCGCGGACATGGTCAGCACGTTGTTGTTGAACGTGCCGGCGTGCGGCAGCGCGTCCGGACGGCGGGGATCGAACAGATCCATGATGTCGGCTCGGCCGCCGAAGGCGCCGAAGGACATGCCACCGCCGATATATTTGCCGAAAGTGGTCAGGTCCGGCTTCACGCTGCGCAGTGACTGCAAGCCTCCGGGAGCAAGGCGGGAGGTCATCACTTCGTCGAAGATCAGCAGAGCGCCGACGCGCGTGCAGGCCTCGCGAAGCGCGGCAAGGAATGCGGGGTCTGCGGGAATGCAGCCGCCGCTGCCGATCATCGGTTCCAAAATCAGCGCCGCAAGTTCCGGCCCATGCTGCTCGATCAGCGATACCGTGGCGTCGATGTCGTTGTATTTTCCCAGCACGAACGGGAACGGTGGGTTCACCGGCGATCCGCCGCCGGCGAAGGTGAATACCGCGCCGTGGTAGGCGCCTTCGAACGCCATCAGTTTTGGCCGCCTGGTGAACACGCGGGCCAAGGTCAACGCCAGCAGGTTCGCTTCGGTACCGGAATTGGTGAAGCGGACGCGGCCGAGGGAGAAGCGCTCGCACAGCGCGCGGGCGAAGCGTGCCTCCAGCATGTTGTGCGCGCCCATGCTGATGCCGCCGTCCAGCGCACGGTCGATCGCGCCGCGGATGACGGGGTTCGAGTGGCCGTACAAGCCGGCGGTGTATTCGCCGAGGAAGTCGACGTATTCGGCGCCATCCATGTCCCACAACCGGCAGCCTTCGGCACGCGCCATCGCCAGCGGGAAGGGAGGATAGAACAACACCGTGCGGGTGTTGCCGCCTGGCATGACCGCGGTTGCCTCGACATAGCGGGCGAAGCTCTTGGGATTGCGCGCGACATAGGCTTCCTTCGCCTCGGTCAGCGCCGTATCGATGTCGGCGTTGCGCAATGCCGAGTCGCTCATGCCTTGTCTCCGCGAAGTGGTGGTCGAGCGTTGTCGCGCGCCCGAGCCGCGCGCGCAATGATGCCGGCGGCCCGTTGGGATGGCTCATGGCATGGTCACGAACGTGAGCGAAGCGTGGCGGGACGAAGCAAGCCTGGTCGCATGGGGGCCGATGCGCCAGCCGTTACCTGACCGAGGTTGCTTCGTCGCTACGCGCCTCGCAATGACATCTACGTCGTGTTGCGGCTACGAAACGCTGCGTTCTGGCCATTCCGGCTTGTTGTAGCCCAGCGGCACGGATGGCCTCGCCCAATAGGGCGGCGTTTCCGACAGTCCCACCGTGGGCCGCAGATGACGCAACCGGCCGGCCGGCGTTTCCGACACCATCGACCAGCGCTCGAGTTCCTCCGGCAGGAATTCCGCCGGCGCATCGCGGGCAGCGGACTCCGGCACCTCGCCGAGATCGACGATCCACTTGCCCACCTGCGCCAGCGAGATGCGCACCAGCCAGCTTCCGCCTTCGCGCGCACGCCGGCCGAGCGCCACCATTGCGCCGAACGCCATCAGATAGCCGGTGCAGTAATCGATTGCCGACACCGGATAGAATTGCGGTCCCGGAGTCTTGCCGGGCACCACTTCGGCCTGACGCGAGGTGATGCCGCTGACGGTTTGCACCACGGTGTCGAATCCGCGCCGCGAGGCCCATGGCCCGGCATGGCTGAACGCGCACAGCGACACGTAGACCAGCCCCGGACGGATCGCCGCCAGCTCCTCGGGCGACAGGCCCCGTCCGCCCAACGTGCCGGGACGATAGCCTTGCGAAAACACATCCGCCTGCCGCACCAGGCCTTTCAGTGTTTCGACGTCGCTCGCCTGGCGCAGGTCGAGATAGGCGGACAACTTGCCATGGCCGGTATCGAATTCCTGGTAGCCGAGATTTGGCAGGTGCGGCGCGGTGATTTTCAGGACATCGGCGCCATGTTCTGCCAGCGTGCGCGCGCAGGTGGGTCCGGCCAGTACGCGCGTCAGGTCCAGCACGCGGACGCCCGAGAGCGGACGATTGCCGGGTGGCAATGGTTCTGGCGGGGCATCGCCGATGCGGATGATTTCCAGCAGAGGCAGCGCGGCGATGGCGGCGGATTGCGGATGCTGCGCCCATTCGGCTTTCGTGCGCACCATGCCGCCGGCGCCTTTGGCGGCGATGATCGCCTCCTCCAGGTCCAGCGCGTTCCAGGTCAACACGGCCTTTGCCACGGCGGCGCGGTTCTCCTCGGTTACGCCCAGCACGCTGAGCGCAGCGGCGCGGTGGTTGGGGAAATTGCAGTGCAGGTAACTCCAGCGCCCGTCCTTGGTGGGATAGACACCCATGATCGCGTTGCGCTCGTGCGAGACATTGCCGTCGCCGAGTTTCATATAATGGCCGCTGCGCAGTGACGCCGCGGCATGGCGCAGATCGACCGAGACGGATTGCTGCCGCCCGGTGCGCAATGCCCACAGGTCTGCCACGGCCAGCCCCATCGCGGCGACCGTGGCGGCGCCGGCCTTGGCGATGCGGAATGGCGTGGGCAACACCGGATCGTCGCCACCGGTGAACGTGACTGCATCGGCGCGGTCGGCGGACCAGCCGATCACCGGCAGGACGGAGCGCAAGGCATCGTGCGGCATGGCGGGACTTCCTCCGGGGTGCGTTCTGGCGACGGAGCGTAACCGAAGAGTTGCGGTTAGGGGAATGCCGTGGGCTCGGCACCAGCCGGTCACATGGCTTTGCGAGGGATGATGGGACGAAAACCCGTCCTTCCTGCGCTTGAGTGACCGACCCTCGATGCGGATAAGAGAGTCGCCCGGACGGTCCGGGCCGAGCCCACGCAAGCAGGGTGAGTGGTGAGGGAAGACAGCGTCCTGCGGACCATCCAAGCGGCAGGCAAGGTTCCTTGTCCTCGGGGGGTTGACGAAGGACCTGACAGCAATCCCAATCGAGGCTGCTTCGGTCCGTACGGGCTTCGCAATGACAGGTGGCAGCAAGCAGCGGCTTGCGACAACGGTGATGGGAGGATGCAATGAAGATCGATGACGTTTCGGTGACGCTATTCACCTGGGACAACATCCCTCCAACCAATTACCACACGGGCACCGCCACCGCGGGCAACAGCAACCTCGGCTTGCTGCGTGTCCGTACCGATGGCGGCCTGGAGGGTCATGCGTTTCTCGGCTCGGCGACCAATCCTGCATCGATGGACGCGCCACAGCTTATCCGCTCGCTGAAACCGATGCTGATGGGGCAGGACCCGTTGGAACGCGAGCGCCTCCACGGCGGCATGCGCCTGATCAACCGCGCCGTCAGCTATCGCACGATCGGCGCGGTGGACACCGCGTTGTGGGATCTGGCTGGCAAGATCGCCGGGCTGCCGGTGCACGCGGTGATGGGGACGTGTCGCACGTCGATCATGGGCTATGCCAGTTCGCAGGTGCTGCCCGATATCGCCGCCTATGTGGACCAGGCGCAGACCTTCAAGGCGAATGGCTGGCGCGCATACAAGATCCACCCGCCGCGCGACCCCGATACCGACATCAAGGTTTGCGCTGCCGTGCGCAAGGCGGTGGGTGACGATTTCCGGCTGATGCTGGATTCGACGTGGAGCTACACTTATACCGACGCGCTTCGTGTCGGCCGCGCGATCGAGGAGATGGGCTATTACTGGTTCGAAGATCCGTTGTCCGACGAGGACATCTACAACTATGTGAAGCTGCGGCAGAAGCTGGACATTCCGATCCTGGCGACCGAGTTTCCGGCCGGCGGGTTGGATACCTACCCGATCTGGCTGACGGAGAAGGCAACCGACTACCTGCGCGGCGACATCCCGAACAAGGGCGGGCTTACCACGATGCTGAAGACTGCGCATCTGGCCGAGGCGTTCGGGCTGAAATACGAAATCCACCACTCGGGCAATTCGCTGAACAATCTGGCGAACCTGCATCTCTGCATGGCGATCCGTAACACCACGATGTTCGAGGTGTTGCTGCCGGATGGCGCGCACAAGTACGGGATGGCGAAGGAACTGGAGATCGACCGCGACGGGATGATGCATGCGCCCTCGGGTCCGGGACTGGCCGCTGACATCGACTTCGCACTGATCGAGCGCAGGACTGAGGCCGTGCTGCGCTAGTGCACGGTGCTGCGCTGGTATGCGGTGCTGCGCTGGTATGCGGTGCTGCGCTGGTATGCGGTGCTGCGCTGGTATGCGGTGCTGCGCTGGTATGCGGAATCAGAGGCGCGTAGGTCATACACCCCCTTGTCATTGTCAGGAGCGGAGCGACGAAGCAATCCAGGTTGTCTGGGCGTATGCACGGTCCCAGGGACTCTCCGATCGAGGTTGCTTCGTCGCTTCGCTCCTCGCAATGACATGGGGTGCGCCATTATGCTTCCACGCGGAACACTGCCTTGCCGCCGATCCGACGCTCCCGCAAATCTTCTGCCACGCGCGCGATTTCTCGCCAGCTTCGTTCCGGGCCCGTCTGTGGCGTTAGCGATTTGTCGGCGATCAGTGAGACCAGCAATGCCAGGTCCGGTGCGAATTGCTCCTCCGGCCCCGAGGTGAAGTAAAAGAAGCTTTGCAGCCGTGCGTTCTGCGCGCCGCGGAAATCGGCAAAGCCGATGGTCGTGGATTCGCCGGATGAGTTGCCGTACACGACCACGGCACCATTCGCCGCCACCAGACGCAGCGCCGCTGCGAGCGATGCGCCACCGGCGGATTCCAGGATCAACCCGAAACGTCCTTGCGCCTGGTCGATCCCCACCGCGACCTCGGACGCGCCCAATTCTACCATCCCTGCGGCGCGTTCCGGCCGGCCCACCACGGCCGTCACGCGGGCGCCGGATCGGGCCGCGAGCTGCACCGCCAGATGCCCGACTCCGCCCGCCGCGCCGGTGATCAGGACGCGTTTGCCCAGCAGTGGCGCGCCATGCCGCAACGTGCGCAGTGCCGTCAGACCGGCAACCGGCAATGTCGCCGCCGCTGCGAAGCTCACGCTATCGGGTAAGGCGGCCATGCGATGTCCGGGTACGGCGACACGCTCTGCCCAACCGAATTCGTCGGTCAGGGCAACGACACGCGTGCCGGCGGGAGGGCCGCTGCCGTCGGCGGCGGCCTGCGACACCTCGCCGCTGACGTCCTGGCCAGGGATCCAGCCTTCCTCATTGTTACGGAACGATCGCAGCTCGCCGCGATTGAGCGAGAAGGCGTGAACTGCCACCAACGCGTCGTGCGGGCCGGGCGTCGGTTCGGGCACCTGGCGCAGTTCGACGGGTGCGGAACCATTGGGGGTGTTGACCAGTGCGAGCATGACGTGTCTCCCTGGCGATGCGGGGCAAGGATTATGGGCCTTGCCGGGGCGAGCGTCAGCAGGCCGCCCGGTTGCACAGACCGGCCAGCGTCCCCGAGAAGGCCGCGGAACTGAAATGCGAACGCCCGGGCCACCTGGGATGGCAGCAATGCCGCGATCCGGCTAGGCTCGCTGTTGCCGGAGGACCGCGATCATGGCCAGTGAGACCAGCGACCAAAATGTGCTCGACCACATCCAACGCCTCGTCGCCGAGGAAGACCGGATCATGGCCCAGCGCGTCCGCTCCGACGCCGATCTCGACCGGCTCAAGACTCTTGGCGTCGCGCTCGACCAGGCCTGGGACTTGCTCCGCCAGCGGCGGGCGCTACGCGAGTTCGGGCATGACCCGTCCGAGGCGCGCGTCCGGCCGCCGGAGGTGGTGGAAAAGTATCTCGGCTAGCGTCGCCAGCCGCCGTCATCCCATCAACGGCTCGCGACTTCCTGTGCCTCCGGGCGGAGCACCAGGCAGGACGTGCGGTGATGGGTCAACCGGGAGCAAGCGCCCTCTGCCTGCGGCGCGGTCATTCCGACCAGAACCGAGCGCCACGCACGACGCCCATGCGCAATACCGGGCAGCACCTGCGGATAACCGCTCCCCGCGATGCGATGCGCGGCGAAAGCCTCCGCGCGCGCGGCCTTCTGCTCCCAGTAAACGCCGACCTGCACGGCCCAATCCTCAGGCGTGACGACCGGCCGCGCCACGGACCGGGCGATACGAGCCCGATCCACCACGTGCACGATTCGATCCGCCACGTGCACGACGGGAGCAGGGGGCGGCGCATGGTCCAGCGTTGCCGCGTGGGCCTCGCCGATCAGTGACATCCGATTGTTCGAAACCAGGTAGGGATGGACGGTCTGAACGTCCAACCCGGCATAGGACGCGTTCAACAAGGCCGCCATGTGGGTATTGCACTCGAGATTCGATCCGGTGCCCATCTCCACGCCGATCAACCGGATCCCGTCGCGAACCGCGCTGGTGACCATGTTGTGGCCGGAGGCATTGGTGTAGCCGGTCTTTATCCCGTCTGCGCCGGGATAGATCTTCAGCATTGCGTCAATGTTGGGGATCGTCGAGCCGTGGAACACGAAACTGGGCGTGCTGAAATAATGGTAGTCCTCGGGGAAGTTGGTAATCAGGTCGCGGGCCAGGATCGCCATGTCCCGCGCGGTGGTCCACTGGTCAGGGGCCGGCAGGCCCGAGGCATTGCTGAAGTGAGATTGAGACATCCCCAGCGCCCGGGCGCGCAGGGTCATCATTTCGGCGAATTGCTCTTCGCTGCCGCCGAGCAATTCTCCAAGCGCGCAGGCTGCGTCATTCGCGGACCAGGTCACCATCCCCAGGATCGCCTGCTGGACGGTGAACGGCATGCCGGGTCTCAGCCCGAGCTTGGTCGGCTGCATGGACGCGCAGTGGGCGGAAACCGGCACCGTGGTGTCCAGGGTGATGCGGCGGTCGCGCAAAGCCTCGAACGCGATGTAGAGGGTCATCAGCTTGGCGAGGCTGGCGGGATGGCGCGGTGCGTCCGGGTTCACCGACTCCAGGACAGTACCATTCGCCTCACTGACGACGATCGAGCTGAATCGGTCGGAGCCGACCTGCGCCCGGGCGGCGACGGGGCATAACAGGGCGAGAACAGGTAATGCCAGGAGCAGCGTGCGACCACGCGAAAGAAAATTACGTCCCCAGCGTGGCTTGACAATCATTCGTAACCCCACCCGTCCAACGGCCAGCGCAACGTATGGCGCGCCGGCGGCGCCTGTCCAGCCAGAAAAGACAAAAAACCGAAAAAAGTGAGAGAGTTACGAAGCGATGCTGGGATGGCTGGCGGGCTTTCGCTGGTAACCGGGCAACCAGCCCGGTCGGGCCGGGCGGCTACACACGGACGGTTTTTGTGCAGTGCACAAAATTCACTTGAATGTTCTCATAGGGGCGCGTATATCGCGGATGTTGCTGCGGTGCAGCAAAGAATTTCAACCGGCGCGCTGCCCACCCAACGAACCGTATGGGCACGGGCCCATCCAAGGGCGAACCGATGAGCATGAAGCCGAAGGCGACGGAGAGTGCGATGATCACTGACGAAACGGCAACCAAGGGGATCGAGGCAACGGTCTCGAGCCTCAAGGACGGCATGGCAAAGGCGGCCGCAGGGTTCACCGAGACCCAGGCCAAGATGAAGGAGGGTGTAGAGAAGGCGATGAAGACCGCAGAAGAAATGGTGGCGTTCGGCCAGGGCAACCTGGAAGCGCTGCTGAAGTCCGGCCAGATCTGGGCTGCCGGCGTGCAGGACCTTTCGAAGCAGGTGGCTGCCAGTGCGCAGGCCTCGTTCGATGAGACGGTTTCCACGTTCAAGGCGATGTCCACTGTCAAGTCGCTGAAGGACGCGATGGACCTGCAGGCCAATCTGGCCCGCTCCACGCTGGAAAAGACGCTGGCCGAATCCGGCAAGCTGACCGATGCGTCGTTCAAGCTGGCGGAGCAGACGATCGCGCCGATCACCGCACGCGTCAGCCTGGCGGTGGAGAAGTTCGCGAAGTCCGGCGCCTGAACCCAGGCTTCGGTTTGCGGTCCGGCAGGGCAGGGCGCTTCCTCCCCCACGGTCCCTGTTTCCGCTGTGTCGCATGGCAGGCCCGGGCACCATCCCGGGCCTTGCTTTTTTCCGGACCGGCGGTCATGGCCCCCTGGTGCCCGACCAAGGGAATTGCAGTCCGCCGTCAACGCGCACCGATCGACATCCCGCCTGCGCCCCCGCTGTTACGGGGACCCGCCGCAGGGCAGAGAGCTATACGCCACGGTGGACCGGTCGCTACTTTCTTACCCGCCGGCACTGTATTCTGCCGCGGACCGCGCTAGGCTCTTTCAACTTGGCCTCGCCTTCCGATATGCTTTGGGCTCCGGAGGCAATGGGGCCGATGGCCGGCCAGGCCCGGCAGACATGACTATGTGGCGCGACGGCATGGGCGCGGAAGACAGATGAGCGATAGCGACAGGCGCGGGAACGTTACGGAAGGCCCCAACACCGGCGTGGTCGTCAAGGCCAGGCCGAAGACCCGCAAGCCGGCTATGTACAAGGTTTTGATGCTGAACGACGACTACACGCCGATGGAGTTCGTCGTCCACGTGCTGGAACGATTTTTCCAGAAATCGCGGGAAGAGGCCACCCGCATTATGTTACATGTACACCGCCGCGGCGTCGGGGTGTGCGGCGTTTATACGTATGAGGTTGCGGAGACCAAAGTGACCCAGGTCATGGACCTGGCTCGCCAGAACCAGCATCCTCTGCAATGCACGATCGAGAAGGAATGATGCCCGCTGCCGTCCGGCTTTGCCAAATGACTCGCGCGGGAGCAGCCGTGCCGGGGAGTTCCCCGGCAGACGATTCGGTCCGGCCGCCGGACCACAGTGCCTAGGAGCGTCGACCACCATGCTATCACGGAACCTAGAGCAAACGCTGCACCGCTCGCTCTCGCTGGCGAGCGAGCGCCGCCACGAATACGCGACGCTGGAGCATCTGTTGCTCGGCTTGGCGGACGACACGGATGCGGCGACGGTGCTGCGTGCCTGCGGGGTGGACCTGGAGAAGCTTCGCTCTGACCTGAGCGAGTTCCTCGACAAAGACCTGGCTGGGCTGGCCACTGACCGCCCCGGTGATCCGAAGCCGACCGCCGGGTTCCAGCGCGTGGTGCAGCGGGCGGCGATCCACGTGCAGTCCTCCGGCCGCGACGAGGTCACCGGCGCCAATGTCCTGGTGGCTTTGTTCTCGGAGCGTGAGAGCCACGCGGTGTACTTCCTGCAGCTTCAGGACATGACCCGGCTGGATGCGGTGAATTTCATCAGCCACGGCATCGCCAAGGCGCCGGGCCGCTCCGCGCAGCGGACGGTGCAAGGCACCGGTGGCGGAGCGCAGGCCGAGAGCCACCAGGAGCAAGAGCGGGAGGAGAAGTCGAACAGGCGGAACCAGGACGCTCTGTCCAACTATTGCGTGAACCTGAACAAGAAGGCGATGGCGGGCAAGATCGATCCGCTGATCGGCCGCGAGCTGGAAATCGAGCGCACCATCCAGATCCTGTGCCGCCGCACCAAGAACAATCCGCTGTATGTGGGCGATCCGGGCGTGGGCAAAACGGCCATCGCCGAGGGCCTGGCGAAGCGGATCGTCGAGGGCGACGTGCCGGAAGTGCTGGCCCGCTCCACCATCTACGCGTTGGACATGGGGGCGCTGCTTGCCGGGACCCGCTATCGCGGCGATTTCGAGGAGCGGCTGAAGGCAGTGGTCTCCGAGCTGGAGAACCAGCAGGGCGCCATTCTGTTCATTGACGAAATCCATACCGTGATTGGCGCCGGCGCCACATCCGGCGGCGCGATGGATGCGTCCAACCTGCTGAAGCCGGCGCTCGCGTCCGGCAACCTGCGCTGCATCGGCAGCACCACCTACAAGGAATTCCGCAATTATTTCGAGAAGGACCGCGCCCTGGTCCGCCGCTTCCAGAAGATCGACGTGAACGAGCCGACCCTGGAAGACAGCGTGAAGATCCTGCGCGGGCTGAAGACCAACTACGAGAAGCACCACAAGGTGCGCTACACCGACGAAGCGATCCGCGCCGCCGTCGAGCTGTCTGCCAAGTACATCAATGACCGCAAGCTGCCCGACAAGGCGATCGACGTGATCGATGAAGTCGGGGCCAGCCGCATGCTGCTGCCGGAGCATAAGCGGCGGAAGACCGTCACGTTGCGGGACGTGGAGGAGATCGTGGCGAAGATCGCCCGGATTCCTCCGAAGAGCGTCTCGGCCGACGACAAGGAGACGCTGCGCAACCTGGAGCGCGACCTGAAATCGATGGTGTTCGGCCAGGACAAGGCGATCGAGGCTCTTGCCGCCGCGATCAAGCTGGCCCGGGCCGGCCTGCGCGAGCCAGAGAAGCCGATCGGCAACTACTTGTTCAGCGGCCCGACCGGCGTCGGCAAGACCGAAGTGGCGCGGCAGTTGGCCTCCACCATGGGCATCGAACTGATCCGCTTCGACATGTCGGAATACATGGAGCGGCATTCGGTGTCTCGCCTGATCGGCGCGCCGCCGGGCTATGTCGGCTTCGATCAGGGCGGCCTGCTGACCGACGCGATCGACCAGCATCCGCATTGCGTGCTGTTGCTCGATGAAATCGAGAAAGCCCACCAGGATTTGTTCAACATCCTGCTGCAGGTGATGGACCACGGGAAACTTACCGACCACAACGGCAAGACGGTCGATTTCCGCAACGTGATCCTGATCATGACCACCAACGCCGGCGCGTCCGACCTGGCGAAGGAAGCCATCGGCTTCGGCCGCGACAACCGCGCGGGCGAAGATGAGGACGCGATCAAGCGTTTGTTCACGCCGGAGTTCCGCAACCGGCTGGACGCGACCATTGCCTTCGCCGGCCTGACGCCGGAGATCGTCGGCCGCGTCGTAGAGAAGTTCGTTATGCAGTTGGAAGCGCAGCTTGCCGACCGCAACGTGACCATCGAGCTGTCGTCCGCGGCCAAGGAATGGCTGGCCGAGCGCGGCTACGACAAGCTGTATGGTGCGCGTCCGCTGGCACGCGTGATCCAGGAGCATATCAAGAAGCCGCTGGCCGAGGAGCTGCTGTTCGGGCGGCTGGTGAAGGGCGGTTCGGTGAAGGTGACGATGAAGGACGGCAAGCTGGACTTCGATATCGTCGAGGCTGCGTTGCCGGCGTTGCCGAAGCCGGATGAGGATGGCGGGGACGGCTCGGACAAGGAGCAGGAAGTGGAAGTGTGACGTCGACGCGTTGAGGGAGGCGAACGATCACGTCTCGTCCCTCCCGAGCGATGGGGTGCGCGGAAGGAGCGGTCAACCGGGACCGGGGCGTTGCGGCTCGGTGGATCACCGCGGCGTAGCAAGGTTCACGCTTCCAACATCTATGGGGACAAGCGGTTCGGGTCCGAATGCTCGGTGGCCTGGGAAATCAGGGGCCGATCAGTAATGGCAATTCTTGAATGGGATTGGCGCTACCGCGTCGGCTTTGATGCCAGGCTGGCCGAACGGGTAAAAGCCGAGATCGACGCGCTGCCCCGTGGGCCAGCGTGGCACGCGGCAGAACTGCAATTCGACTGGGCCCGAAGCTTTGTGTCCCTGGACAGGCTGATCGAGGCGGTCGGGGCAGGTGAGCTGGGAGTCGACGATCTGGCATGCAAATCGCCGCTCTTGCACGTTCCAAATGAGCTGGCTGCATCGCTGCTGGATAAAATTTCTTCCCTCGATCGCATTGGCAGATCAGGCAAAAGCCGCTTTATGACGCTGCTTGATGCCGGACGGAAGCAGACTTACGCACCGTATCATTGCCGTCTGTTTGAGATCATATTTGGTAATGAGCTGCCCGCATTGCTGGCGCAGGCGGCTGCCGTTGCCCGGGTTCCAAAGCCGCCTCGTGTCCCGATAGCGCCGGACGAGATTCCTGGATTGGTCAGCGCGTTCAGGGCACAAATGGCACGTCTTCCCAGTTTCCAGGGAAATGCCGAAGACAGCGTACTGCCAGACTTTCACCTGGAGATTACGCATCAGAACCATGGATTTGCCGAGTATTGGCCCACGGCGCTGCTCCCCCCGGAACCGAGGGAAACAGACTCGTTGTGCACGCCAATGAGGGAACGTTGGACCGCGATGCGCTTTGGGCGACGCTGATTCATGAAGTCTTCCCCGGGCACGGCTGGTTCTACGATTTCATCGACAGGCAGCACCCGCCATTCGTCGATCACGGTGCGTTTTGCCTGATTGAGGGTTGGGCGACATGGTGCGACTGGCATATCCATGACGAAAAAGCCCGGCGCTACGCCGAATGGAGCCGCTGGCTGCGCCTGAATGGGTTGCGCACGTGTCGCATGCCGGAGAACGATGCGGTGGGGCATTTCATGTCCGACGCGGACGTTGAGGGCAGCAGTACGCCCGAATTGAGAATGCTGTATCACTTTCAGTACCCCGGCTTGATCGCGTCGTACGCATTGGGTGCGCTGTGGTTCGAAAGCAGATTGCCCGCTACCACGCCGCTGGAGTTGCTTCACAGGATTTGTGCGGGTCCGGTAGGCGATTTTATGTCCCTGTGGGCGCTATGATTCCGCCGGGATTTTATTTTATGCATCGCGCAAGCTTCTCCAACCATGCTGTCGTTTAGCCGCATTACCTGAAGCGAAACAGCGTGGTCAGGTAAAGAAGGTGGGCGCAGAAGCATGTGGACACCTTGTGGTCGAACGCCAGCGACGTGGTCGACGATCGGCAGTCGTGCTAGTGCCCCGCGTCCTTGATTCTGCGGGCGATCTCCGAATCGATGCGCTCCGGCAAACCCGGAGATGCGTCGTGACCGCGAAACAACCTGCCGTCAAACGCTACATCGTCAAGCTGACCGCCGACG
>Ga0335072_10003515_pt1 | contig 23575 bp, 26 predicted proteins | sample Lox_Sample_21_FD_206725 | JGI IMG/M metagenome (GOLD analysis project Ga0335072, IMG submission 206725) | Soil microbial communities from Loxahatchee National Wildlife Refuge, Florida, United States - Lox_Sample_2.1 | ecosystem: Environmental > Terrestrial > Soil > Wetlands | place: USA... | reverse complement strand
GGTGCCGCGGCGACTGATGACGCGAACGTGCTCGCCGCGGCTGGCGAGTAGCTCAGCGGCCGCTGACCCAACTGCCCCTGCTCCGACAATGACGTGCTCGGACACTTCTTTCTCCTGTTCTGCGCTGCCCGCAACGCTGGCGGCAGGCCAGCGAGCGGATGCAGAGCACATCTCCTGTTCGAGAGCACTGCTCTCCCTTTTAACCGTCAGTCTTGCACGGCGGCACGCCACATGCAAGAGCACTGCTCTCGAATGTGTGCAATAATCTTCGCTATGCCGGCACCATCCATCCGGGCCCGGATCCGGGCCGAGATGATCGACGAGATCAAGACGGTCGCGCGACGCCACCTGGCCGCCGAGGGCGCGAACCTGTCACTGCGCGCAGTCGCCCGCGACATGGGCATGGTGTCGTCGGCCTTGTACCGGTACTTCGCCAGCCGCGACGACCTGCTGACTGCGCTCATACTCGACGGCTATAACGCGCTCGGCGACGCGGTGGAATCGGCTGACGCCGCGGTGACTGAGCGGGATCGGCTTCGTGCCCGGTGGCTCAGCGCGACTCGCGCCGTCCGGGGCTGGGCGCTAGCCAATCCGGCCGAGTACGCGCTGCTGTACGGCAGCCCGGTACCGGGATACGCCGCCCCGCAAGACACGATCGTGGCCGCCGCTAGGGCCCCGGCGGTGCTGGCCCGCATCCTGACCGACGGGTACGCGTCCGGCGCCGTCACCGGGCCTGCATTCCCGGCGGCCGCGGCCCTGCCTGAGGCGGTGCGCGCGGACTTGGCCCGGACCCGCGACGGAATCGCCCCAGGGCTGCCGGAGGAGCTCATGCAGGCCGCGCTGACCTGCTGGCTGCAGCTGTTCGGCGTCGTCAGCTTCGAGCTTTTCGGCCAGCTGAACAACGTCATCGACGCCCGGGCCGAGTTCTTCGATCAGCAGATGGAGCTCATGGCGGACCTCATGGGCATCTAGCGAGCTAAGGACGGGCGCTACCTAGAGACGGGGCCGCAGGCCGACCGGAAACTGTGCCGAGCATGATGGTGGGATACGCAGCTGCGCCGTCGAGGGAGGACCCATGGCATCGGAGCTGGCTGGCCGGCTTGGCAAGTTCGGCATCTGGCGAGGCGCTACCCAGGCGCCGCCCGAGCTGGCCGCCGCAGTCGAGCGGCTCGGCTACGGCACCCTGTGGCTCGGCGGCTCCCCGGACGGCGATCTTTCCGTCGCCGATGAGCTCCTTAGCGCGACGACCACGCTGAACGTCGGTACCAGCATCGTGAATATGTGGAAGGACGATGCTGGCACCGTGGCGGAGTCGTACGCCAGAATCCAGGCGAAGCACCCGGACCGCTTCGTGCTCGGCGTCGGTGCGGGCCACCCGGAAGCGACGCAGCAGTATGCCAGCCCGTACAACACCCTCGCGACGTACGTGGACCAGCTTCTTGCGGGCGGCGTTCCCGCCCATCGCCTGGTGCTCGCGGCACTCGGTCCCAGGGTGCTCCGGCTGGCTGCCGACCGTACCGGCGGCGCGATCCCCTACCTGGTGCCGCCCGAGCACACCCGGCTTGCTCGCGAGATTCTCGGCCCGGACCGGCTGCTGGCACCAGAACACAAGGCTGTGCTCGACACTGACGCGGCGCGAGCGCGAGCGCTGGGCCGCAAGCGGGTCACCAATCCGTATCTCCACCTGGTCAACTACACCTCGAACCTGCGCCGGCTCGGCTTCAGCGACGAAGATCTGGCTGTACCCCCCGACAGCACCAGCGGCGGCAGCGACCGGCTCATCGACGCGCTCGTCGCACACGGCAGCGCAGCTGCGGTTGCGGCGCAGCTCACCAGGCACCTGGAGGCCGGCGCCGACCACGTGTGCATCCAGCTGCTGACCGAAACTGATGGCGACCCGGTGCCGGGCTACGCGGAACTGGCCAGCGCACTCGGGCTCAACCGGTTGCCCAGTTAGTCATCGCCCGGCACCGCCATCTCGCCGAGGCGAGACCAGTCGTCCTGCGGGATGGTGAAGTTCACGATCTTCGGCGTCGCCGCGAGGTGGTGCGGCAATGTCTGCTGCGCTTGCGAGAAGTGCGCGGACTGCACGTGCGCAGCGCCCGCATCCCCATCGCGGAACGCCTCGACCAGCACGTACTCGTTAGGGTCGTCGACGCTCCGGGACCACTCGAACCACATGCAGCCCGGCTCGCCTCGGGTGGCTTTGGTAAACGGCCCGGCAATCTCCGGCCAGGAGTCGGCGTCCTGCGGCAGGACCTGGAACTTAGCGGTGATGAAGATCATGAAAGCTCCCGTGAGCGCGGCTACAGCTCATGATCCCGCGCTGACCTGACGCGTGCCAGGCGGTCGGCTGTCTCGATTTACAACGGCTGGCAGTTTCCAACCGCCGCGGCGGCACCGGCGTCATAGCGGTGTCAGCGTTCTCACTAAGGAGCACACCATGAAGCTGATCACCAAATCCCCCCGCCGCATGATCATGACTGCAGCCGTTGCAGGCGCGGCGATCCTGTTGCCCGCCGTTGCCCTGGCCTCTTCGGCCGGATCCGGTTCCGCCTCGACCGGCACGCGGTCCGATGCCGTAGCTCACCCGCCATGCGGCCGCAGCTCGCTGACCTCCTGGATGGGCGTTCCCGGTGGCCTGGCCGCGGGCAGCGCCTACTACCAGCTCGAGATCTCCAACGTGTCCAGCCAGACCTGCACGCTGTACGGCTTCCCCGGCGTGTCGGCGCTGAGCAGCACTGGCAGGCAACTGGGCAACGCGGCGGGGCGCGACGGCAAGGCCGGGCTGACCGTGACGCTGCGTCCCTACCAGACCGCTCATGTCATATTGCAGGTCACCGACGTCGGCAACTTCTCCCGCGCAGCATGTGATCCGGCCACGGCTGACACCCTGCGCGTGTACGCGCCCGGCGACTACGCCTCGATGAAGTTCCCCTTCACTCTCCGTGCCTGCCGCCGGAGGGGACCGGTCTACCTGCACGTGAGCACCACGATCTCCGGAACCGGCATTCCCGGTTACACGGTCTGACGGATTTTTCTTCCGGGAACGAGCACGACGGCGTCGCGGCCGGCTTACCCGCGCAGCACTGCACGGAAGTCGGCCGCGAGCGCCGCGATCACGTCCCGCAGGCGAGTCACGTCCGGGCCGGCCGACAGCAGGGACCGGGAGGCGCTCGGCATGACTCGCTCCGGACAGTCGGCGAACACCGACGCCACATCGGCCGGGGTCGCGCCCTGCGCGCCGACACCGGGCGCGAGGAAGAGGCAGTTGGCAGCCGCCAGGTCAAGCCGGGGCTTCAGGTGAGTCGGCCCGACCACCGCGCCGACAGGTCCGATCCGGCCCGGCGCCAGCCGCTCGTTGAGGGCGCCGATGTCCCGCAGCAGTTCTTCCTCGACCGTAACCGGCTTGGCATTGACTGCACTGGCGGGCCGGGACACCGCCGCTTGCACGCCCCGGCCGTCAGGGTTGGACGACCGCGTCACCACCAGCACGCAGCTGCCGGACTCCTCGGCCCGTGACACGAACGTGCCCATGGCACCCAGGCCGAGATAGGGATGGACGGTAATGGCGTCTGCCGCCAGCGGCGCGCCCTTACCGAGGTAGGCATGCGCGTAGGCATCGTTCGTGGATCCGACGTCGCCGCGCTTGACATCGAGAATGACGAGGAGCCCAGCCGCGCGCGCGCTGTCGGTAAGCCGCTGCAGCGTCCGGATGCCGCGCCAGCCGTGCCGCTCGAAGAACGCGGACTGCGGCTTAATCAGGCCCACCGGGCCGACCGCCGCCTCGAGCATGATGTCGGCGAACCGGTCGAGCCCGTCCGGGGTGTCGCCGAGCCGCCAGCTGTCAAGCAATTCGCCGGCCGGGTCGAGGCCGCAGACCAGCGGCCCCTGAGCAGACCGGACGGCCGCGAACCGGGCAGCGAAGGAATCGGTCATGCTGCCATGATCACACGGGCACTGGTCAGGCTGTGCGCTCCCCGGCACGCTCGGCAGACAGCTGCCGTTCCCGTTCGTTGTTCGTCAAGGTGGCCGCCCGCGCGAACTCGGCCCGTGCTTCTGTCTCCCGGCCCAGCTTCCGCAGCAGGTCACCGCGCACGCTCGGCAGCAAATGGTAGTTGCGCAACGACGGCTCGGCCGTGAGCTGGTCGACGAGCTCGAGGCCGGCCTGCGGTCCGTAGGCCATGGAGATCGCCACCGCCCGGTTCAGCTCGACGACTGGCGACGGCATTACCTCGGCCAGCACCTCATATAGCGCGACGATCTCAGCCCAGTCGGTCTCCTCGGGATGGAAAGCCCGGGCGTGGCAAGCCGCGATCGATGCCTGCAGGGCGTACGGACCTCGTTCCCCGCGCAGGTCCCTGGCCCGTTGCAGAGCCGTCAGCCCGCGGCTGATCAGCAGCCGGTCCCACCGGGACCGGTCCTGGTCAAGAAGCAGGACCGGCTCCCCCGCCGCATCGGTCCTGGCGGGGATCCTGGAGGCCTGGATCTCCAGCAGCGCTACCAGGCCATGCACCTCGGGTTCGGCAGGCGCCAGCTGGGCCAGCACCCGGCCAAGCCGGACCGCCTCGGCGCACAGCGCGGGCCGCATCCAGTCGTCCCCGGCGGTAGCGGAGTAACCCTCATTGAAGATCAGGTAGATGACTTCGAGCACCGAGGCCAGCCGCGGCGCTCGCTGGTCCGCGGCCGGCACCTCGAACGGGACGTCCGCCGCGGACAGCGCCTTCTTGGCCCGCACGATGCGCTGAGCGATCGTGGGCTCGGGTACCAGGTAGGCGCGCGCGATCTCGGCCGTCGTCAGGCCGCCGAGCAGCCGGAGCGTGAGCGCGACCCTGGACGGCACGCTCAGCAGCGGATGGCACGCGGTGAAAATCAGCCGGAGCAAGTCGTCGTCGATGTCGTCGGAGAACGCGCGGTCGAAATCCGGAGTCCAGGCCGCCCCCTCGGCCGCCAGCGTGCGGCCAAGCTCGGCGTATTTCCGGTTCAGGTCGGTGCTGCGCCGGAAGAAGTCGATCGCGCGGCGCTTGGCAACGGTCGTCAGCCAAGCGCCAGGATTCCGTGGCACTCCCTCGGCCGGCCACTGCTCGAGCGCCGCTACCACGGCATCCTGGGCCAGGTCCTCGGCGAGCCCGAGATCGCCGGTGTAGTGCGCCAGGCCCGCGATGAGGCGGGCAGATTCCAGCCGGATCACGGTCTCGATCGCGGCTTGCGTCCTGGCGTCGGTCACGCCACCCGATCACACCACCGCATTCGCCGCTGGGCAAACCGGCCACCGGCAGACCGGTTTGCCCCGCGGGAACCTGCTCACGGCCCGTAGACCTGCCGGATCATGCTCTCACCGTGACCTGCGGTCGCCAGGAACCGCTTGACCCACTCGATCGCCTCGGTCATGTCCCTGGTCTCCATCAGCGCCCAGCCGCCTATCAGTTCCTTGGCCTCGGCGAACGGGCCGTCCAGCACGGTGAACTCGCCGGCGTCGTACTTGATCTTGACGGCCTCGTTCAGCGGCGCGAAGCCGCCGGTCGCCAGCAGCACTCCCGCCTTCGTTGCCTCTTCCATGAAAGCCCCCATTCGCTCGTACATCTCGGGGCTGGGGGGCTCGACCGGTGCGTTCGGGTCGCCCATCGTGTATCCGAAGAACTTCATCTCCGCTGTCCTTCCTGTCGGGCGGCCCATTCTTGTCCGGCGAAACAGCCGCCGGGAGGCCGCGCTCACCTGTGCGTCGATCGGGCTAGTCCTGGTTCGACATCGCCGGCGAAATTGTCGCTGGATTTTCGTCGTGGCCGTTGCATGACCCGCTACCAGGCACAATGGCTGATGTGGCAGGCATGAACTGGACCCGGAAGAAGATCGTCCTGTCGGCGGCAGGGGCGGTTGCTGGCGTGGCTGCCGCCGTCGGCATCGTCCTGGCCCTTGGCAGCACGCCCGCCCTGCCCAAGGCTGCGCCGCGCCCGACCCCGACTCCGACCCCGACGCGCCACGTCGCGACTCAGCTGGTGTCCCCGTTCACCGGCGAGCCAGTGAAATCTCTGCGGACCGTGCTGGCGGTAAAGATCGACAACATCGTGTACGCACGGCCGCAGACCGGCCTGACCGACGCGGACATCGTGTATGTGCTGCCGGTGGAAGGCGGCCTCAGCCGCTTCCTGGCTATCTTCTCCTCACACATTCCGCGTGTGATCGGCCCGGTGCGCAGCGCCAGGGCGGACGACCTGGAACTGCTGCAGCAGTTCGGCCGGCCGGCCTTCGCGTGGTCGGGGGCCCAGCCGCGCCTGACAGGGGTGATTGAGCACGACAAAAGGATCGTGGACCTCTCCGCCGACCTGATGGGCGGCTATTACCGGGACTACAACCGGATCGCGCCCTACAACCTCTACGCGGACACCCGCACGTTGCTGGCCGAAGCTCACGGCGCTAGTAAGGCGCATAACATCGGGTTCAAATTCGGCACGCCCAATCCCGGCGGCCGGCGGACTTCGTCGGCGTCGGTCTCCTACCCTGCCGCGTCCTTTAAGTTCACCTGGTCAGCGCAGCGGGGACGCTGGCTGGTCTGGATGGACGGCGCCAGAGCGGCGAGTACCGAAGGGCCGCAGTTGTCCGCCGCGACCGTCGTGATCCAGCACACGCTCGTCCGAACCTCTAAATACAAGGAGTACGGCCGCCCGCCGCCCTTCGCAAGCACCATGGGCCACGGGACCGCGATCGTGCTGCGTAACGGCATGGAATACCGGGTCCGGTGGTCCCGGCCACGCGCGGACGGCGGCACCACCTTCACGACCCTTTCTGGCCAGCCGATGAAGTTCGCGCCGGGCCCGGTCTGGATCGTGCTGACGGGCAACCGGCGAGCCGAGCGGCAGTGACTGCTCGGCTTGTCAGCCGTTAGTCACGTCAGTTCCGCATCGCGGCGAGCGTCCGGGTCGAGCCGCTCGCGGATGAGCGCCAGCTCGGCGGCAGTGGGCAGCCGGGTCTGCGGCACCTGATAGGGCGCCGCAAGCAGGAATCCGGTTGCGTCCGCGACGTCGGAAACCGAGACGCCGGGATGTACCGACTTCAGCCGCATCGAATGATCAGGTCCGCCGAAATCGAGCACTGCCAGGTTGGTCACGACCCGGCGCAGCTCGTGGAATCCGCGGGCCTGCCCCGTCAGGCCTGCGGCCCGGTCGTAGCCGACGCCGCTGACCATGTCGACGCGGTCGACGAGCACCCGGCGCGAGTGTCTTGGTATCCAGTAGCTGACCGGGTGATTGACGGTGTTACCGGGCGAGCCCCGGACGCCCAGCAACTGGGCCTTCGGCAGGGCCCAGTCGCCGATGCAGGAGATGTTCTGGTTGCCGAACTGGTCGAGCTGCGCAGCGCCGATCATCGCGTGCCGCTTACCCGCCGCCACCATCGTGAATACCTGGCGGAACGGCAGCCAGCCCTCCGTCACGCGGTCGTCACCCGCGCGGCTGCCGGAGGTACCGTCCTTGCCATCGTCGGCAGGCGCCATCAGCAGCGCCTCCCCGTCAGTGAGGAGCAGCTCGGGCTCGAACGTCAGCTGCGCAAGCCGGGCGCCGAGGGTCGGGACGACCCCGATCGGGCTGGCCAGGATGGCTCCGTCGCCCCGCCACGCCTCCGCGCACGCGACCACGCAGACCTCCGCCAGCGTCGGCTCGCCGTCTGTCATGCTCTCGCCCCGCCCGTCAGGCCCGCAGGCGCGCCTGCCGCGCGAGTCCGCGCTACGGCCGCCTGATACTCCGCCTCCCCGCCGGCGAGGAACTCGGCCGCGAACTGCTCCCAGGCCTCAGGAGTCGCGGCCGAACTGGCATACCGGGCCTGGAACGCCTCGTCCCTGTCGTAGTCGGGGACGCAGCTGGTGAAGTGCGCGCCATGCGGCGTCTCCACCACGCCCGCCACCATCGCGCGGTTGATCAGCAGGCTCTGGGCCGGTCCGCCGGCCAGCAACTCCCGGGTGGGGACGATCTGCTCGCAGGACAGGTAGGCGCGTCCGGCTGCCAGGCAAAACAGGTCGTCGAAGTACGGGTCCGGCCCGAGGCACTGGCCGTTCCCGCCCGGATCCGCCCGGTTCATATGCACGAACGCGGCGTCTAGCGGCAACGCCGGCACCGCGACGAACTGCTCACCGTCCGCGTAGGGGGATCGCACGGTCCGCAGCTCCGGGTTAACCCGCATGACGTCCGAGCCAAGCCCGGCGCGCATCGGCAGGAACGGCAGGCGGTGCGCCGCTGCCAGCAGCCCCCAGTGCAGCATGCCCTCGTCAAGTTCGGTGAGCTGGATGGCGCCGTGCTGCCTGGCTCGCCGGAAGTGCGGCTCCAGCGGGATCGAGTCCAGCGACACGAATCCGGTGACGAGCCGCCGGACCTTCCCGGCCGCGATCAGCAACCCCACGTCCGGGCCGCCGTAGCTGACGATCGTCAGATCGGACAGCTCCGACGCGGCGAGCGCGCGGACCAGAGCCATCGGCTTGCGCCGCGAGGCCCAGCCGCCGATCCCGATCGTCATGCCGGACCGCAGCTCGCCGATGACACCGTTCAGTGTCATCACCCGCGAACCCACGCCGTCAGTGTCCGGCCCGGTCATCGAGCGAGCGTAACACCGACTTCGCTTCCTGCCCGGCAGGCAGTTCTGTGCGCTGAAAGATCCAATACAGCCAGGCAAGCGACGGCACCAGCCGTAGTACATGGACCCGGGCGATTCGTGACTCCGGCGTGCGGCAGCTGCTTCGGAGACAATGGCTCAATGCGGTTTGTATTTAGCCCGCCGGCCAGCGAAATGACCGGACTGCTGACGTTGCCGTGGGACCAGCCGCTCGCGGACTGGCAGGACGAGCGGCTGGTGGAGATCAGGCAGCGCGGAATCTCCCGGCACGTGGTCAGGTTCGTCGCCGACGACGGCAAGCTGTTCGCGCTCAAGTCGATCAGTGAAAGCCTGGCCAGGCGCGAGTACCGGATACTTCGCGCGCTGGCGGATGAGAGCATCCCGGCGGTCCAGGTGGACGGCATCGTGATCGACTGCGGGCCGGACGCCGACGCCGATGCCATCCTGGTGACGAGGTTTCTCGATTACGCCAGCACCTACCGGGCCGTATTCTCCAGCCCGCGCGGCGGGCCGGCCACCGACAGACTGCTGGACGCGCTGGTCGAGCTGCTCGTGCGGCTGCACCTGACCGGCTTCTTCTGGGGCGACTGCTCGCTGTCCAATGCGCTGTTCCGCGCCGACGCCGGCTCGTTCGAGGCATACCTGGTAGATGCCGAGACCAGCGAGCGGCATCCGTCGCTGACCGACGGCCAGCGCGACTTTGACCTGGAGATAGCCGTCGAGCGGGTGTGCGGCGAACTGATGGACTTGCAGGCAGGAGAACTGCTGCCAGCCGAAGTTGACCCGGTGGAGGTGAGCGAGGAACTGCGGCAGCGGTACGAGCGACTCTGGCTGGAGCTCACCAGGGAGGAGATCATCCCGCCGGACGAGCAGCGGCACCGCATCGCCAAGCGGCTGCGCAGGCTGAACGAGCTTGGCTACGACGCCGACGAAGTAGAGCTGATTCCTGCCCCGGAGGGCACCAGGCTGCGGATTCGGACCAGGGTCGCCGAATCAGGCCAGCACAGCCGGGACCTGTTCCGCAAGACCGGGATCACCGCGGACGACAACCAGGCCCGCAGGCTGCTCAACGACATCGCCAGCTTCCGCGGCTACCTGGAGCAGAGGAAGGGCCAGCCGGTATCGGAGATCGTCGCCGCGCACCGGTGGCTTGAGGAGGTCTACGACCCGGTTGTCAGCGCCATCCCCGACCGGCTCCGCGGGCGGCTCGCGCCACCGGAGATCTTCCACGAGATCCTCGAGCACCGCTGGTACATGTCTGAGGCAGCCGGGCGGGATGTCGGCACGACCGCGGCGGCGCGATCGTACTTCGAGACCGTGCTGCCCGAAGCGCCGCAACCGCTCAGCGCGAACGCGGACGTTCCCGCTTAGCAACTCCTCGCCAGCGTCTATACCGCCCGGCAGGTAGCCGGTATACCCTCCGAGCAGTAGAACGTGTTCCAGTCAGAGGGGCAGGCGATGGTTGCTTCGATCAAGACCCACCGGGACGAGATCGGTCTGACCGACGGCGAACTGCTGATCGACGGGTCCTGGGGACCTGGCACAGCCGAGCAGACCTGGACACATAGCCATCCCGCGACCGGCGAGGATGTGGCCTCGTTCCCGGTCGCTAGTCCCGCTGACGTCGACCGGGCCGTCCGCGCCGCACGTGCTGCGTTCGACGAAGGGCCGTGGCCCAGGTCTCGTGCCACCGAGAAGATCCGCCTCCTGCGCCGCGTCGCGGATCTCGTGCGCGAGCATGGTGACGAACTGCTGGCGCTGCAAGCGCTAGATAACAGCGTGCCGCTGAGTTTCGGCGCGGTGTACGGCATGTCGGCCGCCTTCGTGGCGGACGTGTTCGACCATCACGCCGGCTGGGTTGACAAGCTCGCGGGCGAGACGCTGCCGCCCTATCAGGGCGGCGATCACCTCGTCATGACGCTGCGCGAGCCGGTCGGCGTCGTCGCCGCGATTGTGCCGTGGAACGCCCCCTTGCTGCTCACCGCGCAGAAGCTGGCCCCGGCTCTGGCGGCGGGCTGCACTGTCGTGCTGAAGCCATCGGAGTACGCGACGTTCGCGGTGCTGCGGCTGGTCCGGCTGATCGAGGAAGCCGGACTGCCGGCCGGCGTGCTCAATGTCGTTACCGGGCCCGGTGACCCGACCGGCGACGCGCTCATCAATCACCCGATGGTCGACAAAATCTCGTTCACCGGCAGCCGGGCGGTAGGCCGCAAGATCATCGAGGCGTCGGCGGGCACTTTCAAGCGTGTCAGCCTTGAGCTCGGCGGCAAGAGCCCCGCGCTGGTGTTCGCCGACGGCGACGCCGGCACCGCAGCCGCGCTCACCATGGGCACCGTGACACTCGGCTTGTCCGGTCAGGTCTGCCTGGCGCAGACCCGGGCGCTGGTTCACAGAGACAAAGTCGATGAATTCAACGGCATGGCCCAGATGATCGCCGGGATGGTCAGCTACGGCAATCCGTTCGACCCGGCAGTGACCTCCTCGCCGCTGATCAACACCCGTCAGCTCGACCGCGTACTTGGCTTGATCGGCACCGGGCAGGCGGAAGGAGCCCGGCTTGTGTGCGGCGGCACTCGCGGCGAGGGCGAGCTGGCGGCCGGCAACTTCGTCGCGCCGACGTTGTTCACCGACGTGAACAACGACATGACGATTGCCCGCGAAGAGATCTTCGGGCCGGTGCTGTCAGTGATCCCGTTCACCGACGAACAGGAGGCCATCAAGATAGCCAACACGACGGAGTACGGCCTCGCCGCGACTGTGTGGACAGCCGACATCAAGCGGGCGCTGCGGATGACCAAGGCGCTGCGGGCCGGCACCGTGGGCATCAACGGTTACGGACTTGAGCCGCACGCCGCATTCGGCGGGTACCAGCAGTCCGGCATCGGCCGCGAGGGCGGGCGTACGGCCATCGAGGCTTACACGGAACTCAAGACGGTCCTGATCCCCACGACGGACGAGATGATGTAGCCGCCGTTTGCTGTACAGGTAGCGGAGAAGAATCGCCATTTCGCTGCGGATGCGCTGACCGCCCGCTGATACTCAGCCGTGTGATCGGCGAAGGCTTCGCGGCCGTATTAGCTGCCGCCCAGGACGGCAGCGAGTCCGCCTTCTCGCAACTCTGGCGCGACACGAATCCTGCCCTGCTCCGCTACTTGAGGGTTATCGCTCCGGCAGCAGCCGAAGACATCGCGGCCGATACCTGGGTCAAGACGCTGCGCAACCTGAGCGGCTTCCGCGGCGACGAGCAGGCCTGGCGTGCCTGGGTATTCACCACCAGCAGGCGCCTGGTGATCGACGAGCGCCGGCGGAAGACGCGTAAGCCTGCCATTCCGCTGAGCGACGTGCCGCTCACCGCGCTGCCGTTCTCGGCAGACGCCAGCGACGAGGCGCTGGAGCGGATCAGCACCAAGGCGGCTATGGCGATGCTGGCAGAACTTCCGCCGCTGCAGGCAGAAGTGATCTTGCTCCGCGTAGTCGCAGGACTGGAAACCGAGGCTGTGGCGCAACTAGTGGGACGCAGTCCGGGTGCGGTACGCGTCGCTGCGCACCGCGGCCTTCGGCGGCTCGCGCAGATTGCCGCCGAGGCAGGTGTAACGCTGTGACGGGCAATGGCGTTTCGGACGGTGACATGCCGAACTTCCCGTGGCTAGGCCGCCAGGACGCATCCGCGATCGAGGACGCGGCACTGGCAGCCATGCTGTCGGGACCGGAAGTGCCGGACGACCTGGCGGCGGGACTGCAGCCCGCCGCCGACGTTCTCGCTGCGCTCAGGGCACGCCCGTCGGGCGATGAACTGGCTGGCGAAGCCTTCGCCATGGCGGAGTTCCGGAATCGGGTCGGCGTGCCAGATCAAATCCGCCGCACCCGATCTCGCCGGAGGCCTGCTTTGCTTACCTCGCTCATGTCCGCCAAAGTTGCCGTGGCGGCTGCAGCCGTCGCCATCACCATCGGTGGTGTGGCCACGGCTGCTTACGCCGGGGCGCTTCCCCCTTCAGCCCAGCGGCTCGCACATGATGTCATCGGAGCACCCGCTCAGCACGGCGTGTCGCACCCGTCCGGTATGGGTACTGTCGCCGGCCGGACCGGCAGCCGACCGTCGGCCCGCCACCACCACTTCAGATGGCATGGCTGCTGGACGCCGCAATCCCACCCGCGGAAGCCAGCCCCGCATTCGTCCTGGACACCCAAACCGCACCCGTCGTGGACACCAAGCCCGCACCCGACCTGGACACCGAAACCGCATGCGTCCTGGACCCCAAGCCCGCGACCCACTCCAACATGCACGCCGGGTCCGCGCCCGTCCTGGACGCCACAACCGCACCCGACCTGGACGCCGAAACCGCATCCATCCCGGACGCCGGGCAAGCACCGCCGCCACCATCACCGCAGTCCGGGACACCGTCCGGGCCCGGTACCAACCGGTTCGCCGGCTCCACGGCCGACATCAAGCCCCGATCCGCAGCCGTCCGCGCAGGGTTAAGCGCACGTTCTGCCGCCAGGAATACCCACGATCTGCCCCCGCGCCCGCGCCCCCGTCGGGCGCGGGGGCTTCCATCTGGCTGGTGCGAAGTGCCTTAGCGCCCGAGAAGCTTCGTGTGGTCCCAGGAGATCACCCGGGCCGGCTGCACAACGTAGCCGTAACGCTTGCGTGCGGCGTTCGCCACGTAATCGTTGACAGCAGTATCAGCCGCTCCAGTGCTAGCGGCACCGGCCCCTGCGGGTGCGTTCCCGATCACGTTGCCGATGGCGAGGCCAATCTGATAGACGACGTCGGGCTCGGTAATCGTCACGGCGGTGCCCTGGATCTGCACGCCGCGCAGGTCGAAGTACGCCTCGCCGGTCTCGACCAGGCAGCTGATACGCGGGTCACGAGCCAGGTTGAGCGCCTTCTGTGAGGTCCGGTAGGTCCAGAAGGCAATCTTCCCTTCGACGAGCGTGTAGTACATCGTGACCAGGTGCGGACAGCCGTCGGGGTTGATCGTTGCGAGCTGCACCTTGCGGTTTGCCGCCAGCATGTCCGCGACCTCAGGCGCGGTCATCTGTATTCGGTCACGCTGGTTCGCCACTTCTAACCTCCGCCGAATCCGATCGTCTCGCTGGCAAGTGCCAGCGTGTCCTCGCACAGGAACCCCGCGCCGGCCGGCCCGGTCTCGAACCCGGCGAGCGCGCTGGCGATGGCGTCGAGCGTCCACATCCCGTCGGCCGACCCGTGGTCTTTGGCCAGGAACGTGGTCTTGACAGCCGGCGGCGCCATGACTGCCGCGACGCCACCGTGGACGATGAAAACCTCGCCGTTGAGGTTCCCGGCTGCCGGGCTGGACAGATAGGTCACCAGCGGCGCGACATAGCGCGGGTCGAGCGGGTCCGGCCCGTCCGCCGGTGCGGCGCCCATCAGGTCCGCGGTCATCGCAGTCCTCGCCCGCGGGCAGATCGCATTAGCGCGCACGCCGTACCGCTCGCAGCTACGGGCGATCGTCAGTGTCAGCGCCGTGATCCCGCCCTTCGCCGCCGAGTAGTTCGGCTGGCCGGATGAGCCGAGCAAGAATGCCTCGGACGAGGTGTTCACGATCCGGCCGTACACCGGGCCGCCCGCCTGCTTGCTCTGCTCCCGCCAGTGGGCGGTCGCCGCCCGGCTGGTCAGGAAATGCCCGCGCAGGTGAGTGCGCAGGACCAGGTCCCACTCCTCCGGTGTCATCGAGAAAATCATCCGGTCGCGCAGCACGCCTGCGTTGTTGACCAGGATGTCCAGCCGCCCGAAGTCGCGCAGCGCCGTCCCGAGCAGCGTCTGCGCTGTCGCCCACTCACCGATGTCACCCGCGCTCACCGTCGCGCTGCCGCCGTCGTCAGTGATCTCGGCCGCGACCGCGTCGACGGCCGTGCCCGGCAGGTCATTCAGCACGACACTCGCTCCGGCCGCGGCCAGGGCAAGTGCTTCGGCCCGGCCGAGCCCGTTCCCTGCCCCGGTGACGATCGCGACGCGACCGTCCAGCCTGGTGTTGGCGCTCATTTCCCGTTCCTCCGATCAGTAACCGGGCCCGGACAGCATGCCGCCGTCGACCACGAACTCGCTGCCGGTGCAGTAGGACGACTCGTCCGAGGCGAGGTAGACAACCAGCGGCGACACCTCGGACGATTTCGCGAACCTGGCGATCGGCAGCGAGCGCATGAAGCCTTCGCCGTCGCTGATCTCGGTAAAGGCCTCGAACGCGGTCGCCGTCATGGTGGTCATGATGCCGCCCGGGTGCACGGAATTGACCCGGATCCCGAGCTTGCCAAGCTCCTGGGCCGCCGACCTGGTGATGCCGCGGATGCCGAATTTGCTCGCGCTGTACGCGGACATGCCGGCCGCTCCGGTGAAGCCTTCCACTGACGAGATGTTGATGATCGAGCCGCCGCCCGCCTTCGTCATCGGGTCAATGACGGTCTTGACGCCGAGCCACTCTCCGATGAGGTTCACGTCGATGACTTTCCGGAACTCCTCCAATGTCATGTCGGCGATCTTCTTGTGCGCCAGGATGCCGGCGTTGTTGACCAGCACATTGAGGGTGCCGAAGGCGCTGGTGGCCGCAGCTACCGCGACGGCCCATTCGGTCTCGCTGGTCACGTCGTGGTGAACGTAGCGGCAGTGGTCCTCGCCAAGTTCGGCTGCGAGTTGCTTGCCTTTGTCATCGAGCACGTCGCCTAGCACGACCTTCGCGCCCTCGGCGACGAAGTGCCGGGCGTGCGACTTCCCCATGCCCCTGGCGCCGCCGGTAATCAGCGCTACCTTGCCGTCGAGCCGGCCCATCGTCACCTCTCAGGTGCGTCGCGATCGATCGGAAGCAAACGCTTGCTTGGGCGTCGGCCCGCGGCTTTCCCCGTACAAGCAGCTCACGCGTCATTATCGCTGGCAGCCTGCTGCTTACCAACGGTCTTGCCTGGTTAGCCTCGGCCCTGGTTAGCTTCGGCCCTGGTTAGCCACCCTGGACCGGCCTGGTTAAGCGCTCGCCGGGTGGCTGGCAGCAAGTGCCGCGCCCGCCTGATCGGCGAGTGCGACCGCGACGAGTAGTTGTTCGCGGCCCGGCCAGTGCTGACCCGGCCGCATCAGGAACCTTCCCCGCAGCCTGCCGCCGCTTTCCACCAGTAGTTCAAGCCCCACATCAGGCGGCCACTCGCCGGCGAGCGGCTCATAAGGCTGGCCGGCGAAAGTGACCGTGCCGTCGTGCTCCAGCCGCGCGGGCCCGCCGATGCCGGCAATGCCGTACTGGAACTCGCACGCGCGAAGCGAGAGCAACTGGATCAGACCCGCACTGATCCGCTCGACCAGCGCCGACGACGAGCCACCCGCTGCGACTGCGCGCGCGGCGTCGTTGATGCCGTCCAGGTAGCCGGCCCGGCGGCTGGCCGCCGAGTGCTGGCCCCGGCCCCAGACCGCTATCTCCGTGACCGCGGCGCCGATGACGAGCAGCAGCACCGTGGTCTCGATGTCGGCGGCGCGGTTGATGGTGAACCGCTCGTACGGGCGCGTCAGGAAAAAGTCGAACCAGGCTGCCGCCGAGAGCGCAGCGACGAAGCCAGCCAGCCGGTTTCCGGCTGCGGCTACTGCCACGACAATGAGGATCATCGCGAGCGCCGCGTCGGTGTTGGCAAAGCTAGACCGGAACGGAACGAGTACCGCCGCCAGCGCCAGCGGCGCGACCAGGCCCGCTGCTACCGCCAGGCCGTCACGGCTGAGCATCCAGTTGCGGCCGGGCATCGCGGCACCTCCAGGAGCAGCCGGGCTGCTCGAACGGCGCCTGCCGAGGTTGCTACACACCAGGCAGGCTCGCCAGCGCCAGGCAGAGTCGCTAAGTCCAGGCTAAGCCGGGCTGACCGGGCAACGGGCGGCCGGGGGCAAACGCATACGAGGCCCATGCGGCCCTCCGCAGAACCACCATGGCGGCAGCTATCCAGACTCAGGCTGCTGCTCCGTGGCTCTCAGCCCGCCAGCTCGCAGCCGGCGGCCAAGCAACCGCCGAGCCGGTCCGACGATGATCAGCGTCACCAGGCAGCTGGCCGCGAGCAAGGCATACGGCACGAAGTCACTGGTGGCCTGCGCGATAGCGCCGCCAGCCGCGGCAGCGAGGCCCTGGCCGCTCGCCCAGGCGAGGTTACCGAGCCCGAACGCCAGGCCCTGGTTGAGCCGCAGGTGGTCGGCGCCCGAGCTGAGCAGAGTCATCGCGGGCGTGAACAGTGTCCCGTAGGCGGGCATCCCCACGATGAGCAGCGCGATGAGCCACGGCGCCGGCGCCGCCACTGGCGCCAGCAGGCTGACGGCGACCGCCGCTGCCAGCGAGATCCGGATCGGCACAATCGGGCCGCGGCGATCCGACAGCCGCCCGGTCACCGGCGAAAGGCTGGCCTCGATCGCAGCTGAAGCGAGGAACGTGAGCCCGATCAACGTCGCCCCGACACCCAGCCGGCCCAGGCGCAGCGGCGCCAGCACGTCGATGACGCCGAACGCCAGGCCCGCCAGCATCGTCAGCCACAAGCCCGCGCTGACATCCAGGTTCCGCACAGCGGGCCAGGCTGCGCCCAGGCCTTGCGGTTCGGCCGCGGCCGGCTTCGGCACCGCGAACGACACGATCACCAGCACGGCGCCGGCCACCGCCGCGGCAGAGAACGCCGGCCCGGTGCCGACGCGACTGGCGACAGCGCCGACGACCGGCCCGAGCAGGGCCCCGCCCACGGCAGCCGCCATCGCGCTGCCGATGAGCTCGCCTCGACGGCCGGGCGGAGCCGCGGTGGCCAGCCACGCCAGACCCGCCGCCCACGTGCAGGCACCGCCAAGCCCTTGGACGAACCGGGCAGAGTCCAGGATCACCGGCGTCGACGCCCAGCCGAATATGAACGTCGACACGCTCATCAGAGTCAGCCCGAGCAGCGCAACCCCGCGGTCGCCGAGCCGGGCGACGAGCAGCCCGCCCGGAAGCGCGCCGATCAGCGTGCCAAGCGGATATGCCGACACCAGGATGCCCGCTCCTGCTTTGGAGAGCCGGGCAGCATGCGCGTAGTGCGGCAGCAGCGGGGTCAGCGCGGTGAAGAAGATCGTGTCGACCAGCACCAGAGCGCAGACGAACAGCAGCAACGCCCGGACCCGGGCCGACAACTTCGGCATTTCCCCGACGCTACCGCACGGGTCTGTCAGCCCCGTATGCAGGCCGTATGCGGCCAAAACCCGGATTGGCGGAACCAACTCGCGTGCCGCCTCGTCCAAGCGGAGCAGGCCAAGATTGGGGACGCCATGAGACAGTGCGCACTATTGGCCCTCCGGACCGCACCGGCCGCCGTGGTCATAACGCTGACCGCCGTGCTGTCCGCTTGCGGATCCACGGCGGCCCCGTCAAGTCGCCCGGCAGCAGACGCGGCCAGTTCCGCAGGTAGGTACCACGGGTCAGACCGGGCTGTCGGCTCAAGCGCCACTGCCGTGCCGGCCGCTGCGAGGCGGGTGCAGTGCCCTGGCGTCATTCCGCCAGTACGGCTGCCCGATTCAGCCCGCCAGGAAGAGCTGGTCCAGCCGCACAGCTCGGTCCAGCCGAACGGTCCGGTCGAGCCTGCCGGGCGGATCCCGGCTGGGTTCAGGCCGGTTGCCGTCGTCGAGTGCGTGACGGTGACCTCGGTCAACCACGGTGTCGTTCGTATCGATCAGCGCCGGCAAGCTGCGATCGCCGGCCTCGGCCGGCTGCTGGCGGCACTGCGCGAGCCCGCGACCGCACGGCCGAAGGGCCCGCTGCCGGCCTGCATGGTGCCTGTCAGTTCCTGGCCCTGGTTCGTGCTGGTCAGCGCCAGCGGGCAGGTCGTCTACCCGCTCCTGCCTCTCGGGCTGTGCGGGGAGCCGATGGGGTCCGTGCTGGCCAGCCTGAACTCATTGCACTGGATCACGCTTAGTACCGTCGCGCTGCACCCGGTCCCGATGCGGCCGCCGCTGCACGGCGGCCCGGTCCACGTGATCACACCGGGAATCACTGCGTCGAACTAGGCTGGCCGCCTGGCTCAGCCGGTGCGTACGTCAGCACCACGACACCGCTGCTGAATGTCCGCGTGCCGGTGAGCACAAGCCTGGCACCGTCGACCTCGTCGAACAGCCGCTGACCGGGCCCGTTGGTCACCGGCACGAGCCAGATCCGGAACTCGTCAACCAGTCCGTGCGCCATGAGAGTCCGGTCGAGTGAGCCCGTTCCGTATTTAAGGAGGTAGCGGCCGGGCCGTCGCTTGAGTTCGCCGACCTGCCTGGCGACATCCTCGCCGAGGAGGGTGGCGTTCCAGCCAACCTCAGTCAGCGTGGTCGAGGCGACGTACTTCGGGATTGCATTCATCGCCGTGACGAAGTCGTTGTCGGGGCCGGGCTCGCCGGCCGCCATTGCCGTGTAGGCGGCCGACAACCCCTCGTAGGTCTTCCGGCCGAGCAGTAATGCATCGGCCCCGAAGAGCAAGTCGCGGGAGTAGGCACCCTGCTCCGGCCCGAACAGGTACGGCGGCCCCCAGTCCTGCGGTGCGCCGATGTCGCCGCCAAGTGTGACGAATGTTGACTCAATCAGCTTGCGCATCGGCACGTCACCGCCATCCCGGTCCTGTCTCTCGTCCTACAGTGACCGCCGCAACAGCGAGTCCAGCTTGGTGAACGAGCTCTCCCAGCCAGTCTTGGTGTCGTTGCCCATCTGCTCGGTGAATGGACCCTGGCGCAGCTCGAGCCGCGTCTTGCCGCCCGGCTCGGCGTGAAACTCCAGTCGCAGATGGAACCGGACTGACCCTGTCGTCCCCGGGATGCCCTGGACATCCTGGTGACCGACGAGCAACTCGTTCTCGACGACCTCGCTGAAGGTGGCGTCGATCTCGCTCCGCATGCTCGGATCGTCGTCGCTGACCATGACGAGCCGCTGGTAGCCGCCCGGCCTGGCATCGACGTGGACGCTCTCGTAAGGCACCGAGAACCCCTCGGGCCCGAACCACTGACCTAGCTGGTCGGGATCGACGAACGCCCGGTACACCAGCTCGGGCGGAGCGTCGAAGATCCGGGTCATGCTGATCTCGTGTGTTGTCGTCTGTGCCATTACTCCTGTTCCTTTCTGCGGGCGCCGTCCTCTCGGCCGGCCGCCTCGGTTCGGTGACTACTGCCCTGACTGGCGTCCTCCTGGACGCGGCGCAAGTGCCTATCCAGCCGGTCGAAGCTGGCATCCCAGAAGACCCGGTAACGCTCCATCCAGTCGGTCGCTTCTTTGAGCGGGGTGGCGTCAAGCGAACTGGACCGCCACTGTCCGGACCTGCTCCGCGAGATCAGCCCGGCATGCTCCAGCACTTTCAGGTGCCGGGAGATCGCCGGCAGGCTGATCGGGAACGGCTCAGCCAGCTCCGTGACGGTAGCGTCCCCGTCTGCTAGCCGTGCGATTATTGCCCGCCGCGTGGGGTCCGCAAGCGCCGCGAAGACCACGCTGAGCTGATCTTCCGCACTCATTTAACCACCTTGTTAATTAACCAACGAGTTAAACGTAGCTGACGCCAGGGGCAGCCGTCAAGCCAGTCGCAGGCGGCATCTACCGCGCTGATTTCGCTCGCACCGCACTAGCGAACGGTGCCGAACGGGCGCAGTGTGGACTCGGTACCCCGATAGCCGCGCTGACGCTCAGGGTGAGAGGAGCACGAGGATGCGACGAAGTCGCGACCTGATTCTGACCACGCATACCGGGAGCCTTCCGAGGCCAGCCGACCTGGACCAGCTGATCGCCGACCGGGAGACCGGCGCGGACGTTGACCAGGCCGCGTTCGGCAAACGCGTCGAGCAGGCAGTCGCCGACATCGTCGCGAGCCAGCTGGCATCGGGCGTCAGTGTGATCAGCGACGGCGAGATGGGTAAGCCGGGGTACTCGACCTACGTCAAGGACCGGCTGAACGGCTTCGGCGGCACCGGCCGACCGCTGGCCATCGCCGAGATGATTGAGTTCCCGGAAGTCTTCGAGGCAATGAGCGGGCGCAACACAACCAGGCGGGTGATGAATCACCCGGGCTGCGACGGCCCGGTCTCCCTGCGCGACCCCGATGCAGTACACAAGGACATCGCAAACCTCAAGAACGCGGTCTCCGATGCCGAGCCTGCCGACGTGTTCATGAGCGCCGCGTCACCGGGCGTCATCGCGGCCTTCCTGGCGAACGAGTACTACCCGTCCGACGAGGAGTACATCTTCGCGCTGGCCGACGCGATGAAGCCTGAGTACGACGCGATCGCCGCAGCGGGCATCGTGCTGCAACTGGACTGCCCGGACCTGGCCATGACCAGGGCCATGCTCGGCAACGACGCGCTCACCGACGAGGAGTTCAGAGACCAGATCCGGATGCACGTCCGCGCACTTAACCATGCCGTCCGTGACATCCCGCCGGAGCAGATGCGCATGCACCTGTGCTGGGGCAACGGCGCGTGGCCTCACGTCACCGATATCCCGCTGGCCGCCATCATCGACGTCGTACTCGAAGCCAGGCCGACCGGGCTGGTATTCGAGGCCGCCAACCCGCGGCACGGGCACGAGTGGAAGGTGTGGAAGGACATCCGGCTGCCCGAAGGCAAGGTCCTAGTCCCGGGAGTGATCGACTCGACCACGAACTTCGTGGAGCACCCCGAACTGGTCGCGCAGCGCATCGTCAGGTTCGCCGAGATCGCCGGCCGGGAGAACGTGATCGCTGGCACCGACTGCGGGTTCGGCACCTTCGCCGGGTACTACGCGGTGCAGCCCCGCGTTACCTGGCTGAAGCTTGCCGCATTGGCGGAGGGCGCAGAGATCGCATCACATTACTTGTGGAAACGCGGCCGATAGCGGCCAGCCCTGCCCCTGTCCGCAACCCTTGTGGCCAGCTGCGACCCGGTTGCTACTCGACCATTTCCAGCCAGCCCCGGAAGGCGGCGCCGAACGGCTCGGTCTTGGCACTGATCGCGTCGAGCAGCCATGCGGCGGCGCGCTCGGCTTCGCTGATCACGTCGGCCGGGTAGCCGTAGCGGACCTGGTGCGCGGCGAACTCGTCCTCATCAACGACCACGACCTGCTGGTCGGCGCGCACTCGCAGCACATCCAGGTCCAGGTCGACCATCGTGACCTCGGCCGGACTCGGCCAGCGCGGCGGCGTGCCGATGTCGCAGTAGATCTCGGTCCGTGCCGGGTCGCCGTTGAAGGTAGCAGTCCACCACTGGCCCTCCGGGATCAGCTCGACGAACGCCTGCTCAAGGACGATCGGCGGCTCGTGGCCGCGTTGAGTGGTCGATCCGGCGGGCCCGCCCAGCCAGATACCGTGCTCGTCCTCGCCGAGGTACTGCATGGTCTGGTGCCAGTGCAGGCTGCCGTCATACTTCGTGTACACCACGCGCACATCACGACCGGTCACGGAGCGAACCATATCGGCCGCGCCAGCTAGCTGGCCTGATCGTCGGGTCGTGTCGGCCGCTCAGACGACCTTTGCGGGGTCCACTCCGGTACCGCCGGCGGCGCTGCTCTCGTACGCGGCGAGCGCGAACCTGAGTACGTCGACGCCTTCGCTGGCACTCCAGAGCAGCGGCCCTTCCCCGGTCCGTAGCCAGCGAATCCAGTGCCGGCCGGAGTCGCGGAAGCTGCTGGCCCAGTCATCGTCGAGTGCGTGGAAGCTACGCATCTCGCCGGCCGAATAGATATCGATGCTGGGCTGCTGAATACCGCGTGCGGTGCAGCGGTTGACCCGCGCGAAGCCGCTGTTCCCGGTGATCTCCCATCGCTCGTCGTTGGTGTAATAGTCCGAGCGCAGGTACATATCCGGGGCCAGGGTGATATCCCAGACACCCCGGACGCCGTTCGCGTGCTCCCAGCTGATCGTGGTGGGCGCGTCCAGGTCGATTCCGTCCCCGAACGAAGTCGTGCCGATCCAGGCCCGCACTTCGCGCACTGGCCCGAAGAGCCAGATGGCGGTCGACAGCTTGTGCCAGCCGTCGTCGAAGAGCAGGATGCCCCGGCCCGCCCTGATCTGCTGGAGTTGCCATTCGAAGCTGCTCCAGGGCACCTCCCAGCCGCCGAGGCCGGTACCGACCATCTTGATGTGATAGCCGGCCACCTTGCCAATCTCACCCGCCTCGACTGCCGCCTTGAGTTTGCCAAGTGGCTGGTAGAACAGGTAGTTCTCCATCACCCGCACGGTCTTGCTGCTTGCTTTTGCCGCGTCCAGAATTCGCTGCGCGTCGGCAAGGTCGTTGCACATCGGCTTCTGCAGGTTGACGTGCCAGCCGTAGTCGAGCAACTCGACCACGCCATCGGCGTGCAACGGGATCGGCAGCAGTGCCTCGACAGCGTCGACCTCGATGCCGCTCGCGGCCAGCTCGGCTGCCGAGCCAAAGGTCGCTGCGCCGGGCCAGTCCGCCTGACGCTGGGCGCGCCGTTCCTCGCTCGGGTCGACTAGAGCCACCACCTCGACATCATGGTTGCCCAGGTATCCCCTGACATTCAGGTCATAGATCCGGCCGAGACCCACGAATGCGGCGCGAACGGGCCGGTCATAAGGAATAAAGGTCACTGCAACCGGCCTCCTGGAGTCCCCCGCCGACCGGGACTGCCCGGAAGGACCTGCTCAGTACTGTGCCCGGAATCGTAACTGAGTGTCCGGATTCCGGTGGCCGATCCGCTGAGCTCGTTGCCAAACCGGGATATCCTCCGCGTGTGACCCTGCCCGCGAGATTCCCGTCGGGCACGGTCACGCTGCTTTTCACCGATATCCAGGGCTCGACGCGGCTATGGGAAGCCGAGCCTGAGCACATGGCGACCGCCCTTCGCCGGCATGACGAAATCCTGCGTGCCGCCATCGAGGGCACGAACGGTTATGTATTCAAGACCGTAGGTGACGCGTTCTGCGCCGCGTTCGCGACAGCGCCGGCCGCGGCGGAAGCAGTAGTGGCCGCGCAGCGGGAACTTGGCGCGCAGACGTGGCCGACCAGCCGGCCGATCTCGGTGCGCATGGG
>Ga0335072_10003514_pt1 | contig 23586 bp, 26 predicted proteins | sample Lox_Sample_21_FD_206725 | JGI IMG/M metagenome (GOLD analysis project Ga0335072, IMG submission 206725) | Soil microbial communities from Loxahatchee National Wildlife Refuge, Florida, United States - Lox_Sample_2.1 | ecosystem: Environmental > Terrestrial > Soil > Wetlands | place: USA... | reverse complement strand
GGCCGCTGCCCGGTGGCCCACACCGACAAGTGGGGCGGCTCGGCCATGCTGGCCCGCTACGACGACATCAGGGACGCGGCCCGGGACTCGATGCGGTTCTCCTCCCGCGCTATCGAGGTGGCGGGACCGCTGGAGGCGGCCGGCGGTCTCTTCCTGCCCCCGCTGACCTCCGACCCGCCGGACCACAAGCCGCACCGAGACGTCCTGATGCCGTTCTTCATGCCCAAGCGGACCGCGGCCTACGAGGGCTTCATCCGGGGGGAGGCCCGCCGTCTGGCGCGGGAAATCGCGGCGGCGAGCGGCGGCGACGCGGTGTCCGGCTACGCCCAGCACCTCACGCTGGCCGTGCTGAACCGGCTGCTTGGCGTGCCGCCGGGCGGCCGGTTCACCGAGTGGATGGTGCGGATGATCCGCGTCGGACCGCGCGACCAGGCGGTGCGGGCCGAGGCGGTGCGCGAGATCCTGGGCTACCTCGAGGCACAGCTCACGGAGCGCACCGCGCACCCGACCGGAGCCGACGATCTGCTCTCCTACCTGGTCGACGCCGAGCTGGACGGCGAGCCGCTGAGCCGCAAGCACAAGCTCGGGGCCGCGTTCCTGGTGCTTATCGCGGGGGCAGACACCACCTGGAGCGCCATCGGCTCCAGCATCTGGCACCTCGCCGCTCACCCGGAGGACCGGGAGCGCATCCTGGCCGAGCCGAAGCTGCTGGACACGGCGGTGGAGGAATTCCTGCGGGCGTACGCGCCGGTGACCGTTGGCCGCATCACGGTCGCGGACACCGAGGTGCACGGCTGCCCGGTGCACCGGGGAGAGCGGGTCGTGCTGCCGTTCGGCGCGGCCAACCGCGACCCGGAGGTATTCGACGATCCCGACGTGGTCGTGATCGACCGGCGGCGCAACCGGCATCTCACCTTTGGCAGCGGAGCGCACCGCTGCCTCGGCTCCAACCTGGCCCGGCTAGAGCTGCGGATCGCCGTGGAGGAGTGGCTGCGGGCAATGCCGTCCTTCCGGCTAGCGGACCCCGACGCGATCGAGTGGAGCGGCGGCCAGACCCGCGGGCCGGAGCGGGTGGATATCCTCGTCGAGCCGCGGGGAACCGCCCAGTGACCGGGCCCGGTGACGCCGGACCGCTCAGCGGGGTGATGGTGGTCGAGCTGGCACACTGGATGGCGGCCCCGGCCGCAGCCGGGGTGCTGGCCGACTGGGGCGCGGACGTCATCAAGGTCGAACCGCATGGCGGTGAGCCGATGCGCCGCATCTGGGGTAGCGCGGGAGCCAGCCCGGACGCCCCCAACGGCGGCTTCACCTCGGCCAACCGGGGCAAGCGCTCGGTCGAACTGGACGTGCGCAGCCCGGACGGGCGGGCGGCGCTGGACAAGCTCCTCGACCGGGCGGACGTGCTGCTGTCGAACCTGCGGCCGTCGGCGCTGGAGCGGCTCGGGCTGTCTCCGGCGCAGGTCACCGAGCGCTTTCCCCGACTGATCTTCTGCACGCTGACTGCCTACGGGTGGGGCGGGCCTGACCAGGAGCGGGCGGGCTACGACCTCGCCGGCTTCTTCGCCCGGGCCGGGGTGGCCCACCAGATCACCACCCGGGACACGCCGCCAGCGGCGATGTGGAGTGGAATCGGCGATACGTTCACCGCGATGACCGCCGTCGCCGGTATTAGCGCCGCACTGGTGGACCGCGCGCGCACCGGGCGCGGCCGGCTGGTGGAAGCGTCGCTGCAACGGGCCGGGATGTGGGCCATCGCCGCCGAACTGGGCACCCAAGCAGTAGGCGGGCGCCCGCGGCCGCCCTACCCCCGGGAGCAGTGCCCGACACCCATGTACAACTCCTACCAGGCTGCCGACGGCCGCTGGTTCTACCTGGTGGGCGTCGAGGCCGGCCGTCAGCTGCCCAAGGTGCTGGCCGCCATCGGCCGGACTGACCTCGCCGACGACGAGCGTTTCGCCGGCGCCCGGGCCCTGACCAAGAACAGGACCGAAGTCATCGAGATCCTCGACGCGACGTTCGCCGCCGAGCCGATGGAGCACTGGGCCAAGGCCTTCGACACCCACGACGTCTTCTACGCGCCCATCCAGACTCCGGCTGAGGTCGTGGGCGATCTCCAGGCGCGGGCCACCGGGGCGTGGATCCAGGTCGAGGGGGCCGAGGTCGCGGGGCGGCCAGTGGAAACGGTCGACGCCCCGATCCGCTGGGACGGCCAGTCCCGGGTCTCCGTCCCGGCCCCGCCCCGGTCGGGCCAGCACAACCGGGAGATCCTGGGCTCACTCGGCTACACCGAAGCCGAGATCGACCAGCTGAGTACCCCGCCGGCCTGATCAGCGGATCGTGTTGCCGGCGTCGACCGTCAGGGAAAGCCCGGTGACGTAGCGCGACTCGTCCGAGGCGAGGAAAAGAACGGCGTTACTGATGTCCTGCGGCTGGACGAACTTGACCGGGAGGGTGTTCCAGAAGATCGGGCCCAGTGTGGGGTTGCGCTCGATCAGGTCGTCCAGGCCGACCAGCCCTTCGGTCAAGGTGGTCCGCACGCCGGTCGGGTGCACGGTGTTGACCCGGATCAGGTCCTGGCCGAGCTCGTTGGCCATCGCCTTCGCGAGCCCGGTCAGGCCGTGCTTGGCCGCCACGTAGGGAGCGAAGAACGGCGCCCCTTTGATCGCCGTGGTCGAGCCGGTGCAGATGATGGACCCGCCGCCGGCGGCCTTCAGGTGGGGAATGCAGGCGGTCATGGTGTTCCAGGTCCCGGTCAGGTTGGTGTCGAGCGTGTCCTGCCAGATCTGCGGTGTCACCTCGTCCCAGGCGCGCAGAACGCAGATCCCTGCGTTGGCGACCACCACGTCCAACCGCCCCAGCTCGGCCACGGCGCTGTCAACGGCGGCGGCCAGCGCCCCGGCGTCCCTGATGTCCGCCTGGACGGTGACCGCCCGCCGGTCGAGCTGCTCCACGTCCTTGGCCGTCTGCTCTAGCTCGCCGACGGTCGCCATCGGGTAGTCGACGCTGTCATAGTCCCGGCAGATGTCCACCGCGATGACGTCGGCTCCCTCCCGCGCCAGGGTCAGTGCGTGGCTGCGCCCCTGTCCCCGGGCCGCTCCGGTCACCAGCGCGATCTTTCCCGCGACGCGTCCGCCCATGGGCCGCTCACCGTCCTATAGTTGACACTTTTGGCTAGCAAGTTACGCTAACTGTAACATTCTTGGGGGCCGACCGACAGGCCGCGATTCCGGCTGGCCCCTAGAATGCGCCTACGGATACGTCCGAGACGATGCGAGGTGTGAGGCTTCACGTGGCCGAGGCTCTGCAACCGGCGTTCGCCGCGACTTCAGCCCCGCGTGGCCGGGTCAGCGTGGGCAGCGCCCGGTCCCTGCTGCTCACTGTGCTCGGCGAGTTCGTGCTGCCGTCGGGGCAGGCGGTCTGGACCTCGGCCCTGCTGCACGCCCTGGTCGGCGTGGGGACCGCGGAGAACTCCGCGCGCCAGGCCATTGCCCGGAGTGCCTCCGCGGGATGGCTGGAAGGGCGGAAGGACGGACGACAGGTGCGCTGGCGGCTGACCCCGGCCGGACGGCGGGTGATCGAGGCGGGCTCACGGCGGGTCACGGCGCTGAGTTCTCCGCGTCCCGCCTGGGACGGCCGCTGGCGAGTGCTGGTGATCACCGTGCCGAACAGCCAGCGCGACTCCCGCCGCAAGCTTTACCGGGGGCTCAGCTGGGCCGGCTTCGGCAACCCGACGGCGGGAACCTGGGTCACGCCGAACGCCGAGGCGGTCGCTCCCGCGGCCGAGGTGGTGGAGGACCTGGGACTGTCTCCCTGGTGCCTGTCCTTCGAGGGCGGCGGGCTGGGCATCGGCCTGACCGACCAGGACATCGTGGACCAGGCCTGGGACCTCGACGCGATCGCGTCACACTACGCCGAGTCGCTGAGCCGGTTCACCAGCCTGCCCGTGACTGGCGGCGATGAGGCCCTGTTCACCCAGGTCGCGCTGGTCAACGAGTTGCAGCGGTTCCCGTTCATGGACCCGCGGCTGCCGTTCGACTTGCTTCCGGCGAACTGGCTCGGCCGGACGGCGCCGGCTCGCTTCCAGGAGATACGGGCCCAGTGGCACGACGCCGCCCACGCGCGTTGGCGCGAGCTCGCGAGCTGAAAGGCCGCTCTCGTTCAATCGCGCTCGCCGCTGGCGGGGGCGACCTTGTCCGGTGTGCTCTCGCTGGTCACCCTGATCAGGCCTCTGGGATCTCTCGGCCGAAGCTTTCAAGGGTGATGGCGTCCGGCTCGGGGCCGCCGCGCTTGCCGGTATCGAGCCCGTCAATGGCTGCGACCTCGTGCGTCGTGAGCTCGAAGTCGAACACGTCGAAGTTCTCGGCGATGCGGCGGGGCTTGGTTGACTTCGGGATGACCGAACGTCCCTCCTGCAGGTGCCAGCGCAGCATGACCTGCGCGGGACTCTTGGAGTGAGACTCGGCGATCTTGACGATGGTCGGGTCTTCCAGGGTGCTGGTGTGCTCGCCCTCGCGGTAGAAGGTGATGCCGCCGATCGGTGACCAGGCTTGGGTCACGATGCCGTGCTCGGCGTTGAACGCCTGTACCTCGGGCTGCTGGAAGTAGGGGTGCAGCTCGATCTGGTTGACGGCGGGGACGATCTCGGCCTTAGCAAGCAGGTTCGTGAGGTGCTCGACCATGAAGTTGCTGACGCCGATGGCGCGGACCTTGCCGTTCTTGAGCAACGTCTCCAGCGCCCGGTAAGCCGCAAGCGTCCGGCCGAAGTCGGACGGCAGCGCCTGGTGCAAGATCAGCAGGTCGATCTGGTCGACGCCGAGCTTGCCGGCGCTCTTGTCGTAGGCGTGCAGCGTCTCGTCATACCCGTAGTCGCTGATCCAGATCTTGGTCTCCAGGAAGACCGCCGCACGACCACCCTTCGACGCGTGCACGGCTTCGCCAACCTCGCGCTCGTTGCCGTACGCGGCGGCCGTGTCAATGTGGCGGTAGCCGACGTCGAGCGCGGCCGCGACCGCGCTGCGCGTCTCGTTCGGTGGTGTCTGGAAGACGCCGAGGCCGATCGAGGGCATCTTGGCACCGTTGTTCAGTGCGATGTCTGGTACTTCGTGTGCCATGGTGATGCTCCTTCAAGCCGAACTTTCCAGGGAGTCGGTGCTTGCTGCTGTCCAGCTAACCCGGCCGCGCTCGGCGGCGGGAGTTTCTGCTGTTAGGGGTAACGCCAGTACCTCTCATGGCCGGAAGGCGGCAACGTACGCTCGGGCCATGGATACGCAGTCGGACGTGCGCGAATTCCTCACCGGCCGCCGGGCCCGGATAACTCCCGAGCAGGCCGGGCTGGCGACCTACGGGGACCTGCGGCGCGTCCCGGGGCTACGCCGCTCCGAGGTTGCCGCCCTGTCCGGGATGAGCGTCGAGTACTACACCCGCCTTGAGCGCGGCAATCTAAGCGGGGTATCTGAGCAGGTGCTCGACTCGCTGGCCCGGGCCCTCCAACTCGACGAGGCCGAACGCAGCCACCTGTTCGACCTGGCCCGGGCTGCCTCCCCCGGAGTCCGACGCAGCCCCCGGAGGCTGAAGCAGGCGAGAATCCGGCCCAGCATCTACCGCGTGCTTGAGGCGCTGACCGCGTCCCCTGCCTACGTCCGCAACGCCCGCATGGACATCCTCGCCGTCAACGACCTGGCACGAGCGCTCTACGGCGAGATCCTGGCCCGGGAAGCGCTGCCCTTGAACCTGGCGCGCTTCCTTTTCCTCGATCCTCGCGCCCGGGAGTTCTTCCTCGAGTGGGACACCGTCGCCGATGAAATCGCGGACGCACTCCGCATCGAGGCCGGGCGCCACCCGTTCGACCGTGACCTCACTGATCTCATCGGGGAACTCGCCGCCCGCAGCAGCGAGTTCGGGACCCGCTGGGCTCGCCACAACGTGCGACTCCATCGCACCGCCGTCAAACGGCTGCACAACACGCTCGTGGGCGACATCGAGCTGACCGGGGACGCCCTTGAGATCGTGGGCGAGGATCTCACCCTCATCGCCTACACCGCCAAACCCGACAGCCACGCTCAGCAGCAACTCAACTTCCTTGCCAGCTGGGCGGCGGCACCGGATCATCGGGCGGCCTCCGCCGGGGTCGACTCGAGTGAGGAGCTGAGCCCTGACGCCTCCGAGTTAGCCGGGCCGCGGCGGCTGAGAGCGCGATAGCCGCGGATATCACGGCGGCCGAACAGCGCCCGCCGACGGGCTGCCGCTCGTCACGAGGGGCGATCCGCATTACACTTACTGCAGTGAGGGACACTTACTGCAGTTGGAGATTACGGTGTCCGAGGTACTTACCGGTGACATCGCGGTGCTGCGCACCGCTCTGGAGCAGCCACTCGACAGCGTGAGCGTGACCTTGAGCCTGCCCCGCAAGATCGCGGAGAAGGTGCTGGCGCTGCTGGACGCCGAGCGCACGACAGGCGCGGTCGTCGTGCCAGTCAAGGAGCTGTTCACCACCACCGAGATTGCCACGATGCTAGGGCTCTCTCGCCCGACCCTGATGAAGCTCATCGAGTCTGGCGAGATCGGCCACGTCAAGGTTGGCACCCACCACCGGGTCCCCGCCCAGGCCGTCCTGGAGTTTCAGCGTGCCCGGGCGGCGCGCCGCGAGCAGGCGGCCGAGGCGCTGGCGTCGTTCTCCAACGAGATCGGTCACGTCGATTGACGATCTCGGTCGTGCTCGCGGACGCCAACATCCTGTTCTCCAGGACATTGCGCGACTACGTGCTCTACGCCGCCGACGACCTCGGCCTGCAGCTCCCTGTCGGCTGGACGGAGACCATAGCCACCTCAACCGCCCTATGGAGGGCCGACGTGCAACGCAGGCGATTCCTGGTCAACGCGGTCTTCACCTCCTCCGCGCTCCCCGCCTCCACGCTGCCCTGGCTCACCAGCCGCCCGCCGCCGCCCCCGCCGCCTCCGGGACGCGCAAGGTGGGACGTGCGCCGACATCGAAGCGATCCGCGAGCTGACGCGCTCTTACCGGGAAATGGACAACCGGCTCGGCGGAGGCAAGCTCGGCAGCTCGGTCGTGTCCTACCTTGATGATCACGTCTCCCGACTGCTCACCGCCGGCAGCCACCAGGAGGAGACCGGCCGACAACTCGCCGCCGCATGCGGGGAGCTGTCGCAGTTGGCCGCCGTTTTGTTCGCAGACGCTGTGTCCGCGCGATCTCGTGTTTCTTTTGGCTCGGCTGATCTGGCCGAGGTTGCGTGAGCCACTCGGTAGGGAGATGTCTCGTTTGCTCGACCGCTGGCGTGACGCAAGTCACGTTCACGATGCGTCCATGTCGGTTCGCGGCGGACTGGGTGGAGTGACCACTGGTGGTTCGTCCGGGTCGACTACCCGTCGGGTTGTGCGTAAATCAGTGATCGTGGATATCCAGGAAGCGCGTTCCGGCCCTAACGCCGACCACCCAGCCCACGGCTATGATAAGGGCAACTATCCATGAGATCAGGGACAGGCCAGCAATGACCGCGAGGATAGCCACGCCTGCGATCGATGAGTATACGAAGACTTGATGCTGTATGGAATGCTGGCGGATAACCTTGTTCGTTCTCCGCTCGATCGAGGCTGTTATATCCCAGTCCGGGCCTTCTCGCATCATCTCGATGAAGTCATACTCCACGTCGGCGGCGGCTTGGATCGCCGCGTTCGTGACCCGCCGCCGCTTCCGCTCATCGTCGACCAACTCATCGATGTTCTCCCCGAAATGGGTAAGTATGCCCAGCACCGAACCCGTGATCGCTTCGCGCATTTCGGCTAGCTCCTTGTTTGGCGAGCGCTGGGTCAGGTCGTACTCGAGCATCTCGCTGCGGAGCTTCGTGTGAACGCGCCGCTGGATCAACTCCAGCGGGACAGGAAGGTCAGGCAATCGCTCTTGGATCAGCCGGGCCAGCTCACGGGACAGCTCCCGGCGGAACTTCTCTTCCTTCTCCTTCTCGCGTTTCTCTTTTTCTTCGCGGTCAGACATAGTTATTCACGTCCAACAAGTTGCCGAAAAGTCCTTCCACCAGCTTGACCCAATTCGGCTTGTACTCCACTGGCTTACCCTCCCGTTCGGCCTGCGAGCGCAGGAGGCCCCTGCTGCGCATGACCTTATATCCGGTTACCGTCGGCTCGCAGAGCAGGATTCCAGCCCAGACCCACCAGGTATATGGAGGCGAAATGACGACCTTGTCTATGCCAAGCAACTCGGCTTGCGGGAAGAAATAGATGTCAACGGTGGCGGCCGTGACGGAGACGGCCGCGGACACGCTGGCCACCCGGAAGCTTCGCGCGGTAGCGGTGATGTAGCCCGCCGACGACACGACCCGTGCTATAAGGACGGCGCAGAAAGCAGCCCACGACCACGCTGCCGTCGTCAGGAGCAGGGCCTGGCCGAGCGATGTCGCAGTGTTTATCAACCAGTCGTGCAATCTTTCCCCCGTGCCCGGCAGGCGGACACTCCGCGGCATGAGCGGCGGCCATGATCAGGATTGCCCGTCGCCCGGTGAGCGTGACCTTCGCTCTCCCTGAAGCTAGCATCAACGGCGTCCGGGATGACCGCTCTGTGATTATTTGGTAACTGATGCGGGTGGAGGCCGTCGGCGCACGCACGTAGCGCGACGGCCACGCTGTTCGCGGTCATGGTGCCTTCTGGTCGGCGGGGGTGGTTCCAGCACCTGGTGCTGCCGTGCTGGGCGTGAGGGTGCGGATGTTGTCTGCCTTCGCTGCGGTGGCGTGGCGACGGAGCCGGGTGATCTCGTCGTGCTGGGCGGCGAGCCGGGAGATCGCCAGTGCCTTGAACCGTTGGAGGTCGCGGAGTGCGTCGTCGCGGTTGGCGAGCTTCTGCCTGAGTTCGTGGTTGTCTTTCTTCAGCTGGGTGATCTGGGAGTCGCGGGGATCGGGGGTGGTGCCGCTGGCTCGGAGTGCCGCGAGGCGCTGCTCGAATTCCGCTTTCAGGTGCGGATAGGTGCGGTAGAGGGCGGCGCGGGAGACTCCGGCCTGGCGGGCGAGGGTGGTGACGTCGCACTTGCCGTCCGGCGGGATGTTGCCCCGCAGGAGCGCGTCGGCGGCGGCCCGGATCCGCTGCTCTGCCTGGCGCCGCTGCTCAGCGGTGGTCCGCATTGGCGTCCTCCTTCGCTGTCGCGGCGTCGATGCAGTCCAGGACGCGCTGGGCGCGGTCGAGCTCGGCCTGGAGGCGGGCTCGCTCGGCTGTCCGGGTCCGGCCGAGCGAGCCGATGAACGCGGTGGTGCTGGTGACGGTGTCTGCCCAGACGGGCCGGTGGCAGGGGTGGTGCGTGGCCTGGGGGCAGCGGGCCGAGTCGCACATTCCCGCCAGCGGCTTGCTGGCGGCGGGGTTCCCGGCCATCTTTACCCGGGCCTGGTCAAGGGGCTGAACCTGGATGACGCCGCTATCGCCGGCCTGCTGAGCGGCGAGCAGGATGTGTTCACCGCGGCGTGCACCGACCCGCTGTCTGGGCTGCACGGGCCGCCGGGCAAGCCCTGCCCGGCCAGGCCGTGGGTCTGCCTGCTCTGCCCGCTGGCCGGTCTTCACGCCCCGGCACGCCGCGAACCTGCTGCGGCTGAAAGCGTTCTTCGCCCGCCAGTGGCAACAGATGCCATCGGCGCAGTTCATGGCCCGTCTTCGGCCCGTACTCCACCCGGATCACCCAGATCCTGGAACGCTACCCGGGCCCCTGATCGCAGTACGTTTTCGCGCGGCTTGCCCCCGGCCATCCCGAGATCGCGGTCCTGCCCCGCGCCTTCCGCGTCCCCCTGGGGCTGCCCAGCTGCCTCAGGAGACTGTCCGAGGCAGCCAAGTGGATGAACTGGCTGACCGCCCAGCGGGTCCCCTCGCTCGGCGGCGTGACCCAGGACCACTGCGACCGCTACCTTGCGGAACGCCGCCTGCGCAAGGACGCCGCCGGGACCGTGGTCGGGACCATGGAAGAGTCCGGCACCCGCGCCGCCGCCGCTGCCATCATCGAGCTGGCCAGCTACAGGGAGCTGCTGTCCGCCGACCGTTACCGCGACGGGTCCACCCCCTGGAACGGAAGGTCGTCATCCCAGGTCGCCGGCATGCGCCCGCCGGCGGAGAACAAGACGCCCGTCGTGAGCCAGGAGATCCTCCAGCCGCTGCTGGCAGCAGCGCTCTACACAGCCACCACCATCGCACCGCACCTGGTGACGCTCCCGCCGCAGGTGCGACAGCGGCGGCTGGAAGACGTCCGGCTCAACGATGCGGCCCCGGACCCAGGCCTGATCAAACAGGCACTCCGCCGCCACGCCAGGGACGGCGAGCCGCTGGAGGCGGCCGGGGACGCCACCGCCCGCACCCGCCTGCGCTAGTGGAGCCCTGACGACCCCCTCCTGAGCGTCAGCCTCACCGCGCTGGCCCGCGAGGCCGGAGCCCGCAGGATCCGCCCGGCTGCTCTTGCCGCTATCCGGCCGCTGGTCGAGCAAGCCGTCACGGCCGTCGGCGTCGCCAAGCCCTGGGGCCGCCACGCCGACCACGTCCCCCTCGCCGGCGACGCGGGAACCACCCCGTGGACCCTGCCGCTGGACGAGCGCGGCATCCGCGACCTTATCGGCTACGCCCACACTGCATGCCTGCTGCTAACCGCCGCCCTGACCGGCATGCGGGAAAGCGAGCTGATGGAACTGCGCCACGGCTGCCGGAGCACCAGCCGCCACGGCGACGGCATGACCCGCTGCCGGATCAAGAGCAAGCTCGCCGCTGTTTGCCGTTAACGCCGGTCCAGGATAGAATCGATCAAAACGATCGGTGTGATCGTATCGAACAGAAGGAGCGGGCCATGTCATCGCCAGCACAGAACCACCCGCTGCAGGACGAGACCTACCTGCCCGATGAGGACGCCGCCGAGATCATCGACTTCCTCAGCGCCGTGCGCGACCGCGGCCGGGAGGCGGCCGAGCCTGGCGCCCGGCTGACCGGGCCGGACGGCCGGAGCGTCGAGTTGCCCACGCCGATGTTCGAGGTGCTCCTGCAGGTCGCCGCCGCGATGAAGGCAGGCCTCGCGGTCACCGTCGCCCCGCACCACCTGCTGCTGTCCACCCAGGAGGCAGCCGACCTCCTGCGCATCTCCCGCACCACCCTGGTGCGCCTGCTGGAAACCGGCGCCATCCCGTTTGAGAAACCCAGCCGACACCGCAAGGTCCGCCTCGATGACCTGCTGGAATACCGCAGGAGACAACGCAGCGCCGCCGAACTCGCCCTCGCCGACATGATCGCCGACACCGAGCGCCTCGGCCTCTACGACGCCGGCCCCGAGGATGTGAAGGCCGCCCTGAAGGCGGCGCGCAGGAAGACCGAGGGATAGAAAACGAATGACGACCGCGCTCCTCGATACCTGCGTCCTCGTGCCCAGCAGGGCTCGCGACGTGCTGCTCGAGATCGCCAGTGCCGGCGCTTACCGGCCGCCATGGAGCACCGAGATCCTTGCCGAGCTCGACCGCGCCCTCCGGGTCCTCGTCGCCAAGCGGGGCGCATCCGGCGAGGAGATTGACGCCTACCTGACCCGCTTGTTCCGGCAGATGCGGATCACGTTCCCCGATGCCCTCGTCACCGAGTGGGAGGAACTCGTTTCCACCATCTACCTGCCCGACCCGGACGACCGGCACGTAGTCGCCGCCGCGCGGGCCGGGCGGGCCGACGTGATCGTCACCGACAACCTCGCCGACTTCCCGCCCGCCGCCCTCCCGGCATCGATAGCCCGGCAGCCACTTGACGACTTCCTGCTCGACCTCTTGGACCTCCACCCCGGTCAAGTCGTCACAGCCGTCCGCGCCATCGCCGGGAGAACCGGATAGTCCGGCCCGAGGATGACCGCATCAGAGATCGCCGCTTACCTGTCCACACACGGCACCCCGCTCTTCGGCGAACGGCCGCCGGGTCTGTCAAGATAACGGTGTAACTACTCTCTGCTGCTACTTTCGTCCCGCGCTGAGGCGGCCGCGTCCGCACGACGGGCACCTGAGCGAGCCCGCGACGAGGTCCGCGCTCGCGGACTCCGCGTCGGCGCACAGCAGCACGGGGGCAGTCCTCTCCTGGCCACGCTCCGATGATCAGCCCTGGCCCGCACGGGCCACCAGGGGCAGTTCGTGTTGCACGATCCCAGCCCGGCCGCCGCCCCGCAACCCGAACGCCCGCACCGCCCGCGGCGCCACCGTGAGCGCCGCCGACCCCGGCCAGGGAGATAGCGGCCGGGATGCTCAGGGCGTCGTCGCACGCCACGCACCGCCACGTCGAAGGTGCCCCTCACCGGCAACGACGCCAGGGGCCGATTTAACGCTCAAAAAGAACGGCGCGCAACACCTGGAGTACCAGCTGGTGCGCAAGGGGGGATCTACCTGACTGCTCGGCACGCATCAGCCGTAACCACCTGTGGACCTGCTTGCCGACAGTCGGGCCGGTGCAATGGCCGAGGTGCGTCGCCTGCTTGGCTCAGTGAGTCTGGCGATAGGCAGCCCATGATTTCGCGGCTTGTTCCATCTTGGCTGTCCAGTTGCTCGTGCTCGACTGCGCGATCTCGTCCCAGACCCGGACGTTGGCTTCGGCGAACAGGTCGATGTGCGCCGGGTCGGCGGCCTGGAACGCGGAGAGGCGGGAGGCTTGCCGTTCGGCCTCATGCGCGGTGTGGCCGCCAGAGGCCATGAGGCGCAGCACCCAGCAGGCCGGGTCGGTCCAGGCGGCACCGAGGGTCGGCCAGGCCCAGTCGATCAGCCAAGCGCGGTGCTCCGCTATTAGCACGTTGTCCGGGGTCCAGTCTGAGTGGGTCAGTACCGGTCCGGCGAAGACCGTAGCCGTTTCCGGGTCATCAAGGTACGGCTTCCACCGCTCCTCAGCCCGCTTGAACGGCCCGGGAGCATCTGGAACCTTGATCGCGCTCAGCGCCTCCATGAGCTGCACTAGCCGGTCGAGGTCGGGTGATCCGGGGGAGTAATCGGCGTGGCGGCCGGGCGCGTACTGATAGCCGAGGACGTTCCACCCCGCCTCATCGAAGTGCCACAGCAGGGCCGGCGAGATCTCCTTGACGAGCGGGGCGACCGCGGCCTCGCGAGCCTGGGTGACGACCCGGCGGTGAGCTGACGGCAGGCCCTTGGCGAACACTTTGCCGTCGCGGGCGTCGATGATCGCAGCCAGCGGCGAGTTCTGGCCCGCGCTCGCGATGCGGACGCCCGTGATGGGACCGGTGCGGGCCCCGATCGCCTGCCTCAGCGGCCTGGGCAGGTCGTCCCACGCGATGCGCTGTTCCACGGTGCTCCTCACCTCGTGTCTGAGGGGACCCGGCCGGTGCCGGGTCCCTGTCAGGCCGCGCGGGCTGCCAGCCTCAGTACGGCTGGTCGCTGCTCGCGCTGCACGCGCACATCGTGATCAGCGTATCGGTGTCGGCGACGAATTCGACGGCGTCCGGCGCGAGCGCCGGCAGCGCGCCTGCTTCCGTCACGCCGACCGGCTCGGGCGGGCGGGTGAGCAGTTCTACGGCGACTGCGGTCATGGGGGTTTCACCTCCTTCCTTGGGCGAGTGGCGGGTGTCTCACCTCCTTCCGTGCTGGCAGAACACTTCGAGCGGGGCTTTAGCCTGCCGGTAGAGGGTGGCCAGCGGCATGCAGGTCCCGCAGGTCTTCTGGAGGGTGCAGCCGGTGCAGCCGCCGTGCCGGGTAAGCAGCGCGTCGGCGGCAGCCGCGAGCCTGCGCAGGCCGTCGGCGCCCTCGGCGATCAGATCGACCTGGGGGTCGCGGCCGACCTTGCAGATGGACGCTTTCCCGTGCGGGTCGGCGTGGAAATGGGTGATCCCGGCGTTGCACCCGGCATACGGCTTGCGGGTGCGGAGCATCTCGCGGGACTGGCTGGGCAGCACCTCGCTGCCGCCGTGGATGGTGGGGCTGATGTTCGTGTACTCGAACGACTCGATGCCGAACCGGTCGGCGATCGCCTTCATGGCTAGGACCTCGTGGGCGTTGCGGTTGGACACGACGATGTTGATCCGCATCGCCAGTCCGGCCTCGTGGGCGGCGGCCAGTCCGCGCATGAAGCGGCGGAACGATCCCCTCCTGCGGGCCATCCCGTCGTAGGACTCCTCGGTTGCCCCGTACAGGCTGAGCGTCAGCCGGTACGGCCGGCGTGCTGTCAGTAGGTCGAGGGTCTTGGGCCGGTCCAGGCGTGACCCGTTGGAGGAGATCTGGATCATCATGCCCATGTCCCAGGCGGCGGCGTGGGTCTCGGCGAATAGCGGGTCGATCAGCGGCTCGCCCCCGGTGAGCTGCAGCCACAGCACCCCGGCGTCCGCCATCACCTGCAGCAGCCGCTCCCGGCCGGGCCAGTCCATGCCCGCGAACATCTTCTCGCCGAGGTAGCAGTGCTCACAGTCGTAGTTGCAGCCGAGGTTCACCTCGTAGCTGGCACGGGCGTACCCGTAGGCGGTCTCCGGCCGGATCAGGATCGTTTCACCGGTCAGGCGGCCGGCCAGGTCGGTGCCCCACCCGGCTCGGACTGGGCCGGTGAGCCAGGCGGGGACCGGAGCATCGGCGGGCGCGTCGCGCAGTTCGGCGTATCGGTCGGCCCCGATCCGGACGCTCCGTCGTAGCCGGGCCGGACGACGACGTGTCCCTCTGGATAAGGACTGGCGATGAGCTGATGGGTCATGAGCGCCTCCGTGACTGTGGGTTATACGGGTCAGGTGAGCAGCGCGTCGGTGTAGGCGTGGAGCCGGGCCGCGAGCCGGCCAGGGTCGGGAAGCCGGGTGAGGTTCCGGAGGATGAGCGCGGCGGCAACCAGCTGGGCGTACCTGCCGCTCGGTGTGTCCAGCACGCCCGCCAGGGCCTCACGGACCTGGCCGGCGACGGCGGGGACTTCCAGTGCCGTGAGGTAGAGGTAGGCGGCGCCGTAACCGGCGACGGCCGAGCACCAGTGCTCCATGTCGAGGATGCAGAAGCGCGGAGCTGTTATGTTCTGCCAGTTCAGGTTGATGTGCTCCGTCCCGAACGCCGGAACACAGCCGACGGGGACCGGACGACGGTAAGTAGCGCCGAGCAGGTAGCCGTACTCCTCCGCATCATGGACCGGGAACTGCCGATCGGTCGGATACGCGCGCAGCGCCGCAAGCGACGCGCGCAGATCGCTGAACCAGTCCGCCGGAAGGCCCGGGGCCGTCCGCAGGAACCGTTCCCGGGAGGCGGGCGGGTCGGTGACGAGCGTGAGGACTTCGGCGCTGACCGGGGCGGCGGTCCGTCGGTGTGCCACTCGATCCGGTGCAGCAGCGCGGGCTTGCCGACTCCCGGGATCGCCGCCGCCTCGGCGGTGCCCCGCCACGCCTTCCCGCTCATCTCGTGCTCGAGGAAGGGACTCACCCGCAGCCACGCACGCTGCCCGCGGAACGTAACCGGCGAGCCGACAAAGCCCTAGCGATGGACGTGCCCGCCAGGATTCAGGACAGCGCCCAGTCGCTGTGCCGATTCTTTGAGCAGGCCCAACTGCCATTTCTCGAAATCATCGATGCGGACCGGCAGCCAGCGGTACCTGGACGTGCGTGTCATGCGCATGGCCTGTCCTTCTTCTCATTCCGGGCCGGCGACGGCCCAGACGACCTTTCCGCCCATGCCGGGCGGGAAGTCCCATCCCCACCGCGCGCTGACGGCTTGGACGATAAGCAGACCCCGGCCGCTCTCGGCGTCCTCGCCGACGTCGCCCGGTAGCGGCGGCAGCGGGCTGGCGTCCCAGACGAAGATCACAACCTGCGCCCGGTCCGAGACCAGCCACAACCGAACCGGGGCGTCCGGGTCGGCCAAGCGGGAGATCTGTATTGCGTTCGTGACTAGCTCGCTGACCAGGAGGCCGGTGCTCTCGCTGAATGCCGTTAGCCTCCATTCCGCCAGCACGTTGTGGGCGTGCAACCGCGCACAGGGCACCGCGCCGCGTAGGGCGCCCAGTTCGAGAAAGGTCCGCAGCGGCCACCGGGCGGCGAACGACGCGAACCGCGCCGCGTCCGCTACGGTGACTGGGGGAGGGCGATGATGGCCGGGGACCGTCTGGCTTGTGGCAACTCGAGGGTGCCCGTCCACGTGCTGGCTTCCGGTGCTCCTGCCGTTCATGATCATGTCTTCCGGTTGGGCGCTGCGGCTGGCGGCGACACGAGCCACATCCCGGGCAGCTTCATGAAGCTGCGCCGCAGCGCGGGCGACCTGCGTGCTTGCCATGACCATCAGGGAATCCCAGCCAGCGCCAATCCGGGAGGGTCAGCAGCGGGGGCGGATGTGTGCAGAGGGGGTGTCAATCAGCCTGGACGACGCGAACAGCGCGTGGCACTGTCAAACTGAGCGTGACCGCAACCGGCAGAGGGGGCAGGCACGTGCCGCGAGCGCCGAAGGAGCAGAACCTGCGACTACGGTCCCTGCTGGACGAGGCCGCAATGTCCAACAAGGGCCTGGCCCGCAGGATCGTTGACATCGCCGCAGTCCGAGGCGTGAAAAACGTGCGGTGCGACCACACGTCGGTCCTGCGCTGGCTGGCGGGCGAGCAGCCGCGGTCGCCGGTCCCCGAACTGGCCGCCGTCGTGCTGGGCGATGCCCTCGGCCGGAAGGTCTCCGAGATTGAGCTGGGCATGACGCCCAGCGACCTGCCCAGTGACCTCGGTCTGCAGCTCCCTACCGGCTGGACGGAAACCATAGCCACCTCAACTGCCCTATGGAGGGCCGACGTGCAACGCAGGCGCTTCCTGGTCAACGCGGCCTTCGCCTCCGCCGCGCTGCCCGCGTCCGCGCTGCGCTGGCTCACCAGCCCGCCCGCCGCCGCCCCCACCGCCTCCGGGACACGCAAGGTCGGTCGCGCCGACATCGACGCAATCCGCGAGCTGACCCACTCCTACCGGGAAATGGACAACCGGCTCGGCGGCGGCAAGCTCCGCAGTTCGGTCGTGTCCTACCTCGACGATCACGTCTCCCGGCTGCTCATCACCGGCAGCTACCAGGAGGAGACCGGCCGACAACTCGCCGCCGCGTGCGGGGAACTGTCCCAGCTGGCCGGCTGGGTCGCCTACGACAGCGATGAGCACGGCCTGGCCCAGCGTTACCTCACCCAGGCCCTGGCCTACTCGCGGCACGCCGACGACCACGCCCTCGCGGCCGAGGTCCTCGCCGCCCAGGCGCACCAGGCCCTGTACCTGGCCCGGCCGGATGAGGCGGTCGACCTGGCCCGGGCCGCCCAAGCCGCAGCCGTCCGCCACGGGTCGGCCACCCTGCTCACCGAGTGCCTGGTCATGGAAGCCCACGGCCACGCCGCCCGCAACGACGCGCACGCCTGCGGCGCCGCCCTCGCCAGGGCAGAACAGACCTTCGACCGCGCCGCCCGCGAAGACGACCCGGCGTGGCTCGCCTACTTCGACGAGGCATACCTTTCCGCCCGCATGGCCCAGTGCTTCCGCGACCTCGGCGAAGCCAGCCACGCCGCGCGCTACGCTCGCCGCTCCCTGGACATGGACAGCCGCTACGTCCGCGGCCGGGCCTTTAATCTCTCCCTGCTCGCCACCGCCTACGCGGCGCAAGACGAGCCAGTGCAGGCGTCGGTTGTCGGGCGGCAGGCACTGGACCTGACCGTCCGCCTCGCCTCAGCCCGCAGCGTCCGCTACGTCCGCGACCTGGTCCGTGTCCTGCGCCCGCGAGCCGACGTCGCGGCCGTCCGGGACTTCACTGCGGAGGTACGCGAGCGGCTGCCCGCCGCAGCAGGGCATGCTGTATCCCGATGATGGTGATTGCGCCTAGGATCTCGCCTCGGGCAATCATCGTCGGCGTCTCGTCAACTGGCACCCAGCGGACCTCGGCCGTCTCGTCGACCTCAGGTTCACCAACGCGCTCGGCCCCGTGCGCCAAGTACAAGTCCTGCGGGTAGTCAGCGTTGCCGATGAGCGGCTGCGAGGACAAGACGAACTCGGTCTTGCGCGGACGCCAGCCCGTTTCCTCTTCGACCTCGCGCGCTGCCGCCGTCGCAGAGTCTTCTCCGTCATCCACGTAACCGCCCGGCAGCTCCCACACCCAGCGGTCCACGATGAACCGGTGCCGCCTCATCAGCAGCACCCGCTCGCCTGTGTCGTCCAGGACCACGGTCATCGCACAGCGCCGCATCCGGAAGACGTACTGCGTGAACCGCACGTGGTTCGGAAGTTCGACATCGGCCATGCTCACGCGGATGTGAGGGGTATCGTCCACCAGCCGCTCGCCGTGGATCACCCACTTGTGCGGGTCAGTCACGTACGCGACATTACCTGTCCGGCCCATCAGGAGCCGAGCAACCGTGGACCCAACAGCGCCTCCGACGTACCCGGCGTGAACCTCCCGTATACCTGCGGGCCGACCGGCGTGCCCGACGGCGTTAGGGTCAGCACCGATTCAGCACGGGGTCGGGAAACGACGGGAAACAACCGGCACGAACCGGGCAATCCGGACACGAGAACGGGCCGCCCGACTCGATAGCCTGGCGGCCCATTCCACCCGCGGCTAACCCGAGAAATCGCAGGTCAGCGCCGAAATTTAGCTACTTCAGCAACTGCCGCGCCATGACCACCCGCTGGACCTGGTTCGTCCCCTCGTAGATCTGGGTGATCTTCGCGTCGCGCATCATCCGCTCGACCGGGTAGTCGTTCACGTACCCGTAACCGCCGAGCAACTGCACCGCGTCCGTGGTTACCTGCATGGCCGTGTCGGAGGCGAAGCACTTCGCGGCGGCCGAGGCGAAGGTCAACTCGGGCACCTGGTGTCCCTCCATGACCCACTCGGACAGGCCGGCGGCGTGATAGGTGAGCTGGCGGGCGGCCTCGATCTTCATGGCCATGTCCGCCAGCATGAACTGGATCCCTTGGAAGTCCGCGATTGCGACGCCGAACTGGCGCCGCTCCTTGACGTACCCGGCCGCGTAGTCCATCGCCCCCTGGGCGATGCCGAGCGCCTGGGCGGCGATCGTGATCCGGGTGTGGTCGAGCGTGGCGAGCGCCGTCTTGAATCCGGTGCCCTCTTCCCCGATGATCCGGTCGGCCGGGATCCGCACGTCTTCGAGGATCACCGTCCGGGTGGGCGAGCCCTTGATGCCGAGCTTCTTCTCCGGTCGGCCGAAGCTCACGCCGGGGTCGGATCTTTCCACGACAAACGCCGAGATGCCGCGGGGGCCGGAGGCGGGATCGGTTACCGCCATCACCGTGTAGTACTCAGACTCGCCGGCGTTGGAAATCCACATTTTGGTGCCGTTGAGCACCCACTCGTCGCCGTGACGCACCGCCCGCGTCTTCATCGCGGCCGCATCAGAGCCGGCCCCCGCCTCGGAGAGCGCGTACGAGAACAGCGCCTCCCCGCGAGCCACCGCGGGCAGGTACCTGGCCTTCAGGTCCTCGGAGCCGGACAGCAGGAGCGGCATGGTTCCGAGCTTGTTCACCGCCGGGATGAGCGAGGAGGACGCGCAGACGCGGGCGACCTCCTCGATGATGATCACGACGGCGAGCGCGTCCGCGCCCTCGCCGCCGTGCGCTTGAGGGATGTGGGCGGCGTGCAGGCCGGCCGCCGTGAGCGCGTCCAGCGCCTCCCGCGGAAAGCGCGCGCTCTGGTCGACATCGGCGGCGAGCGGCGCGATCTTGGCCTCGGCGATGTCGCGAACCGTCTGGCGGAGCAGCGCGTGCTCTTCCGACAAGCCGCAGCCACGCTCTTCATTCATCGGATCTCCTGTCGATCGTCGAAGCTACGACATCAGTACTGAGTACCGTAAAATGGTACTCAGTACATGCAGATGTTACAAGGGCGGCCCTGGATGGCGTTCTGGCCGGACATCCGGTAAAGATGGGCTGGCCATGAGTCAGCCCGCAGCGCAGGACCGCCTCGCACGCGCCGCCTTCGCCCTGTTCGACGAGCAAGGGTACGAGCGGACCACGATTGACGACATCGCCCAGCGTGCTGGGCTGGGCCGAACGACGTTCTTCCGGCACTACCGCTCCAAGGAAGACGTGATCTTCCCGGATCACGACCGGATCCTCGGCCAGATCGCGACCCGGCTGCATGCGCCGGGCCACGCCAGCCCGCTTGCCGCGGCCGCGGCCGCCGCCCGGCTGGTGCTGCAGAGCTACCTGGACGAAGGCGATATCGCCGTGCGACGATACGCGCTGACCAGCTCCGTGCCGGTCTTGCGCGACCGCGAGATCACGAGCGTGGCACGGTACCAGCGCGTCTTCAGGGAGTTCCTCGCCGAAGAGCCGGCCGAGCTATCTCAGCTGCAGGCCGAGCTCGCGGCGGCCGCCCTGGTCGCCGCGCACAACCACGTCCTGCGCCGCTGGCTGCGCGGCGAGAGTTCCGACCCGCTCACCGAATTCGACCTCGCCGCGGGCGAGGTAGCGGCGCGCTTCGGCCGCGCGACCCCGGGACACGGGACTACCGTCGCCGTATTTCGCACCGGTGAGGACATGGAGACCCTGATCTCCGCGCTGCGCCGCGCGATGCAATCACCACCCGACTAATTGGTGAAGATGGGTGAGGACCGACCCGACGACATCGCCCGGGCCCGCCCCCGCACTCGGGCTCGGAAGAGCAAAAGCTTTCGTCCCGAACGGTCCCGTGCTTCGCGTCGGCCGGACACGCGAAGCACGGGACCGTTCGACATGATGAATTTGACTTTCTGTCCCCGCAGCCCTGGACGACGTGGCGCTCGAGCTGGCCGAAGCGGGTGAGCGCACCGCCTGGAGCTAGAGCGGAGCGACGTCTACCCGGCGGTGGTCTGGCTTGAACGGCAGCGCGGTGACGGTGGCGCGGATCTCCCGCTGCGGCGTCCCCGGCCTGCCCCAGACGACGGTCACCTCGGTCCCGGGGCGGGCGCGGGCGCGGTCGATCACGCACAGGGAGATCATCGCCCGCAGCGTCGGGCTGACGGTCCGGCCGGTCGACACGCCCGCCTCGGCGTCGCCGATGCGGACCTGGTCGAAGCTCGGCCCGGCCAGCCGGGGCAGGTCCATCTGCTCGGGCAGCTCACCGCCGCGGAGCATCGCCGTGAGCACCCCCGCTACGTCGTCGGCGTTCCAGGTCAGGCCGACCAGGGTCCGGGCCGGGCCGCCGGAAGCCCTGTCAGTGGCGAGGGCATCGCGGCCGAGGAAGTCATGACCGGGCAGCGAGCGAGGCCCCCAGCCCAGCTCGCCGGGCTTGCGGAAATAATCGCTGAACCCGCCGACGGGAACGAAGCTGCCGCCGATCGTGCCCCGCTTGAACTGGCGGGGGGCGCCGGGGGTGATGGCGGCCGCGGGGAGGTAGTCCAGGCCGTTGGTGGCGATGCCGGCCTCGATGTGCTGGACCGGCTGGGATCGGAAGCCGAGCAGGTGAAGGCCGAACTCCTGCCCCGCCGCCGCGAGCGCCTGCCAGACCCGGCCGGCGTCGTCGGCCGGGCCGTGCAGCTCGTAGCCCAGCTCACCGGAGATCCCGGTGCGCAGCACCCGGACGGGGATTCCGGCCACGGACGCGGCCCGGGCGCGGTTGAAGCCGATGTCACGCAGCGGCTGGCCGGCCGCCTTCTCCATGATGAACAGGGACTGCGGCCCCTGGACGGCGAAGATGAACGTCTCCGGGCTGATGTCGGCGAGCTCGGCGTCCCAGCTGCCCTGGCTGAACTGCCACGCCAGCCAGTCGCAGCTTCCGGCGGTGTAGACGAACTCTTCCCGGTCGAGGCGGATGAGGATGCCCTCGGAGGCGACCCAGCCGTTCTGGTCGAGCTGCACGTGGTGCCTGACCTGGCCGGCCTCGAACCGGGAGAGGTCGTTCAGCCCGGCCTGGCTGAGGAATTCCAGGGCCTGCGGGCCGCGCAGGAGCACCTTGCTCAGCGAGGTCCAGTCGCCCAGGTAGGCCGTCCGGACGTGCGCCTGGGCCTCGTCGGCCCAGCTGCCGTATTCGAGCGGCAGCAGGATCTGGGCGAACCGGCCGTACCCGCCTTTGACGTTGGCCTCGTCCTGGGCCGCGCCGGCCGGGCTGAACAGCACGGGCACTCCCGTGGCGAACGGCCCGGCGTCGCCGTTCAGCATCGCCTCGTAGGCCTGGCGCTGCCTTGCTGCCGCATCCGTCATCGCGTACCTCCGTTGGCACTCGCGGTTCTTCGTGGCTGCCGCATTAGTAGATCGATCTACCAACGATTTAGCCGGAACGCTAGCAGGCAGCGGGTGATGAGGGAATGACTCGCGCAGGCGCGCTCAGGCCGATTCCCGAACGATTACCTTTCCTGGCTTGAACGGCGCAAGGGCCCCCGCGTCAAGGCCGAGGACCTCGCGGGCGGCCCGGCGCCCGTGCTCTTCGGCGTCCACGTGCACGGTTGTCAGCGCAGGATCGACCAGGGCGCCGTACTCGGCGTCGCCGAATCCGATGACGGCCAGGTCTGCGGGTGCGCCCAGCCCCAGAGCGCGCATTGCGGCGAGGACGCGCAGCGCCACGTCATCGTCATAGGCCGCCACTGCCGTCACTACCTCGTGGCGAGCGCGGAATTCCCGGACGGCTTCGGCGGCAGCCGGCCGCGACTGCGGCATGACCAAAGCCGGCGGCACCGGAATGCCCGACCTGACGGCGGCCTCGCGGGTGAAGCGCGTGCGGATCGGCGCCAGCGGCGGGTTCCCGTCTGGCAGCGCGACGGCGATGTGGACGTGGCCGCGGCCGGCCAGGTAACGCACCTGCACGAGGACGTTCGACGCGAACCCGCCGTCCCAGCCGCCGTCGTCAAGCTCGTGCCCCGCCGCCAGGTAGTTGCCGGGCAGCCTGATCACGGCGCGGGGCGAGATCGTGTCCAGGATCTGCCGGTCCGGCACCGGTGCTGAGTGGCCCGGCCGGACCAGGAGCATGTGTCCGTGCGCGCTGAGCTCCTCATCCAGCCCGCGCGCGAAGGTGCGCGAGTAGCTGCTCTCCAGGCCGGGATCGATGCTGAGCACCACGACGCGGGAGCTTCCCTCGCGCAGCGCCCGGGCGATTCCGTGGGGCACGTAGCCCAGATTCCTGGCCGCCTCCCGGACGCACTCCCGCGTCGACTCCGGAATCGATTTGCCGTGGTCGTCGCCGAGCACGAATCCGGCCAGGGCACGCGAGACCCCTGCGGCGGCGGCCACGTCCTTCAGAGTCGCCCGCTTAGCGTCCATCGTCACATTGTGACGGGTAACTGAACGGTGCGCGGTCGGCTCGAGCTGGCGCGGCCGCGCCTGGGGGGTCCCGGCAGTACCCCGAACGGCAGGCTCTCCCTGTCCGCGGCGGAAGTTCGTTTACTGAAAGTGATCCGAGGGGGGCTGGCACGAGCGGCTGCCGCCACTCCGAAGCCATGAGTCTGAGGAAGTTCATGAAAGCCACGTTGATGTACGGTTCCGGGGACGTGCGGGTCGAAACGGTCCCCGACCCTGTTATCCAGTACCCGACCGACGCGATCGTGCGCACCGTGCGGGCCTGCGTCTGCGGATCGGACCTGCATCCCTACCACTCGCTTGCGCCTACGGCCGGGGGCACGCCGATGGGCCACGAGCTGATCGGCGTGGTCGAGGAGACCGGTGCCGCGGTCGCCAGCGTGA
>Ga0335072_10003513_pt1 | contig 23587 bp, 19 predicted proteins | sample Lox_Sample_21_FD_206725 | JGI IMG/M metagenome (GOLD analysis project Ga0335072, IMG submission 206725) | Soil microbial communities from Loxahatchee National Wildlife Refuge, Florida, United States - Lox_Sample_2.1 | ecosystem: Environmental > Terrestrial > Soil > Wetlands | place: USA... | reverse complement strand
CTACAGCTCGTGCTTTCCGTTCTGACACTGGTCCTGCTCTTCGCCGAGGAAATCGCTCACTATCATTTGAAAGGCAGCCTGTAGAGTCTGTGACAACTCCAGGGCACGTGGCACAGGCACTCCTGCCCGTGCTCTTGGGTTGCCCGCAGCACCGGCTTCAGAACTAACGGAAAAAACCTGTAGTTGGTAGGTCGCCGCATTCGACCGCGACCCAGAATAGAGCGCCTGTCATCCCGACCGGAGTGGCTCGTTTCCTTTTCTTATCCCGACTCCTCTTTCAACACCGCCTCCAACCGCGCGTGCAATCTCGCGCTATATCCCACCGGCAATTCATACGTGCGGTCGTCCGCCGTCAAAATCAAAATGTTTCTCGTAGAGTCCAACACCGCCGAACAGACCTCGCAACTCTCCAGGTGCTTCTCTACGGCCGCCAACAGCTCCGGATCCAGTTGCTTGTCCAGATAACCGGAAATGTGCTCCCAAACGTGCTTGCACTCCAGCTTCATTGGAACCACCTTCGGAAGAATCCTCCCCGCGCGGGCGTCTGGCTCTTCAGGTAAGGCACGAGCATCTTCTGCAACATCATCCGAGCCCGGTGCAGCCTCACCTTCACCAGGGTTATGTTGATTCCCAGCGCCGCGGCGGTTTCCTCCTGATTCAATTCCTCAACGTCCCTCAGCACAAACACTTCCCGGTATTTCTCTGGCAGCATCGCCACTGCCTCGCGCAGCTTCTCCTTCAGTTCCTTTCGTTCCAGCGCTTCCAGGGGAATCTCCCGCCAATCCGTCAATACTGCCGGTGTAAAATCCCCTTCGACTTCCTCGACCGCTTCCGTCAGCGAGTTTTCTGCTGCCGTCTTGGCTTTCCGCAACCGCTTCCGTGCCTCATTCATCGCTATGGTGACCAGCCAGGTGCTGAACTTCGCCTCGCCCCGGAAGCTCTTCAGGTTCCGGTACGCGCTGATCATCGTTTCCTGTGCCGCGTCTTCCGCTTCCGTTTCGTTTTTCAGGATTGCGAAAATGGTTACGTACACCAGCCGCTCGTACGGCCGGATCAACTCGTGGAACAACTCGGTCTCTCCTGCCAGCACCCGGCTGATCAACGCCGATTCATTGGTAGCGGTCGCTGCTCTCATCCCACCATTCGTCCCGGTTGCATCCAAACGCGACGCCCCCCGGCCAACTTAACCCCATTTAAGTACGACTCGCAAACCTAGCAAAGGTAACAAGAAACTCTCCCTCAACTCGAGATCTCGCTCCCCCATCTTTTTACAATTAATTACAACCAAGGTCCTTCTTTTTTCGCCCTTCCGGGTGTAACCTTCCCCCTGCCCCCGACTCACACGGGGGCAATCGCTTTTCGGTCATTTGGGTGCGCGAGCCTTGACGGGCTCCGGCTTGCTCCGGAACTTCGCCTGCCCTCCCGGCCGAGATTCCGCCCAGGCTTTTCAAGGCTGGTCGCTGTCCGGATCGCGATTCTAGGCTCGTTAAACTTCACCTGGAGGGAAGATTCACCCATGACAAAGACCACCAAGGCTCTAATCACTAGCGCGGCTGTGGCCGGGTTACTCGCAGGCACAGGGGCTGCGGTTCGTGCATCGACCGTAACCAACACCGCCAAGGCCTCGCTCTCCGCACTCAGCTCGGACAAGCAGGACACCACCAAAAAGCCCGAAAAGCATGCTTGTAAGGGCCAGAACTCCTGCAAGGGCAACGGCGGCTGCAAGAGCGGCGACAATGGCTGCAAGGGCAAGAACAGCTGCAAGGGCAAGGGCGGCTGCGCTACCGACGGCTCCAAGATGCCGAAGTCGTAATCCATTCCATATCTCCACATCCTTACCTCCAGGGAGAGTCGGCCATGTCGGCCCACTCTCCTTGGACTCGATTTTGACTCTGTGTAGTGGTGCCCGTCGGCGGACGCTTTTTTAGTGAGTACCGGGAATCCGCCATTTTTTCGTAGCTGCTAACTCATAACCAATTACTGATTACCGATTACTGATAGCTGATTACTGATCACTGGAAACTCTCTTATGCCCGCCAATCGCTTCAATAATTTCACTACCTACGGTGTCGGGATCGGTCTGCGCATCCCTCACTATGACCACATCCTCACACGCAAGCCCACCTGCGATTGGTTCGAAATCATCTCCGAGAATTTCATGATTGATGGCGGGCGGCCCCTGCAGATCCTCGACCAGATTCTCGAGCGCTACAAGGTCGTCCAGCACGGTGTTTCCATGTACTTCGGTTCCGCCGAAAAGCTCAATCGCGAACACCTCCGCCGTCTCAAAGATCTCGTTCGTCGTACCAAGACGCCTTGGCTCTCCGACCATCTCTGCTGGGGCAGCGTCGATGGTAGGTACACCCACGATCTTCTGCCCATGCCCTATACTTTCGAGGCCGCCCGCCTCACCGCGCAAAAAATCCGCGAGGTGCGCGACTTCCTCGAAGTGCCCGTGGTCGTTGAAAACGTCAGCAGCTACGCCGAATACCACGTCTCTGAAATGACCGAGTGGGAATTTCTCAACGAAGTCGTCGAACGCGCTGATTGCGGCATCCTTCTCGACGTCAACAATATCTACGTCTCCTCGCAGAACCACAGTTTCGATCCCGCTGTTTACGTCAACAGTGTTCCTTCCGACCGCGTCGCTCAGATCCACATCGCCGGTCATTCCAAATACCGCAAATACATTCTGGACACCCACGATCACCCGGTCATCGACCCTGTCTGGAAACTTTACGACCGTGCCATTCAGCGCGTCGGCCACACCGCCACGCTGCTCGAATGGGACGACCGCATCCCGTCCTTCGACGAAGTCCACAACGAAGCGCTCAAGGCCAACAAATACCTCGCCAGCGCCTCTCTTGCGGCGGCGGTATGAACGGCGATCCTTTCTTCGTAGGGGCGCTGCACTGCTGCGCCCCATGTCCGCAAGATTTTCCCATTCTGCCATCTTGTCATCCCGAGCAAAGCGAGGGATCCCTCTTCGATCGATGTGTCTTGGCTCTCCACTCAAGAACGAGTGCATGCGCTGAGGAAACGCGATGAACCTCGCCACTCTCCAACGTCACGTAGCCCGCGCGGTCATGACTCCGCTCACTCCTGCGGAGCGCATGCGTCGTTCCACATCCGCGGTTGCCAAAAAAATAATCAAACCCAACGACCGCCTCACTTCCTTCGAACGCCTGGAAATCTACAATCGCCAATACTGGTTCCGTGTACTCGACGGTTTCTCCGACGATTTTCCCGGCCTTCGCGCCGTCCTAGGCGATCGCTCCTTCGATTCCCTCGCCAAACACTATTTGACCGACTGCCCCTCCCGTTCCTTCACCATGCGCGATCTCGGGTCTCGCTTGGAATCCTGGCTCCGCAAACACCCCAGCTATGCCCGCGGTCGTGTGCCGCTTGCTCTCGATATGGTTCGCCTGGAGTGGGCAGAAATCGAAACCTTTGACGGCGCCGCCGAACCCCCGGTCACCGCAGCGAAACTTGCCGGGGCTGACCCCGCTAAGTTGCGCCTACGCCTGCAACCCTATATTCGCCTCCTCGCCTTGCATTATCCCGTCGACGATCTTCTTCTCGCCGTGAAGCACGATCCCCCGCCGGACATGGCCAGCAATGCCATGGAAGAGCGCCAGAAACGTAAGAAGGTTGCGGCGGTCGCGCGTCTCCAGCCTGCTCCCGTCTTCCTCGCCATTCACCGCGTCGACAACATGGTCTATTTCCGCCGTCTCGATCGCGAAGAGTTCACCATCCTCCACAGCCTGCAAAAAGGCCGCACTCTGGAGCGCGCCATCGTCGCCGCCTTTCGCTCCAGCAAAATTCCCGTTTCCGAGCGCGCTTCGCGGGTCGCCGCGTGGTTCCAGAACTGGTCTTCCCTAGGTTGGTTTGTGTAGCACAGGCTTTAGCCTGTGTTCTTTAGACTGTGGCAGCGTGCTGCCGCGTTTACGCATGCCACCAATGCATCCAGCCCTAATGGGCGCGCCCACCAGCCCAGAAGCACCGGCGATTTCTTGGTTCGTGCAGGAAAATGAATCGTGTATGAATCGAACGGTTTATTGTTGTAACTTTTTGCCATATTCCCGATCACAAACTTCGGTCAATGTCCGATGACTCGAGGAGCCCCACACACATGAACTCTTTCTTCGCACAAATCCGCAGAATGTACGCCTGGGCGGTTCGCGCTGCCAGCACCCTGCAGTCGCCCTTCTTGCTCTTCGTCCGTGTTTATTGGGGCTTCCAAATCGCACAAAACGGTTGGGGCAAGCTGCACAATCTTTCTCACGTCACCCAATTCTTCGCCAGCCTCGGTCTACCCGCTCCAGGCCTTACCGCGCCGTTCATCGCCAGCATCGAATTCATCGGCGGCATTCTTCTCGCCCTCGGTTTGTTCTCTCGTTTCATCGGCCTCGTGCTCTCCATCGACATGTTCATGGCCTACATCACCGCTGATCGCGAAGCCTTCTTCTCCATCTTCTCCGATCCCGACAAATTCACCGCCGCCGCCCCCTACACCATCCTCTTCGCCGCCCTGCTCATCCTAATCTTCGGCCCAGGCAAATTCGCCCTGGATACGTTGCTCCTCCGCTTCTATCCTTATCCCTCTTCGACCCATTCCTAATCTGCGGTTTTTGATGTAGCGGCGGCCCTCTGAGCTGTCATTGCGAAGGCAGGCGGGCCGTTAGCTTTTCCGGTTCCTGGTCCCTGATCGCTGATCACTGGTCACTAATCTCTGGTCACTGCTTCATCCTAAACTCCCTATATCCCGGCCCCACCCTCATCGAATGATGCCACGCGATCGGAAACGCCCACCACACCAGTGATCCCAACAGCGCCTGTCCCAACGTCAGCGGCAAAATGTTCCGGTCTTTCGCGAACAGCCAAGCCATCGCCACCCCGCCGATAAACGTCAGTGGCACCAGCACCGGATTTGGCCAATGCAGCGCGCCAAACACTAGCCCCGCCACCAACGCCGCCGGCTCCGCCTTCTCAAACGCCGCCAACAGCCGGTTCATCAAAAACGAATTCAGCCCCACTTGCTGCAGCAGGCAAAACGCAAAATACCCCCCGAACCGTTTGGCGTCCATCAGGTGCTCCGGCAAACGGTGTAGCATCCCCAGAAACAACCCTCCAAAACAAATGAGCAGGGAACTAATCCCAAAGAACCACGCCGCCCTTTTCGTTGCCGGCCATAAATTATCCGCCCGCCAACCCATCGTTTTCGGCGTGTCGCGCCTTATCACGAAGCTCACCAGCAGCCAAATCAGCATTAAACTCCAGGTCCATGGTGCCTCCGTCTGCAATTTCCAGATATACACGGACACAAATCCCCCGAACGCCAGCGCCTCGACCAAACACGACCAGCGGTGCGCGTTCCACTTCACGCCGATTGCCCCATGGCCTTGCGGTTTTCTGGCGAAGCTTCGTCGGTCAGTTCCAGCAGATGCTCGAACAGCCGGTCAATGTCATCGACAGCCTCGCCTTGCCCCAAATAATCCTTCAACTCAAAGTCCGGGAACCCCAGGTTCGTTACTCGTCCCGGCAGCAGTTCTCGCAATCGTTTACTCGACACCGCTCCCATGCTCAAAATCGCCTCATATGCCGCTTCGTTCAGCTTCCCTTCGAAGACATAGGTCTTCAACAGTCCGGCCAACCGCCCTCGTGTCTCTGGATCGATCAGGTCCGAGCACAACAGCCGTATGGCGTCCCTCTCAAATTCCTCGCGCGTGGCCTTGTGACCCTTTATCATGGCCATCATCTAATAATGGGTTAGTGACGCCTTTGCGCACAATATCGGCTTTCTTTTGCCCACCGGAAGGGGAAACATGCCCGAGCAACATCGCGTTCTGATCTTGGGCGGCGGCTTTGGTGGACTGGTTGCCGCGCAAACTCTCAAGCATGCCAACGCACACGTCACCCTGATCGACAAGCGCAACTTCCATCTCTTCCAGCCACTCCTCTATCAAGTGGCTACTGGCTCGCTCTCTCCCGGCGAAATTGCCGCACCCCTTCGCTCGGTTCTGCGCCGCCAGAAAAACAGCGAGGTTCTGCTTGGCCAGGCTGCCGATCTGGATCCCGTCGCCAAAACCGTCACCCTCGAGGACGGCGGTGTTTTCCCCTACGATTCCCTGATCATCGCTACAGGTTCCGAAACCTCCTACTACGGCAAGGACCAGTGGCGCGAGCTCGCTCCCAGCCTCAAAACCATTGAGGAAGCTACCGCCATTCGTCATAAACTTCTCGTCGCCTTCGAATGCGCGGAACGCGCTGCGACCGAAGAGGAAGCCCGCGCTTGGCTCACCTTTGTCATTGTTGGCGCCGGTGCCACCGGGCTCGAATTGGCCGGCGCTCTCGCCGAAATTGCCAACGAGACGCTTCGTCACGATTTCCGCCATATTCGTCCGGAGGAGGCTCGCATCATCCTGGTCGAAGGTGGCCCTCGCGTACTCGCTGGCTATCCTGAAGATCTTTCCGCCAAGGCCGAACAACTCGTCACTCGTCTCGGCGTCGAAATCCGCAAAAACACTTTCGTCACCGATATCGATACGCGCGGCATCAGCTACAAAGAGGGCGACACCGTCAAACACCTGGACGCCAAGACCATTCTTTGGACCGGCGGCGTCACCGCCACTCCTTTCGGTCGCCGCGTGGCCCAGCGCACCTCCGCCGAAACCGACAAGACCGGAAAGATCAAAGTTCTCCCTGACCTCACCGTCCCGAATTTCCCCGATATTTTCGTGGTCGGCGATCTAGCTTATCTCCTCCAGGATGGCCATCCGGTTCCCGGCGTCGCCCAACCTGCCATTCAAGAAGGCCGCTACGCCGGCAAAGTCATCCTGGCACGCCTCAAGGCTGAGCCCAAGCCCGCTCCCTTCCACTATTTCAACAAAGGGGATATGGCCGTCATTGGTCGGGCGGCTGCTGTCGCCAATGTTTTCGGCGTCCACATCTCCGGACTCCTTGCTTGGATGACCTGGCTGTTCATCCACCTCATGTACATCGTCCAGTTTCAGAGCCGTGTCCAGGTTTTCATTCAGTGGGGCTTCGAATATCTCACCTTCAGCCGGGGCGCTCGCATCATTACCGGCCCCATGCCGGCGCAGGTCGAGGAAGCCATCGCCGAAGGCCAGTACCGCTCCGCTGCGGTATCCTCTTCGCATCCCAAGTAGCAGTGGCTTTGCGCCGCTGGTTCTCGTTCCCTCGGAGCGTCCCGTCAAACTCAACAATCTCCTTTACAACCCTGCGTCCTCGACGTATAAACGCGCACAGTCAAGTTCCCGCCCAACCACATCGCACCTAAGGAGCCTCGAGCCTCATGCGTGTCAAATCCATCGCCGGTTTCTCCGCCAAATTCAGTTTTCTTGCCGTTGCCGCTTTGCTGCTTTCCTGCCACCAACTTCGCGCGCAAGGCAGTCCTGATCTCCAGGCCCGCGTCGCCGAATTAAAAGAATCTTCCGCCAAAAACAAGCAAGCTTTAGCGCAATACACCTGGAAAGAAACCGTCCAGATTTATCTCAAAGGCGACCTGAAGAAAACGGAACACTTCCAAGTCAAACAGGGCCCCGACGGCAAGCCCGTCAAGACTTCGCTCGACGCTCCCGCCGCTCCCGAACAGCCGAGCGGCAGAGGCGGACGCCTGAAGGAGCATATCGTCGAGAAGAAAAAGGAAGAGTACAAAGACTACGCCGATCAAATGAAGGAACTCGCGCAGCACTACCTTCCGCCCGACAAGGACGACATTCAAGCCGCTTACGCCAAGGGCAACATTGAGATCATCCCCGGCGGATCGGTCCCCGATCAGGTCAAGCTCGTGATTCACAACTATTACAAGCAGGGTGACTCCGTCACCATGACTTTCGATAAGTCCAAAAAGCAGCTTCAAGCCATCTCCATTGCAACCTATATGGACGATCCGAAAGACGCCATGAATCTCACCGTCACGTTTGACCGCCTCCCGGATGGCACCAACCATCTCGCCTCCACCACCATCGACGGCGTCAGCAAGCAGCTCAAGGTCACCACCACCAATTCCGATTACCAGCATCTTTAGCACGGGCGTTCTCAGCGCTAAAATGTATCCAGGCCTTAGATTTTCGTATCTAATGGTTTGAGCGTTCACTTTTATCCTCACCGCATTCTTGCAACCTATTCCGCGCTCCTGACGCTCCCACAGCGCTATCGAAAGAAGGCACCATGAGCGAAGCTGCACGACAAGTTCCTGCTAACCACTCTCAGAAACCTCAGACATTCACCGCCAAGGCTTACGCCACCCACGGTTCCACTACCCCGCTCGCTCCCTTTACCATTCCCCGTCGTGACCCCCGTCCTCAAGACGTCCAAATCCAGATTCTTTTCTGTGGCGTGTGCCACTCCGATCTTCACCAGGCTCGCGATGAGTGGCAATCCGTCATGCCCACGGTTTATCCCCTCGTCCCCGGTCACGAGATCGTTGGACGCGTCGTAAAAGTCGGTAGTGCCGTCAAAAAATTCAAGGAAGGCGACCTCGCTGGTGTTGGTTGTATGGTCGACTCCTGCCAGACCGCCTGCGAGGCCTGCCGCGACCATGAAGAAATGTTTTGCGAAACCGGCATGACCCTCACCTACAACTCCGAAGACAAGGTCCTCGGTGGCGTCACCTACGGCGGCTATTCCGATAGCATTGTCGTCGACGAGCACTTCGTCCTGCGCGTTTCCCCCAAAGCCGACCTGGCGGGCACTGCGCCGCTGCTCTGTGCCGGCATAACCACCTATTCACCTCTGCGCCACTGGAACGTCACCAAGGGACAGAAAGTCGGCATCGTCGGCCTCGGTGGTCTTGGCCACATGGGCATCAAGTTTGCCCACGCTTTTGGCGCACACGTCGTGCTCTTCACCACTTCACCCAACAAAACCGCTGACGCCAAGCGTCTCGGCGCCGATGAAGTTGTCATTTCGAAGAACCCCGGGGAAGTGCAGAAACACGCTTCGAGTTTCGACTTTATCCTCGATGCCGTCTCTGCCGAGCACGACCTGAATGCTTACCTGCAGCTTCTCAAACGCAACGGCACCATGGTTTTGGTTGGCGCTCCCGAGAAGCCCGCGCCCGTTTATTCCTTTAACCTGATTTTCGGGCGCCACCGCCTTGCCGGCTCGGCCATCGGCGGCATTCTCGAGACACAGGAGATGCTCGATTTCTGTGCGCAACACAACATCACTTCCGATATCGAGCGCATCCCCATCCAGCAAATCAACCAGGCCTACGACCGCCTTCTCAAGGGCGACGTCAAATACCGCTTCGTCATCGATATGGCCTCCCTCAAGTAGCACAGACCTTACAGTTTGCGGAAAAACTCCCGTGGCACAGACACTCTTGTCTGTGCACTCGAGCCAAATGCAGCAAAATCAGCACTGGCGAGAGTGCCTGTGCCACGAAAACGCTCAGTTCTGGACTTTTTCCGCAAACTGTTTAGTCTGTGCCGCTTTTACGCAGGTGCGAGAGTCCCACATGCCGCGTTTGCATGTGGGGCCTTCTCCCACCTCAGCACGCATCTTGTCATCCTGAGCAAAGCGAAGGATCTCAACCGCCCCAAGCGCGGGTGCCCCACCCTCGGTTTGTGAGGGTGGGTCTAGGGGTTCTCTCCCAGCTTCCGATTTAGGGGGTGGCTGTTGGGTTTTGCGCGCTCCCGGATGCCACGTCATCCCGAACGCAAGGAGGGATCCCTCTTCGATCGATCCGTCTCCTCCCAACAAAGCTTTCTGTCATCCTGAGGAGCGCCTTTAGCGACGAAGGATCTCAACCGCCGAGTCTTGCCTCGGCCGAATCAAGCACCGCCATCATTGTCCTGACGCCGCTGATCCGCTCGCCGCCTTTGCGCTTCTTCCCAGCTGCGAATAATTCTTCGCGTAAGCACGCAGTCCAAATGTCGGCGTGATCTTCGAATAGCCCGCTTCCAGCTGCTCTTTATAGTGATCCTGGTCCCACTCCAACGTCCCCTTCCCATCCAAATCCAAAACCGTTAAATCGCTAGGGTCCATCACCAGTCTTCCAAACTGCACCCGGCTTCCCGCGAACGCCATATAACTCGGATCTTCCCTCGCTGGCAGCGACTTTCCTCCGTCTCCATACGTGGTCACGATCCCGTTGGGTTCAATGCGCACTCCCGTCAGCTTCCCCCGGATATGCGGTGGCGGCAACAAGCTTCCCAAATCCATCATCAAGTCGTTTTTGTCTGTGTCGATCCCCGCAATCTTATTGGTGTTCACCACGTTCGCCAGATCCACCCCGAACAAGCCCATCAGCCCCTTCACCGGAATCTTCAGCGCCGTAATTTTCTCCGTGTGCACTCGAATCCTTCCATCGGCGTTCACGCTCAGGGTCCCCGCGGTGGCAAACGGAATATCTCCCTTGCTGTGCAGTTTTCCTTTAATGATCAACTTTCCTTGATCGATGGAAACCGCCAAATCCTTCAATGGCGCATCCTTCTGCGCAAACACATAGCTGTTCATGACGTCTGTCAGCGCTGCCGGCGTGATCGAAATGGTTCCGTTGCTCACCCGCACTTCGAACGAAGTTTTGTCGTCAAACACCACCAAGGTGTTCTTTCCCACCGGCCACACCTCTCCCGATAACACTTGCAGGTGTGCCGCAGCCCGCGGCGTCAGATGGAACAACACGTTACGCATCTCGGTTTTCACGCCCTGGATGTTAGGAGCGGCGGTGCTCTCGGCGGGTGCGCCCCCACCGCGGTTCTCGTTTGTCGCTGTGGAATTACTCGCGGCAGGCGCGGCTTTCTCGTTCTGAGTTTGCTGCTTCTTCGAACACGAAGTCAGGCACACGCCCAACACCAGCAACAGCCCGACCACTGGTTTCTTCATACCCGGATGCCCCCTATCCGTTTCCTTTTTCAGCGTTCCAATCGGCTCAGCTGACGCTCCGGCATTATGGATTCTCAATTGCCTTCGCTCAGAATCCGCTGGTAGGCCGGCACCGTCAGAAACTCCACGAAGCGCGGCGCCCGAATCAATTCCCGCATCAATTGTGCCGATTTCTCGAATGCCGCCACCCGCGCGGGATCTCCTGGCTCTTTCGCCTTCCGTAATTCCTCCTCTATGATGCTGTCGCACAGCGGAAGGTCAATTTTGCGTCCGTCCGTCAGCTTTGCGCCCTGGTGCAGCCATTGCCATAGTTGTGCCCGGCTGATCTCCGCCGTTGCCGCATCTTCCATCAAGTTAAACAACGGCACGCATCCCGTTCCGCGCAGCCACGCCGCCACATAACCAAGCCCCACCGCGATGTTCTGCCGCAGGCCTGCTTCCGTGATCGTTCCGTCTGGCACGTTCAGCAAGTCCGCCGTAGTCGCCCGAAAATCTGTCAGCTTCTTATCGATCTGATTCGCCCCTGGCATCAGCCGGTCAAACACTTCCATGGCTACCGGCACCAACCCCGGATGCGCCACCCACGTTCCATCGTGCCCGTCGCCTGCCTCACGTTCTTTGTCCGCGCGCACCTGCGCAATCGCCTTTTCATTCGCCGCGGGATCGCTCTTGATCGGGATGAACGCCGCCATCCCTCCCATCGCATGAATGTTCCGTCGATGACACGTGCGAATCAGCAGCTTGCTGTACGACCGCAGGAAGTGCGTGGTCATGGTCACCTGCGCCCGGTCGGGCAACACCGCTTGCGCGTCGTTCGAAAATTTCTTGATGAAACTGAAGATGTAGTCCCATCTGCCGCAATTCAATCCTGCCGAGTGCTCCCGCAGTTCATACAGGATTTCGTCCATCTCAAACGCCGCCAGAATCGTCTCTATCAGCACCGTCGCCCGGATACTTCCTTGGGCGATCCCCAATTCTTTCTGTGCGAACAGGAAAACGTCATTCCACAGTCGGGCTTCCAGGTGGCTTTCTAACTTTGGTAAATAGAAATACGGCCCGCTCCCCGACCCCAATAGTTCCTTCCCGTTGTGAAACAGGTATAAACCAAAATCAAACAGCGAGCCTGACAGCGCTTGCCCGTCCACTCGCACGTGCTGTTCTTCCAGATGCCAGCCCCGTGGCCGCACAAACAGCACCGCCGTTTGCGGATTCAACTTGTACTCTTTGCCACTCGCCGCATCCGAATACGTGATGGTCCGCCGCACCGCATCCATCAAGTTCGCTTGTCCCTCGATCTGATTCGCCCACGTGGGCGTGTTCGAATCCTCAAAGTCCGCCATGAACACTTTTGCGCCCGAATTCAGCGCATTAATGATCATCTTCCGGTCTACCGGCCCGGTAATTTCCACGCGTCGGTCCAGCAGATCCGCCGGAATCGCCGCCACCGTCCACTCCGACTCCCGAATCTTCCGCGTTCCCGCCAAAAAGTCCGGCTTTTCCCCTGCGTCCAGTCGCTTCTGTCTCTCCGCGCGCGCCGCCAACAGCTCCACGCGCCTGCCATTAAATCGTCTCTGCAACTCCACCACGAATCGCATGGCCTCCGGGGTCAGCACACGCTCTTGCTGCGCGTGCCGCCTGGCCAGAATTTCCACTCCGTCCATCGAAAGCGAACTCATCGAACTCATCGTCCATCACCTCAAGCACTCGCACTTTATCCCCTCTTCTTGGCCCTCTATGCTTGCCTGAAAGGTACGCTGCCCCTCCATATCTGGCAAGCCGTGAATTGCCCCAGCCGTTTTCTTGACTTTACCCCGCCAATCCATGTATTCATCCCGTGCAACTTCTCGTTCGCGTTTGCGGTTTGCGATCAGCCTCTTTCCATTGCCTATGCTTGCTGCCCCATTTTCTTCTCAGGACCACCGATGACTTGGACGCAGGTATACGATCCTCTTGGCCACTGGTGGCTCTCCACCCTGGTTGCCACTCTGCCCATTGTGGTTCTCCTCGGCCTCCTCGCTGGCTTCAAACTTCGTCCCCACTGGTGCGCCATCGCCGGTGCCACCACCGCCATTCTTTGCGCCATGTTCGTTTTCGGCATGCCTTCCAAGCTCGCCATCGCCAGCCTCTCCTACGGCGTCGCCTTCGGCCTCTTCAAAATCGTTTGGATCGTCATTGCCGCGGTCTTTCTCTACGACATTTCCGTCGAAACCGGCCAGTTCGAAATCATGAAGCAGTCGGTCGCCTCCATCACTCCAGACCGCCGCCTGCAGCTTCTTCTCGTCGCCTTTTGTTTTGGCGCCTTTATCGAAGGCGCTGCTGGATTCGGGGCTCCCGTCGCCATTGCCGGTGCCTTCATGATTGGCCTCGGCTTCAAACCATTCCACGCCGCCGCTCTCAATCTCATCGCCAACACCGCCCCCGTCGCCTGGGGGGCCATCGGTATTCCCGTTCACACTTTAGCTTTGGTCACTGCGCTCCCGGAAAGCGACCTCAGCGCCATGATCGGGCGCATACTCCCCATCACCGCCGTTCTCGTGCCTTTCTGGCTCGTGCGCGCCATGGTCAGCTGGAGCGAGACCCTCGAAGTCTTACCCGCCATCCTTGTCGTCGGCCTCTCCTTCGCCTCCATCCAATTCTTCTGGTCCAATTACATGGACAGCAACCTCGTCGACATCATCGCCGGCCTGACCTCCCTGATCGTCACCCTGCTTTTCCTCCGCTTCTGGAAGCCCAAACGCATTTGGCGCTTCCAGGACGATTCTCAGCAACCTCGCTACTCCGAAATGATTATTGCCCCCGGCGTCGCCAAAAATCCCATCATTGCCGATCAAATGGACGACGAATGGGATATCCGCCAGCTTCAACGTCCGGCCACCCCGCACCTCTATACCCCCACGCAAATCGCCAAAGCTTGGCTCCCCTTTGCCATCCTCTCGGTCTTCGTTCTTCTTTGGGGACTCCCCTCCATCAAAAACGCCATGGGTGTCGCCACCACTCCCGCCTTCCGTTCTGGAGGTTGGAACGTACCTTACCTGCACAAAGCCATCTTCCGAGCGCAGCCCGTCGTCTCCAAGCTCACACCCGAATCCGCCAAGTTCGATTTCAACTGGCTCACCGCTACCGGCACCGGCTGCTTTCTCGCCGCGCTTCTCTCCGGCCTGCTCCTCGGCCTATCCCCGCGCAAACTACTGAAGATCTTCTCGCACACTCTCTTCCGCATGCGCCACGCCATCGTCGCCATGTCCTTCATGCTCGGCCTCGGTTACGTCACCCGCTATTCCGGCATGGACGCCGTCTTAGGCCTGGCCTTCACGCGCACCGGCTGGCTCTTTCCGTTCTTCGGCACCTTCATCGGCTGGCTTGGCGTCGCCCTCACCGGCAGCGACACCTCTTCCAACGCGCTCTTCGGCGGCCTTCAGCGCATCACCGCCGAGCAGCTCAACCTCAGCCCCATCCTTATGTGTGCTACCAACAGTGCGGGTGGCGTCATGGGCAAAATGGTCGACGCCCAATCCATCTGCGTCGCCACCGCCGCCACCAATCAAGTCGGCAACGAAGGCGTCCTCTTTCGCTACGTTTTCTGGCACTCCATCGCCCTAGCCGCCATCGTAGGCATCATCGTCATGCTCTACGCCTACGTCTTCCCCCACCTCATCCCCCAAGGTTTGACCTTCGTCCGCTAATGCGGCAAGCTGCTCTGCGTGCCCAAACTTGTGCGGGGTCAATCGATGCAGGGGAACGCCGCCGTGGACGCACGCATTCTCCAGGAATTTCGCGCCATTGTTGGCCAGCAAGGCCTCATCTCTTCTCCCGAGGACCTGCACACCTACGAGTGCGACGGCCTCACCAATTTTCGCGTCCTGCCCCTCGCCGTTCTTCTACCCACCAACACCCAGCAGGTGCAATCGATCGTCCGTCTGTGCCATGTCCATTGCATCCCCTTTGTCGCTCGAGGCTCCGGCACCGGCCTCAGCGGCGGCGCGCTCCCCGTCGAAAATGGCGTTGTCATCAGCCTCGCCCGCATGAATCGCATCCTCGAAGTCGATCTTCCCAACGCGCGGGTCACCGTCGAGCCCGGCGTCATCAATCTCGACGTCACCGGCCGCGTTCAGCCTCACGGTTTCTTCTACGCTCCCGATCCATCCTCGCAATCTGTCTGCAGCATCGGCGGCAATGTCGCGGAAAACTCCGGCGGCGCGCATTGCCTGAAATATGGTTTCACCACGACTCACGTACTCGGCTTGGAAGTTGTGCTTCCCGATGGCTCGCTCGTCCATCTCGGCGGCAAGTGCCTCGACACCCCGGGCTACGATCTGGCCGGCGTGTTTGTCGGCTCTGAAGGCACCCTCGGCATCGCCACCAAAATCATTCTTCGCATTGTCAAACGCCCCGAATGCACGCGCACCCTTCTCGCCGCATTTCCCGGCACCAACGAAGCCAGTGCCGCTGTCAGTGACATCATCGCTGCGGGCATGCTTCCTGCGGCCATCGAAATGATGGACAACCTCGCCATCCAAGCCGCCGAAGCCGCCGTCCACGCCAACTATCCCGATTGCGGCGCCTTGCTCCTCGTCGAACTCGATGGCCCTATCGCGGAAGTCGAGGCCCTGATGTCGCATGTCGACGAACTCTGCCGAAAAAACGGCGCGTGGGAGATTCGCGTTGCGCAATCCGATTCCCAGCGCGCCCTCGTCTGGAAGGGCCGCAAGGCCGCCTTCGCTGCCATGGGCCGCATTTCTCCCAACTACATCGTGCAAGACGGCGTGATTCCGCGAACCGCTCTTCCTCAACTCATGAACGAAATCGCTCACCTCAGCCGCGAGACCGGCTTGCGCGTCGCCAATGTCTTTCACGCTGGCGATGGCAATCTCCACCCGCTTGTCCTCTACGATCGACACATCCCGGGCCAGGAAAAGGCTGCGGAAGCTCTTTCATTCCAAATTCTGCAGCTCTGCCTCGCGGCCGGAGGCTCCATCACCGGCGAGCACGGCGTCGGCGAAGAAAAGAAGTGCATGATGCCCAAAATGTTCAGCGAACCCGATCTCGCGACGATGCAGCGTGTCCGTGCAGCCTTCGATCCGCTTCAGCTTTGCAATCCCACTAAAGTGTTTCCCACTCCTCGTTTATGTGGCGAAAAACCGGGCGAGTACGTCCCGCATCCCTTGGAATCAACCGGCCTCGCCGAACGCTTCTGAAATCCATGCCAAACGCCCGCCATGCCGCCAACTAGTTCCCTCGAACAACAACTCGCCGCGCTCGTCGGCAGCCAAGCCATGCGCCTGGCAACGTCCGCGGACAACGTCTCGGGCATCCAGCCGCAATTCGTTGTCGCTCCCGAGAGCGATCAGCAACTCGCTGCCGCTCTGACCTTCGCCAATGAATCCGGCCTTGCCGTTATCCCTTGTGGTGGCGCCACCAAACTCGATTGGGGCAATCCTCCCAAGCGCGCCGACCTCGTCCTCTCCACCGCCCGTCTCGATCGCATTCTCGAACACGTTTGGGCCGATCTCACCGTAACCGTGGAAGCTGGCTGCACGCTTCAATCTCTGCAACAAATGCTCGCGCAGCACGGCCAGCGTCTCGCTCTCGATGCCCTCTGGCCCGCACGTGCCACCATCGGCGGCGTTCTTTCCACCAACGACAGCGGTGTCTTGCGCATCCGCTTCGGTGCTCTTCGCGATCTTCTCATCGGCATTACCCTGGCTCTTCCCGATGGAACCCTCGCCAGGAGCGGCGGCAAAGTCGTAAAAAATGTTGCCGGCTACGACCTTCCCAAACTCGCCACCGGTGCGCTAGGCACCCTGGGAATCATCACCTGCGCGGTCTTTCGTCTGCACCCCTTGCCCCGCACGACCAGCGCTGTCACCTGTTCTACCAATCGATTATCCGACGCGTCTCACTTGCTCGCCGCCTTACTCGACTCCACCCTCGCCTATTCTGCCGTGCAAGTGCGCGTTCCCGCATTCGATCCGCCCGAATTTTTCGTCGATGTTCTCTTCGAGGGAACAGAGCAGGGAATTGCCAATCAGATCGGACACTTGCAATCACTCGCTTCCTCCGCAACTGTCCTCGAAGCCGATCACCACGTCTGGAATGCCAGGGAATCTCTCCATTCCCAATATTTGACGGATCCTTCCTCGAGCGTCCTTCTCAAAATGTCCACTTGCCCCAGCGACGCTCTCGCCGCCATCGCCACGCTCACCGATCTCGCCAAATCTCGCGCAAGCTGCTCGGCGGTCCTGCAAGCCACAGGTTTAGGCACGATCCTACTCCGCGGTGCTCGAAACGAACTTCATCACGTGGCCAAGGCCTTTCGCGAAAAACTGCAATCTTCCGGTGGCTCCCTCGTCGCTCTCGGCAATTCCATCCTCGACGCCGATTTCGATGCTTGGGGTTCAACCGGCGACGCTCTCCCTCTCATGCGCGCCATAAAAACCCAACTCGATCCCCAAAACATTCTCAATCCCGGTCGCTTCGTCGGAGGCATCTGACCCTACATGGCGGCCGATCAACAAAAATCAAGCCAGGCTAGCGCCTTCGACTCGCATCAGCCGCCCGCGCTTGAACTCATCGAAAAATGTGTTCACTGCGGCTTTTGCCTGCCCACCTGCCCAACCTACGTTCTTTGGGGCGAAGAAATGGACTCGCCGCGCGGCCGCATTTATCTGATGAAGCGGGCGCTCGAAGGCTCCGCCACCATCCAAAAAGACTGGGTCCAACACTTCGACACTTGTCTCGGTTGCGTTGCCTGCATGCCCGCGTGCCCCTCGGGCGTCGACTATGGCAAATTAATTGAAGCCACTCGCGCGCAAATCGAACGCAACTACCCACGACCTATTTTCGACAAGCTCCATCGTCGCCTTCTCTTCGCAACCCTTACGAAGCCCAGCCGCCTCCAATTGCTGCGCTGGCCCCTGCTCGCCTATCAAAAATCCGGCCTGCAAGCCGCTGTTCGCAGCCTGGGTATTTTGAAAGTCCTGCCCAAATCCCTCGCCTCCATGGACTCCCTTCTTCCTCCTGCAAAGCCAATTGAAAATATTCCTGCCGTCACTCCTGCCCAAGGCGAAAAACGCAAACGCGTCGGCCTCCTTCTCGGCTGCGTGCAACGCGCCTTCTTCTCCCACGTTAACGCTGCCACTGTACGCGTCCTTGCTGCTGAAGGCTGCGAGGTGGTGGCCCCGCCTCAACAAACCTGCTGCGGTGCGTTATGCGTTCACGCCGGTGAAGAAGCCACAGCATTGGAATTGGCTCGCCACACCATTGACACCTTCGAGCAAGCCAATGTCGAAGCCGTCGTCATCAACGCCGCCGGCTGCGGCTCGAACATGAAGGACTACGGCCATCTTCTTCGCAACGATCCCAATTACTCCGATCGCGCCAAACGTTTCGCCGCAAAATGCCGCGACATCAGCGAACTTCTTGCCGTACTGCCCTCCCGCGCCACGCGCCATCCCCTTTCCGCTCGCGTCGCCTTTCACGACTCCTGCCACCTGCAACACGCGCAAGGCATTTGCAGGCAGCCTCGCCAGCTCCTCTCCCAGATCCCTGGCGTCCAACTTCTCGAAATTCCCGAAGCTCCCATCTGCTGTGGCTCTGCGGGCATCTACAATCTCGTTCAGCCGCAAGCCGCCTCCCAACTTGGCGAACGTAAAGCCATGCTCATCGCCGATCTCCCTGCCGACGTGGTGGTCACCGGCAACCCCGGCTGTATCCTGCAACTCCAAGCCTCCCTCGCCAAAATCGATCATCCCCTTCCTGTACTCCACACCATCCAACTCCTCGACGCCTCCCTCCGCAACCAACCACTCCTTTCGCTCCTCTAGCATGGTTTTTGCTTGCGCTGATTACTTGGTTAACAATATGCCTAATATTGAAAATCTATTGAATCTAAAAGGGTTAGGTTATGTAGTAAGTGCTTTGTTTTGTGTTTGGACTGAATCTTATTGGTTTTATAGGTAGTTGTTGGCGTGGCGCACAGACTGAAGTCGGTGCTACTTGACTCCGATTGACAGCAACAAATACTCGCGCTATTGTGCTGCTGTAAGGCGAACAAAAAGCGAAAATGGCCGCGCGCTCCCATCTACCTTCCTCTTCTTCCTCTGCTTTCGCTCGCGGTCTCGACGGTTTCCGCCTCCGGCTTCCCACGCAACTCCAGACCACCGGCATTTCCGCATTGGATGCCCTTCTGGCTGGCGGTATTCCCCGCGGCTCCCTGATCGAACTTTGTGGTTCTCCTTCTTCTGGCCGAACCAGCATCGCTTTCTCGCTGCTCGCTTCCGCCACGCAACGCCAGGAAGCCTGTGCCTATGTCGATGTGTCCGATTCTTTGGATCCTCTATCCTTGGCCTCCGCCGGAGTCGATCTCGCGCGCCTCTTATGGATTCGTTGTGGCTCCGATCCCGCAACCAATGCAACCCAATCTAAACAATCCTCCGTGTCCTCTCCAGCACCACAAAAACATCTCCCATTCTTCGAAAACACCGGCAGAAAACACAAGCATTCGCAATCCTGGCAACACCCCCGCGATCAAATCCGCGGCATTGAATCCGCTTTGCCCTCGATCATGGGCCCTAGCGAAGCATCGAAAAACGCAACCAGCTCGCGCCAGCCACAACCCGGCACATTGCCTTTCCCTGAACCCGAAGCAGTTCCACGCATCACCACCCGCAAACCATCTTCGCCCGTCATTCCCGCCCCCAACGGCAATTTGCGCGCAAAAATTCGCGGCCCCTGGCAGCGCCTCGAGCAAGCTTTGCGCACCACCGACTTGCTCCTGCACAGCGGTGGCTGGGGCGTGGTCATCTTCGATCTGGGTGGCATTTCCTGGATCGACGCGCGTCGCATTGAACTCAGCACCTGGTTCCGTTTTCGCCGCACCATCGAAAGCACGCCCACCATCCTGGTTTTATTAGCCGAAGAATCCTGCGCCAAAAGCTGCTCTTCTCTCGTTCTGCAGTGCCGGCGCAAACAAGAAAATTGGAGTCATCTCGATGTGCAAAAGAAAACTTCCGGTGTCGCCACGCTCGACGGCTTTCAAGTCGAAAGCAAAATTGTTTCTTCCCGGACCGGCTTGCCGCTTATGGATTCCGCCCAATGGACGACCAATATTCTATGGAATGAAAGTTTCTAACGCGTATTTCTAACCAGGAGCGTCGATAATTCGCAATAATCGCATGAAACCTGTCATCCTGAGCGCAGCGAAGGATCTCAACTGATCCGCATTGTTTTTGCCGTGGACACCGAGCAGAAACTGTACGGTGAGATCCTTCGCCCGCAAGCCACGCGGGCTCAGGATGACAGCTCAAGTCAAAGGTTTGAGTGGTGAGAAATCCGGACTAGTTTCGTTTAGCCCTTCCTCCCCGCTTTTCCTCTTCCACGAATTCAGGGGGCCACGTGGTTTTCGCATGTATCTTTATTCCCGATTTTCCTGTGCAGGCCATCACCCGCCAGGAACCGGATCTTCGCAGCAAACCGGTGGCTGTTCTCCAAGGTGCCGCTCCGCTCACAAAAGTTTTCGCCGCGAATCCGGCCGCACGCGATCGCGGTGTCGAACTGGGCATGACCAAACTCCAGGCCGAATCCTGCGGCCCGCTCGAATGGCGCTGGCGCTCTCTAGCGCAAGAAGCTTCCGCACAAGCCGCTTTGCTCGATTGTGCTTGGACCATTTCTCCCCTCATCGAACAGCCGCGAAAGGGAAGTGCGATAGATTTTTGCGATTCCGTTGTTCTCGATCTAGCGGGCTGCGAAAAACTCTTCGGCTCGCCCGAACAAATTGCCCATCACCTGCAGCGTATTGCAGCGGCGGCCGGCTTGGAGGCCAACGTCGCCTTCGCGGGCAATCCCGAAGCCGCCCTATCCGCCGCCCGCGGCTTTCCTGGCATTACGCTGATTCCCCCCGGGGAAGAAGCGGCCATTCTCGGCGCTCTTCCTCTGTCTTCCCTCGGCCTTCCCGCCGAAATGCTGGAAACCTTGCACCGCTGGGGCATCCGTACTTACTCCGAATTTGCCGCGCTTCCGGAAATCGCCGTAATCGAGCGCTTCGGCCAGGAAGGGAAGCGTTGGCATCAACTCAGCCATGGCGGCGATCCCAAGCCGCTTCTCCCCAAACAATTTCCGGATCGATTCGAAGAATCCATGGACCTGGAATTTTCCGTCGATCTCCTCGAGCCTCTTCTTTTCGTGTTGAATCGTCTTCTCGACCAGCTCTGTCTTCGTCTCCGCATGCACCTTCTGGCTACTACGGAGTTGAAAATCACGCTCACCCTGGACCCCAAAATCTTATGCGATCAGTCTCCTTTGCCCGGATCGGATGAGTCCGTGAGCCAGGCCCCCGAGGCGCAAGACGCGGGGTTCGTGCGAACGGGGGGCGCAGCGTGCTGCGCCCCTACGAACGGCCTACATATCCGCAATCTCCGTTTGCCTGTTCCCGTAAACGAAAGCAAATTCCTGCTCAAACTCCTGCAATTGGATCTGCAAGCGCATCCTCCCGGCGCTCCCGTCACCGCCATCCACATCCAAGCCATTCCCACTCGTCCGCGCACCCGCCAAATGGGCCTGTTCCTTCCTTTAGCTCCGGAACCCGAAGCACTGGAAATCACTCTGGCCCGCATTCAAGGCGTCGTTGGAGAAGGTCGCGCGGGCGCCCCCGTTTTGCTGGACTCCCATCGCCCCAACGCTTTCCGGCAGCAGCGTTTTGTTTTGCCCGAAGCCTCCCTAACTTGTCCGCCCGCGGAGCATCCACCCCAAGCGGCTCTCCGTCTCTATCGTCCCCCACTGCCTGCCACGGTCCAGCTACAACACGATCAGCCGCACACCATCTATTTCAACCACGCACGCCAACCAATCCTCGCCTTTGCCGGACCTTCCCGCTCCACCGGCGAATGGTGGTCCGAAACTCCCTGGGCTCGCGACGAATGGGACGTCCTCCTTCCTCTGCCTCGTCCCCAATATCAGAGCAATCATCCATTCCACGACAACTCCCACAAACCACAAGAAACCGCCCTCTATCGCATCTATCGCGACTTGCTTTCCAATCACTGGTTCGTCGAAGGGATCTACGACTGATGTACGTCGAACTCCATGCCGCTTCCGCTTTCAGCTTCCTTGAAGGCGCTTCTCTCCCCGAAGAAATCGCCGAAGCCGCCGCTCACTTTGGTATGCCGGCTATCGCTTTGCTCGATCGCGATGGCGTCTACGGTGCGCCGCGTTTTCATTCTGCAGCCACGCGTTGCAAGATACGCGCCCATATTGGTGCGGAAATATCCGTCGTCGATTTTGGCAATCAAGCGGGTTGCCCTCCATGGCTTCCCAATCAATTTCCTCCGCGCTTCGTTCGCCTGCCTTTGCTGGTCGAAAATCAAACCGGCTACCGCAATCTCTGCCGTCTGATCACCCGCTACAAAATGCGCGAAAAAGAAAAATTCAGTGGCGCCGCCACGCTTGCGGAAGTTGCCGAACATGCCGAAGGTTTAATTTGCCTCACGGGTGGAGAGGAGGGCCTTTTCGCCTCCTCTCTCGCTCAGGGCGGCCTCGAACTGGCTCACCGCAACACCAAAAAACTCGCCGAACTGTTCGGTCCCAACAATGTCTACGTCGAGCTTCAGCGCCATTTCGATCCTCTCGAGGAGAAACGCAATCAAGCCGCCGTCCGTCTCGCCGAAACTCTGCATCTGCCTCTCCTCGCTACCAACGGCGTCCGTTATGCGCGTTCCATTGACCGCGAAATCCTCGATGTCTTCACCTGCATCCGCAATCATTGCCAACTCACTTCCGCCGGACGCCTGCTGCAAAAAAATAGCAAACGTCACCTGCGCTCTTCCGAAGAAATGGCGCAGCTCTTTTCCGACCTTCCCCAAGCCATTGCCAATTCCTCCGAGCTTTCTTCTCGCCTCGGCTACACTTTGGCCGATCTTGGCTACGAATTTCCTCGCTATCCCGTTCCTTCCGGCGAAACTATGGATTCCTTCCTTCGTAAACGCACCATGGAAGGCATTCACCAGCGCTACGGCCCCAAAAACGACGAACAGCTCTTCGCCAAAGCTGTTAAGCAAGTCGAAAAAGAACTGCATCTCATCGAAAAGCTTCATCTCGCCGGCTATTTCCTCATTGTCTGGGACATCGTCTGCTTTTGCCGCAAGCACGGCATCCTCGTTCAGGGCCGTGGCTCTGCCGCCAACAGCGCCGTCTGCTATGCCCTCAGTATCACTTCCGTCGATCCCGTCGGCATGGAGCTGCTCTTCGAGCGCTTCCTCTCCGAAGAACGCGCTGATTGGCCCGACATCGACCTCGATCTTCCCAGCGGCGACCAGCGCGAAAAAGCCATTCAATACGTCTACGACCGTTACGGCCAACTCGGCGCCGCCATGACCGCCAACGTCATCACCTATCGCGGCCGCTCCGTTTCCCGTGAAGTCGGCAAAACTCTCGGCTTCGACACCGAAACCATCGACCGTCTCTCCAGCCTCGTCGGTCAATTCGAATGGCGCGGCCCCGAAGACAATTGGCAAACCTATTTCGAACACGCCGGCTTCGACGTGCATCATTTCCTCATTCGAAAATATCTCCAGCTCTGCGATCGTATTCAGGATTTACCGCGCCATCTCGGCCAGCATTCCGGCGGCATGGTCATTTGCCAGGGCCAGCTCGATTCTGTCGTTCCTCTCGAGCCCGCCACTATGCCCGGCCGCGTCGTCGTGCAATGGGATAAAGACGATTGCGCCGACATGGGCATCGT
>Ga0335072_10003512_pt1 | contig 23598 bp, 18 predicted proteins | sample Lox_Sample_21_FD_206725 | JGI IMG/M metagenome (GOLD analysis project Ga0335072, IMG submission 206725) | Soil microbial communities from Loxahatchee National Wildlife Refuge, Florida, United States - Lox_Sample_2.1 | ecosystem: Environmental > Terrestrial > Soil > Wetlands | place: USA... | reverse complement strand
GGCACATCCCACTGCGTAAACAGCGCGTCCTGATTCATTCCCTGCTCATGGTTGCGCGCTCACCGGCTGCGGCGAGGGGTTCGTCTTCTCCGTCTGCTGCGACGCATCGAATGCCGGTGGCTCATTCTTCGGATGCAGCGTCTCGAGAAAACTCACCAGCGCCTCAATCTCCGGCGGCGACAGATTCTTTCCGTAGGCCGGCATATTCCCGCCGCCCGTGACCACCTTGAAGCGCATCTGATCCGGCGTCATCCGCGTTGCGACATCATCGAGCGCCGGCCCGCGCTCACCGCCCAGTCCGCCAATCGAATGACAGTTGCGGCACTGTTTCGCCTGGAAGATCACCGCCCCCTGGCGCACCAGCGGCGTCGCCTCCTGCAAATACCGCACCGGCAGCGTATCTCCGCTCCACGCGCTCATGTGCGGGCTCCACGGCGTCGACATCGCCAGATGCGTGAACACCGCCCAGCTCACCGCCACCATGCTCAGCGCCAGCACCGCCACCGGCCGCCGGTGCCAGCTCTTCTCGCCTTCCGACGCGACGAAGGGCACGGCCAGCAGTCCCGCGATCATCAGGATGGGCGCAATCAGGATGAACGGCGTCTCCATCGACGGCGGCAGATACGACAGCACCGCATAAATCCACAGAAACGGGAAATCCGGCTTCGGTACGGTTTGAATGATCGATGGATCCGGAGGCCCGCCCGGCCCCGACGGCCCGAACACCGCAGCACACACGCCCACCGCCGCCAGCACCGCCCCCGAAAATACCAGATCCTTCCAGAATGCGCCTGGCACAAACGGAATCCCGTCCTCATGCGCCAGCTGGTTGTACTCCTTGATGTAGGTTTCCTTGCGCACGAGCCGACCCGGCATCGGCCATTCGTTCACGCCCAGCTTCAGCACCATCCAGATGTGCACGGCGGCCAGAAACAACAGCGTTCCGGGAATTACGAACACATGCAGCGCGAAGAAGCGCGACAGCGTCGCGCCGGCAATCACCGGTCCGCCCAGCAGCAGATGCACCAGCCCGCCGCCCATCCACGGCACGCGGCTCAGGATAAACACCCCGATGCCCAGCCCCCAGTACGCGTCCTGATCGAAGCGCAGTACCTGTCCGGTAAAGGCCATGCCCAGCGTCATCAGGAGCAGGAACACGCCCACCGTCCACGTCAGCTCGCGCGGATACTTGTACGCGCCAAACAAAAATACCTGCGCCATGTGGATGAACACCACGGCGACCATGAAGTTCGATCCCCAGGCATGGATCGCGCGCAGAAACCACCCCAGCGGGATCTGGTGATTCAGCACATTCAGGCTGTTCCACGCTTCCGCCGCCGACGGCACGTACACCAGCGCCAGCAAAATCCCCGTCACCACCTGCAGCATCAGCAGCGTGAACGCCGCGCTCCCGAAGACGTACCACCAGCTCGCCGTGTTGCGCGGCACTTTGTGCAGCACCGCGTCTTTCACCGGCCCTTCGATCTGCAGCCGCCGCTCGAACCAGTCGTAAACCTGTTTCCAGGCCGACGCCTTTCCCTGTTTTATCCCCGGCATGGGCAATCCCCATCCTTGCCGGTTTCGCTGCCGGAGGCGCCAATTGTCACCAGCTTCGCCGTATTCGACAGGCTCGGCATCTGTCCCGCATGAATTTGTAACTGTCCGTTGTCGATTTTGTAGTCGTAGGTGAACAGCCCCCGCTCCGGCGGACCCGATGCCCTCGATCCATCCGCGTAATACACCCCGCCATGGCATGGACACATGAACAGCTGCGACTGCGGAAACCACCGCACCGGGCATCCCAGATGCGCGCAGTTGATCGCAAACACCGTGAATTGCTTCGTCCCTTCGCGGCGCACCCAGCACGCCACGTTATCTGTCTCTCCGTCCCAGCTCTGCTTCCACGGATTTCGATACGACGCCAGCCGCGTCTCCCCCACGGGAAAATTCCCCACGTCTCCCAGCGAAACCCACGATTTGTACGCGTCGTCCTTTCGCACCGGGCCCAGCAAATACCGGATGACCGGCACCGCCAGCGCCAACCCCACCAATCCGTTCAGCGCCGCGCCGGCCGTCAGCAGCAGCCATCGCCGCGAAACAATCGCGGGGTTCTCCCGATCGCTCGCCTGCTGGCTCGCCGTCACGATATCCGGCCCTGTGCCCTGTTTTTCCGGACCGTCGCTTACGTCGCTCATCGTTATCTCCCCACCGGCGTCGCCGAAACCATCGCCGGGTTTCGCAGCGATCCCAAATACGTAACAAGATCGGTGACATCCTGCCCGGACAGCGGGCCCGTCGAATTCTTCACCCCCTGCATCCTCCAGTCCGGCTGCCCGATATCCGTCCTCCCCACCACGATCACCGTCCGCAGCGCCTGGTCGCTGACCAGCGACAAATACGTCGAACTCGTCAGCTGCTGGCCCCTGGACCCCTGATGGCAGCTCGCGCATCGCGCCTGATACACCTGCTCGCCGCGCTTCGCATCGCCGCCCGACGCTTGCTCATACGGCGGAGGCGTCGAGCCGCCAAAAACTCCCGGCTTCGCCCACTCCTTCCGCATCCCCGCGACGATCGCGTTCACCTGCGCGTCCGTCAGCATCCCGCCTGCCGACTGCGCAAACGCGGGCATCTCTGTCCCCGGCATCCCCTGCGCAATCGTCCTTCGCAGCGTCGCATCGTCCACCAGCGCCTGATACTCCGGATTACCCAGCTCCATCGCCGGACCTCTGTGCCCGTTTTCTCCGTGACACGCCCGGCAATTCGCGTTGTACAGCGTCGTGAAATCCAGCACCTGCTCCGGCCGTGGCACCGTCTCGTCGGCCGCCCTCGCGCCCGGCATGCTCTCGCATCCGGCCAACGGGAAAACCAGCCCCAACCCCATCGCCAGCGCCAGCGCCGCACGCCGCATCAGTGCTTCTCCTCATCGTCAGGCAGCGGCGGCCCCGCATGGGGGTTCGACTCCATCAGCCCCGGAGCCTCGATCCCCATGCGCGCAAAGAACGGCAGTCCGCGGCTCGTCCGGATCTTTCCCTCGCGCGCTACCACGAGTCCCGCCACCACCCCAAACGTCACCTGCGAGACCACAAACCATCCCCACTGGATCCGCGCATCGAGCGCCGGATTGATCACCCCCATCGCCGAGTGCAGCAGCCCGGTCCACAGCAGCGGCGCCACAATGCCGCCCAGAATCACCGGATTCCTCGGCAGCATCGGCAGCATCGCCCCGTACAGCAAACCCACCAGGCAACAGGTAACAGTCTGAATGGCAATCGCAACGGCCAGCCAGCTGGCGTGGAACTGCGCGATCTCCGCTGTCGTCACATGGGTCGACGGTCCCACGCCTGCGCCTCCCAGCAGATTCACCGGATACCAGATGCTGTGCTGCGCGATCAGTCCATACGCCAGCGCCGGAAAGATCATCGCAATTCCGCCCGCGATTCCCCCTTTCAGTCCGCTCACGATGGGATACGTCTCCACCGGCAGGTGCGCGCGATGCTCCGCTCCCAGCTGCAGCCGCCTCACCACCTTGCGCGTCGTCGTGATCGTCACCGGCTGCACCACCACGCGCACATCCTCATGCGCCTCGTGCGGCAGCACCTGCCGGAACCATCCCACACATCCGGCCAGCATCAGCACTGCGCCAAACGCGGTCACCCACAGCGTCGTCACCAGCCCGGCCGCCGCCATCGTGCACCCGAAGGCCAGCACAATGGGCCACGCCGTCGGCGCCGGCAAATGAATCGTCTCGCCGTGCGCCGCTCCCGACTTGTGTTGTGCCGTCTCCGCCATCCGCTACCTGCCTGCGATATACACCACGGTGAAAACCACCACCCACACCGCATCCACAAAGTGCCAGTACAGCGCGAACACCTGGATGCGCTCGGAATGTTGTTCGCGCACGTGTCCGGTCAGCGTGAACAGCAGGATGATCGTTAATCCGATCAGTCCCACCACCACGTGCGTCGCGTGCAATCCCACCAGCGAGTAGAACGTCGTGCCAAACAGGTTGGTCCGGATCGTCAGCCCGTCAACATAAATCAGCTTGTGCCACTCGATCGCCGTCCCCCCGATAAAGATCGCTCCCAGCGCAATGGTGATGGCCCACCACGCTGCGAACCGCCGCATCTTCCCGCGCTCGATCTGCCGCTCCGCCAGCCAGATCGTGATGCTGCTCGAAAGCAGGCACACCGTATTGAAGAAGGGAATCTCCAGCACCTGCTGGGGATACGGCGGCGACAGGCTCTTTCCGATGTAGTACACGTACGCCACGACGAAGATCGTGAAGATCGCGCTCTCGCCGATAATCAGCGACAGCATCCCCACCCGCCCGCGCGAGGGCAGTTCCCATCGCTCCATCCCCGGCGATACAGGAATGGCGCTCATGCTTCGTACTTCCAGTCCGGATCTTCCGGATGCTTCAGATCCCACAGCGGCCGCCGGCTGTGCACCACCGGGTCGACCACGAAGTTATATGGCGGCGGCGGCGACGGTACCGACCACTCCAGCGTCCACGCATCCCACGGATCGTTTCCCGCCACCTTGCCCTTGAAATGCGAACGCACCATGTTCCACGCGAAGAACAGCACGCCAATCCCCTGGATGAACCCGCCGATCGAAATGATCAGGTTCAGCAGGTTCCATCCGCGATCCGGCTCGTAGGTGTAAATCGAGCGCGGCATCCCCAGGAATCCCACAAAGTGCATGGTGTCGAAGGTGATGTGGAACCCGATGAAGAACAGCCAGAAGTGCCACTTCCCCAGCGTCTCGTCCAGCATCCGCCCCGTCACCTTCGGATACCAGTAGTAGATTCCGGCAAAAATGTTGAAGACGATCGCCCCCACCAGCACGTAGTGAAAATGCGCGATCACGAAATAGGAGTTGTGCAGCTGCCAGTTCCATGGCGCCACACTCAGCATGATCCCCGTCAGCCCCGCGCACAGAAACTGAATCAGAAACGCCAGGCAGAACAGCATCGGCGTCCTGAACTGAATCTTCCCGCCCCACAGCGTCGCCAGCCAGTTGAAAATTTTGATCCCCGTCGGAATCCCCACCAGCATCGTCGACAGCACAAAGAACGTGTTGCCCACCGACGTCATGCCCACCGTGAACATGTGGTGCGCCCATACCCCCAGGCTTACAAACGCGATGCCCACCGACGCCGCCACCATCGCCGGATATCCGAAGATCGCCTTCCGCGAGAAAACCGGAACGATCTCGCTCGCGATCCCGAATGCCGGCATCACCAGCACGTACACCTCCGGATGCCCGAAGATCCAGAAGAAGTGCATCCAGATCACCGGCTGGCCGCCCGCCTGAGCGTCGAAGAAATGGCCGCCCAGATAGCGGTCGATCGTCAGCATGATTTGTGCCGCCGTCAGTGGCGTAATCGTCACCAGGGTCAGCCCGCTCACCACCAGCATCAGCCACACAAACAGCGGCATGCGCAGCAGCGTCATCCCCCTGCAGCGCATCGACAGCGTCGTCGTAATCACGTTGATGGCCGTGCCCAGCGTCCCAAACCCCATCACGATCAGCGACAACGCCCAGTAATCCATCGCGTGCCCCGGCGAAAAGGCTCTCGCCGTCAGCGGCGCGTACGCCCACCACCCCACGTCCGGCGCCGCTCCCATGCCGTAGAGCCCGAACCCGCCGATAAAGCTGTAGTACAGCAGCAGCCCGCCAAATGCCGTTAGCCAGAAGCTGAAGGCGTTCAGCCGCGGAAACGCCATATCCCGCGCGCCAATCATGATTGGCACCAGGTAGTTCGCAAAGCCGAACACGATGGTCATGCCCACCAGGAACACCATCGTCGTTCCGTGCATGGTGAAAAACTCGTTGTAGGTTTCGGGCGAAAGGAAATGCATCCCCGGCCACGCCAGCTGAACGCGGATCGCCAGCGCCTCCGCTCCCGCCACCAGCAGAAAGAAGATCCCGTAGACCACGTACAGAATCCCCAGCCGCTTGTGATCGACCGTCACGACCCAGCCGTGCAGCCACTCCAGCAGCAGGGCCGGCGACCGCCGCTGCGGCGTCACGTCGATCGCTCCCCCTATCGGTAGTGTCTGGTCTGCCATCTCGTCGTCCTAACGCAAAGTCTCCAGGTACGCCACCAAATCGTTGATCTGCTGATCGCTCAGCTGCATTGCCGGCATCAGCGCCCCCGGCTTGAATGTGTTCGGATCCTGAATCCACGCGTGCAGATTCTCCGGCGTATTCATCGCCGCACCCGAGGCCAGGGTTGCACGGCTCGCCAGATGCGTCAGATCCGGCCCAAATGTCCCCCGTGCCGCCGTCCCCGCAATCGTGTGGCAATTCGTGCACGCCTCGGTTTCAAATACATGCCGCCCCGCCGCCACGCTCGCATCCTGCACGCCGGGCTGCTTCTGCTGCTGCACCCACGCATCGAACTGCTCCGGCGTATCCACAACCACGCGCAGCAGCATCTTGGCGTGCTCGATGCCGCAGAACTGAGCGCACTGCCCCAGATACACTCCCGTGTGCTTTGGCTCAATCCACATCTCATTCGGATGATTGGGGATCAGATCGGTCTTCCCGGCCAGCTGCGGCACCCAGAAACTGTGATCCACATCCGCCGACAGCAGATGCAGAAACGTCGGCTGCGGATCGAGCGCCGGGCTCACCGGCACATGCAGTTCGTTCGCCGTCACAACTCCCAGCTTCGGATAGCGAAACTCCCACCAGAACTGGTGCCCCACCACCGTCACATCCAGGGCAGCCTGCGGCTTGGGCGCGTCCTGAATCGCAAAAATAATGCGTGCCGTCGTCAGGAACAGAACCACCACGATCAGAACCGGAATCACCGTCCACGCCAGCTCCACCTGGGTGCTGCCGTAAATCTGCGGAGGCTCGCTGCCATCGTCGTCCGGGCGCGCGCGATAACGAATCAGCGCCCACACCAGCAGTCCACCGACGGTCACGAAAATGCCGCCCGTAATCGCCAGCACGAACCACGACAAACTCAGGATGCTGTTCGCCGGCGTGGACGAAGGCGCGAAGATGCTGGGCGTCTTCTGCGGCCCCTCCGCTCGTGCGATCTGCATCGCGCCCGCGGCAAAAAGACAGACCACCGCCAGAGACCTTCGGCGAATCGCTCCCGCGCCGTGTTCCCGGATCAGGAATCTCATCTGCTTTCGCGTCAAAAAACTGTGGATGCTGTGGCTGGGGTTGGGTGTCTGCTGCTGGGGAGTGTGAGAAAAAGCCAATGAACAACCCGCGACGTTGCCGCTTGCCGCACTGTGCTGGCTTGACGCGCGAGCAACCGATGACCATCTGCGCCCGGGCCTGAAACTCAATCTTAGCAGCAAAAAATGCCCGCACCTTTCCGTCGCGATGCGGGTTCACTTTACCTGCTTCGCATTACGCGCTCGCTGCAAAGATGTGAGCGAACCGCCGAACGGCATTCGCCAGCGCTGCGATCTTCGTGCCATTCGCATAGGCATTAATCACTGCACTGCGAAACACCGGCGCCGTCAGGGCGCGATATCCAACGTCGAGGTTTCCGTAAAACCACCGCGACCCCGACGACGACAGCGCCAGGTCGCGCCGTAGCTGTGCCGTCAGCGCGTCGAACGCCCGCTGCGCCCGCTTACCCCCGCGCCATTCTCCCTCGATGGCCTCCGCCGCTGCCTGCCCACTGGCAATCGCTCCGTGGATGCCTTCTCCCGTCAACGCATCCGCGAATCCCCCCGCGTCCCCTACCAGAAAGACGCGCTCCTCCGCTCCCGGCGCCGCCTCCGCTCCAAAGCCCAGATACTGCCCCGTCACATGCTCCCCCTGCGCCTCGCCAAAACGTTCCCGAATGTACGACTCCAGCCTCGGACGGTCCAGCTTCTCCTCGCCCGTATCGTTGTAGACCCCGAGTCCTACGTTAAGGTGGTCGCCTTTCGGAAAGACCCATCCGTATCCCTGGCGCACTGGTGCAAAGTCGAAGACCAGATCCCGGCGGTGCCCGTTGACCGGATACACCTTCGCCTCCAGCGCGAAACCGCGCCGGAACCACGCCGGCCGGTCGCCATACAACAGCTGGCGCACCCGGCTGTGGACCCCGTCCGCCCCAATCAGAAACCGCCCTCGATACTCACGCTCGGCGGTTCGCAGCGTGACCCCATCGCGTCCCGCTTCCGCCGCCGTGATCGCCCCAATCCGCGCGAACGCAGCCCCCGCGGCCAGCGTCTGCTGCCAGCAGAAGTGGTCCAGCTCCTGACGCACCGTCATCGCGCACACCGCGCTGCGGCTCGACAGCGTCGCCGCTTCGCCCGTGCGCCTCTCCACGACGATCGCTGACACCGTCTCCCGCACGACCGGCGTGACGGAGTATCGCAACGCGCGCAGCGACTTGCGCGTCAGCCCCCCTGCGCACGCCTTGTGCCGTGGAAACTCTGCCTTGTCCACGAGCAACACTGCATGTCCGGCGCTGGCCAGATCAAAAGCCGCCGCACAGCCCGCAGGGCCCGCTCCCACCACAATGGCGTCGTACCGTTCCACGGGGAACAGTATGCCCCGGAACGCGGCATTCCAGGAATAACTTCCGTGTACACCCCTGTCCTGAAAGCTCTACGCCGCCGTCGGTGGTGCTGCCGACCCTCCCGGCTCGCACTGCAGCACACCCGCTGCCTTCCGGATCACCAGCTCCACACGCACCGGGTCGCTGGCAGTCACCTCCAGCGTCTCCCGTGTGCACTGGCACAGCGTCGAGAGAATCATGTGCGACTGAGCGGTTAGCTCCAGTCCCGCCGCAATCAGAACGCTGTAGATCTCCACACACGTCGCGCGGATGAACTCAAACTCGATCGCCGCCGTCTGCTCCGCGTCGAAACGTCGCGACAGCACCGCTCCCCCACACGCCATCACGGCGCCGCTCAGGAACCGCACCGTCCGCGCCGCGTCGTCCGAGCACAGCGCTGCCAGATTCAGCTCCCACCCCTTTTGTCCCCAGAGCTCCTCACCGATGGCTTGCACACTGCCTCCATCGGATATTTGCGGCGATCGCATTACCGGATTTTCCCCGGCCCAGGACCTAAAGATTCACTCCTGTGCTACCGTTGCCTCATGTTGGTCGGCACCGGCATCGACCTCATCGAAGTGCCCCGCATCGCCCATTCCATCGAACGCTACGGCGAGCGCTTCCTCGAGCGCGTGTTTACCTCCGGCGAAATCGCCTATTGCCGCGCCAGAGCCAGCTTCGCGGAGAGTTTTGCCGCCCGCTTCGCCGCCAAAGAAGCCGGCGCCAAAGCCCTCGGCACCGGCATCCAGCATGGCGTTTCCTGGAAGGAACTCGAGGTTCTGCGCGCTCCTGGCAGCCGCCCCACTTTGGTTCTCACCGGCCGCGCCCGTGCCATCGCCGGACAGCTTGGTGTCACCCGTGTCTCACTTTCAATCACGCACACCGCCTCCCTGGCCATGGCCACCGTCCATCTCGAAGCCTGACCAGCGTTGCAACCGGACCCGCACGCCTTTCTACCGGTAATGATGGTGTCGATTCGACTGACTAATGACGAAATTCCCCGCCGACGCATTCGTCAGGCTGTTGTAGTGGGTCGTGTCACTCGGCGTGAAGTTGGCAGTGATCGCATACGTGCCCGGCGCCGACGGCACCGTCGCTGAACCCGAATACTGCACGTTGCTCACCGTGCCCGTTACCGATGCGCTGACCTCCGCCGCCTGCGCCGATCCGTTATACGTTACCGGTGAGTTTGTCACGCTGAGAGTCGGATTGGTCTTGCTGCCGCTGTTCACCGTTTGTGTCAGCGTCGAAGAGGTGCTCGCCGCGAACGCCGAGCTGCCCGTGTAAGCCGCCACCACCGAGTGACTCCCGCTCCCCAGCGCATCGCTCATCGTTGCCGTTCCATTGCTCAGCGTCACGGGAGAACCATAGCTGCTGCCGTCCACTGAAAACTGGACCGTCCCCGTTGGCGTGCCACATGCCGATTTCACCGCGGCTGTAAAGGCAACGCTCTGCCCGGCACTCGATGGATTCGCCCCGGAGGATACAACAGTCGTACTCGTGCTTTTTCCCGTGACCGTCAGTGTCGTCCCATTGGTCTCGCCGGACATCGATGCTGAGATGGTGGCCGACCCCGAGCACAGCCCGCTCGCCACTCCCGCGGAGTTGATCGCCGCCACGTTGGCCGCATTCGAACTCCAGGCCGCCTGATTCGTCACGTTCTGCGTGCTTCCGTCGCTGTACGTGCCGGTCGCCGTGAACGGCTCCGTCGCGCCGGTCGTAATCGCCGGACTCTTCGGCGTCACCGCAATCGCCGTCAGCGTGCCCTGCGAAGAAGATCCGCCGCCCTGTCCCGGCAGAATCTCGATCGCCGCGCCGTCAAAATTGGTCCCCCCGTTCGGCTCCCCGTTGGCGTTCGCCATCTGGTAGTTGAACGAAATGGGACTCGTCGACGTGGTGTACGCGTAGGCATAGGGATCGCCCGTATCCCAGCTGCTCGAATCGATCATCCCCGTGGCCCAGATCGAATTGAAGACTGCACCCGGCGTCAGCAACGCAGACGGTGGTCCGGTTCCGCAGTAGCTGGTGGTGATGATCACGCTCCCCGCCGTCGACGGCGTAATTACCGGATCGCCATTCATGGGAGCATTCGCGCTCGATCCCTGGTAGCCGATCACCGTGTCCACCGTCTTCCCTACGCATCCGGTCGAACCGCCGCCGGTCGCGGCTCCGGCAATGTCATAGAACAACACGTGGTTGTTGATGCTGCCTGGCTTCCACGAGATCACCAGGTTCTGGCCCCCGGTCCCTGTGCCCAGACACGTCGAGTAAATCTGCGGATCCGTATCTGCGTCACTCGAGGGCACGCGCGTATAGGTGTGACCCTCGTTGTCGCCGATGCTCGACATCGGCCACTCACTGGAATCGTTGGAAGTAGTCACAACCACAGCGTTGCCGCTGGATGGGAAAGGCACCGTCACTGGATTAGCGTTGGTTCCAACGAAATGCAGAATCCGCGTAATGTGAATCCCCGTGGGCTGCGTGCCTGCGCCTGCCGAAGCCTTGAACGCCGCAGCCACCGAATTCCAGTTGCGCGAACTGCTGTCGCCATTCACCGTGAGCGTCGGCGTGTACGCGCCATGCGCGGCCTGCAGGCTCACTTCGTTCGCGTACTTGTCGACCACATTCTCCAGCAACAACGCTGAAGCGCTGTCCGGCGTCACGCCCGTGATCGGGTTGTCGTACTCGGGATACTGATACGTCTCCTCGCCGTAGTTGAAGATCAGGTCGCCGTCGGTCGTAGTGTTCACCGGACCCGGCTGCACGGTGTCCTTTAGACCATTCGCAGCCGCCGTACCATCGAGGCACGCGCTCGCCGCAACACCGCTCACCTCGTCGTAGGTAAAGTGCAGAGGCTCGTCATGCGCCGCCGCCTGGCTCAGATGGATGGTGATCAGACTGGTGCCGGCTTTCGCCCCGCAGATGTACCGCACCTCGCTCTCTTCGCCGTCCGAAGAGTTGGTCGTCGTCACCGCGGTTTGCCAGCTGCCGCTGTTGTTATCGGTCACCGTGATCGTCTTGGAACTGACATGCATCACCGTGAAGATCAGGAGATTGCCCGGCGAACTGGGCACCATCGGAAATTTGAAATCCTGCAGCGTCTCACCGTAGGCCGTCCCGTCGCCCACCGTGTCGATGTGGTGCACGACGCAGGGATGGCTCGTGTCGCAATCCGGCCAGATGTACGTGCGTGCAGCCTGCGCGGGGATGCAGACCGCCATCGTGACAATCATGAGGAAAAGGACCTTTTGAAGGGACAGACTTCTCACTTCGCTGCGCCGGCTGACTTTCATCGTTCACGCTCCAGGTACATGCCTGGGATGCAACCTGGCGCTCACAAAAAATGAATATTTGCGGTGAATTTGGTTTCACGGCTGTATCCAAAGTAAGTAGCACGAAAGGAATGTCGCGAATTGGCGTGCAACCTCTGTGGCCTGCGAGAGATCTGTCCGCGCAACCGGATCCCAATCCACTACGGCCCTTGCGCCCGGCCTTTGCCGGACTATTCAGCCCGCAACGCTTCGACCGGGTTCGTCGCTGCGGCTCGCCGCGCCGGCAGCAAGGACGCAGCCAGCGCCAGCATCAGCACTGTGCACGCTGCGAGGCTCAGCACCAGCGGATCGAGCGTGCTCACACCAAAGACAAACGACTGCAGAAGTCGTGACGAGAAGAAGGCTCCGCCGAGCCCGATCGCGCAGCCGGCAGCCGTCAGCTTCAGTCCGGAGGAAAGAACCAGACGCAGAATGCCGGAACGCTGCGAGCCCAGCGCCATGCGGATCGCCATCTCGTGCTCGCGCATGGCCACCGTAAAGGCGATAACACTGTAGATGCCCAGCACTGCGAGCAGCACGGCCACCGCTGCGAAACAGGAAATGAGCACCGTGTTGAACCTGCGCGGCGCCTCCGATCCGCTGATGGCCCGCTCCATGATCTGCATCTCCACCGGCGGCAATTGCGGATCCAGCGCGTGAACCGTGGCGCGCAGCTGATTCTCGATCAGCGCGGGCGGCAACGAAGTACGCACCACGATGTATCCGCTGTTCCCGTTCAGATCCGCGCCCGGATTCGCAAGCGATCCGTAGAGCGTCTCCGCCTGTTCGATCGGATAGTAAAGCTGCTGGCGCGGACTGGCGTCGGGAGAGCCTTCCTTCATGCTGGCGACCTCACCCACCACCATCGCCCACGGCGTCTGCATCGCGGACGTGCCGACGCGCAGCCGCTTGCCGATCGGGTCCTGACCCGGCCAGTATTTTTGCGCCAGTTGATGATTGACGATCACCACCAGCTGCCCGTTCGACGGGTTATCCCCCTCCGTGAAGAAGCGCCCCCGCAGCAGCCGCGTTCCCATGGCGCCAAAGAGATCTCCCTGAATCAAAATCTGCGTCGCGAAGTCGATCGCACCGGGCGTCGGCGGAACATAGCCTTCGGCGACAAAGGCGCCGCTCCCCGAGGTTCCGTTGGCAGGCAAGAACGAAGTGAGTCCGGCGCCGGTCACACCCGGCAACCCTTCGACGCGGCGCAGCAGTTCCTCATTGAAGCGATTCACATCGGTCTGGGTGCCGTATTCCCGGCGCGGCAAACTGTAAGCCGCCGCGACCGCGTGGTCGGGACGATAGCCAGGGTCGACTTCCCGCATCTTCTCGAAGCTGCGCAGCAGCAACCCTGAAGCGGCCAGCAGAACGATGGCCACCGCAATTTCTGCGACCACCAGTCCGGAGCGCAGGCGAGCATGCGCGGCCCCCGAGGTGCCGGTGCGGCCGCCTTCCTTCAGCGTCTCGTTCACGTTGGTGCGAATCGCCGCGAAGGCCGGCGCGACCCCGCACATAACTCCGGTGGCGATGGCAAGCGTGAGCGCAAAGACAGCTACCATCCAGTCGATGCCGATGCTGGAGACGAGAGGCAGAGTTTCCGGCAACACACTCTTTCCCAAACCGAGCGCGATCGCAGCCAGCGCGAGTCCGGCGAGTCCGCCCGTCACACTCAGGACAAGGCTCTCGATCAGGGCCTGGCGCATCAGGGTTGCGCCACTCGCTCCCAGGGCCAGACGTACCGCGATTTCCCGCCGCCGGCGGATCGCTCTCACCAGCAGAAGTCCCGCAAGATTCGCGCAGGCAATCAGCAAAACCACCACAACCGCGAGGAACAGCGTCCGCACCAGGGGACGAGCCTCGGCAACAGTCTCCTCATGGAGTCCGCGAACCACAGGCTGGATATGCAGGTCCGCCATGAACGCCGGATAGCTGCGCATCGTCTCCGTGGCCACGCGAGCCGCGTCATCGCGCGCCTCGGCCGCGCTAACCCCGGGCCGCAGACGGCCCACCATGTTGAAAGCCCAGCTGCCCTGGTTGCTCCCCGTCAGTTCATCCGGACGCAGACTCATCGGAATCCACATCTCGCAGCGGTTGAGATGGCCCGGAATCAACGGGAATTCAAAGCTGCGCGGCATGATGCCCACAACCACATACGGCTTGCGGTCGAGAAGAATTTTCTGCCCGAGAATCGCAGCTTCGCCGTGGAAGCGGCCTTGCCACGTGGCATAACTCAGCACTGCCACCGGTTGATGCCCGTTGTCTTCCTGCTGCGTGTAAAGGCGGCCCAGCAGCGGCTGGACGCCAAGCGCAGCGAAAACTCCCGGCGTGGTGCGCGCGGCCATCACCTGCGCGGGATCGCCGATGCCGGAAAGCTCGTACGGCGTCGGTCGCTTGTCGTATCCTCCCAGCGCGCTGAAGCTGTGCGTGTCCCGCGTGTAGTTCACGATGTCGGGACCCGTGACGCCGGCTTCGTCCTTCCCGCCGCCGGCTCCTGCGCCCCGAAGATCATCGATGAGGATGACCAGCCGATCCGCATGCGCAAACGGCAGCGGGCGCAGCAGCACCCCCTCCACGATCGAGAAGATCGCCGTCGTCGCGCCGATCCCGAAAGCGAGCGTGAGGATGGCGGTCAGGGAGAAGCCGGGGGACTTGGCGAGGTGGCGGACTCCAACCTTCAATTCGCGCAGCAAGGTCGATCCTCCCGAAGAAAGGAATTCCCAGGTGAACAGCATGCGCATTGCCACTTCAGACTGCCGGAACTCCGTGCTCCTTCAGCTCCCGCCGATGCAGTTCGAAGCAGGAGGTGTCCGAAATCAACTCCCGATGTCCGGATCGGGACACGATCCGCCGGCGCCTGGCTGGTACTCTGCAGCTCCAGAGCGCCGGTCGCACCTGACCAGTTCCGCCGCAATCTTCACTCCAGCCGCAGCGCCGTCATGGGGTCCACGCGCGTCGCGCGTTGTGCAGGAATCCACACCGCCAGCAACGCCACCGAACAGAGCAAAAGCGGTGTCAGCACAAAGGCCGTCGGATCCCACGCCTTCACGCCAAACAGGAAGCTCGCAAGAAACCGCGTCAGCCAGAACGCCCCGCCCAGTCCCGCCACCACGCCCAACAGCGCCAGCATCATGCCCTGCCCCATGACCAGATTGCGCAGATTCCCGGCCTGCGCCCCCAGCGCCATGCGGATCCCCATCTCCTGGGTGCGCTGCTGCACCGAATAGGACATGACCCCGTACACTCCGATCGCTGCCATCAGCAGTCCCGAGAATCCGAAGATCGTCAGCAGCACCATGTTGAAACGCTGCCGCGCGATGTTGCGCGCTTCGACCTCGTCCATGCTGCGGATGTGGGCTACCGCGAGGTCCCCGCTCGCTTCCCGCAACGCTGCCTCTACTGGCGCCAGCACCGCATAGGGATTCTCACGGGTGCGGATGATCCAATACAAAGGCGCCACCTTCGAGTTGAGAGCCGTCTCGCCATCCGGCATCTGCGCCAGCGGGATGTACATCATCGGGTCGGGATTCTGATCGACACTCCGGCTGCGCGTATCGCCGACAATGCCAACGACCTGGCGTGGAGGCTCGGCGAAAGCCGGCCCCGCCCCAGCGCCAATCTGAATCCGGTCCTTCAGCGGATCGCCATTCGGCCAATACCGCCGCGCCATCGCCTGGCTGATCACCACAACGCCCGGCGACGAAGCGTCATCGCGCTCGGTGAAGACCCGGCCCCGCAGCAGAGGAATTTCGAAGCTCGAAAAATATCCCGAGGAGACCGAGTAAAAGCCCGCACCGCCAGTGAACGGCGAGTTGCCTTTCGGTCGTCCCACGACGTCGAACACCATGCCGAAACCTGACCACAACGGCAGACAATTGCTGGCGCCCGCGGCTACCACCCCCGGCACCGCCTCCACACGATCCTGACCCTCGCGCACCAGCTGTGCCACCGGAGCCGTGGTCTGAAAGCGATCTCCGCTCACCGACATGGTCATGGTGAGCACGTTGTGTGTCGTAAAGCCCGGATCGACTTCACCCAGTTTGCGGAAGGTGCGAATCAGCAACGTTGCCCCAATCACCAGAATCAGCGCCAGCGCCACCTCGCTGACTACCAGCGCCGCGCGGATCTTGCCCTGCCGGAAGCTCGTCCCCGAGCGGCTGGACCCTTCGTTCAGGATCGCAATCAGGTTCGGGCGGGAAGCCGCGACCGCCGGAATCAATCCAAACAGAATGCCGGTGAGCAGGGAAACGCCCAGAGTGAAAAGCAGAATATTCAGATCGAGCCCTACCGACGGCGCCGTCTCGCTGATTCGCGGAATATTCCCCGGATTGATGCGCAGCAGCAGGCGCACGCCGAGGAAGCCGATCGCCAGTCCCAGCACTCCGCCCGCCAGGGCCAGGGTGAGGCTTTCGATCAGCAACTGGCGAATGATCTGGCCGCGTCCCGCCCCAATCGCTGCCCGCGTGGCCAGTTCGCGTCGCCGCGCCGATGCGCGTGCCAGCAGCAGATTCGCCACATTGGCGCACGCGATCAGCAGCACGAACCCCACCGCCCCGAGAAGGACCAAAAGCGGCGTCCGCATATTGCCAACCAGAAATTCCTGCAGCGGAACCACGCCGAATCCGCCGCCCGGCGGAAGCGACTGCTGTCCATACGTGCGCCGGTACTGGTCCGCCGCCAGGCGCAGCTGAGCGTTGGCCTGCGCCAGCGTCACCCCGGGCCGCAACCGCCCCACTGCCGTATAGTTCACCACCATCTCGTGAGAATTCAGATCGAGCTGATTCGGAATCCACAGATCGACAGGTGTGTCCGTCACAAAATCGCGCCCGATGACCCCCACCACCAGATACGGCTGTCCCTCCAGCTGAATCGTTCTGCCCACGATTCCCGCGTCGCCTCCATAGCGCTGCTTCCACAAGCCATAGCTCAGCACAACGACATGCCCACCGTTCGGGGTGTCCTCGGCCGCGGTGAAGGTGCGGCCGGCGATCACCGGCGCGCCAAAGAGAGCGAAGTAGTCGCGTGTGACATGGATCGCCTGCAGTTGCTCGGGGTGATCGCTGCCGGTCAGGTTTACTCCTGCGGCGCCAAAGTCAAAGGCGGCGATCTGCTGAAAGATTCCCCTCTGCTGGCTCCACAGCGCGAACTCGGGAATGCTGGCGCCGGGGAACGGCCCGCGGTCGGTGGTGAGCACCAGTTGCACCAGCGACTGCGGATCGGGATAGGTGAGCGGCTTCAGCAGAACCGCATCGATCACCGAGAACACCGCAGTGTTCACCCCAATTCCCACGGCAAGCACCAGCAGCGTGATCACCGTGAATCCCGGAGTTCGCGCCAGCGAGCGCAGTGCGAACCGCAGGTCCCGTGCCGCTTCGTCGAGCCACGGCAGCGAGCGATAGCGCCACACCCGCTCCCGCACCGTTCGGGGATTGCCGAAACGCAGGCGCGCACGTCGCCGCGCCTCCTCGGACGATATGCCATGCGCGCTCTGCGCATCCTGTTCATGGGCCAGATGCGATTCGATTTCTTCGGCGAGATCGTCGTCTTTCCTTACGCGATCGGTGTAGCGGCGCAGGTTCATGGCCGTGCCTCCGGTTAACGAGTGACGTTTATTCGGTCTCCGGGCCCAGAATCAGATCGATGGCGCGCGTCATCCGCCGCCACCGCCCCGTTGCCGCCGCGAGTTCCCTGCGGCCCTTCGCAGTCAGCCGGTAGTACTTCGCCCTGCGATTGTTCTCGCTCACACCCCATGCCGACGCGAGCCAGCCGCGGTCTTCCAGCCGATGCAGCGCCGGGTACAGCGAGCCCTGCTCCACATCGAGCGCGTTTCCCGACGTTTGTTCGATCGCCTGCGCGATCGTGTGCCCGTGCGCCGCTCCCAGAACCAGCGTGCGCAGGATCAGCATGTCCAGCGTGCCCTGCAGCACGTCTCCCGCGTCCGGCGGCCGTTTCAAAACCATGCGAGCGCCCTCCACTCGAATGACTATGGGAATCCTTTATACACCCCTCGAATGACTATGGGAAGAGGCCGGGACCCGCAGCGTCCGGACCGCGCAGTCTGTTGAGACGAGCTTCACCTGTCCCCGGCAGCCGTCGGCGTCAACGACCCACCACCGGTACAAGGCCCATCGCGCGCCCCGGACATCACTCCGACTGCAGAGATTTTTTCAGGATTTGCACAAGGCGGCTCGCGACCTCGGGAGTGCCGCCGCGAGTAAGAGGCCCAAAGAGCAATGTGCGGTCGCCGGCCGAAGCCGACCACAGCACAACCCCCTCGTCGTTGACGATCGAGACGGCGCCGGTTGCCGTATCGTGCAGACCGAGGTAGCCGCCCGTAAGCACTGACCCCACGTCCTTGGTTTGCTCGCCGGTCCCCACCAAAAGGGCATCCGCCTCTTCCTTGTTGATCACCAGCTCGAAGCGTCCCGGCAACTGCTTCGCGATTTCCACGCGCAGATAGTCACCGAGGTTGCTGCTGATCTTGTCGACGTAGAGCTTGTGGACCTGCTTGAGCGAAGTCACCGCAGGAGCCGCGGAATGTACGGGCGCGACGCCGGCAGCGGCATGATCCGGCGCAGGCGCTGCAGCGACGCTGCTTTTCCCGGCCGCATTCTTCACCGCGCCAATGAGATTCGCGTCGGCGCCGGCGTTTTGCAGGTCGCTGGCGATGGCCGCAGTGAAAGTGAAGCTGACGCCGCGCTGCTCCACCAGCTGCGTGACGCGCGCCGAGGACGTGCCAACCTGCAGCAGCGTGACGATCTCATCTTTCGCCAGCGGCGGCAGCTGCGCCGTTGAAGAGGCCGGGGAGGGAAGCGCAGCGACCGGTGGACGATAGTTCCCGCGGACTGCTTCGATCAGGGCAGTTGCGGCGCCGGCGGCTCGCAGGCTCGACTCAATCGGCGCTGTGAGCTGAAACGCTACGCCGCGGTCGTTGACGATCTTCACCAACTCCTCAGTGGAGAGGCCGCCGATCTTCAGCGCGGAAGTCAGTCCCTCCTGCGAGATGGGCTTCGGCTGGGACGCCGTCTGTGCGTGCAACAGAAGGCCGGCAACGAGAAACGTCATGAGGAGCGGAAGCTTGCGGCGGAATTGCATGACGGGTCCTGGTCTCCGATTCAGTTCTGCAATGCGTCCAGCGCGCGGGATCGCCGGTCTTTGTTCGTGGTCTTTTTTGTGGGTGCAGGGCCGGATCCACTCTCATCGAGAGCTTTCAGAGCGGCCTGACGGCGGTTGAGCTGCGCCTTGCTGTTGCTGGGCGTGCCCGCAGGAGCACGGGCACCCGCGGACGATTCGGACGGACCCGATGCGGCCGCTTGTTTGGAAAGATCGGCCGGGGCCTGCCGATTTTGATCCGCCGCCGTCGCGGGAGGAACGGGATTGTCCGATTGCGGCGAAGGCGCCTGGGCCGAGGCTGGCGCGCCGCCTGCGTTCGGGGACCCGGGCGCATGCCTCCTCGAAAGCAGCCCGACAACGACGGTAGCCGCCAGCACCAGCGCCGCCGCTGTGTAGAGAGCCCAGCGCCATCGCCCCGACGCCGCCGGCTTCGGCGAAACCGTAGCCCCGGTCGTCGCCTCGGCCGCTCCCCGCGCGACATCGGCCGCCGCAGTGCCATCGGACACCGTCACGGGCTGGGCCGCGACCGCCGCCAGGGCCGAACGGAATTCGGCCGCTGAAGCGAAGCGATCCTCGGCTCGTTTGGCCAGCGCACGCAGAATCACCGGCTCCAGTGCCGGCGGAGCCGCAGTAACCCCAAGCGCTGCAAACGACGGAGGTGCCTCCTCCAGATGAGCGCGCATCGTTTCGTAATCGCTGTTCCGTTCAAAGGGCAGGCGGCGGCTCAGCATTTCGTAGAGAACGATGCCAACGGAATACAGATCGGAGCGGACGTCGCCTTCCTGCCCACGGATGCGCTCCGGCGCGAGGTATTCAAGGGTCCCATAGGCGCACCCTTCGCGCGTGAGCCGCGCGTTCCCCAAAACGCGGGCGATGCCGAAATCCGTCACCTTGACCTGGCCCGCCGGGGTCACCATCACGTTGGCCGGCTTGATGTCGCGGTGCAGAATGCCCTGGCTGCCGGCATGGTCGATGGCCTCCAGCACCTGAGAAGCAATCGAGAGGGCGAGCGCGGGCGGGAACGACCCCGATTCGCGAAGAATCGATTCCAGCGTGCGGCCGGTGACGAATTCCATCACCATGAAATACTCATCGCCCTCCCGGAAAAAGCTGTACAGCGTGGCGATGTGAGGATGATTCAGCCTGGCCAGCGCAATCGCTTCGCCGCGAAATCGTTCCAGGATTTCCGGCTGCCCGGCGATCTCCGGCCGCAGGGCTTTGATGGCAACTTCGCGTTCGACCATCAGATCGACGCCCTTATAAACGACGCCCATGCCGCCCTGACCCAGCGGTTCGATCAGCTTGTAGATTCCAACCGTGCGGCCAATCATCGGCGTGCCTTTCTGGAAAGAGCCGTCGCAACAAGGGGGCCCTGCGATCTCGTCAATCGGCCGGGAAACGGGGGATGCGCGGTATCGGGTGAGCGGCCCGCGCCCACCGGCGGCAGCCCGGTCCTCGAAGGATTCCCCGCGCTGGGTCGCCAGGATCGATCCGTTGGATTTCGCCGCAACAGTATAACGCCGCAGTACCTGGCGAACGCTGAACTGTATTCACTTCGTAAACGGGGGCTCAGAACCGGAATATCGGCCCCTGCGGCCTTGAAGAGGCAGCCGCCGCGCTCTATCGCTCCACCATCTCCGCGCTCTCTTCTTCGCTCGAACCGCGAGCGCCTTGCATCTGCCCGGTCCTGGCAGATGCGGGAAGCGCCCGCGGCAGATCGCGGAACGCCGTATACACAAACGATCCCAGATACCATCCATCGATAAATTTGTACGGCGTCTCGCCCGTCGTGTAGTGCCCGCACGGCAGCACCTTCGCCACAAAATCCACCCCGTGCTTCGCGAAAGCGTCCACCACCATCTCCGAATATTGCGGCAGAAACGTCAGATCGTAGCGCGCATACACCATCAACACCCTTTTCCCGAACGCCGCAAACCGATCCATGTACGACACCGGGCTGATTGTGCTCCACAGCCGATGCGACTGGTCCTGCGTCAGCCCCGCCTCCTCAAATCCCTGGCGAATATGCCGCGTGCTCTGTCCCGTCCACACCACATCCCCAAACGTCATCGACGCGTGATTGAACGCATTGATCCGGATCCGTTCATCGTGCGCGCTCGCGATAAACGCATAGCACGACCCCAGACTCGTCCCCAGAATGCCGAACTCCTCATACCCCTGCTCCTCCAGCCAGTCCAGGCAGCACCGCACATCCACCACCGCCTGCCGGCACGCCGCAATCGTCCGCCCGATGTTCGCGCTCACCGCGTAATCCGACCGCTCGATCTCCGCCGGCCGCCGAATATCGTGGAATGGCTTGCTCAGCCGCAGCGCCGAAATCCCAAACCGGTTGAACAGCGAGCACAGCACGTTGTGGCTGAATGCATCCGCATTCCACTGCGGCATCACGATCATCGCCCGCTTCGGCTTCGTCTCACCCTGCCTCCTGTACCCTGTGCCCTGCTCGGGCGCTGGATACCATCGCGCATTCACCAGATCGTTTTCCGGATACGGCGTTCGCACCGGCGAGGTGAAGCGCAGGAACTGCGCCTTCTTCAGCTTTCCTTCTTCCATCAGGCGCTTCAGGCTGGCATCGCGACGCCGCGTCTCCGGCCGCACATTCGTCGGAAACAGCTGAGGCGCGCGTTCTTCGAGGCGAAAATCCGTGGGCCGCTCGTAACCGAAAAACACATCGCTTTTCCGCAAGATCACTTCGTTCAATGCGATCATCGCCGCTTCGCTCGCGCTCTCGTTCCCCTGCGCCCGCTCCACCGTCGCGCGCAATCCGGCCGTATCGATAAAATCCTCCAGCCACTCGAAGCCCCACTCCAGCGGTCGCACCACGCGATTCTCGTCGCGCGTCGTCAGCGCCGTCTCCCAGCGCACCATCCAGCGTCCATACAGATCCCTGAGCATCAATCCACCATCGTCCGCGGCACCCGCGCCGCAATCCCGCACAGCACCTCGTAGCTGATCGTCCCCGTCAATCCAGCAATCTCCGCCGCCGTCACCTTCTCCGTCCCCTGCGTCCCGATCAGCACCACTTCATCGCCCACCCCCACCCCCGCCACCTCCGTCACGTCCACCGTCGTATGGTCCATCGAGATCCGCCCCAGCATCGCCGCCCGCTGTCCCCGCACCAGCACAGCTCCCCGATTCGAGAGCAGCCGGTTCACTCCATCTGCATATCCCACCGGCAGCAGCGCCAGCTTCGACGCCCGCTGCGCCGTAAACGTCGCGTCATACCCCACCGTCGCTCCGGCCGGAATCTCCCGCAGCGACACCACCCGCGTCTTCCACTGCAGCACCGGTCGCAGCTGTTCCCCGCCTTCGCTCGGATGCTCCGCATCCGGCGCATAGCCGTACAGCGCAATCCCCGCCCGCACCATCGGCTTCATTCCCATACCCTTTGCCTGTTCCACAACCCCAGCCTGCGGATGCAGCGCCGCCGCCGAGCTCCCCGCGCTCAGAATCTCAGGCCGCAGGCCAGCCTCCAGAATCGTATCCACCGCGGTGACAAATGCCTCCCGCTGTCCCGCCATCAGATCCACATCTCCCGGTGTGTGAAAATGCGTCATCACTGCCTGCAACCGCAGAGGCGAGCTCTTCGCAAACCGCCTCAGCAGCGGCTCCAGGTCCTTCGTCTGCACCCCCTGCCGCGACATCCCCGTATCGATTTCCAGATGTACCGGACAATCCCCCGGCGCGGCGCGCAGCCGAACCGCCGCACCCTCCAGCAAGTCCAGGTGCCTCGCCTCCCACACCACCGGCGTCAGATCGTGTTCCAGCACCGCGGCCGCTTCGCCCGCGGCCACCGACAAGTCTCCGCGGCCATACTGGACCACACTGTCTTCCCAGATCCCGCTCATCACCAGAATCCGCGCCTCCGGCAGCTCCTGCCGCAGCCGTATGCCTTCTTCCACGCACGTCACGCCGAACCACCGCGCCCCGTTCTTCTCCAGGGCGCAGGCGCACTCCCGCAACCCGTGCCCGTACGCATTCGCTTTCACCACGCACAGCAGCTCCGTCTCGGGTCCGGCAAGACGCCGCAGTACGTCATGATTGTGGAGGAGCCGGCTGCGCGAAACCTCAGCCCAGGTGGGTCGTGTGCTCTTCATCGTCTCAGGCCAGCGCCGCGCCAAACCAACTTCGCCGGCACATTCCGCCGGCCGCCACCGTCTTCCCGTTTCCTGCTAGTTCTGCGGAATATCCTTCGGCCCCGTCGCCGACTGCGAGGGCTGCGAACCCTGGTACAGCAGCGGAATATGGAACGGCTCCGATGCATTGCTCTTCTTCTGCGCCGCCTTCTGCCTGCCCGGCATCAGATCCACCACTGCTGTCCGCTGCGCATTCACGCACGCCCAGTGCCGCTGCGACCGGTTGTACACATGCGTGAAGATCCCGCGCTCCTCTTTGTCGCCGCCATTCGCCCGCGTCTTCACGATATACGTCCCGCTCACGATCGCCGTGTCGCCGAACTCCCGCACGCTCACCACCCGCTGCTGCATGCTCACCGGATCCGCGCCCTTGTCGAACAGTCCCGCGATCAGCTGGTTCCGCGTCGCCACGTCTCCATCCGACGCGATGTCGACGTAAAGCGGCGACAGCAGGAACTCCATCGTGTACTGGTCGTTCTTCACGACGGCGTTACTC
>Ga0335072_10003511_pt1 | contig 23601 bp, 15 predicted proteins | sample Lox_Sample_21_FD_206725 | JGI IMG/M metagenome (GOLD analysis project Ga0335072, IMG submission 206725) | Soil microbial communities from Loxahatchee National Wildlife Refuge, Florida, United States - Lox_Sample_2.1 | ecosystem: Environmental > Terrestrial > Soil > Wetlands | place: USA... | reverse complement strand
CTCCTGCGCCTTCAATATCTTGCGATCCGAGATATTTACAAGTGTGCTGGAGCCTTCCGCGATGGTCCTGTATATCTAACCCGTGTAATTAGCCAGCCAGATTTGCATCAGCCCGGCCCTTGGGAAGAAGTACCGGATCACGTTGAGCAGATGTGCGGGTACGTTAACGCCAATTTCGGTAAAAGTGCGCTTCATCTCAGCGCATTCGTTATGTGGCGGCACAATTGGATTCATCCCTTCTTCGGTGGTAACGGGCGCACGTCCAGAGCTCTAGCGTATCTTGTGCTCTGCGCTAGGCTCGGCTATGATCTGCCGGGCTCTCCTACGGTACCGCAATTAATTGCCGATGTGCCGAAGAACAGAGACCGATACTTTCGGGCACTTCATTCCGCCGACGCCGCTGATAAGAATGGCAGACTTGACGTCTCAATGATGGAGGAGCTTGTTTCGGATTGTCTTGCTGCACAGTTGCTGAGTATTCACAATCAGGCGGGTGGCCCGAAAGCGTAAAAAAACCACTTGTGCCTAAAATCTAAGGCACACTACATCTTGTATCCCTAGCTACTATATATAGATTTCCACAGGGCACCCACGCTCTGTATCCTGTTTCTATATCGCTTTCGAGGTAAGTTTCTGGTATATAAGGCGATAGTTGTACCGGCGGGCCTGTAGCTCAGATGGAAAGAGCGCCCGACTCGTAGCGGAGAGGTCGCCAGTTCGAATCTGGTCAGGCCCACCAGTTTTGTCGATGCCTTCGAAGCAACACCGACTTTTGACGCGGCAGCGTGGCTGAGTGGTTTAAAGCTGGCGATTTATAATCGCCCGATCCGGGCCTCACCTTTCCACGGGAAAGCTCGATCCGTCCGTTCGAATCGGACCGCTGCCGCCACTCAATACCACCGCGTCAAACTCTCAAATAACGGTTCACCGCAATTCATTGCGGGCCTCACTGAAACCGAAGAATTGTAAGCTCTCCGGTTCCGCTCCTGCAAGTAGGCCAAAAGAACACGTCGATACTGGCCTTTCGTCCTATTTAGACTTCGGTCACTCCCTAAGACAGCAGACTGGGAGTATGCTTTCACGGTTCTGATGATACGACAAATAATAAAAATAATAACAATTATTTTTGCACAGCGTTACTCCCGCAATGCCCAAGAAAACAAAAGGTGTCGCATGGTACATCCCGCCGCGCTTGCGTCATTGGCTCAATAGCCATGCGTCCTACTTGTCAGCAATTGGCCCTGAAATTTCGACAGATGAAATGGTTGTAGAATGGCTAAAAGAACGTGTGAAAAGTGAAGAGAGAAAGCGCGATGTTGCCAAGCTGGAAAGGGCCGTAGAGAGGGAAGAAGATGAAAACAGACAAAGGACGGTTCGACCGGGTTCTACGCTCGATGCTGGACAAGCCACCCCAGAAAACGTCAGAAATAAAGGGCGAGGAAAAGGCTCCCACCAAAAAGCCTAAGCCGGATCAGAAGTAAGTTCCGCAAAACGGAGCGGTTTCACGCCGCAGAGCCGCCGCACTGTTGCTATGAAAATGTCCTCATCGTTGCGGCGATTAAATCTGTACTCGAATTCCGACAAATAGCGATGCAAGTGCTTTCCCGATAGCTTGTGGAATTGGCCTATCAGGCCGCGTTTCAGAAGCGAGAATGCGGATTCGATGGAGTTCGTTGTTACATCGCCGCGCACGTACTCATGCCGTATGTGATTGACAGTTTCATGGCGATCAGAGAACTCCGGCGCAAGGGCGGTCGGATACACTTGATGCTGATCGGTCATCACGCGCTCAACTTCGGAATGTGGCGCAAGCGAAGTTCTCCCCCACGCTCAACCGCTCCGATCACAACTTTCTTTTGCTTTCTCGCGTACTTCACACCCTTGCCGCGAATATGGCCGCCTACATACGTTTCGTCTACTTCGACAATGCCGCCTAGTGGCTCTGGGCTTACTTCCTTCATCGATTCACGGATGCGATGATTCAGATACCATGCAGTTTTATATCCTCCGATCCCCAAGTCGCGCTGTAGTTGCTTCGCGCTGATTCCCTTTTTCGCATTCAGGATCAGACCGATTGCATGGAACCAAACTATCAGCGGAAGATGTGAGTCTGCGAACAGCGTGCCAGCGGTGGGCGAGAACTGCTGATGGCAATCTTTATTGAGGCAGAGATAGAACCAAGGACGCTTGTTCTTTGATTCCTTTTCCCGCATGACGCGCTTCACGTTCGTATCGCCGCACGTGGGGCAACGCACGACGCCATCCGGCCAGCGCATCTTTTCGACGTACTCAAGGCATTGTTCCTCGGTTGAGAATCTTATGAAGATTTCGCGAATGTTGACGGGCTTGGGATGCTTTCTCCGCGACATGAACACACTTTAGTCCATGTCTGTTATTTGTGTCAAGTGAATAATGCTCCTCTTTCGTAACCTTCCAAAACGCACAATTGTTGTTGCACATTCATACCACTGCAATATCTTGCATGTAACCTGAAATCGTGAAAAGAGGTTCACGCATGGGCTCACCTCGGGGTTCGAAATCGCTGCCGTTGCAGGTTGCGGCTGTGTGCTATCGGAGGCGGAACGGCGGGATCGAGTTTCTGCTGGTCAACACCAACGGGGGAAGTAAGTGGACGTTCCCTAAGGGGTCAACCGATCCCCGGCTGTCGCATAGCCAAGCCGCGGAGCGCGAGGCAGCAGAAGAAGCAGGGGCGATTGGGACGATTGAGCCGCGGCATTTCCATCTGTACATTCATTCCAAGGGAGTGTTTTGGCAACCTGGCGGCGTTCAGGAATTTGTGATTAAGGCCTTCCTGATGGAAGTGCATCAGATGCGCAAGCCGGATGAGGCCAATCGCAAGCCAACCTGGGTCAGTCCGGCAGAAGCCAAGCGGCGGCTAGCCAAGGGACGCGAAGTGAAGTATTCGCATGAACTCGAAGCCGTGATCGACCGCGCGCTGGAACGCATTCAGTTTCACAACGAACTCTGGGGCGCCTATCCGGGTGCGCGGAACGCGCGGGTAGTGGCGAGCGCGAAGGATCCCATTGCGGAAGCCGTGTGGCCGTAGAAATAAAGAAGTAGCAGTTGGCGGTTAGCTGTCATTGACGAATCCTATCCCTTGCTCGGTTCCCGCCCTGTGTGAAAAACTGGCAACTAGTTACTTCCAATCGATTCATTGCTCATCAATCTATGGCCACAGCGCGGACGCTGTTTGAAAAAATCTGGGATGCTCATCTGGTCGCGAGCCCTGCAGGGCGGTCGCCGCTCCTCTATATCGATTTGCATCTGGTTCACGAAGTCACCTCGCCGCAGGCTTTTGACGGCCTGCGCGCCGCTGGACGCAAAGTGCGACAGCCTGCGCGTACCGTGGCGACCGTCGATCACAATGTTCCGACCGAGCCGCGCGGAACTCCGATTCTCGATTTGATTGCGGCGCGGCAAATCGCCGCGTTGCAGGCCAACTGCAAAGAATTCGGCATCCGACTGTTCGACATGGATGCGCCCGAGCAGGGCATTGTGCACGTGATCGGCCCTGAACTCGGACTCACGCAGCCGGGGATGACGATCGTCTGCGGCGACAGTCATACCAGCACGCACGGGGCGTTTGGCGCGCTGGCCTTCGGTATTGGGACATCGGAAGTCGAACATGTGCTGGCGACCCAGTGCCTCGCGCAGCAGAAGCCGAAGACGATGAAGATTGATGTCCGTGGGCAGTTGGCGGAAGGCGTTACGGCGAAAGATCTCGCGCTTGGGATCATCGGGCACATCGGCACCGATGGCGCGACTGGACACGTGATCGAATATGCCGGGCCTGCGGTGCGCGCGCTTTCCGTGGAAGGGCGCATGACACTGTGCAACATGAGTATCGAAGCGGGAGCGCGGGCGGGAATGGTCGCACCGGATGAGACCACAATCGCTTACGTCAAAGGACGACGTTTCGCTCCCACCGGCCGGGACTGGGAGAAAGCCGTAGAGCGCTGGCACAGCTTGCCAACAGATGCCGCAGCCGCATTCGACAAAGTCATTGAGATTGATGCAGCGCAGTTATGTCCGTTCGTGACGTGGGGAACGAATCCGGGGATGGTCGCGCCGGTTACGGGCCGCGTTCCGGAAGTAAGGGGATTGAAGGAGAACGACCGCCGCGCGGCCGAACTCGCATTGCAATACATGGCGCTGGAACCGGGGCGGCGCATTGAAGACATCAAGATCGATCGCGTATTCATCGGATCGTGCACCAATTCGCGGATTGAAGATTTGCGGGCGGCGGCGCGCGTCGCCAAGGGTCATCAAGTGAGTTCAAAAGTGCGCGCGATGGTCGTGCCGGGATCGCAGACCGTGAAGCGAGCGGCGGAAGAGGAAGGCCTGGACCGGATTTTTCTGGACGCCGGATTCGAATGGCGCGAGTCGGGATGCTCCATGTGTTTGGGAATGAATCCCGATATCTTGCAGCCTGGCGAACGTTGCGCTTCGACCAGCAATCGTAATTTTGAAGGACGCCAGGGACGCGGCGGGCGCACGCACCTCGTGAGTCCGATGATGGCCGCGGCCGCGGCGATTGCCGGGCATTTCACGGACATCAGGAATTGGAAGTTTCAGTGAAATCCCCGCTTCTGGCGACATCGGCCAGAAGCGGGGCACCCAGGCTTCGGTACTTCAGGGAGATTCTGTTTGCGCGGGAGATCCCTCGCGCCGCTGGTGAAAACGCGGCGCTTTAGGATGACGCAGTAGTTTACGGGGACGAGGATGAAAGCCTTTACCGTACATCGCGGGCGCGTGGCGCCGCTGGATCGGGTAAACGTTGATACCGACCAGGTTATTCCGAAGCAGTTTCTCAAGCGGATTGAGAAGACCGGCTTCGGCAAATTTCTGTTCTACGACTGGCGGTTTGTCGAAGACGGGAAGCCGAATCCGGATTTTGTGCTGAACGATCCGCGCTATGAAGGTTCGACCATCCTCGTAGCCGGCAGGAATTTCGGCTGCGGATCGTCGCGCGAACATGCAGTCTGGGCGCTCGCGGACTATGGATTTCGCGCGGTGATCTCGTCCTCGTTTGCCGACATTTTCGCCAATAACAGCGCGAAGAACGGCTTCCTTGCCGTTCGTTTGAGCGAGGAAGAAGTCGCCGACCTGCTGCATCGAGCGCAGGACATGGACAACTACCAGATCACGGTCGATCTGGAGAAATGCGAAGTACGCGACGACAAGGGATTTTCGGCCAAATTCACGACGGACGATTTCGTACGTCATTGTCTACTGAACGGCCTCGACGATATCGGCCTGACTTTGCAGCATGAGGAACAGATCGCGGCGTATGAGTCGCACCACCCCGTGCCAGCGACTTTGCAGAGCCGGTAACTTCGTCAGTTTTTTCCCCGACCTTAACGCTACGTCAATGGCGGTAAAGATTTGTAAGCACGGTTGATGCCGAGGCGGAAGGGTTCTACCATGATAAGGTTCCGCTTCCTACCTGAGCGCTATATCTGCGGATTTTTTTCTTCCTTGGGTGGTGTGGCTGAATCCGTCTGAACGATCATACGTCTAAAGCATTGAGCTTTGGCCAGCATTCCCGCGTGAAAGGTGGTCTGGACTAATCCCGTGGATATCGAACTAAGTATTTGGCCGGGTTCTCGAAAACATCTTTCTGCTCGAATTCTTGTTCTTGCCGCCGTCGGCGTGATCTGCGGCGTACTGTTTGGTTGCTCCATGGGTGCGAAGCCCCAAAAGGCGCAAGCGGCCGGGCCGCGATCCGTCTCGGTTGCGGTTGCGACGGTGCAAAAACAGGACGTGCCCGTTTACCTGACCGGCCTCGGATCGGTCACAGCCTTCTTTACGGCAAACATCAAGAGCCGCGTCGATGGGCAGATCATGAAAGTGAATTTCGTGGAAGGACAGTTCGTCCACGAAGGCGATCTGCTGATTGAAATCGATCCGCGACCGTATCAAGTGCAGTTGGAGCAGATGGAAGCGCAGCTGTTCAAGGATCAGGCGTCGTTGCGCGACGCCAAGCTGAATTACGACCGCTATGTCGCTCTGATTCCTTCCGGCAGCATCGCGCAGCAGCAGGTCGATACACAGAAAGCCACGGTCGATCAGTTCGAAGGCCAGGTGCGGACTGATCAAGCGCAAATCGATAACGCCAAGCTGCAGATTGTTTACTGCCACATTACAGCTCCGTTTACCGGACGGGTAGGGTTGCGGCAGGTGGATCCGGGGAACATCATCCACGCTACCGACACGAACCCCATGTTGATCCTCACGCAGTTGCAGCCGATTGCCGTAATCTTCACTTTGCCCGAGGTCTATCTGCCCGAGATCACCCGGCACATGAAGAACTCCACGCTCGCCGTGGAAGCTCTCGACGAAGACAAGAAAAACAAGTTGGCCACAGGCAAGTTGCTCACTATCGACAATGAGATCGATCCCACAACCGGCACAGCGAAGCTGAAGGCGGTCTTTGACAATAAAGACAACCAGCTTTGGCCGAATCAGTTCGTAAACGTGAATCTGCTGCTCGAGACACGCAAGAACAGCACGGTCGTGCCCACGGCCGCAATCCTGCGCGGACCGCAGGGCACGTTCGTCTATGCAATGAACGCTGACAAAACCGTCGAGGACAAACCCGTGACGGTTGCATTAACCCAAGGCAATACGACGGTAATCAGTGACGGACTGAATGTTGGCGATGTGGTCGTCACTGACGGTCAGGACAAGCTTCAGCGTGGCAGCCGCGTCGAGCCCCGCACTCCTACGAACAATGCCGGGCGGCGCAACGCGATCGCGAATTCGTTGGCAGGGACGCCCGGTGCATGAGTCCATCACGCATCTTCATTCTTCGGCCCGTTGCGACCACCCTGCTCATGTTCGGGGTAATGCTGGTCGGCTTGGTGGCGTTCGTGCAGTTGCCGGTATCGGCACTGCCTGAAGTTGATTATCCGACCATTCAAGTGGTGACGTTCTATCCGGGGGCCGACCCGGAAGTGATGGCGTCGTCCGTCACTTCGCCTTTGGAGCGCCAGTTCGGACAGGTTCCCGGCCTGACCCAGATGACTTCGACGAGCTCGTTCGGCAGCTCGGTCGTCACACTGCAGTTCGGGCTCGACCAGAACATCGACGTAGAAGAACAGCAGGTTCAGGCAGCAATCAATTCCGCCGCGACTTATTTGCCCTCCGATCTGCCGAACCCTCCGATTTATAACAAAGTGAATCCTGCCGACGCGCCGATTCTCACTCTGGCGCTCAGTTCGGATTCGCTGCCGCTGTCGAAGGTGGAGGATCTCGCTGACACTTCGCTGGCGCAGAAAATCTCGCAATTGCCCGGGGTTGGCCTGGTTTCGATCAGCGGCGGGCAGAAGCCGGCGGTGCGGATTCAGGCGAATCCCACGGCTCTGGCTTCCTACGGCTTGAGCCTGGAAGACCTGCGCGCAGCGCTGATGCAGGCCAATGTCGACCAGGCGAAGGGTGTGATCGACGGCTCGCGCCAGTCTTATACCATCGGGGCGAACGACCAGCTGTTTTCGAGCGATCAATACAAGCCAATCGTGATTGCGTATCATAACGGCGCGCCGGTGAGAATCTCGGACGTTGCTAACGTCATCGACGGCACGGAAAACGATCAACTGGCGGCATGGATGAATCTCACGCCCGCGGTAATCGTGAACATTCAGCGGCAGCCGGGCGCGAACATCATCAGCGTTGTAGATCGCATCAAGAAGCTCCTGCCCCAACTGCAGGCTTCTCTGCCGCGGTCGGTGAAAGTGCAGATCCTCACCGACCGAACCACGACGATTCGGGCGTCAGTCAAGGACGTTTATTTTGAGCTGATGCTGGCCATCGCGCTCGTGATCATGGTCGTATTTCTGTTTCTGCGGAATTTGTGGGCGACCGCGATTCCCAGCGTGGCGGTGCCGCTTTCTGTCATCGGCACATTCGGCGTCATGTACCTGCTCGGCTACAGCCTGAACAATCTCACGCTGATGGCGCTGACGATCTCGACCGGCTTCGTGGTCGATGATGCAATCGTCATGATCGAGAATATCGATCGTTTCCTTGAACACGGGGATTCGCCGCTTGATGCCGCCCTGAAGGGTTCGGGGCAGATTGGTTTCACGATCGTTTCACTGACCGTTTCTCTGATCGCCGTGCTGATTCCGCTGCTGTTCATGGGCGATATCGTCGGCCGACTGTTCCGTGAATTCGCGGTCACCCTCGCCGTCACGATTCTGGTCTCGGCGGGCGTGTCGCTCAGCTTGACGCCAATGATGTGCGCCAAACTGCTGAAACCACAGAAGGAGGGCGGGCGCGGGCGCTTTTACGACATCACAGAGGACTATTACAACCGGATCATTGCATTCTATGGACGCACGGTGAAATGGGTACTCAAACATCAGACGGCGACGTTGCTGGTCACGTTTTCGACTTTAGTGCTCACGCTCGCACTATATGTCATCGTGCCGAAGGGCTTCTTCCCGGTTCAGGATACGGGCGTCATTCTTGGAATTTCCGAGGCTCCGGATTCGATTTCATTCGACGCGATGGCGCAGCGACAGCAGGAACTCGCCAAAATCATTCTGCAGGATAAAGATGTCGACAGCCTGTCATCGTTCATCGGTGTGGACGGAACGAATACCACACCGAATTCGGGACGCATTCAGATCAATTTGAAGCCGCGCGATGAGCGCGACGCCGACGCTTCGGCGATCATTCGCCGGTTGCAGCCGGAGTTGGCCAAAGTGGAGGGCATCAGCCTCTACATGCAGCCGGTGCAGGACCTCACCGTCGAAGATCGTGTGAGCCGTACTGAATTTCAATATTCGATTGAAGATGCCGACGCGCAGGAACTCGCGCAGTGGACACCGAAGCTGGTCGACAAGCTGAAAACGTTGCCGGCGTTAACCGATATCGCGACCGATCAACTCAACAACGGACTGAGAGCTTACGTCGATATTGATCGCGACACCGCTTCGCGCCTGGGAATTTTCCCGCAGGCGGTCGACAATACTCTCTACGACGCCTTCGGACAGCGGCAGGTTTCGACCATCTTTACGCAGCTGAATCAGTATCACGTCGTCCTCGAAGTGCTGCCGGGTTTCGCGCAGAGTCCTGACTCGCTGAAAGACATTTACATCCGACCCAGCACCTCGGCCGCGAATACGGGAGCGCCGACAGCAAATGGAGCCACAGTCACGACCAGCGGCGCGCCGGTCCCCATTAACACATTCACGCGTATTCGTTCGGGCGGCGCTTCGCTTTCGGTCAATCATCAAGGCCAGTTTCCGGTCGTGACGCTGTCGTTCAACCTGGCGCCGGGGGCGTCGCTGGGCGATGCGACGCAGCAGATTCAGCAGGCGGAAAAAGACATCCAGCTCCCGCCCAGCATCCATCCCTCGTTTCAGGGGACGGCGGCGGCTTTTCAGAATTCATTGGCGAGCGAGCCGTACCTGATTCTCGCCGCAGTGATCACGGTTTACATTGTGCTCGGTGTTTTGTACGAAAGTTACATTCATCCGATCACGATTCTTTCGACGCTGCCATCCGCGGGTGTGGGCGCGATCCTTGCCTTGATGATCACGGGCAACGATCTAACGGTCGTGGCGCTCATTGGCATTATCTTGCTGATTGGCATTGTCAAGAAGAACGCCATCATGATGATCGACTTCGCGCTCGAAGCCGAGCGCGTAGAGCATAAGCCTCCGGAGGAGGCGATCTATCAGGCATGCCTGCTGCGTTTCCGACCGATTATGATGACGACCATGGCGGCGCTTCTCGGCGGATTGCCACTCGCGCTGGGATCGGGCACAGGGGCGGAACTGCGGCGGCCTCTTGGGATCACGATCGTTGGCGGATTGCTGCTCAGCCAGTTGCTCACGCTCTACACGACGCCGGTGGTTTATTTATGGTTTGACCGTCTGGCGCAGCACTTCGCAAAATATCGGATCGGCAACGAAATCGTCGAGGAGCCGGTGGGTGCGGACTGAGTCATGAGTATTTCGGCTCCATTTATTCGGCGTCCAGTTGGGACTTCGCTGCTAGCAGCGGCGCTGATACTCTCGGGAATCCTTGCTTTCAATTTCCTGCCCGTCGCTCCCTTGCCACAAGTGGATTTCCCGGTGATCAGCGTGGGTGCGAGTTTGCCGGGTGCGGATCCGCAGACTATGGCGTCGTCGGTGGCGACACCGCTGGAGCGGCAGTTCGGGCGCATTTCCGCGATCAATCAGATGACTTCGTCGAGCCAGCTCGGCTCGACCGGCATCACGATGCAGTTCGATTTGAATCGTAATATCGATGCTGCCGCGCGCGATGTACAGGCCGCGATCAATGCGGCCCGGGGCCAGCTTCCTACCAACCTGCCGAATAATCCGACGTATCGCAAGGTGAATCCCGCGGATTCCCCAATTCTCATTCTGGCATTGTCTTCAGATACCATCCCGGTCGCAACGATGTACGACGTTGCTGACTCGATTCTGTCGCAGAAACTCTCTCAGGTGAATGGTGTGGGGCAGGTTTTTTTTTGGGGTTCGTCGCAGCCCGCGGTTCGAGTTGAGGTGAATCCGACGCTCCTGAACAAACTTGGCGTTGGACTCGACACGGTCCGGAACGCGCTCAACGCCGTGAACTCGAACGCGCCGAAGGGATCGGTATCGGACAGCACCGACACTATTTCATTTACCGATAATGACCAATTGTTTACCGCCAAGCAGTACCGGCCGCTGATTGTTTCTTACAACAACGGTGGGGCAGTGCGGCTCAGCGATGTGGGTGAAGTCACGGACTCGGTGGCCGATGTGCACAATATTGGACTGGCGAATGGGCGGCCCGGGATTCTCATCCCGATCTTTCGCCAGCCTGGCGCAAACATTATTGATACCGTCGATCGCGTACGCGCCATCATGCCGTATCTGCAGTCCTCGATTTCACCGGCGATCAAGCTCGAAGTCGTGATGGACCGGACGACTACCGTGCGTGCATCGGTGAAGGATATCGAAACCACGCTGCTGATTTCGGTCTTCCTGGTCATCATGGTAGTGTTCGTCTTCCTGCGGACGGTGCGAGCCACGATCATCCCCAGCATCGCCGTGCCGATGTCCCTGATCGGAACATTTGGCGTGATGTATGTACTCGGCTACAGTCTGGACAACCTCTCGCTGATGGCACTGGCGATTTCAACCGGATTCGTGGTCGATGATGCCATCGTGGTGCTCGAAAACATTACGCGTTATACCGAGCAAGGGATGGGCGCGGTGCGGGCCGCCTTCAAAGGCGCCGCAGAAATCGGATTTACGGTCATCTCGATGAGCGTGTCGCTGGTGGCCGTCTTCATTCCGTTATTGCTGATGGGCGGCATTGTTGGCCGGCTGTTCCGCGAGTTTGCCATCACGCTCAGCACCGCAATTGCGGTGTCATTGCTGGTTTCGCTTACCGTCACGCCCACGATGTGCGCCAAGTTCCTGCGCACGGAAAAAAGCGAAAGGCACAACATCTTCTATCGCATCAGCGAATGGTGCTTTGACCAGTTGCTCAAGACCTACACCCATGCGCTGCGCTGGGTTTTGCGCCATCAGCCGCTGACCCTCACGGTGACCATCCTGGTCGCATGTTTGAGCGTCTACCTCTACATCCAGGTACCGAAAGGATTCTTTCCACAGCAGGACACGGGGCGCATTGCCGGTTCGGTCGTGGCGGCGCAAGATACATCGTTTCAGTCGATGAGCGAAAAGATGCGCCAGTACGTCGGCATCGTCATGAAGGATCCGGCCGTCGACACAGTCGTCGGATTCGCTGGTGGCGGCTCTCCGCTGAATCAGGGCCGATTTTTCATGATGCTTAAGCCGCTGGAGCAGCGCGGTGCATGCAAGAAACAGCATTTCTGGGAGCAATGCCATTACGTCTCGGCGGACGAGGTCATCACTCGCTTGCGTGGCAAACTTGCGGTCGTGCCGGGAGCAACGCTGATCATGCAATCGGCACAAGATTTGACCATTGGGGGAAGGTGGGGTAATGCGCAATATCAGTACACATTACAGAGTGCGAATCTCGAAGATTTGAACAACTGGGCCCCGCGCGTGCTGCAGAAGCTGCGTGCGCTTCCCGAATTGCGCGATCAGAACTCCGATCAGCAGGATAAGGGCCTGGAGGCCAAGCTCGTTGTCGATCGCGACACGGCGAGTCGTCTGGGCATCACCGCTGCGACTCTCGATAATGCGCTCTATGACGCCTTCGGACAGCGGCAGGTTTCGACCATGTACCGGCCGCTGAATCAGTATCACGTCGTGATGGAAGTTGCGCCTCAGTTCCAACAGACTCCCGAAGCGCTGCAGAACATCTATCTGCGCTCGACCGCAGGAACACCGGTTCCGCTTGCAGCCTTTACCCATTTCGAGCCCTCGAACACGCCCTTGGCGGTCAATCACCAGGGGCAGGTGCCATCGGTTACGATCTCGTTCAACCTTGCCCCGGGGGTTTCGCTCGGAGAGGCCACTCAAGCCATCGAAAATGTCCAGCGTTCGATGGGACTGCCGAGCACGATTCAGGCGAGCTTTCAGGGAACCGCTGCGGCTTTCCAAGATTCGCTTTCCAGCGAATGGATCTTGATTGTAACGGCATTCTTCGCCGTCTACATCGTGCTTGGAATGTTGTACGAGAGCTACGTCCATCCGATCACAATTTTGTCGACGCTGCCTTCAGCGGGTGTAGGCGCGCTGTTGGCTTTGATTCTTACGCACAACGAATTGAACGTCATTGGAACCATCGGCATCATTCTGCTGATCGGGCTCGTCAAGAAGAACGCCATCATGATGATCGACGTTGCGTTAGAGGTCGAACGCAACCAGGGCAAAAGGCCGGCTGAGGCAATCTACGATGCGTGCCTTCTGCGCTTTCGGCCGATCATGATGACGACGATGGCTGCACTGCTTGGCGGATTGCCTCTGGCGCTGGGCACGGGGACCGGTTCGGAGCTGCATCGTCCCTTGGGTATCACGATCGTGGGTGGTTTGATCGTCAGCCAGATGCTGACACTGTTTACGACTCCGGTCGTTTACGTATATCTGGACCGCGTCCGTCTGGCGCTGCGGGGCGGAGCAGATCATGCCTTGCCGAGCACGTCGGCGGCCCTGCCAGCTCCGGCACACTCGGCAGATTGACCAACTGATGGATCTCAGTTCGGCTCGCGGTGCAACCCGGTTTACTCGTATCCGCATCGCAGCACTATCGAGTTGAGCTCGTCCGCTGTTGCGGCACGTTTCAGTTTTTGTCTCTGTGAAAATCACTCTGTTGCCCCTTTGGGGCTCGCCCATTGCGCCGGGGCTGCATTGTTATGCCGCTTCGCACTGACTCTCCGGGCTGCGGAAGTTTGTCTTCATCCCGTATGATAGGGGCTGCACACCAGTCGAACACGGTAGAATCCCCGGTGCTTGGCGGGATGCGATAGTATTGCAAGTTTGTGTCGAGAATCTCTTTCTGGAGTTGGGAATGCTAAAGAAAGCAGCGGCTGTGTTCCTGATTGGAGCGAGCACCGCCATCTGTGGGGGATGCTTTATCAGCAACTCAAACAACGTGTTGTATGCAGCACTGCCGCAATCCTCTCAGATTGCGGAATATCGTGAAGACCCGAACTCGGGGATTTTGACCCAACTGCCTACCAGTCCGGTCACGGCCGGGCCGGGAGTCCAGTCCCTCGCCGTGCATCCCTCCGGCAAATACTTGTACGCAGCCAATGCAGGCGAAAACGACGTTTCCTTCTTCCAGATCGAGGCTTATGGTCAGCTGTTGGAGCAGCCCAGAACGCCTGTGGGTACGAGTCCGACACTGCTTGTGATGGATTCGGCCGGAAAGTATCTGTACGTCGCCAACTCGGGCTCGCAGAACATCTTCGTGCTTTCCATCGGCTCTACCGGCACTCTGACGCAGGTCGGCAATCCATTTCAGGTGGGCATTTCTCCGCTAAATATGAAGATCTCACCTTCGGGGAACTTTCTTTATGTAACGGGAGCATCTCCGCAAGCGGGCACGCCTGGCTATATTGAAGTCTTGCGTATCAATCCATCGGCTGCTTCTCCTCTGAGCCTGGTCGCCATCACACAACCCGGATCCAGCCCGTACGGCCTCGAGATCAGCCCGAACGGCAATTATCTCTACACGGCAAATTTCGGCGACAATACGATTTCAGAATTCACCATCGGCTCGAACGGTTTGCTGACGCCGATCGCTGGCTCGCCGATCGGCGAAGCATACACCGGTCCTGTGTCACTACTGGTGGACCCGTCGGGTAAATATCTCTATGTGGCTAACCAGCAAAGCTCAGGCAATTTGGCCGGATACAGCATCGCGTCCACTGGAGCGTTATCGCTGCTGAACAGTTCGCCGTATTCGACCGCAGCTCAACCAAACTTCATCGCCAGCGACCCAGCCGGAAACTTCTTGTTTGTGGGAAACTTGTCGAAGCCGGTGATCGAACCATTTTGTCTGGCATCGAAGAACCTGAATTGCAACCAGGCTCCGGGACTCGGGTCGCTGACGGAGGTTCAGAAGTATCCCTTGGTCGGGACGCCAACGTCGATCGTGGTTGCCCGCTCTGGCAGCATTGTTTTTTAAGTAATGTTATTTTGCAAGCTCGTGACAAGCGATCACCCGGCCAGTGGGACAATGCAGCCAGTCCCTGCGCGATGCATTTGCAACCGTTAGGGACAAGCGCTCATCTTACGCGGAAAGCGATAACACCGTAAGCTAATCGAATCCGCTCAACGGAAGCGGGCTGCAATTCATGAAAATCGCAAGCGCCGCCAGCGCATTTCCGAAGCATTACTATTCGCAAAAATTCCTGCTGGAGCAGTTGCAGCAGTATTGGGGAGACCGGCTCCCCAATGCGCACGTGCTGGCCCGGCTGCATCGCAATGTTGCGGTGGAGGGAAGGCATCTCGCGCTGCCGACCGAGAAGTATTACGACATCGCAACCTGGGGGCAAGCCAACGATGTATGGATCGAAGTGGCAAGAGAACTGGGCGAGCAGGCGCTATGCCGGGCATTGCATCATGCAGGCGTGGATCGGCAGCAACTGGGTGCGCTGTTCTTTGTTTCGGTGACCGGGATCGCGAGTCCGTCCATCGATGCGCTGCTGATCAATCGCATGGGACTGCCGGCGAACATTCGCCGCGTACCGATTTTTGGGCTAGGGTGCGTGGCCGGAGCCGCGGGAATCGCGCGGGCGGCGGATTACGTGCGGGCGTATCCGGATCAGGCAGCGGCGCTGGTCTCGGTGGAGCTTTGCTCGTTGACTATTCAGCGCGACGATCTTTCGGTGGCCAATCTCATCTCTTCCGGACTTTTTGCAGATGGCGCCGCAGCTGTTATCGTGAGCGGTGACGCAATCGACGCAAAAGGGCCGGTAGTCCGCGCCACCCGCTCGGTTTTTTATCCGCAAACCGAAAAGATGATGGGATGGAACGTCAGCGAGAAGGGATTCCGCATTGTTCTTTCTCCCGAGGTGCCGCACTTGATTCGCGAGCATCTTGGGCACGATGTCGATGCCTTTCTGGCGGATCAGGGGTTGAAGCGCAGCGACGTGAAGAGCTGGGTGCTGCACACGGGCGGCCCGAAAGTGCTGGAGGCGACGGCGGATGCTCTCGGACTGCACAACGGCCAGCTGGACGCGTCGTGGGATTGTCTGAAGCGGGTGGGAAATTTGTCGTCGGCTTCGGTGCTGGTTGTGCTGGAAGATGTGATGCGAAACCGCCGTCCGGAGCCGGGGACGCTGGGGTTGCTCGCCGCCATGGGGCCGGGCTTCTGCTCAGAATTATTGCTTCTCGAATGGTAATGCACGCGTGACGCGATCTCTTCCAGACGCGGTGGACGTTTTTGTTGTTGGTGGGGGGCCGGCAGGCCTGGCCGCAGCGATTGCCGCGCGCCAGCATGGTTTCCGAGTGGTCGTCGCAGATGGCGCGCACCCGCCGATCGACAAGGCTTGTGGCGAAGGATTTCTTCCCGACGGTGTAGCCGCGCTCGCGCGACTTGGGATTCCGATTCCCTCCGAACAAACATGGAGATTTCGCGGGATTCGCTTTTGGAGCGGCGAACAGCATGCCGAAGCCCATTTTCCGGAACCCAGCTGCGGCCTTGCGATTCGGCGGACTTCTCTGCACCGCCTCATGATTGAACATGCAGAGCAGTTTGGCGCGGAATTATTCTGGGGCACTCCAGTCACGGAAGTAAGCGGAGACGGAATAAGCATGGGGAATCACTTCGTGCACGCGCGCTGGATCATCGGCGCGGATGGCGCAAATTCGCGTGTGCGCCGATGGGCGGGCCTGGAACGTTCGCGGCCGCGTATGCGATACGCCTTTCGGCGGCATTTCCGCGTTGCACCCTGGACCGATCTCGTGGAAGTCTATTGGGGCCCTGCTTGCCAGGGCTACGCGACGGCCGTCGGAAGCGATCAGGTGTGCATTGCACTGGCTTCGGATGATCCCAAGCTGCGGCTTGAGGAAGGGTTGAAGTCGTTACCGGCGCTTCAGGCGCGATTGCACGGGGCCGAAATCGTTTCCACAGAACGCGGCGCACTGACCGGGAATCGGCAATTTGCTCGCGTGTGGAAAAGAAATGTGGCGCTGATCGGCGACGCTTCCGGCACCGTCGATGCGATCACCGGGGAGGGCCTTGGACTTGCGTGCAGCCAGGCGATCGTGCTGGCGAACAGTCTGCGCTCCGGTGACTTGGAAGACTACGAGCGAGAACATCGAAGGCTTGCTTTACGGCCGAAGTGGATGGCGCGGCTGATGCTCACCATGGACCGGCGTCCAAGACTGCAGCAGCGCACGTTGAAAATCTTCGAAAGACATCCCGAGGTTTTTCAGCGGCTGGTTGAATTTCACGTAGGAATTCTGCCGCCTTCGCGGCTCGTATCTCACGGCCTGGTACTCGGCTGGGAGTTGCTGACCACATAAACGATGATTCGGAGGATAATGCGTTTGCGGCAATTCGCGTGGTTGCTGGCTGGGTTCACTCTCCCGCTCAGCTATGCCGCAGCGCAACAGACAACTCTCGAAGTCGATCCCTCGAAAACGTCGATTCAATTCACGTTGGATGCGGCTCTCCATTCTGTTCACGGAACTTTTCAGGCAAGGCGGAGCGAACTGTGCCTGGATCCGGTGTCTGGCGCTGTCTCGGGAGAAATCGTCGTGGATGCCAGAAGCGGGCATACGGGCAACGGCATGCGTGACCGCAAAATGCATAAAGACGTGCTGGAGAGCGGGCAATATGCGGAAATTTCATTCCGCCCGGACCAAGTGAGTGGCGCGATCGCGCTGCAGGGGAAATCGTCAGTGAAGGTGCATGGGACTTTTCGCATTCACGGCATAGACCGCGAGATCGAAGTTCCGGCGCAAGTGGACATGTCGGGAACCACTTGGACCGCCAATGTTCACTTCACGATTCCCTATGCGATGTGGGGGATGAAAAATCCGAGCACGCTTTTCTTGCGGGTGAGCGATTCGGTCGAGATCGATCTCATGGCGGCGGGCAGCATCGGCCAGGGCGGCGTGAATTCTGCCTCTCAATAGCCTTCTTGCGGCGTGATTCCCTTTGCCTCTATGCACCGGTAAGAGCGGCCCGACGCGAGATTCTTGTATTCTTCTGTTCGCCCGCTAGGCCACTCGATCACGACACGATCTATGCGGTCATGGGCGCCGAGCCCGAACGTCACCGGCAATTCCGATTGCGACAGATAACTGGAGCCGCCTTTGACCATCCGCGACTGAGTCATACCGGCAGCGTAGACGCGCAAGACGGCGCCGATCGCATCGCGGTTTGATTTGGTTCCGACCAGATGAAAACGGATGCTGCGATTGGGAGTGAGCAAATCGTTGCGATAGAGATACGCTGAGCCGTTGTTGGTGCTGAGCAGGAGATCGAGGTCGCCGTCGCGATCGAAATCGGCGAAGGCGAGTCCGCGGCCGACTTTGGGAGAATCGAAACTTCCGCCTACTTCGGCCGCGACATCGTGGAAGTGGCCGTTGCCGTTATTCAGGAAAAGCTGCGGCGGCTGCGCATACCCGACGTTCCCACGAATGTTGCGCACGGTTTCGTCGATGTGTCCGTTAGCCACGGCAAAGTCGAGCCACCCGTCGAGATTCACATCGAGAAAAGCGCAGCCGAATCCCAGGCTGTTCTTTGAAGCCATGCCGATTCCCGACTGCGCAGCTATGTCTTCGAAACCGCGGCCAGTCGGGCGATACAGGCCGATCATCTCATTATCGAAATTCGTGATGGCCACGCCGGTCGATCCGGAATTTTCAAAATCGGCGGCATCGATTCCCATTCCAGCGCGGGCCTTGCCTTCCGTGCTGAAAGCCAGACCGACTTCGACCGCTTCATCGCGGAATGTGCCGTTGCGCTGATTACGATAGAGCTTGTTGGGCTGTGTGTCGTTGGCGACCAGCAGGTCGGGCCAGCCGTCTTGATTGTCATCGAGCAAGGTGACGCCAAGGGATTTCGAACTGCTATCGAAGATCCCGCTCGAAGCCGTGACATCCTCAAACGTCCCGTCGCCGCGATTGTGAAAAAGCCAGCAGGTTTCACCGCGGTAGGCTTCCGGTGTGCAATAGGATTTGTGCTTGCCGTCGAGGCTGCAGAAAATGTCGTGTTCCGGCGACCACTTCACGTAATTGCAAACGAAGAGGTCGAGCAGGCCGTCGCGGTCGTAGTCGAACCACAGCGCCGACGTGCTGAAAGCCTCGCGTTTTCCCAGACCGCTCGCGTTGGTGACATCGACGAACGTTCCTCTTCCCGTATTGCGAAAGAGATGATTCTGTCCGACGCAGGTGATGAAAATATCGGGCAATCCGTCGTTGTTGTAATCGCCCACGGCGACGCCCATTCCGTAAAACTCATGATCGAGGCCTGAGTGCGCCGTCATGTCGGTGAAAGTGCCGTTGCGATTGTTGCGATAGAGGCGAAGAGTCGTGCGGGTTTTCTTGTGGCCGGGCCAATCGCATCCGTTGATCAGCAGGATGTCTTGCCAGCCGTCCTGATCATAATCCAGAAAAGCGCAGCCCGATCCCATCGTTTCGGGAAGGTACTTGCCACCGAAAGCGCCGGTGTTGTGCTGAAAAGTGATGCCAGCTTGAGTCGTGATATCGGTAAAGCGGAAGCCCGGATTGGAACTTGTTTGCGCCGCGAAAAGGCCCGCACGCAAAAGCGGGGGGCAAGATGCCAGTCCCGCCATGCCCCATAGAAAAGAACGGCGATTCACGGAACGTTCACCAGCCCGGCGCGAATCGCATAGACGACAAGTTCAGCAGTCTTGTGGATTCCCAGCGTGTTCATGATGTTGGCCCGATGAACCGCGACCGTGTTGGCGCTGAGGTCGAGTACAGTGGCGATTTCTTTATTCGACTTGCCATCGACAATCATCTGCAGAACTTCCAGTTCACGCGGAGTGAGGGCCGCACTGCGTTCGCCCTTCAGTTGCGCGCGCTGTTCGACTTTCGGATCGAATACGGTCTCACCGGCAGCGACTTTGCGGATGGCCGATCCGAGTTCGAGATCAATCGCGTCCTTGAGAATGTAGCCTTTTGCGCCGGCCTCAATGGCCTGCCGCACCCAAGTGTTCTCCGTGTGCATGCTCAGCATCAACACCGCAGTCTCCGGCGACTGGCCGAGGATCTCGCGGGTGGCTTCGAGGCCGTTCATACCCGGCAGCGCGCAATCCATCACAACCACTTGGGGATGAAGTTCTTTGGCGAGCTTGATCGCGTTCTCGCCATCGCCCGCCTCGCCGATGACTTCCATATCGGACTCGTCTTCGAGCATGCGGCGGAATCCGCGGCGCACGAGGCCGTGATCATCCACGAGCAAGACTGTGATCTTCTTTTCCATAGGACTCCGCTTTCTCCCGGGGAACGACAAGATGCACGCGCGTTCCGCCCCCATCCGGACGCGAAAAAGTAATTCCTCCGCCCATCAGTTCGGCGCGCTCACGCATGGCCACCAGTCCGATGCCTTGCCTCTTAGAAGGTTCGGAAAAGCCTACGCCATGGTCCTCCACTTCGAGTTCGAGCGCTTCAGGCAAGAAGCGCAAGCGCACCCACGCCTTCTTGGCGGCAGCGTGCCGTGCAACATTATTCAGCGCTTCCTGCAAAATTCGGTAGATGTGAACGCCGGCGGCCCCGTCGACCGCAAACGGCTGCCCCTGCTTCTCATAGCATATGGCAATCCCTGTCTGCCTTTCCACCGTGGGGACATACCAGTCGAGAGTGCTCTCCAGACCGGCCTCATCGAGCATGACGGGATGCAGCGCTTGAGAAAGACTACGGACCGTTTCCAGCGTGGACTGCACGGTTTCGAGCACTTCCTGCAGATCGGCGCGCAGCGAGGATCCCTCGGGCGCATGCGATCCGGCGCGGCGCAGCATTGATCCCACCGCGGTCAGAACCTGGCCAAATTCGTCATGGAGCTCGCGCGAGATGTAACGCAGTGTCGATTCCTGTGTCGAGATGAGTTTCTGCGCAAGTTCGCTGCGGCGCGCGGAAATTTCCGCCATTTGTGCGAACAGGCGGCGGTTCCAGCGCATGATGGAAAGGCTGCTTAGCAGGATCGCGAGCAGAGTCGCACCGAGAAAAACATAAACCTGGCGCTGCACCCGGTCGTAAATCTCGACAATCTGATGACCGGCCTGTTCTTCGTTTTCCGTGTTCTGGACAAGCAACCGGGCAACTGCCGTGCTCAGCGCGGCTTGCCGTTCCTGCAGCGAGAGTTGAATCTGCACGCGGGCTTCCTTCGTGTCTCCGTCCCGGGCAAGGGCGAAGACGCGATCGGCCGCGTCCCAGAACTGGTTCAAGGAACTGGTGAGAAAAGCGCTCTGCTGCGGCGTACGGCTGGCGGCGGCGAATCCGGCCTCGAGGCGCATGGCGTCATCGAGGTCGGCGTGAATGCGCTCGAACTGCGCCGACCATGCCGTGAGAGGATAAGGTTCGTCTCCGCTGACCATATCGCGCATGGCTACGGCAAGGGAGTTGAGATCATTCTGAATTCGCAGCAACTGCAGAGAATCTTTACGATTGCGGTCGACGAGGTTCGTTTGCAGTTTTCGCAGGCCCGTCACCTGCCACGTCATGTAGGCGGAATACGCGAGGACCGCAGACAGCGTGATGACAAGGCCGAGCAGCAGACCCAGGGTCGGCGACCGGTCCGGCGCAGATTGCCGGAGCAACGATGGACGGGGCACGCCACGAGCATACAACGCTGGCGCACGGCCTGTCACACGGGCCGGAATGTGTGACAATCGAGTATTTAATGAACCGGCCCGGGAACTAACGGAGTCCAATAAGAACTTGAGTTCTACAAGCCTACAGTCCGCGAGCAGAGGAAAAGATGCGGCCAAGCCGCCGAAATTCGAACGGCTGAAAGCCGTGTGGCCGGAAGTGTGGACGTTGATGCGTCCACGCCGCGGCCTGCTCGCGGTTGGATTCGTGTTGATGGTGATCAACCGGCTTGCGGGATTCGTGCTGCCCTACTCCTCAAAATTCCTCATTGACGATGTCGTCGGCAAGCACCACGTGGGCATGTTGCGTCCCCTTGTGCTCGCCGTGCTGGCGGCGACGGTGGTGCAGGGCATCACATCGTTTTCGCTTACGCAATTGCTATCGAAAGCGGCTCAGCGTTTGATCGCAGATTTACGGCAAGAAGTGCAGCGGCACATTTCGCGCCTGCCGGTGGCTTTCTATGACGTAAACAAAACTGGCGCCCTGGTTTCACGCATCATGAGCGATGTTGAAGGCGTCCGCAATCTGCTCGGCACCGGCCTGGTCGATTTTGCCGGAGGCCTGATTGCCGCCACCATCGCGCTGGTTTTGCTGTTCCGCATCAGTCCCCCTTTGACGCTGATTGCGGTGGGATCGCTGGGCTGCTTCGCGTTTGCTTTGAACCGGGCGTTCGCCACGATTCGTCCGATCTTTCGCGAGCGTGGCAAAATCAACGCCGAAGTCACGGGACGACTGACCGAATCGCTCGGCGGCGTGCGGGTGATTAAGGGATATCACGCCGAAGCGCGCGAAGAAAAAATCTTCTCGCTCGGCGTGCATCGCTTGCTTGAAAACGTGATGCGCACGCTCACCGCGACATCTCTCATGGGGCTTTCCGCCAGTGTTTTGCTCGGCCTGGTCGGCGCAGCGACCATGTATGTGGGCGGGCACGAGATGGAAGCTCGAACGCTCACTCCCGGCGGGTATTTTTCTTACACAGCTCTACTCGTTTATCTAGTCGCTCCGATCATGCAAGTCGTGAATATCGGCACGCAGCTGACCGAAGCGCTGGCCGGACTCGAGCGCACGCAGGAGATCATGAAAGAGCGGCCAGAGCATGAGGATCCGCGGCGATCGGTCGTCCTGACTGACGTGATCGGCACGGTTGAATTCGATGATGTAAGTTTCAGCTACGATGGCGCCCACGTAGTCCTGCACGACATTTCATTCTTATCAGAACCCGGGACCGTCACCGCGTTGGTGGGTTCTTCGGGATCGGGGAAATCGACGACGATCGGCCTGATTTCTGCATTTTACGTGCCGACGAAAGGCGTAGTCCGCGTGGACGGTGTTGACCTGAGCACCGTGCGGCTGGACTCGTTTCGCACGCGGCTCGGCGTGGTGCTGCAGGAATCGTTCCTGTTCGATGGGACGATCCGAGAGAATGTGCTCTTCGCGCGGCCTGACGCAGCCGAAGAAGAAATGCTGCGGGCATGTCGCATCGCGCGTGTAGATGAATTTGCGGAATCCTTCGACGACAAATACGAGACGATTGTCGGCGAACGCGGGGTGAAACTCTCGGGTGGGCAGCGGCAGAGAATCTCCATTGCGCGCGCGATTTTGGCCGAGCCGCGCATTCTGATTCTGGATGAAGCAACTTCCAGCCTCGACTCCGAATCGGAACAAATGATCCAGCAAGGACTTTCCTACCTCATGCAGGGACGGACTACTTTTGTCATTGCGCACCGGCTCTCGACGATCCGCAGAGCGGACCAGATTCTCGTGATGGAGCAGGGCCGTATCGTGGAACACGGCACGCACGCACAGCTCTATGCCGCGCGCGGCCGTTACTACGATCTCTACACGCGACAGCACGGAGTGGAAGAAAACCTGTTCCTCGCTCCCGGTGAGGGCGATGCGGTCACAGTTGGCGGAAATGGTGAGAACGGGAAAAACACCGATGTCAAGGCAGCGGATGCCCTGCGCGTCTTGAAAGGAGAGATACGTTGACCACGGCGCCGACGATTTCAGCCGCGCGCGAGACCATCGCGATTCGCAGCGACAATCTCTGCCGCCATTACCGCATGGGCGAGAACGTGATTCGCGCCGTCGATGGTATCTCGGTCGAAGTGCACTCCGGCGAGTTCGTGGCCTTGCTCGGAAGCTCCGGTTCAGGCAAGTCGTCGATGCTGAATCTCATTGCCGGACTCGATCGCCCGACTGCGGGCAGTGTCGTCGTGCAGGAGCGCGATCTGGCGAAGCTCTCGCGGGAAGAATTGGCGAAGTATCGGTTGCATGTGGTTGGAATGGTGTTCCAGTCGTTCAATCTGATTCCTAGCATGACGATTGCAGAAAACGTCGAGTTGCCGCT
>Ga0335072_10003510_pt1 | contig 23601 bp, 23 predicted proteins | sample Lox_Sample_21_FD_206725 | JGI IMG/M metagenome (GOLD analysis project Ga0335072, IMG submission 206725) | Soil microbial communities from Loxahatchee National Wildlife Refuge, Florida, United States - Lox_Sample_2.1 | ecosystem: Environmental > Terrestrial > Soil > Wetlands | place: USA... | reverse complement strand
AACGTTATACAATTTCGTCAACGGGGTCCCAGCATAGTACAATCTAACTAGGAAGAGTTGCCTATATTGAAGAGAAGTAAAGAGGGTTTGATTCTACTAGATGTTGGATTTAGAGACAGTGGTATCTGCCAGAGCATTAACAGTCAGGCTCAATGAAGTGTTAAGATTTACAGGCGGAGCACATGAATATAAAGGTAATTGATTGTATTAATTTTCTATGTTCTCATAGAAGAAGGACCAACCCATAGACTTATAGTAGTGCTCCACCCTCTCAGTGCAGACTAGGGGTAAGCCAGCTATCAAACAAACCCTTAACAGGGTTATATCGTGACAGGAAGTATAACTCAAAGCACCACAACATGCCCAACAGTCTAATTAGTGAAAATTGAGGATTCACAAATTTAGTCCCTAATTCCCTAATTGTTATCCAAGTCATTCGTCAAACCAAGCAGCCCACCAAGGCTCACGTCGGCAAGAATAGTAATCCCTTTTACTCGTTCCTCGTTTTGAGAATATCTCTCGCTAAGCAGCCTAAATAAGGTTTAGATCGGCAAGAATAGTAATCTGTTACTTTTGTTCCTCGTTTTAGATCATTGTCCTACTAAGTGGCCGACAATGAATATTAATCACTTTCCAAAGGCAATATTCCATACTAAGGAACTTGACCTAAAAAGGCAAGAATACCAAAAACACCCACTTCTTGCTATGCGCGAATCTCAAGTGGAATACCAGTGAGAAATAGCATTGAAGCTGATTAAGAATCTCAGAGCCCACATAGGACGATATACGATATCAAAGTTCCATGGTCTAAAGGCAACAGGCACCTGACGAAACGCCTCAGGCAGCAGGCATGGGCCAACGGAGTGGCGAGAAGTCAACGGGCGTGTACTATAGAACGCCACTAGGTTGCTGTCTTAACTAAGCAGAAATTATATATAAGTGACCAACTTGAAGCGCACCACGACCGCATGGTGCAGCTTGCAGGCGTCGAGATTTATAATACAGAGATTAGTAATATCTGCCGTAGATGAGTCATAGGCGAAATGAGTGGAAAATGTATCGTTTTACCATTCCAGCTGCACAAAAAGCGGAGGTTCTATTTCTCCGTATTATCAAAAATAAAATCAAATCTTGGCATATAATAGGGGTAAGCTGGGACGGCAAGCACATAACCTTTCTCTTAAAAACATCACTCCAAAAAGTATTTCGAAGTTGTTAAGAATATCTTGTATCAAGATGTCCACACAAAGCACTCTTGCAACAACTCTACGCAGCTTTCACATTCCTGGCAGACCGATCATCCTCACTAACGTCTACGATGCTGCTACAGCACGCGCGATTGCCGCCCTCAAAGGTACTCAGGTACTCGCTACCGCTAGCTACGCTGTTGCCGCGGCTGCAGGCTTTACAGATAACGAAATGACCTTAGAGACAAACCTCGCTGCCGTACGAGCGATTGCGCCAGTTGCAAATGAGTACAGACTACCTTTGACCATTGACTGGCAAGACGGATACGGCGAGCGGCTTGAGGAAGGCATCGAAAAGCTTCTTGACCTCGGTGTGGTAGGAATCAACCTCGAGGACTTTGACAGAGAGAGGCAGAAGATGTACTCTACTGAGGAAGCAGTAGCCCGAGTGAAAAGAGCTCTCGCCGTGGCGGAGAAACGCGGTGTCCCTGATTTCGTGGTCAACGCTCGCGCAGATGTATTGCTTCAAGGCGGCCTCATTGATGAAGCTATTGCGAGAGGTAAAGCTTATCTTGCCGCTGGCGCTACGACGGTTTTTGTCTTGGGTGGCTCAGTCCATAGTATCACGAGGAGCGAGGTCGAGCAGCTGACTCGAGCCTTTGATGGGAAATTGAATTTTGGTCTAAGAATTGGTCCGGGACAACTCACCGTGAAAGAATTGGCGGACATTGGTGTGGCAAGGCTAAGCATTGGACCTCGCTTGCAGTTGATTGGTATGAAAGCAATGACAGACGAAGCTGAGAAGCTGTTGCTAAGTAGATAAAGTTTTCTACAAGCATAACACCATTAGTAATTAAAAGTAGTTAACTGTTAAAGAAGCTTTTATCCTTAACATTACTGACCCTGACCTGTGATTGCCGCCGGGGCGCGGCTGTATGGGCCTCTTACCACTTCCCCTTATCTTAATATTATGTTCAAAATTTGCTATTCTACATCAGCTTCCCCCGTCTTGCAATCATATGTCCAGGTAGCCAGCTTTGAATAACATAGCTCTGCGAGTACAGCAATTGACTCAGATTACACCTCTGCTGATGGCGCAAAGCCAGACCACACACCCAATATATTTTTTTCTCTTCCTCCCAGAGAGCGCTCCTTGTAAGTAGCAATTTTGTCAAATATTGACTTATTAAGTCATTTTGAGAACCCTCTACTTGATAATAACTCTAGATGATGCCATGTTGAGGATGTTAATCGGGCAATTTGTTGGAATCACAAGGATAAAATAGTGATTTTGGTGAGCAACATGGAGTAGAATTAATTGATGATGATGATAATAGATGGCTACATACAGATCCTTATATCTGGAGCTGACGTCTCCATAAAGCTGTAACTCTGTAGATCATGCAGTACTAATACTACGGTATTGGAGCTTTCGGACGGATATTAGGTATCAGAACAACTGACACTGTTGATTAGATACAACTGTCGTACAATTGGTCCACTAAAGCTGTTATTCCAGCATAATTGAACGAGGCTCTTAACCCCTAGAGGAACTTGGAGGACCCAAAAATTAGCTTATCAAACTATGGAAGCTTTGAGGGGGAAACGAGAATATCACTGAGGCGCATGACAAGGTTGCAAAGGAACTCAAAGAAGAGATGAGGGATTAATGGAGTTGCTAAAGCGGGCGGTTAAGATTGAATATTTCTCTTTGAGATATGGAATTGGCAGAGGCGCAGTTGAAAGATACTCGCAACTAGTTTGGGCTGCTTGAGCGGCTCATGGTTGCTGCCATGATGGTGGCAAGTGCGATAAAATAGAGGGGCTACGTCCTTGTATGATTATGTAGTGATAGAGCACGCGTTGAAACGCCAAAGATTGATATTAAGACGAACGCGGGTTTCTCTAAGCACCTAGGAACAATGGCAAGCTGAGTTGTGTGAAATTGTAAAGTTCAGGATTCAAGATCTGTTGCACCCGTTGACTAATTCAGTAGATAGGCTAATCGCGTAGTGTGATGCTAACTAATTAGTTAATGGATGAGGCTACGCAACACCAGGTAGTAGCTATTTAGTGTCGCGCTATACCTTTATAGCACAAGTCCCTCGTCAGAGACTATCGTTGAATTTACAAGTATCCCTTTGCAGGGGAATTTTGGGGAATTGCACCTAACGGCGTAATCTAAACCTATTTAAGTAAGGTCGCTAATAGAAATACGCTGGAAAACCGCTACAGAATCTTTGCTAGGTTTCAGCGATGGCAGTAATCGCTAGCTTTTCACAGGCCTCATAGCAATCTGTCTACGCAAACATTAAAGTTTGAAATAAAAACGCAGTCTTCGGAAATAATTTATCCTAGAGCTTTATACAATTTATCAAGAATATCGTTCTCATAAAAGAATCATACCTTTGAAAAACAGGCACACATTTTATGTAGACAACTGTCTGCAAGGTACTATATTCCCTAAATAGGAAAGCGGTGTGCTTAGTGTGGCACTACATCTCTGGTGTCGCCGTAGCCGCACCCTAAGCGTATTGCTTCTCGGTCGGATGGACCGCGCTGACGTGATATGAGCCCATGCAAGACAATTTACATATATAAACTCTGCACGACATCTTGTCTTGTTCCGCTCTTTGTATCTTCGGAAGCTGCAAAATCTGCCGCTAAATCTGAATTTCGAAATATGTCACCATCTAAGATTTACCAGCCTCACGATGTCGTTGCAACGATTGCATATTGGTTGGAACGCAGTGACGGTAGCCTGCCAATGACAAACGAGGACTCTTTAAAAATATGCGTCAGGGCAAGGAGGTTGATGCTCGAGAGATGACGATCCATGATATACGAAATACCGAAAACGACTTCACTCTTGATATGAATGGATTTCAGCTTTGGGATTTTCCGGAGACGCCGGAGTATACAAAAGATGACGCGGATATCGAGGCAAAACAGTATCCAGCTATAATGGAGAAGATCAGAGAAATGTAATGCCATCACCTTACCCTATTCATGAAATTCTTTGTATTAAACAAGCCCTCTTGACAGCACTGGCGGATCTCACGTTACGGTATTCAACCACATCGTCCGCGATGCTCTTGACCTCGCTACCGAAGCCGAAAAACTCAACCCAAAAGCTTACGGAAAAGACGGTCCCAGATCACCCGCCACAAGGCCACATGCTGACTTTGACACCGAGACTTGTCCCTCCTTCTTCGGAGGATCCAGACCACGACTTGCCGAGTTTATCAAATCAGGGAAACGCTGGCAGATCATGGGTGTCTGGCGGCCTCTGAAGACAGCGAAAAGAGATCCACTGGCATTTCTAGACGCTCAGAGTGTTCAAGACTCCGATTATGTGAAAATTCCCCGGGACTATAATGGGCGTGCCGGTGCCAACAGCATTTTGAAGCACAGAAATGGGACACAGCATAGGTGGTACTATTTGCATGAACAGCAGCCGAATGAGGCTTGGATATTCAAACATTTTGATAGCCTACAACAGGACGGCATTGTACGGCAATGTGCACACGTCGCTATAGATCTTCCTAGAACCATGGATCTTCCTCCTAGGGAAAGCATCGAGTTTCGAGTTCTAGTGTTGCATTAAGTTCTGAATTATTAACCTTAGAGGCAGAGGCGAATGGGGGACCTCAATAAAACTTTACATGAATAAACGCAAAGCAGTTGCCTTGATCCATTCATTCATAGGATTTACCCTTATCCATTCATCTCTCATCGTTATGTCCTTTGCTATCATATATATAAAAAGAATCACAAAGAAAGCATTATAGATCCGCCGATCGAGTAATGAAATGAAGCTGTGCTTACCGTTATGGTCACTAGATCATAGAATCAATCCTCGTGCTTCCTGGAGGCAGTATAGAACCATCTACTTCATAGTGTGAATATAGCGTAGGGATATCAATGGAACAAGTATTAATTAATATTCCTGACATGGGAGGAATAGTGAGATCCACAAATCCCCAGGAAGAACTTGCATCAAATCTGAAGAGTCTAAATTTCTTTTATGATCTAAATGCTCCGATATAAGGAATAAGAAAGTGTCTTTCGATTTTTGAACAGTATGAATCCCCGGTCCACGACAAAGAAATATGCATTGCGGGTGAACTTTCTACAAAGTACCTCCTTCTACTTGCGCATTTCATCTAACGGGATGATGCCCCTCTCCACAATCGGTCCATTGTAGTTCTTGTGGCCCCTCACGATATAGAAAAGAATACCCAGCACGACTGTTCCGCCAAACACCAAAATCGACCAGTTCATGCTGACGAGCGTGACAGGAATGCCAGGCGGGAAGAAGCTGAACACAATTGAGATGGCTAGGAAGCACATTGAGAAGAGGTTAATAACAAAGCCCAGCTTAGGGCCAAGCATCCATGGACCCCAGCGGATGTCTTTGGATGTGAGGCGTTTGGAGGCGATAAGGGCGATTGGAATGAAGTAGCTGCTAAATAGCCCAGCGATGGTAAGGGACACGATAGCGTTGAATGCGACAGTGGAGGCAATGTTAATGAGACAGATAATGGCAGTGAGGGAGGCGCAGAAAAGGACGGAATTGAGAGGGATTGCCATTCGCTGGTTCACCTATTTTGTGATTGATTAGCAAAACCTCGATAGAGAAATTAATAAAGTAAGAATGAAAAAGATGCCTACATAAGAGAGAAAGTTCGAGAAAGGAAGGCCATGATCGCGAGCGAACGCCCAAGTTTGACGGGACGCCGATGCCAGGAAGCCGAAGGTAGCGCAGATAACAAGGGTGATGAGAATAGCAGTCATGACAGAAGTACCGGCGTTGCTGTTAGTAGCGCCGTAGAAAACTTGGATAAAGTCATAGCCAGTGGAGCTAGCCAGGTCGTCAGCAAGGTTACCAAGGCAGAAGCAGAGAGCGATGACGATGGCGAAACCGAGAGAGCCGTTGAGGAGAATCGTGCAGATCATGCACCACGGGACAATGGTAGATGCATTCTTCACTTCTTCAGCCATATGGATGGGACCATCATATCCTAATTATATGATTTAGTAGGGTCAATGCAAAGATCTTGGTTTATTGCCTTACCGATGAAGGGAAGATTGGAACTGATCAAGGCAACGAAGAAGGCGAGGCCACCAGATGTGTAGCCAGAAGTATCAGTTGGATTAATGAAGTAAACGAAGACATCTGCAGCGTCGCCGTGAGGGGCCAGGTAGACCAGAGGAATGAGAACAGCGAAGAAGCCAAGAGTGTGGATGATTAGAATAAAGCTATCATGTGTCAGTTAAAGTTGCATGATTAAATAAGTTTTCCTTGTCGATTACCCTTCAATCTTTGGCAATAATTTCGATCCAAGAGTATTTACAAAGATGACAACGAGTAGAGCTGCGTACATGAGCAGGGTTCCCTGCCATCTTGGTGCGTCGTAGGTAGAGTCATTTAGAACCAGAAGTCCTTGAATCATCGTAGCGCCGAAGAAAACTCCCGCAGCACTGTTTGCGTTCCATCCAATGGTCGAGACCCAACCTGTAGGGATATATCAATATTAAAACACGGACACTATTTAGGTCACGCATACCTGTATACCAGCTTAAGAATACCGAGTATTTCGGAGGAGAGAGCATAGCGACAAAGTGATATTGCCCTCCGGAGGTTGGAAACCTTGATATTAGTTAGCCTCAAATTCATGTCAGTCGAGTATTTAATGAATAGATGTCGAGTTACGAGCTGAAACTTATAAGATGAGAGTGGTGAAGAGGATATACATGGAGACCAGCTCCGCTAAAGAAGCCGCTGTAGCAAGCGATCCGAAAAAGCAGATTATGAATCCGTAAACCAAAGTTACCGATCCGCCATTGACAAGCGCAGTTGAATTAGAACTGCACTGTCGTCAGTAAAATTCAAATTTAGATTCGATTCGTTCATTATCGTACAAGAATACAGCCTCCCACGTGCACATCATTGTGGTTGTGAAGCCTGTTATCGCTGGTTAGATGAACTGGCAAGCCATATTGCAGGCTCGAAAAACATACCAAGCATAGAGATGAAGCCGAAGTTTCTCTGGCATTTCGTAAGTATTACGACTGGAAAACCAAGGGGGCTTTTGCGGAAGTGCTCACGTTGAATTGCTGTTTTTTGCCAACCTCAGCCATATCAATCTGATCCTGCGGCGTTAATCCTGCCTTTTCCAGCAAGGGGCCCGGAACCGGAGTCTCCACAACGGTCATATCTCCATCTTTGAACGCCATTTTGCAACAAATACCGAAGAAGAGTGCTACTGAACTTCTACAGAGAGAGGGTCAATATCCAATGCCCAAGAAGACAGGGAATGCAGGCGCGAGGAACTTGAGCAACTCGGCAATCTGGGGGAAACGCGCGCACTGTATATGAGAAAAAGAAGAAAGATCTATGCTCCGGAGAAGGACCACTTCCCTCAACATCTCCCGCCAATAGGAAGCGTCTATGACGTGTTCCGGAAGGGATCAGCATCCATATCCATCACGTTGTTTTTCGCATGTTAGCGAGTGCCACCAGCCTGCCACTTCTGATTCATTGTGAAATGCAGCTTGTATGCAAGAACACAGACATCCTAGACAATATTATGCTAGAGATAAGAAGGGCTTTTGAGAACTTGGACACATGGGGCTTGGTTCGCCACGCTCTGGTCTTCTGAAGGCCCATTTCAGAATCTGGCCGGATCCAGACAAATGAAGGAATTAAGAGCAGCAATTTGCAAAGAACTTAGTGGGGACACGGTTCGCCTTTCTAAGCTTTCAACAGTTCTTATCCCAGTTAGGCATATATTTGCGCATTCCGACTCGAGGGACTAAACTAACGGTGTGGCTACCTCTAATGCAGGTGATTTACGGAGTAAATTAGTCGCAGTAGTCGCACGTTCCACCTGGCCGAGCAGGGGCGGGCTGGCCGCTATTGCAAATACGTAGATTGGTGAAAAGCGAATCAGTGGGTAGCGATCTAAATGTTGGCGCAGGGCCTTTAACTAGTGCATGACGATCTGCCTATGATGTGCTGGGCGGCACCCAATGGAGGAAAAGTGGCCCACTAGGCCCACCCCCCAAAAAATGGCTTACATCATTTCTACACAGCACTTTGTGCATTTGGTAGCCTTAATACTTCCAACTAGAAAGCTTTAGCACTACTGTCACTTCCGTACCACTTCAACTGAAGCTGCCAATGGGAATCTATTTGTAAGTTCACGTGCGAAAAGCGCGACTTGATTCAAGGAGAGATTTTCCCAAGGGAACTTATGTACGAAGTGTTTCGCAAGTATGTATATGTTCAATATCTTAGGTGATAGATCTGCTTTGAGCTTCAGTTCCAGGCGATGCTCGTGTACCATAGGCCAAAACCATGCACCGCAGCACTAAACACCAACATCACTGCCGCTGGAACTCCTTGAGCATCGCCTGTGGGAGGCGCATAATTCCGTATATGGCGTTGCGAACAATGGGTGTGTGCGGCACGGCGTTGCATCCTGGTCCCGCTACTCGGCCTTTTGCAGACCCCCTGTGCAAGCCAGAACACGAGCCCCACTTGGATTCAGCGCATGTCAATGCATATCATGCCAGCAAACAAGGAAGGCCCTTTTCATAATGAACTACTACTTCGAGCGCTTCGAGGCACTTTGTGTGCTCCCCGCTTTATCGTGAACTCGTGGCACCCTAGCAGCAGGTAACGTAGCACTTATTCCGGTTAGGCAAAGCCATTTCACTAGCCCGCTCCGAGAGCCCTTGAAAAAGTAATGACTAGTCCGGAAATCCTCGTGGGCTGAATCTGCATGATATCTCTGTCAAGGTTACACTATTAGCTTAATTTGTCTAGACCAGCGATGTTCGTAACGGCGGCACCCTTGAACAAGCCAATTCAAGAGGGTGTGTCTTAGCTGTGCTTATCATGTAATGAAGGGGAAATCAGTCTACCCAAATGTGGGGTGAATGTGCTTTGATGGAAACGGCTGTTTGGGAACAAAACTACGGGGATAAATTGTCGCACTGGGTAATATATGCACCACTTTGATGAAATTGCACAATAGCGGAGGATAGTCCCTTAAGTTTGGTTTTCCGTTAACTCCCTGCTGAGCAGTCTATCCTAGCCTCTTAATAGGAATCCCATGTGTAGTCTTAAGATTTCATATACCTACCAATGGAGAGGATCCCCCAAGCGCTTCCCCTTTTCTAAATTTCAGTGCTCAACTTCCGATTCTAGATCGTGGAATACAAGCACAATTGTTAATTACATGAAAGATGGCAAGCAACGCGACAAAACTTCAGCATGTGCTCGTCACTGATGACGATCAAGGCCCTGTGCTGGCCGTTGTGACGTGGTTCATGATGACAGTGATGGCGCTCGCGGTTGTCGCGCGGGTGACGATCAAGGTAGCTGTCCGGCGCGAGCTCAAGATGGAGGACTTCTCAGTTATCGCTGCATTAGTCGGTCCCATGGCGATGCATTTTACTAGAAATCATGGGTTAACTGATGAGTATACGTAGCTTTTTGGAATTGCACAGTCGATTGCGGTGTCATTAGCCCTACAGAGTGGCTTGGGTCAAAGAGAAGCAAATTTGAGTGCGGCGAGCTTGAACAGCATTGAGCAAGTAAGTAACCGTGTACTTTGGCAAGAGGTATAACACTGAACAGCACTTGTGCAGGCACAATATGTGGCTGATTTGATGTACATCCTGACTATTGGTCTATCAAAAATCTCTGTTCTTCAGCTCCTAAGGGCCCTATCTGTGCAGGATATACATCAAAATATCACTAAAATCTCAATACTCGTCGTCATTGTGTGGATCATTCCTTCTTTCTTTACCCTAGCTTTCCAGTGTGGCGCATCACAACCATGGGCATACCTCTCAGAGAAATGTATCAACAGAGTAAGTCTCGTCCTCATTCCAAGAAAAGAATGCTGCTAACTCTCTGGAAAGCTCGCATTCTGGTCCGCCATTTCCCCTATCGACATATTGACTGAGCTTGTGGTAATCCTACTTCCCATCTTCATAATGATACCTGTTCAAGTATCATTCAAGAAGAAAGTAGTCGTTGTCGTAGCGTTTGTGTTTCGTATTGCGTACATTCTCCTTACCACTGCACTTTCCACGTCCCAACTAACAACTTCGCAGAGTGGTAGTCCTTACGGTCATCAGGCTTATCCTCCTAAACGGCTATTTCTCTTCTTTAGATCCTATTTTTAACAGTATAGCCAGTGGCGTCGCCACACAGACCCTTCTTAGCATGGCTATCACGACCGCCTGTATCCCAGCTCTGAAGCCATTCCTTGACGGCTTTGAGAGCGGTATGCTAGGCGTGTCGTTTAGGCAAGGTAGCAGACCAGGAATATTCAACGGTAGCAGCTACGAGATGAATAACAGCTGCAACAAGTCTGCCTTTCGGTCAAGAAACCGGGACGGGGGAGAAAGTGAGAGTGGGTATTTAGCTGCTGTCAGTGTACGGCGGGCGAAGAATGGTAATCACAGTAGAGACGAGACGGAGAGTTTGGACTCAAGGAAGAGCGATGCAATGATCATTAAGAGAACAGACCAGTGGGATATTCGGTATGAGAGTGCAAAAGTGTCAAGTTTGGAGCTAAGAAAGGAGGTTGAGGATAGATTATAAAGTGGTTATGAGACTGCATAATAGTTGCTTCGTTATAAAACCCTAGGGAGTAGGATGGAGATTTATCTGGGAAATAGATCTATCCTTTGTGTCCGAATTATTATATAGGGATAGATATGATGTTTTTGCAAGTATAATGCTATATATTCTCTTCGAGCTTTTGACTCATCAAGGAAATTCGGGGATGCGTTCGATTCTCTCGTGCTAGTAAGTAGTGGAGACTTGCGTCTACGGTGGAGGCTAAGGAATAGTAGAGACTAAGGAATGACAAAACGTAGAGACCAGCAGTTTAACATAAGAGGTGCCTTTGACACAAATTCAAGGTGCAAGGGGCGGTGGGAGAAGAATCAAATCACAAGTATCGAATACCCATCTCCGGTATCGTCTCGACATCAAAAAATGCCTCGGTATTGGTTAAATACAAAAGCCGTTTCGGGGGAGGGGGGGTCGAACAGTTCCATAGTTCTGTAACAGTAGTCTCGCTACCGAGTTAGGTCCAGTGAAATTTGAGGTTTTAGTAGCAGGCCTTGCTAAACTTGCTAAATACCTACGTGTTGAACGATGGTGAGCCCCTGCTCGTAACTATCCCTAAACCAGTACATAGACTCGACTTGCCAAAAGCCAAACGATCGCATGTAGAAATCTGATAGCCTGATGCAATAGTGAGCCAATCTCGGATGAAATTATTGTGAAGCTCTGAACCATTCGCGCCACCAGGTACGAGCTACCAATTTCTGTTATCCATGTGAGGGATGGGGTATCCCGGTTCGTCAAGGGACACGGGGACGGGTTTGTCTGCGCACGGGCCACATCCGACATCTGGGTTGAACAGGGGGCCCGCATTTTTACGGAGCAGAAATCTGCAACGGAAAGAATCCGTCCTGCTTGCGTACTCGATGCATTGTATTCCTGTTCGGTGCGTAGTCAATTGAGATCTGCAATGATATTCCCTCATGCAGACCTGTCTGTTAGGCTAAGTTGGGTAAATTTACAGGCCTAACTCGTATGAACTTTTGAGTCGAGTTCCGCACACACGTCTTTGAAAAGGACTATCGCACGCTGCTCTTCAAATATCTGATCAAGGCATTCAGCCTCCAATTTTCCTTTCTTTCCGTAACTTTCCGATGGTCCGCATAGATTAGACAAGCAGGCGTCTACACGATGATGGGATCTCTAGTTCCGTCTGCTGACGACAGCTCTCTCCCAGACCGCTACGGGCGCAGCACCTATACCCATTTCCAAATCCTGGCATTTTTTGACCGCATCTCCCTGCCCCAGCGGCACCGATCCCACGCGGTTCTCCAGAACCCATCCGCAGCGCATAGTGCAGAAGGATTAGAATTCCTGGCCATCTTGCAGAAATATACCCTGGCAGCAATCCCTTTTGAGAGCTTGGCGCTGCACTACTCATCACACCACACCATCAGCATCGACCCACAAGCGCTCTTCCATAAGATTGTCGAGCGTGGTAATGGTCGTGGCGGTTATTGTATGGAGAACAGTTGTCTCTTCGGCTTCGTGTTGAGGACCCTAGGATATGATGTCTACCCTACAGGCGCGAGGGTCAACGAGGCGGTACAGCACATGTCAGCATCAAAGAATTGGCCGGGTCCGAAGTACGATGGCTGGTGAGTTGATCCCTCTTCTGTGTTTCACAAGCCAACACTACATGCGTCACGTGCACGACTGACAGTAATATAGGAATCACATGATCAACATCGTCACAATCGCAGGGCAGAAGTACTTCGCCGACGTAGGCTTCGGCTCTTCAGGCCCGCACCATCCCATCCCCCTAAATGAGTCCTACTCTGCCCGCAACGTCGGCACTCAATCTCTGCGACTTGTGCGCTCCTTACCGCCTGACCTCCTCACTTCTGCATCCACCTCAATATCAGTGGACCAAGCTCTCTGGACCTACCAGTACCGCCACACAGACGAGTCGGACTGGCTACCTGCGTATTGTTTTAGTGAGACAGAGTTCATACCAAGTGATTTTGTGATGATGAATTGGTTTATGAGCACGAGTCGGACGAGCTGGTTCACATATACGGTTGTCTGTATGAAGATGGTGATGTCGGAGGAGGAGGAACTCATTGGTGATGTGACGCTTGTGGGAGGCGAGGTAAAGAAGAGGATTGGTGGGATTAGCAAGACGCTGGCGGTGCTAGAGTCGGAGGCGCAGAGGGTGGAGGCGTTGCGGGAGCATCTGGGAGTGAGGTTGTCGGTGGAGGAGAGGAATGGGATTCGAGGGAGGGTTAGTGAGCTCCTTTGAGGATATCGCAGCTTCCGTTACGGAGGGAGAAGTGGCCCACTGAAATTCCATTGAATAATAAGACAACTAAAATATAAAAAGAAGAGAAATGGTTTGGGAAGGTGTAATTCACATTGGTATCCATTTTAGTGAATATGTTTCAAAACTTCCAACGGCTGCCTCTTCGAACACTCTCGTACGCGAATAACAGCCCGATGAGATGTTGTCATTTAGACCATGAATGGTTTCTGATATTATTGGTAATAGCACTGCAAGTTGTCCACCTATCTCTGACAAATTAAGATCTCATCCTTCGTATGGGACTCTGAGAGTATAGTAACAGATAGCCCGTAGCTATGAGTTAGGTAGATGCCTTACAGAGCATTTCCGTCATAACCATCCATATCATAAATGTAGGCCGTGGCCGCCCAGCACCTATCTGTCATTCTAATGTCATAAAGTCTTTCATCAACAATTCTCGTCAGCATTTTCTTCAAGTGGAAACCGGAGCAGAACTGCAAAAGGATATCTTGAGCACCTTATATGTTTTTAGAGGATAATTCATACCCGCTAGACAAAAAGCGCTTGAAGCCTTGATAAACTCTAGTCCCAAGACTTTGACCAGCTTCCAAATTGTGTTACAGCGGAACTCAGCCCGATCCAACTCAAGGGCTTCCTGAACCAGCTCTGCGTCGATGGCCTTTATCAATTGAGCCTTATCTACAATGAGTTCAAGAAACTCTATCTTCGAAAAGTGCTAAACTTCTGTGAGCAAGCATTAGATCTCTCCGAGACGAGAAAACATTGAAGTATCGTTTATCTGTCTAATATCAAGCCTCAAGCGGCAGAATAGTGCAAATACAGGTGTGAGGAGCAGTTTTATGAGAATAGTATCATTGATACAGGGACAGCCTTGAACGTATAGTACATCGTGAAGGTTATTTGTTTGTTTGGCAAGCTTGAAAATTGGCGGATCCTGAAACCAGGGCTGTTGTACACTTTAAGAGCAACAGAACGCCACTCTCAAGATGGATGCAAGAGGGCGGGTGGTCTTGGCTAGCAAATTTCGTAATCATGCCTCTAGCATATCTGCGACCTCCTACACTCTTCTAAGGCGGGCAGACGATGTGGGGTTTTGTGCTGCGGTCAACCATATTGACCTCTGTAGCTCAAGCGGCGGCTTGACAAATTGTGAAAAGGCAGGCTCTGGGGCGGTCTCGGTGGCAGTGTCTCGTGGAAATAAAGGACAAACGAATGCATCCCGTGCCAGGGCGAGGATTCTCGTCTGTGCAATCATCGTAGTTGAGTTAAATTGTAGTTCCTCTTCGTAAAATAATCGATTATTTCGAAAGGGGCGAGTTCGCTATCAAGCCACATACAGAATATGCCGTAGCCGTAAACAAGCCAAGGTGCTTCTATATTTCCACCAAAGCTCCCCATAGTTAAGTAAAAGTACATTGTACACGTCTCCTATTGCTCACCGATATTCGACTAATAAACGGGTGTTCGAGGTCACGGAGCTTTTTGAGGCCGTTCAGTGCCGTTCATGGCGGCTAGAGCAGGCATTGGGGCGTTCAAAAGACAAGAATGTGTTTTTTTCTCGAGAACTGTCCGGCACACGGCGTTAGGACTCCATATTCAGTAGCAGTGCAGAGAAATCTTGCCTTATACATGCAGACTCAGCGATGCCGGATAGCGGATCTGAGTTCGATTCTTTCAGTTTCTGAGAGGGTCAAGCAGTGCTTCTAATGGAAAGATTGAAGGAGCTGGTATTTGGTGCTTGGTGGATCACTGCCCTGGAGGCTCGGCGCTGTTGTGGAAGATTGATGTGGTAATGTTGGTTATGACGCTCGACAATTAAGTTTACCAGCCACCAAGGGGTTCAGGGACGAAATCCATCGTTGTAATGCAGCAAGCGTCTCTGCGTGGGATCGTGCTCAAGGAACCTTCTGAGTACTGCCATAGGGGGAGAGTTTCCTGTAATGATTGACTTAGTAGTTGAATCGCGAAGCTGAACTTCACATTGTTCATAACCGAAATTCTGCCGCATTTTGTTCAAGAATATGGCCAGCTACCGCAATCGTTTGCTTGTGCTCTGACAATCTGCTCTCTTATTGATAGCAACGGCATTACGCATTCCTTCCAGCACAGAATGCACCTTCCAAGACTTCGCTGTGAGCAGCAAAGGAGTCACTCTAGTCTTTTACATAAACACTTGATATCCACCGCGTGAACATTTTCCGTAATATCACTTCGAATGCCAAGGACATGTTGGTGAGGCTCTTTTACTCGATCTATGCTTCGCCAGATAAATTCATCACTTAAGCGTGCTTCAATCTATCCTTCCTTGTTTTCCTCCTCTTAGTCATCACTTGAATCATCATCCTCTCTAGCATCCAATCTGGCAAGCTCTCAGCAAACCCCCTCAGTATTGCAGCCAGCCAGTAAGGGCTCACACATCGAATCCCACAGCCCACCCTTCCTAGGGCCATCTTCGCATAGGGTCTTGCGGCCACCACAGTCAGGCCCTCCTTAGCTGGACTCCCGGCTGTGTTCACCTCACTGACTTTAAAACACAAAACTTCAACATCTAAACCCTCGGCCTTCACTTCCGCGGCCAGTGACTTGCTCCAGGATGTTATAAATCCCTTTGAGCCGGAGTAGACGCTGAGCCATGGACTGCCCATCTCGGCACTTGAGCCGACGTTCAGGACAACAGAGGGGCCATTAGACGCAAGCTTTGGCAACAGATACGATGTTAGATGTACCGCAAAGCGTAAGTTGATGTTGATCATATCATCGATCTCTTTTGGGGTTGTAGCAGCCCCACCCTTGCCCACATTATTGACCAACACGGTAAGATTACGTCCTTCGATAATTTGGGGGAGATCAGTCTCCTCAATTGCAACGCTGGTAGTGGCATCAACGACCCAAGTCTCCACCGAAATTGATGGGTGGAGCTTAACGAGATCTGATTGGATGCGCCCGAGTTTGGAAGCATTGCGACCATGGAGGATGAGGGAAAAGTGATGTTGGGCGAGTTCCTGAGCAAAGCCGAGGCCTATTCCATCACTGGCGCCAGTGATGAGGGCCCAGGGGTGAGATGGGCCGTGGTGGTATCGTGGGAGAGAGGATGCGCGGATGAAAAATGTGTATATGAAGGAGATCGATTTGATAGCGAAATAGGTTAGAGTCACCACGCCTATAGCAGTGAGGAACTGAGTCTGTAGGGACATTTGATTCTTTTGGTCTCGGATGAGAAATATTACACTGGTCTCGCTGAAGAGCTATCGATTAAAAGATAATCACGATGTAGAAAAGCGTGGACGGAGAGATAAGAGATTAAAAGATGGCGGGGAAAGTGGTTGGAACCAGATACGAGATTAGGCCCGTAGTCACATGACAATACGTCATAGAAGTATTAGAAATCACTCCAGACCCACCGTAACCTCCGAACCCCTATTCCTACCCCTATATAGTACCCTACAATTAGTAAGGTGTTGCTCGAAAAGCAAGAGTTCTCTCAAATTGAGAATCCACTATTTGATTGTCAGTCAAAATTTCACCCAAAAATAGGGCCATGAAAGGTGCATACCTATTTCTAGAGCCCCGTAAGCAATGTAGCAAAATATTTTACTGCGACCTTCTCTTTCCCCTGGTTCTCTCATCTCCCATGGTTTTTCTGAGATGTAAACCAAGACGAGCAATTATCAACAATCTATTGGGAATCACGTGAATTTTGTCGAGTTCCTGTGACTAGCACTGCAAAACTTTTTTGGCGAACCTTCCGACCGTCCGCTGCCGGTACGTGGTTAAGCTCAGATGTGACGTGCATGGAACGTTGCGATTCCCGGAGAGTTTAACCGTTGGGTCCTGTGATAGGAAGCAGGATATGGAATTTTGTTCGCATGACACTTACGATTAACTTTCAACAGCTAGCTAATGTATGCATGAACCGGTCCTATTATCTGACGACAGTTCGGCTTCGTAGGCAATCGCCGTGCTTTGGTGTCACTATTTAGAAAGCACGTCCGCAAGCACCTGCCCTGAGATTCAATGCCGCTGTTTTGACATTTACCATCTGTACGGGTCTACCGCCTCCATCCTGTATTCATGAGTAGTGATTCGATACCATAAAATTTTCTCCTCCCTCTACACTTTAATTGTCGTTTCAAAAGACACGGCATCTGACGGACTCTGCCTGTCCTTGGCCATTTGGCACCTAGAAACAAGGATGGCACGTGGGATGCGAGACAAGCCACACCCATCCCCGCATTTTGCTGGTATGTGATTGCAGCAGGTGATGTGGAACGGGTCGCCTCGGGCCGATTGCTGAACCCTATCAGACCGCCGGCAATCTACATCTCGACTGCATTGCACGATATCCGAATAAGGGTTCACGGATGGTATGCAGAATGCTATACGAAATATACAACTTATAACAATCCCATATTGGTACTCTTGGCCTCTTAATGTCAGTAGAAATACTATGGAAGAGGAATGCCTGATGTTTTGTTGTTCCTGTACTCAACTCGGTAGCCTCGACTCTCTGGTATTACCTTTGATTTTGGGACCTCAAAGTATCATCTACAATCCCCTTTATATTAATTTCTGACATCCATGTTAGGCCTTACTTCGGCATCATACTGGGCGCGTGGACTTCTCCTGCCTCATTTATCAAGTACCGAGATCAATTTTAAATTCAACGATACAGAGAGCTATCGGAGGTTCAGTCTCGGCACAATCTTTCATTTGAGATAATTTTGGCTATTACGTCCCCTTGTTATCTCCGAGTACCGTACTAGTTAATATTGTTCCGTAATGGGCGCTTTACTCGGCGCGGGACTCTTCTGGGAGACACACCTGGATTCATGAGGGGTGTCTTGCGGACTTGATATCCCTGCCTCTTTTACGTCACATTTCTGCTCTCTTGAATCTTTTTATGTAGGTATATATTTCAGTTTCCCTTTATTCTCAGCTCCTTAGCCGTCTCTGGGATCTATAGCAACATTTTACGGCCACCATGGCTCTCATGCGTGTTCTCTTCTTGTCTTTGCTCGTGCTAAAAACTACATGTATACAATTTGAAATACCGGCAGTTGAGAATATAGTCGGAGCTATACTAGCAACTAACGACAAGTATGTTCACTTTCAGGGAAACCATTCCAGCTCTGGCATTACCAAGCGACAATCATCTTCCTATTGGTATGAAAATATCAACCATCAAGGTATCTCTGCATTTGGACCTAGCGGATATCAAGTTTTCCGGAATGTCAAGAGTTACGGAGCACAAGGTACATGGCCTCTAATTTAAATTGATGAAACCGATGATAGGCTAACTTAAAGGAACCTCAAGGCGACGGAGTGACGGATGATACGGCTGCTATCAATTCTGCTATATCTGCCAGTGTAAACGGTGGTGTACGTTGCGGCCAAGGATGTGCTTCGACTACAACCACCCCTGCCGTTGTTTACTTTCCAGCAGGTACCTACTTGATATCATCTTCTCTCATTGATTATTATTATACTCAACTCATCGGCGACCCAACGAATCCACCGACCTTAAAGGCCACTGCGGGGTTCTCTGGTTTCGGTCTCATTGATGGCGACCCCTACTATACCCAGAACCTAAATTGGGGATCTACCAACGTCTTTTATCGACAGGTGCGGAACTTCATCTTTGATCTAACAAGTATACCCCCTGGCTCAGCAGCTACTGGCATACACTGGCCTACTGCTCAGGCAACAAGTCTGCAGAACATCGTATTCCAAATGAGTGCAGCTCCTGGAACCCAACATGTAGGAATATTCTGCGAAAGTGGTATGTTGTATTCCCCATTGGTTTCTTGAGGGTGCTGTGAAAACTGCCGAAAACCCTTTAGGCTTCTAGCATTTTCGGTGACTAATTACTGCCATTTAGGATCTGCTGGGTTCATGACCGACCTAACCTTCAACGGAGGTAATATCGGAGCTCAAGTCGGAAACCAGCAGTTTACCATGCGAAATCTAGTCTTCAACAATTGTGTCACAGCCATTTCTCAGCTATGGGATTGGGGGTGGTTATATCAAGGCATCAGCATAAACAACTGTCAAAAGGGTATTGACATTTCAGCCGTAACCGGGACTGGTAGCCTCAATGTAGGCTCCGTTACTATAATCGACAGCTCCATCACAAATACCCCTATTGGGATTGTCACCGCTTACCAAGCAGGATCACAGCCGCCCACCGCAGGGAGTTTGATCTTGGAAAATGTTGCTCTTAGCAATGTACCAACTGCAGTGCAACTCTCAAGCGGCACCACTATTCTTGCCGGAACAACTGGCACAACAACGATTGCTGGTTGGGGTGAAGGTAACCGGTATACACCTTCAGGTCCCCAGCAATTTCAGGGCTATTTCACACCAACTACCCGGCCAGGCTCCCTTCTCAGTGGATCCAACTATTACGTGCGGTCGAAGCCTCAATACCAAACATTACCTGTCTCATCATTCTTAAGTGTGCGCAGTGCCGGAGCAACAGGTAATGGCGTTACCGATGACACAACGGCTTTGCAGAATGCAATCAACAGTGCCACTTCGGCAGGTCAAGTTGTGTTCTTTGACGCCGGAACTTATCTCGTGACAAGAACACTCTCTATACCAGCTGGTGCCAAGCTAGTAGGTGAGAGTTACTCCGTTATCATGTCAAGTGGCAGTTATTTCAACGACATGAACAATCCGCAACCAGTGGTGCAAGTTGGAACACCCGGAGCTACAGGCCAAGTCGAGTGGTCTGACATGATTGTCAGTACACAAGGAACCCAAGCTGGCGCGATCCTTATCCAATGGAATTTGGCAACGTCAGGGACTCCATCTGGAATGTGGGATGTTCACGCGCGCGTTGGAGGATTTGTAGGGTCAGATCAACAAGTTGCCCAGTGCGTGAAGACTCCAACTAGCACCACCGTCAACACCAATTGCATTGCGGCATACATGACAATGCATATTACCCCTTCAGCATCTGGTTTATACATGGAAAACGTCTGGCTTTGGACCGCGGACCACGATATTGATGATAGCAGTAACACTCAAATTACGATATATAATGGGCGGGGGTTGTATATCGAAAGTGCGACTGGAACTTTCTGGCTGTGCGTGGATTCCACTTCTGCCCCCAAATATCAGACGAAAAGGAGCTAACTAGTACTCGCAAACAGTATTGGAACCGCAGTTGAGCATCACACATTATATCAATACCAACTTGCAAACACCCAAAATCTCTTTATGGGATTCATACAAACCGAAACTCCATACTACCAGCCAAATCCTCTGGCTCCAACTCCGTTCAGTGTGGTTTCCTCACTCAATGACCCTAACTTTGCCACTTCATGTTCTGGTCAGTCCGGTAACTGCGCTGAATCATGGGGTTTGCGTGTCATTAACTCCCAGAACGTGCTTATATACGGAGCTGGCCATTATTCCTTCTTCAACAATTACGATACTAGTAAGTCACGTGTAATTACCCTAAAACTGCTTATACTAACATCCCAAAAGCCTGCTCTGACCTCGGCGGACCCGAGAACTGTCAAACTAACATCGTCAGCCTTGAGGGCGGTCTGAGCAATGTCAACATATACTGCCTGAACACTGTCGGTACAACAAATATGGTCACGCAGAACGGAAATTCTCTGGCGTTATACAGCGACAACATTGATGTCTTCCCAGATAACATCGCTCTATTCCAACTAGCGTCCGCCGGCGGAGGACCAACAATGCCTTCCTCACCGCCTACAACATTATCTACAATCACTAGCACTTCCTCATCCTCAGCCCCAACTTCATCAGGATGGGTCTTCCTAGGCTGCTATACTGACAGCGTTTCAGCTCGTACTCTCAGTCAGCACCCAGCTGTCGCCGGGGGAGCAAGCGCCACAACAATCGAGGGATGCCAGGCGGTTTGCCAATCTCTAGGCTATAGCCTCGCAGGAGTCGAATACGCCGACGAATGCTGTAAGCACGCTCATTCACCCAGCCCATCACGCGAAATCACTAACCATCAGCAGACTGCGACAACGTCCTCCGAAATGGCGGCGGCCCTGCCCCGGACGGAAATGCCGGCTGCAACATGGCCTGCGCGGGCAACAACGCAGAGACCTGCGGCGGCCCGAACAGACTCGACTTGTATAGCTATGGGGGCGCCGCCGCCTCATCTATTGCTGCTACACCGACTAGCCAGCCGGCTAGTTCTGCGGCTCCAACGACATCCTCGGGGCCGAAGCAGTGGAATTTCCTGGGCTGCTATACGGATAGTGTGTCTGCAAGGACATTGACTTGGGCGCAGACGATTCCTAATGGACCGAGTACCCTTACGGTTGAAGTGTGTCAGAGTCTTTGCCAGAATGCTGGATATACGCTTGCTGGTGTGGAGTATTCCGTTGAATGCTGTGCGTCTAACCATCCCCCATGTTCACTTTTCGTCAAACCATACTGATATCTACAGATTGTGATAACCAGCTTGAGAACGGGGGCGGGCCTGCTCCTGATGGGAATGCTGGATGTGATATGGCTTGCAGTGGTAACTCTGCTGAGACCTGTGGGGGTCCAGATCGATTGGATCTATATAGCTATTCATAAGTCGTAAGGTTGTTTAAAGTACATGTGATAAAGGTGAGGTGGAAATACATCCATATTGTGTTTTCTTCTAAAATCACCAATCGTATGAGATTGAGTTGGATATTTCTAGAAGGCAACAAGAGCAGTGAATAGATGCGGCTCGGTCTTTGCCATGAAAGGCAGCGCAGCATGTAAGTAGGAAGGCTTCTTGTGCGCAGAGAAGCGAGCTGTGTACATATCGAGGAAGAAAATTTGTATATTTAATATGGTACACAGGCCGAATGCTGCTCAGCATTCAATGTCTTAATATGAATCTGCCTCCGAGCCGGAGTCTTCGAGGGACTGTGCTGGTCATGAGAGAGTTTTAGCCAATGTATTTGGTCGTTACACAATTTTCATTTATTTTAAGAGAAATCCCGGACTGCAAGAGTACTTTCGATCATTTGCAGCAGAGTCCTAAGCTATTTATACGGTAGCAACCTCGTAATGCTAGCAAATCGTGTATCAAGTGAGCCTCATTAATGTTCCTCCGGGTTAAGTCCGTAGACATGGAGTTCTGCGAGGTATGGATACAGGCATACTGAATTAATAATATGAGAGCTAAATGTACTGTCATCAACCTAGGCGCAGTGCAGTGAAGTGAGGTTGGTGGCTGTAGCTATAGGTCCTTCTACTTCGTCGGTACCACTCCAGTTCCTGCCCTTGTGTGGCTGAGTTTTTGGTGTTTGAACGAAGCTTGCTAGCTTCATATTGCTAGTAAGATGTTAGTTAAGGTGCAATCATAGTCCATCACTAGTATCATTTGGTAGCTGGGCGCCCACTTAGCGAGGGTGTGGACGAGTTGTAGCCGAAGCTTTATGGCTTCATCTCCCAATTCAGCACTTAGAGACTGTGGGCCGATATAATTATAGAGCATTGGCGTTGCAATCTTGCACCATATATGAGCATTTTGCGAGATCAGCGGGAACAGAAATGGGATCTAGAATTCTGCATAGAATCTCCACGAAAAAAGTGACCAAGGACAGCAAAGGTCTGCTGGGTCTGAGATGTTTCATCGCTGAGGCCGCTTTACTAATGGAGCTAGTCTCTGGTTAGTCCTATTGTCACCAACTGAGCGCCACATGTTCTCTGCTCTAGCGTATAAATACTGGACCTTAAGCCTAGTATAGTGATCTAATTTAACAGTCTTTTAGGCAGCAATTCAATGGTTGTTACATCTTACGTAAAATCGCCTGCCTGCTAGCTACATCGCGGATCTTCCCGCAGCTGGAATTGAAGAGGTCGAATTTCATTTTTCTGTCGACATACATTGCTACATGACAACATCTTCGATCAGATCGATTGAAGATGGAGCAAAAAACCGAGCATTCGCTTGAAGGCAATTACAATACCCAAATGAAACGCGATGCAGACCTTCCATTTCAAGAAATCCACGGCAGCTCCGAGACTTTGCTGAAACATATCGAAGAAATACAGCAGTTTGCGGTTTCCATTCATAACTTGCCTGATACTGAAAATCACCTCCGTTTTCTCCGCTTCCCCAGCTTTCCAGAATCTCAAGAGAGTGACAATTCTGCGGAGGAGCAGCCAGAAATCCACCTTGAACTTATGCCGCCATCGGCAAATCCATCAACAACCGATTATGTTGCAGTCTCATATGTGTGGGATCGCCCCGAGCCTGTTCTTATAGTTTCAGCTAAGCCACCACCCCGATATCGAATAAGAGTTCTAGAACATGCAAAATCAGAGCTCCGGGATCCACGATGTCCATATGACGTTCTTCACCGCGCATGTCGCTTTGCTCACGCAAATAATATCTCATTAATCTGGATTGACCAGGAATGCATAGATCAAAACGACCCCGACGATGTCGAAAAACACCTGCAATGCGTCACGAAGATCTACGCCAATAGTCGCCATACCATAGCTATGTTGTCCGGCATGAT